>Ga0233424_10000576_pt1 | contig 44107 bp, 33 predicted proteins | sample Watercolumn_Towu_FD_181011 | JGI IMG/M metagenome (GOLD analysis project Ga0233424, IMG submission 181011) | Freshwater microbial communities from Lake Towuti, South Sulawesi, Indonesia - Watercolumn_Towuti2014_125_MG | ecosystem: Environmental > Aquatic > Freshwater > Lake | place: Indonesia...
CGGCCAGTTGACACGGCTGGCAGTCTTGATGAACCGGGACGCCCTGAGTTCACGTCCACGATGGGCTGCCCGGCAGCGGCCACCACATGCCGACCACAAGGCCGGTCCTTACGCACACGCGAAGCAGTACCGGTGGTGCATGCGGACGCCAGATCAGGAAACTGCGCGCGTGGCGCGGGATGATCCGCAACGTCGAATGCAAGGCCACGGCGATGCCGACGACGTTGTATGCAGAGCTGGATATCGCCAAGCGACTCCATGCACCACGCTGCGAGGACAATAAGAATCTGTAGGCGGTGCACACGCGCTGATATTGGCGTGTGCCTGGCCAAGAGCAAGGCGCGCGCGCCCTTGGAGTTCGGCGAGAGGTCTCGCTGGCGGTGACGGCCGGTAGAGCCTCTTCGTGGGCATGCGCATAATGCTAGGCAATCCGTATGACGGCTCAAGCACGTGGCCATCCTCAGCGACGAGATGCCCAGACGCGCTGATGGACAGCGATCGGAAGCTTGCGGATATGGCTTATCAGCAGGCGTCTGCCACAGGCTACTGTAATCCCGCTGCAACCCCGACAGGACTGGACGTGGCTGTGCTGGTCGGACAGCGCTGTCCTCGGCCAGCGCGGTGCCAGTCACTAACCGGCTGGCGGGGGTCAGCACTGGGCGCTGGCATTACCCCTAGCCAATGATCTGTATATATACTCAAATAAGAGGAACAGGTCGTCGCTACTTGCGACAATGGAAAACTACTTGTGTAGTGTAGTATCCCATGGCCGCGGATTTAAAAATGTATGCGTATGCGTCAGTAAACCCGGTGCCGCGAAGTTCCGCTAGCATTTCCCAGCCGAAGTGACGATAGCAGAGGATCCCGCGGTCAGATAGAGGGTCCCCGTGGTATTCGGGTGGCAAGATGTGTTCGATCTCGCCATCCTCGCGCTGGATCGCGCGCACGGTGTTCGATTCTGTGTTGGCATTGAAAGGAACTGTAAAAAACATGCTTGCGCCCGACCTCAGCGTTCGATAGCACTCTCGGAAGGCTTGGCGGTAGTTGGGAATATGTTCGAAGACATCGAAGCTGAGAATCGCATCGAGGCTCTCGTCTTCGAAACTAAGGCACGTAGCATCCTCGTTTCTAAGTCCCCGAGCATCCATATCGCCCAGTGGCACAGTGCTACCCAGGAACTCGGAGCCAATCAGTTCAGAATAGTTTTTCCTTAAGTAGACGTACAGATCCGTCGTCTGCTCCATAAGGTAGATGCGAGAGGACTGGAAAGTGTTCGAATGAAGATCGAAGATATGGATAGCTGCCCTGCATCGGTTGTTTAACTGTGTGACCGGGCAGACGACACGCTCGCGCCAGTTAACGTCGGGAAACCCGTTTGAATACTGAAAATCCGAGATGAATTCGACTTCGCGTGCGGCAGTATACGAGTAGCCCAGCGAACTGAATGCACGTTCGCTCTGTGGCTTTAAGCTCTGCAAAAAGTCTAAGTGGCGGCGATAGGCATCGTGATCCTCGGACAAATACCGCCGATACCCGGCCAAGTCGGAAATTGTGTGGATCTTCATCGGCGGGCCTTCGCCGAACATTGGCAGGCGTTGACTTAAACTGTTGAGCTTAGAATTTGCTTCGTCTCTCTCCGCTTCAAGTTGATTTCTTTGAAACTCCAATATATCTCGTTCATGTCGAACGGCAGCCAAGGCTGCATTGGCAGCATCCCTTTCGCGTCTAAATTGTCGGGCGCGTAGATTCAGGAGGTTCCAAAATCGTTGCATTGGATGGTCTCTTAGAGCGGAATCTTGCTTCATGAGGTCGCTCTCCTTTTTATACGAGTTTAGCGAATTAGACAACTGAGGCTGTTAGCCACGGTGAAGGACTCGATCTCATCCCGCGAACGCTGCTGCTAATCTAAGACCGGGGTAGCGCTGGTGTTCTACGCCACACATTGAAGTCAAATGCCCGCAGTGGGACTTTCGCTAGCTGAATGCCGTAGTAAGAACATCAGACAACAGGGGTCGCTATAGCGTGGCCGTTTTGGGCTGCGACCATGGCTGCATAAGCGCCGTGTCGAAGTAGGAGTTCTTCATGGGTGCCGTGTTCTATGAGTCCACCTTCAGAAAGAACATAAATTCGATCGGCATTGCGCACAGTGCTGAGACGGTGCGCAATGACGAGCAACGTCTTGCTACCGTGCCACCGTTCCAATGCAGCATGAACGGCTTGCTCCGACTCGGTATCCAGCGCCGAGGTCGCTTCATCGAAGATCCATACGGGTGCTTCTTTATACAACGCTCTGGCGATGGCCAGTCGCTGGCGCTGCCCACCGGACAGCTTGCTTCCGTTCGCTCCGATGGGTGTCTCCACACCGTCCGACATCGTTTGTACATGGTGAAGCAGATGAGCTGCTTCAAGACAATAGGTCAATCGTTGCTCATCACGGGGCTTGGCATAAACGACGTTTGACGCGATAGATCCATCGAATAACACGGTATCTTGCGCGACAACCGCAAACTGCTCTCGCAGTGAGGCCTTCGAAACATCCCGCAGCTCTCTCTCGTCGAAAAGCACACGGCCCGACTGAGGCTGCGCAAAGCCGAGCAGTAGATTGACAATAGTGGACTTCCCTGCCCCGGATGCCCCGACCAAAGCGACCGTCTTTCCGACCGGTATTTCGATAGTGATGTCCTGCAGTGACGGCGCTGCAGCGCCGTCATAGTGCACGGTCACGTTCTCGATCAGAATTCGCTTATGCAGACCTTCAACTGTCTCTTTGCCAGGGTCGGGTTCCCTACGAGAGTCCATCAAGGCAAAGAAGCCACCGGCGGCAATGAAGCCCTGCGTCACGGACTGCGAAAGGTCGGTTAGGCTGCGAATACGCGAAACTAGAAGTAGCAAAGCTGTAATGAATGCGACGAACTCGCCTACGGTCTTCGCGTTATTCTGCGCTTGTGCCAGTGCTAACCAGATAATAGCGGCGACCCCGAGACTGGTGATTGTTTGAGATACCGGCGTCATCATGGATGTCGCCGCGGTTGTTTTCAATGAGTTCCTTCGGAAGGCGATGGCCTCCTTGGTGAAGCGTTCTTTTTCAAATTCACCTGCGTCGAACGTCCGTACTACGCGCCATGCGCGTGCAATGTCGTCAATTACTCCAACTAGACGCAGTTGCGATCCGTACATTAGAGCGCCGACAGCCTGTGTTCGGCGATGCACTTTCCGGACGGTATAGGCAAGAAGGGGGACAGTGACAAGTGAAAGCAGAGTGAGCTGCCAATTAAGATAAAACAGGTAGCCAAGCATTGCGACAGTATGAGATCCATCGCGCAGTAGCGTAGTCGTCGCACCGCTGATCTGGCTCACTGCGGCTTGGGGATCGTTTACAACCTTGGTTACTGCGATGCCTGGTGTCACCTCATGGAATACCTGTGCATCTGCATTAACTAAGGTATCAATCAAGTCGGTTCTGATATCTAGAATGGATTTGGAACTGGCCCAGCTCATCGCGTATTGGGCACAAAAGGTAAAGACGCCTCGAAATATGAACACCCCAACGAATGCAAGTGGTATCAACCACAAGGGAAGGTCAGAGTTTTTTACAAACCCCTCATTCAATACGTGTCCGAGCAGAGCCGGGATAAGGGGTTCCATGGCTGATGCCAAGAAAAAAAACGCTACCGAGGTGAGGTAGGCACCTCTGTAGCGCTTGACATATTTAAGAAGCCGCTGGAGGGTAGGTGGAATCATCAGATGGAGCATGACGCAGGTCATGCATCTTTGTTTATCGTGTTGCAGCCCGCATGGCTGCGTGCCGTCGCAGATCGCGGGCTACTGCTTCCGCGTTGCCGATGATATCGATGTGGCACAGACACGGCGAATGCGGACACCTGGTCGCGCTGTGGACCTGCGATTTGGCATCGCAGGAGCGCACGCATTCGCCAGGCAGTTCAGCGGCTACTGGCCTGATGCTGTCGTGTCCCGCCAGATCGTGGTTGCAAGGCAGTACGGAGAAGCGTTCGCCATTCAGCCGCGCGGCTTTTCATGGCGAAAGTTGCGTCCGGAAACGTCGCTTGCAGAGCCCGACGATAGCGCCACCAAGCCGAAAGTTCGGGGTGGTCCATCGCGGTGCGTAGGCGTGCCGTCGCAGTGGCGCACTGCCCGAGGGCTTGCATGTAGGCGGCACGCGAGAGCTGGGCACCGATGCTTTCGCGCAACTCCATCTCATGCCCAACGGTGCGCGCATCGGCAAGAAGCTGTCTCATCACCGCAAGTTCGCGCGTGGACTGGCGTTGCTTCCAGGCGAACATGTCCTGTGCGGTTTCGAACTCGGGGCATCGCGACGTCCCTCCGCGGCGATAGTGGACCAGCGGCCGCGGAACGGTGATGGCTCCTCCCATCGCGATGGCGCGAAAGCTCAGGATCTGGTCCTCAAAGGCGACATCGGGCGCGAAGGGGCCGAACCGCTGCATGACGCGTTTTGTAAAAGCATGACCCGCCCCGATAACGTAGGGTCGGCGCCGAATCCATTCAGGGATGCTGCGCCAATGTGCTAGATCGTCAACCGCGATCACGCCGTGCGACCGGCCCGCGTCGTCCAAGTCGAAAACATGGCTTGCCACCAGGTCCGCCCGGCAATCCGTTGCAACCCACGCCAGCTCCAACTGACGTACACGATCGGGCACCGAGATGTCATCGGCAGCGGCGGTGACCAGCAACTCGCCGCGCGCCAGCTTCACCAATTCGTTGTAGTGGCGACCGATGCCGAGATTCGTGGCGTTGCGTCTGACCACCACGTGATGATGTCCGTCGTACCCGCGGACGGCCGACTGCATGGCCTCGAATGTGCCATCCGTAGAAGCATCATCAGACAGGATGATTTCGTAAGGACCGCCTTCTTGAGCGAGGCATGCTTCCACAGCGGCGCGCACCAGTCGGGCCTGTTGGTAGGCCAGCAACAAGATGCTCACTGTGGGTTGTCTTTCCTTCATCGATTCCTCTGAGCGTTGGCAGGAACGCATCCGGCGACAGCGAATCGTAGAGGAAGGATTGGGGTTCGACCTAATGCCCTAGGGGGATTGTTGTATCTATGCGTTTTGGTGTAGGCGTCATCCCACAGCCTTCAATTCCCACAAGAGGTGGCTTGCCTGTCCTTGGAACGCCAGGCGGCGGCGCCGAAGCTTGTGGTGGAGGCTGACGTCCTGCGGCTCGTAGTCCGGCCGCGGCCGGATGCGCACTTGGCGCACCAGCTCGAAGGTGCCGTTGAAGCCGTACATCCTCGCGAGCAGGCGGGGCGTGGTGAAGTAGTGGTGCGACTCGTCCGTCAGGATGTTGACGTGGGTCGGGTCCTGGAACGCTGCCGGATGTGGGTAGGCGGGGGTGACCGCGTACAAGAGTCCCCCTGGCGCCAATACCCGCCAGATGTCGTCCATCAGCTCGATGAAAGGAAAGCGCGTCCCGCGGCCGTCTGCGGTGGGCAGAATGCGTGGGACGTGTTCGAGGAAGTCGTATGCCGAGACCGAGCCGAAGTGCCCGTCGGGGAAAGGGATGCGGTCGATCGACAGGTTGGCGGCAGCGATCTCGAACCCTCGGGATTCGCTCGGCACACTCAGGTCGACACCGAAGAGATGCTTGCGGCCATAAGGATTGCGCGGGCGCCCACCACAACCCAGATCCAGATGTCTGTCGGGGAGAGGAAGGGCAGGCTTCATCCGTCAACGTCCTCGTCGCAGTTGTTTCAGGCCGTATTGCAGCCGGCGGACTCCCGTGCCGACACCGGGACAGCGCAGGTACAGCCATTTTCGCAAGCGCCACGGCCAGCCGACCGCCGAAGCGGCCGTCAGCGCGCGCAGCGTATCCGCCGGGTGGCAGGCGTCAAGCAGTGCGGCAATCAACGCTTCCCGCTGGATGTGCAGTTGCAACCCCGCGCGCACGGTGTCTTCACGGTTCGTGTGGCGCGCGTCCGCCAGCAGCTGCGCCTGCTCCGCCCGCGCACGCTGGTTGACCAACCTCGTCCGGTGCAGGAACGCCGCCGTGCTCTCGAAGGTGTGCAGCGCCGACGCCCCGCCGCGGCGGTAATGCACCAGCGGCTCCGCGACCGTGATGCCGCCGCCGGCCAGGATCGCGCGCAGCGTGATGACCTGGTCCTCGTACACGATGTCTGATGACATCGGTCCGAAGAGGTTCCACAGGCGCTTGGTGAACGCATGACCGGCGCCGACGATGTACGGCCGCTTCTCGGCCCAGGCCGCCGCGTCCGGCCAGCGGGTCAGGTCGTCGACCTCGATCGTGCTGCGCAGTGCGCCGTCGTACGTCATGTCCACGAGGTGCGAGGCGATGAGGTCGGGGCGTTGTGCGTGGGCATCCCAGGCGGCCAGCAGCCGGGCCACGCGGTGGGGAACGGAGACGTCGTCGCCGGCCGCCGTGACCAGCAGTTCACCGGCCGCTTCCTGTACCAGGCGGTTGTAGTGGTCGCCGATGCCAACGTTGTGTTCGTTGCGCCGGGCGCGCACGAAATGCGGGCCGGCGTATGCGTCCGCCAGGCGCTGCAGGATGTCGAAGGTGCCATCGGTGGAGGCGTCGTCGGACAGCAGGATCTCGAGCGGCTCACAGGCCTGCTCGAGCACGCTCCGGGCGGCTTGTTCGACGAACGCGGCCTGGTTGTACGCGAGGAACAGGACGGTGGCGCGAACCGGGGGTCTCTGGCGGTGGCTGGAGGGCGGGGTCATCAATCGGCGGGTTCGAAGCAGTGGGTTCTTCTGAGATGGACCGGCGCCCGCAGCGCCGCGGCCAGGCGCGCGAGGGACCACACGAAGCGCTCCTTGCGGGCGGTGAGCAGCGCCGCCAGCACCGAGAACACCGAACCGAGGCCAATGCGCAGTGCCATCGCGATCCAGCGGCGGCCGAAGTACTTGCGGGTGATGTAGAACTTCGACAGCGTCATCGCGTAGGTGCGGCGCCAGGTGTTGCGCACCGACGGGTGGCTGGACTGCCGGGTCTTGTGTTCCATCGTCGCGGCGGCCACGACGAGGATCGGATGGCCGGCCTGGCGCACGCGCAGGCAGAGGTCGTCGTCCTCGCAGTAGAGGAAGAACCACGGGTCGAAGAAGCCGACCTCGCGCATCCGCTCCATGTTCAGCAGCATCGCCGCACCGGTGACGAAGTCGGCGCAGAGGTCGCCTTCGGGCAGCGGTGCCGGCTTGGCGGCCGGCTGCCAATACGGGCCGCGAAAGAAGTCGCCCACCACGCCCGGGGCATCGAAAAGCACCGGCGCGAGCACCGCGGCTTCGGGGTGGCGGCGCGCCGCGTCGACCAGCGCCTGCAGAGCCGTGGGCGCCAGCTGGGCGTCCGGGTTCAGCAGCAGGGCATATGGGGTGGTCACGGCGGCCAGCCCGAGGTTGTTGGCGCGTCCGAAGCCGAGGTTGCGGCCGGCCGGGATCACCTTCGCCTGTGGCAGCAGGCGGCGGGCGGTCTCGACCGTGTCGTCACCGCTGGCGTTGTCGACCACGATGACCTCGCGGCAGGCCGCCAGCGCAGGCAGCGACCACGGCAGGATGCCGGCGCTGTTGTAGGTGACCAGCACCGGCGTGATGGCGTGTTCTGCAGGCGCTTCGCTCATGGTCGAAAGACGAAAGCCCGCGACTGTACGCTAGAGTGCCGCATGCACTTTCCGATCCTGATGTACCACCAGGTGGACGCGCCACCGCCGCGTGGCACCAAGATGCGCGGCCTGGTGGTGGCGCCGAGCACGTTCGCCTGGCAGATGGCGATGCTGCAGATGCTCGGCTACCGCGGGGTGTCGATGAGCGGGCTGATGCCCTACCTGCGCGGCGAGCGCCAGGGCCGCGTGGTCGGCATCACCTTCGACGACGGCTACCGCAACAACCTCGAACACGCGCTGCCGGTGTTGCAGCGCCATGGTTTCAGCGCCACCTGTTATGCGGTGAGCCGGCTGGCCGGTGCCGACAACGCCTGGGACGCCCACCAGGGCGTGCCGAGCAAGCCGCTGATGACGGCCGACGAGCTGCGCCAGTGGGTGCGCGGTGGCATGGAGATCGGCGCGCACACACGCGACCACGTCGACCTGACGACGCTCGACGCCGCTGCCGCACGCGACCAGATCGCGGGCAGCAAGCGCGATCTCGAGACGATGGTGGGGGCACCGGTGACGCACTTCTGCTATCCCTATGGCCGCTTCAAGCCCGACCACGCCGCGCTCGCGCGCGAGGCCGGCTATGAGAGTGCCACCACGGTGAACCGCGGCCGTGCGTTGCCACACGCCGATCCGTTCACGTTGCCGCGGGTGCTGGTGTCGCGCTCCACGCATCCGGGCTACTTCTTCCTCAAGCTCAAGACCCGCTATGAAGACCGGCGCGGCCACTGAGGCGGCTGCGGCGGGGGGCGCCGGCCTGTCGGTGCTGGTGCTGAACTCGGTGCTCACCGGCGGCGGGGTCGACACGCAAACGCTGTCGCAATGCCAGGCGCTGGTGGGCGAGGGCGCGCGGGTCACGCTGGCGATCTCGTCGCAGGCGCGATGGATCGACCGTGCCCGCGCCATCCCGGGGCTCGACGTGCTGGTGCTCACGCAGCCGCGCTGGCAGTGGCCGCTGCGGTTGGCCGGCGAGGTGCGGCGGCGCCAGGTGCAGGTGCTGCACGCCCACCATGGGCGCGACTACTGGATCGCCATCCTGACCCGCGCGCTGTCGATGCGGCCGGCGGTGGTGGTGGTCACGCGCCACCTGATGACGGCGCTGAAGCAGAAGACCCGCCGCTACCTGGCGCCGTTCACGCGCGTGGTGGCGGTGTCCGATGCGGTGCAGCGGTCGTTGCGCGCGAGCGATCCCCAGGGCTCGCTGCGGGTGCGGCGGGTGTACTGCGGCATCGACACCGAAGCCTTCCGGCCCGATCCGCTGCGCCGGGCGTCGATGCGGGCCGAGCTGGGGCTGCCGGCGCAAGGGTTCGTGTTCGCGGTCGTGGGCGCCATCCATGCACCGGACGGCAAGGGCCAGTTCCATTTCGTGCAGGCGGCCCGGCAGGTGCTGGCACGCCATCCGGACACCCATTTCCTGTGTGCCGGCAGCGGCGAGGCGGTGCCGGCCCTGCGGGCAGCAGCGGCGCGTGAAGGCCTGGGCGACCACTTCCACTGGCGCGCCTTCGGCGACGACATGCCCGGCCTGATGCAGGCGATCGACGTGCTGGTGCACCCGGCCGTCTCGAGCGAGGCGCTGGGCCTGGTGCTGCTGGAGGCCCTGGCCTGCGGCAAGCCGGTGATCGGCAGCCGGCTGGACGGCATCCCGGAGACTTTCGAAGAAGGCCTCAATGGGCTGGCGGTGGAGCCGCGCAGCGTGCCGTCGCTGGCCGAGGCCATGCTGCGACTCGCGGATGACCGGGCGCTCGCGCGGTCGATGGGTGATCGGGGGCGGGAGTGGGTGGAGCAGCGGTTCTCGCTGCACCACGTGGGCCAGGCCACGGTGGCGTTGTACCGGGACGCGCTGGCGGGCCGGGTGTAGGAGCGGCTTCAGCCGCGATGGGCTCGTGGTGTTGCGCGAATCGCGGCTGAAGCCGCTCCTACAGAGGCTCCGCGTCAGGCCTGGAACTGCAGCGCGTGCAAGCGGGCGAAGAGCCCGCCGCGTTCCAGCAGCTCGGCGTGCGTGCCTTGCTCGACCAGGCGGCCGCCTTCCAGCACTGCCACGCTGTCGGCGTGTTCGATGGTCGACAGCCGGTGCGCGATGACGATCGACGTGCGGCCGGCCATCAGCCGTTCCAGCGCGCCCTGCACGAGGCGTTCGGATTCGGTGTCCAGCGCCGAGGTGGCCTCGTCGAGGATCAGGATCGGCGCATCCTTGTAGATCGCCCGGGCGATCGCCAGCCGTTGACGCTGGCCGCCGGAGAGCTCCTGCCCGTTGTGCCCGATCGGCGCCTGCAGGCCCTTGGGCTGCGCGTTGACGAAGTCCAGCAGGTTGGCCGCGGCCAGCGCCGAGCGCACACGGGCTTCGTCGATCTCCTCGCCGAGCGCGACGTTGGCCGCGATCGTGTCGTTGAACAGCACCACGTCCTGGCCGACCCAGGCGAACTGGTGGCGCAGCGCGGTCACGTCCCATTCGCGCACGTCGTGACCGTCGACCAGCACCCGGCCGCTGGTCGGTTCGACAAAGCGTGCCAGCAGGTTGATCAGCGTGGTCTTGCCGGCGCCCGAGGGGCCGACCAGCGCGAGCACCTGGCCGGCCGGCACGTCGAGCTGGATGTGCGAGAGCGCCGGCGCCTGGTCGCCGCGGTACTGCACGCCGACGTCCTCCAGCCGGATCGCGCCGGCCGAACGCTGGCCGGGGGCCGGCAGGTAGTGGCCGGTGGTTTCCTTCGGCGCGCCGTCGATCAGGTTCAGCGCGCGGTCCAGCGCTGCCAGCCCGCGGGTGATCGGCACCGCGATTTCCGACAGGCGCTTCACGGGGGCGATCAGCTGCAGCATCGCGGTCACGAAGCCGACGAAGCCGCCCACCGTGCCCATGCCGGTGCGGGCCTGCCACAGCGCGGTGACGATCACCGCCGACAGCGCCGAGGCCGCCAGCAGCTGCGTCGAAGGGGTCATCACCGCTGCCGCGGCGGTCGACTTCAGGCCCAGCCGGCGCAGCGTCAGGCTCTCGCGGGCGAAGCGCGCGCTCTGCTGCGGCTGCGCGCCGTGCAGCCGCACGATGCGCCAGGCCAGCACGTTTTCCTCCACCACGTAGGCCATCTCGTCGGTGGCCTCCTGGCTCTGCAGCGTCAGCCGGTGCAGCCGCCGGCTGAGCTTGCGCATCACCCAGGCCACCGAGGGGAACAGCACGGTGACGAACAGCGTCAGCTGCCAGTTCATCCACAACAGGTAGCCGATCAACGCCACCAGCGTCAGCACGTCGCGGATCACGTCCATGCCCGACAGCGACAGCTGCTGCGCGCCCACCTGGATCTCGTAGGCCACGGTGTTGGTGAGCGAAGTGGCCGACTTCTCGGCGTAGAGCCGCGGATGCGCGTCCATCAGCCGGGCGAACAGCGAGGTGCGCAGCCGCTCGGTGCCGCGGTACGAGAACCAGGCCAGTGCGTATTGCGAGGTGAACGTGGACAGCCCCCGCACGACGAACACGCCGATCACCACCACCGGCACCATCCACAGCGGGAAGGCGTTCTCGGCCTTGAAGCCGTGGTCGAGCAACTGCTGCAGCAGCCAGGCCATGCTCGGCTCGCTGGCGGCCACCAGCGTGGTGGCCAGGGCCGACACCAGGAAGCCCAGTTTGTAAGGCGCGAAATACGGCCAGATGCGGCGCAGCCGTTGCGAGAAGGACAGCGTCGACGGGGCGTCGTCGGCCTCGGAGGGCGAGGGGCGGCTCATGGGGTCGGGATCGGGTCGTTCAGACGGGTTCGGTCGGGATCTCGGGCCGCCCCGGCGGGCGCCGCAGGTGCACGAGCTTCAGGTACTTGTAGTAGGTGTATTCGGCGTTGTAGATCGCCAGCATCAGGCCATGGCTGCCATCGAGGAAGCCCGCGCGCAACAGGTACGTGCGCACGAAGGCCCACCAGCCGCGCGCGGCCGCACCGGCCACCGAAGAGCGCTTGCCCCGCTCGGCCATGTCGCGCGCGTGGCCGGTGGAGTAGCGGTCCAGCTTCTCCAGCATGTCGTGCACGTCGCCGTAGCTGTAGTGGATGAGGCTGTGGCGCAGCCGCGCCCGGCGGCCGTCCACCGTCATGTGCGCGTGCAGGAAATGGTCGGTGAAGCCCGCCTTCGAGCGGCGTGCCAGCCGCAGCGTGCGGTCGGGTCGCCAGCCGCCGTGGTGGATGAACCGGCCGCACAGCGACGACAGGCGGGGGATTTCGTAGCCGTCGGCCTTGCCGTTGGCGATGGCGGCCAGGATCTCGGCCTGCAGCGCCGGGGTGATGCGCTCGTCGGCATCGAGGGACAGCACCCAGTCCGAGCGCGCCAGCCCGAAGCCGCGCTGCTGCTGCGGGCCGTAGCCGGGCCAGTCGGTGGACACGACGGTGGCGCCGGCCTCGCGGGCAAGGTCGGCCGTGCCATCGGTGCTGCCCGAGTCCAGCACCAGAACCTCGTCCGCGAACCGCGCACTCTCGACGCACTCGCCGATGTTGTGCGCTTCGTTCTTGGCGGCAATCACCACGGAAAGTGTCGGCCGGAGGCTCATGGAGGCGAAAGACGGGATGTTGGACGACGCAAAGGGGTCGGATTGTCGTTGATCCTGTTACCGGTGCGGTGCATCCCGCATGGATATCATCGCGCCGGCCCGTGTGCGTCATCGGCGCGCGGAACCACAGCTCTTCCTAGCGCTCAATTGCTCTCATGAAACTTTCCCGCCTCATCCCGCCCAGCGCGCGGCGCAGTGCCGGCCGCTGGCTCGCGGCCCCGTGTGTCGGCGTGGCGCTGGTGCTGGCGGCCGTGCCCGCCACGCAGGCCCAGTTCCGCGTGGAGATCACCGGCGTCGGCGCCACGCAGATTCCCGTCTCCATCGTGCGTTTCCGCGACGAGGACAAGGCCCCGCAGCCGCTGTCGCAGATCGTGCGGGCCGACCTGGAACGCTCCGGCGTGCTGCTGCCGGTCGACCCCGGCAGCGCGATGCTGGACGAAGGCTCCCAACCCAATTTCGCCGACTGGCGCGCCAAGCCGGTGGACGGCCTGGTTGCCGGCTCGGTCACGAGGCTGGCCGACGGCCGTTTCGACGTGCGCTACCGACTGTGGGACGTGGTCAAGGGCCAGCAGCTCTCGGGCCAGTCGATCGCCGTCACGCAGCCCGACCTCCGGCTGGCCGCGCACCGCATCGCCGACGACGTCTACCAACGCCTCACCGGCGAGAAGGGCGTGTTCTCCACCCGCATCGCCTATGTGTCGAAGTCGGCGGGCCAGTACGCGCTGTGGATCGCCGATGCCGACGGGCAGGGCGCGCAGGACGCGCTGAAGAGCCCGCAGCCCATCATCTCGCCGGCCTGGTCGCCGGACGGCCGCGAACTGGCCTACGTGTCGTTCGAGGACCGCAAGGCCAAGATCTACGTGCAGGACGTCTTCAGCGGCAAGCGCCGGCTGGTGGCCAACTTCCGCGGCACCAACAGTGCGCCGAACTGGTCGCCCGACGGTTCGCAACTCGTGGCCACGCTCAGCAAGGACGGCGGCTCGCAGCTGTTCGTGATGGACCGCAACGGCGACAACCTGCGCAAGCTCACCAGCAGCAGCTCGATCGACACCGAGGCGCAGTGGTCGGCCGACGGCAAGACGATCTATTTCGTCAGCGACCGGGGTGGCGGCCCGCAGGTATACCGCCTGCCGGTGAGCGGCGGTGCGCCCGAGCGTGTCACGTTCCAGGGCAGCTACAACATCAGCCCGGCGCTCAGCCCGGACGGCCGCTACCTGGCCTACGTGAGCCGCGTCTCGGGCAACTTCAAGCTGATGCTGATGGACCTGTCGGCCGGCACGGTGCAGTCCATCACCGACACCAGCGATGACGAAAGTCCGAGTTTCGCGCCCAACAGCCGGCTCATCATCTACTCGACGCGCGCCGGTGGCCGCGACGTGCTGATGACCACCACGCTGGACGGCAAGATCAAGGCCCGGCTGGCCGCGCCACAATCGGATGTGCGCGAACCTGTCTGGGGGCCGTTCGCTCGTTGAGCGATGGGCACCGACGCGTCCGACGAATCAGGAGAGTCCGCATCATGATCAAGAACCAGTCGCTTCGTCCCGTCCAACCCGCCGCCGTCCGCGCACTGGCCGGGCTGTCGCTGTGCGCCGCCGCGCTGCTGGCCGGCTGCGCCTCCGGCACCCGCCTGGAGCCGCCCGCGCCGGTGGAAGACCGCAACAACCCCGCGCTGAACAGCGGTGCCAATGCCGCCGGCACCGATGCCGGCCGCACGAGCCAGTCGCAGGTGGCGGGCGTCGACCTGACCAACGGCGGCCGCAACGCGCTGAACGACGGCGGCGCCGGCCGCACGGTGTACTTCGACTACGACAGCTACGCGGTGAAGGACGAATACCGTCCGGTCATCGAGTCCAACGCGAAGCGCCTGGCCGGCGACCGCAACCGCAAGGTGCTGGTCGAAGGCCACACCGACGCCCGCGGCGGCAGCGAATACAACCTGGCGCTCGGCCAGCGCCGGGCCGACGCCGTGGTGCGCGCCCTCACGCTGCTGGGCGTGCAGGACGGCCAGCTCGAGGCGGTGAGCTTCGGCAAGGAGCGGCCGGCCGCGCAGGGCGACGATGAAGCGTCGTTCGCCAAGAACCGCCGCGTCGAACTGAAGGACCGGTGATGAAGAAGCACCTGGTCGCTGCCGGCGTCGTCTCGCTGCTGGCGGCATTGGCCTCACCGGCCCAGGCGGGCCTGTTCGACGACGAAGAGGCGCGCAAGGCCATCGTCTCGCTGCGCGCGCAGATCGACGAGCAGCAGCGCCGCAACAGCGAACTGAACGACCAGGTCAACACGCTGCGCCGCAGCCTGCTCGACCTCAACAGCCAGCTCGACGGCCTGCGGGCCGAGCTCGCGCAGGTGCGAGGTCAGGGCGAGATGGGCGGCCAGTCGGTGCAGAACGTCAACCGCACGCTCGCCGACCTGCAGCGCGCCCAGAAGGACCAGCTCACCGCGCTGGAAGAACGCCTGCGCACGCTCGAGCCGCAGCGGGTCAACCTCGACGGCCGTGAAGTGACCGTGCGGCCCGAGGAGAAGCAGGCCTACGACGCCGCCGTCAACACGCTGCGCAACTCCGACTTCGCCGGCGCGATCGCGGCGTTCCAGTCGTTCCGCAGCCGCTTCCCGGGCAGCGCCTACGGTGGCCACGTGCTGTACTGGCTCGGCAATGCGCAGTACGGCAAGGGCGACCTGAAGGCGGCGATGACGAGCTTCAAGTCGCTGGTCGACACGGCGCCGGACCATCCTCGCGCCCCGGAGGCGATGCTGTCGATCGCCAACTGCCAGGCTGAACTGAAGGACACCAAGGGTGCCCGTGCCACGCTGACCGCGCTGTTGAAACAGTACCCCGACTCCGAGGCGGCCAAGGCCGGGCGGGAGCGGCTCGCGCTGTTGAAGTGAACGACGGCGCCGCGATGACCCTCGAGTCGCTCGACGCGGACCTCGAACGCCGCTTCGGCGGCTTGCGCCGGTTGTGGGGCGACACCGCCTACCAGCGCGTGCGGTCCGCCCGCGTGGCGGTGGTCGGCGTCGGCGGGGTCGGCTCGTGGGCGGCCGAGGCGCTGGCCCGCTGCGGCGTGGCCGGCCTCGTGCTGGTCGACCTCGACCAGATCGCCGAGTCCAACATCAACCGGCAGGTGCAGGCGCTCGGCAGCACCGTCGGTGCGGCCAAGGTCGACGTGCTGCGGCAGCGCATCGCCGACATCCACCCGGGCTGCGCCGTCGAGACGGTCGAGGACTTCGTGGCGCCGGACAACTGGCCCGCGTTGCTGCCGCGAGCGGTCGACGGTGTGATCGACGCCTGCGACCAGTCGTCTGCCAAGCTCGCGCTGGCCACCTGGGCGCTGGCCGGGGGGCATTCGCTGGTGATCGCCGGTGCGGCCGGCGGCAAGTCGCGCCCGCAGGCGCTGGAGGTCGACGACCTGGCGCAGGTGACCCACGATCCGCTGCTGGCTTCGCTGCGCCAGCGGCTGAGACGCGCCGGCGCGCCGCGCAGCGGGCGCATCGGGTTGTCCTGCGTGTTCTCGCGTGAGCCGGTGGCCGCACCGCTCGACGCCGCTTGCAACACCGATGGCACGCTGAACTGCCACGGCTACGGCTCGGTGGTCACCGTGACGGCCAGCTTCGGCATGGCGGCCGCGGCGGAGGTGTTGCGCCAAGTGCGCGAACGCTCGAAAGACTAGCCACACGACGAAAAGCCTGCCTATAATCACAGGCTTTGCTGATGGGTCGTTAGCTCAGTTGGTAGAGCAGCGGACTTTTAATCCGTAGGTCGCAGGTTCAAGTCCTGCACGACCCACCAAGCCATCCAGTGTCAGCGACAAGTCTTCAAAAAGATTCGTCAAAAACACTAGGCAAAGCAAAATTGCCTGTGATACAGTAGCAGGCTTCGGGGGGCTCTTAGCTCAGTTGGTAGAGCAGCGGACTCTTAATCCGTAGGTCGAGTGTTCGAGTCACTCAGGGCCCACCACCCCGATACACGCGAAGGCGCCTGGTTGTGAAGACCAGGCGCCTTTTGCTTTCCGGCGCTCCATGTTTGATGCGCGCCCCTGGGTGGCTCATCCGATGAGCCTTGCCTTCGTTCCTGGCCCCGCCGATGACGCCTCCGACCATCGTTCGCTTCGATTCTCCCAACCACGACCCGGTGCTCGATCACCCGCGCCCGGAGCGGCTGGAGCAGGGCAACCCGCTGCGCCGGACCTGGACGCTGTACGAGGCGCCCCAAGGCGACCTGGCCGCCGGCATCTGGGCCTGTGAGACAGGGCGTTGGCGCATCGTCTTTCCGCACGGCAAGGACGAGTACTTCTTCGTGCTCGAGGGCGTGGCGCGGCTGCACGATGCGCAGGGCGGTTTCACCGAGTTCCGCGCCGGGCAGGGCGGCGTGATCCCGGGCGGCTTCGTCGGGTCGTTCGAGGTGCTCGAGCCAGTACGCAAGCACTTCGTGGTGGTCGACCGCGGCGGTTGACCGGGAAGCCGGGGCCTGCGCGCGCCCTTGCTGCGGGTTCTTCCGGACGCTGCACCAGCCAAGAGCCCTTGTGCGCCAGAGTGGTGCCTGCGACGATATGTCGTGCCCCCGAACGACAAGAGGGCCGGTCGTGATCCGAGAAGACGCGAAAGCGCAGGGAGACATGCCGTGCAAGTCGCCTACCTGGTCAACCAGTATCCGAAGGTCAGCCACAGCTTCATCCGCCGGGAGATCCGGGCGCTCGAGCGCGAAGGCGTGGAAGTGTGCCGATTGGCCCTCAGGGGCTGGGATGCGGCGGTGGTCGATCCCGACGATCTCGCTGAACGCGGTCGTACGCGCTTCGTGCTGCAGGACGGGCCGCAGCCCCTGCTGACGGCGTTGCTCCGCGAGGCGGTGTCCTCGCCGCCGCGCTTTCTTTCGGCGCTGCTGCTGGCGCTGAAAATGGCCCGGCGGGGCGATCGGCCGCTGCCGTTGCACCTGATCTACCTTGCCGAAGCCTGCCTCCTCAAGGGTTGGCTGAAGGCGCAGGGCATCGCGCACCTGCATGCGCACTTTGGTACCAACTCGGCCGAAGTCGCGATGCTTTGCCGCGTGCTCGGCGGCCCGCGGTATTCGTTCACCGTGCACGGGTACGAGGAGTTCGACAAGCCCACCACGCTGCACCTGCGCGAGAAGCTCGCACGGGCCGCGTTCATCGTCGCCGTGAGCTCCTTCGGCCGCAGCCAGCTGTACCGGTGGGCGAGGCCGGAGGACTGGCCCAAGGTGTCGGTGGTGCGTTGCGGCCTGGACGATGCCTTCCTCGAGGCGCCGCCCGAGGTGGCGGGGCAACCGGGCCGCCTGGTGTGCGTGGGCCGCCTGTGCGGCGAGAAGGGGCATCTGCTGCTGCTCGAGGCGGTGGACACGCTTCGCCGCGAAGGCCTGGCGTTCACGCTGGTGTTCGCCGGCGATGGCGAGCTCCGGCCGGCCGTCGAGGCGCGCATCGCCGAACTGAGGCTGGAGGGGCATGTCCGCATCACCGGCTGGCTGACCTCCGCGCAGGTGCGCGAGGAGATCCTGGCGGCGCGGGCGCTGGTGCTGCCCAGCCTTGCGGAAAACCTGCCGGTGGTGCTCATGGAGGCGATGGCCCTGTGCCGGCCTGTGTTGAGCACCTATGTGGGCGGGATTCCCGAGCTAGTCCGCGACGGGGACACGGGCTGGCTCGTCCCCGCAGGCGATGCGGCTGCAACGGCCGATGCCCTGCGGGCCTGCCTGGTTGCCAGCGACGCCGACCTGAAGGCGATGGGCGCCCGGGCACGGCTCAAGGTGCTGCAGCAACACGACATCCGGCAGTCCGCGGCGCAGCTGCGCCGGCTGTTCGCGCAGGCGATCGAGCCCACGCTGAACCAGCACACCGGCACCGTGTTGGCCAAGTCGGCGTAAAGCCGTCGCGCCGGCCGGCGAAACGGCATTCGCGCCGGAGCGCGATGCTAGAATTTTGCGTCAACGATGGGCACGACGGCCTGGCAAACCCCTGCCAGGCCGTTTTTCCTTTCCACGTCCGCGCCGCCTGCTGACTTGGTCGCTTCACGCGAGCAGGGCATGCTGGCGGGTTCGGTCATCTTGAATGTGCAGGTGGAGCCCCAACGCATGCAGCGCTTCCATTTCCCGATCGTCATCATCGACGAGGACTTCCGTTCCGAGAACACCTCCGGCCTGGGCATCCGCGCGCTCGCGGACGCGATCGAGAAGGAGGGCATGGAGGTGCTCGGCGCCACCAGCTATGGCGACCTGTCGCAGTTCGCGCAGCAGCAGAGCCGTGCCAGCACGTTCATCCTGTCGATCGACGACGAGGAGTTCGCCGGCGGCCCCGAGCTCGACCCGGCCGTGCTGAACCTGCGCAAGTTCATCCAGGAGATCCGCTTCCGCAACGCCGACATCCCGATCTACCTGTACGGCGAGACGCGCACGTCGCAGCACCTGCCCAACGACATCCTGCGCGAGCTGCACGGCTTCATCCACATGTTCGAGGACACGCCGGAGTTCGTGGCGCGCCACATCATCCGCGAGGCCAAGAGCTACCTCGACTCGCTGGCGCCGCCGTTCTTCCGCGCGCTGGTGGGCTACGCGGCCGATGGCTCGTACTCGTGGCACTGCCCGGGCCACTCCGGCGGCGTGGCGTTCCTGAAAAGCCCGATCGGGCAGATGTTCCACCAGTTCTTCGGCGAGAACATGCTGCGCGCGGACGTCTGCAACGCGGTGGAGGAACTCGGCCAGTTGCTCGACCACACCGGCCCGGTGGCGGCCAGCGAGCGCAACGCGGCGCGCATCTTCAACGCCGACCACTGCTACTTCGTCACCAACGGCACCAGCACCTCGAACAAGATGGTCTGGCACCACACGGTGGCGCCGGGCGACGTGGTGCTGGTGGACCGCAACTGCCACAAGTCGATCCTGCACGCGATCATCATGACGGGCGCGGTGCCGGTGTTCCTGACGCCCACGCGCAACCACTACGGCATCATCGGGCCGATCCCGCAGAGCGAGTTCACCCGCGAGGTGATCGAGCGCAAGATCGCCGCCAACCCGCTGCTGGCCGGCGTCGACCCGAAGACCGTGCGCCCGCGCATCCTGACGATCACGCAGAGCACCTACGACGGCGTGCTCTACAACACCGAGACCATCAAGCAGCTGCTGGACGGCTGGGTCGACACGCTGCACTTCGACGAGGCGTGGCTGCCGCATGCGGCGTTCCACAAGTTCTACGGCGCCTACCACGCGATGGGCAAGGCGCGCGCGCGGCCGAAGGAGTCGCTGGTCTACTCCACCCAGTCGACCCACAAGCTGCTGGCCGGCCTCAGCCAGGCCTCGCAGGTGCTGGTGCAGGACTCGCAGACCCGCAAGCTCGACCGCCACCTGTTCAACGAGGCGTACCTGATGCACACCTCGACCAGCCCGCAGTACGCCATCATCGCGAGCTGCGACGTCGCCGCGGCGATGATGGAGCCGCCCGGCGGCCCGGCGCTGGTGGAGGAGAGCATCAAGGAGGCCCTCGACTTCCGCCGCGCGATGCGCAAGGTCGACAAGGAGTTCGCCGAGGACTGGTGGTTCCAGGTCTGGGGCCCGGATGAACTGGCCGAGGAAGGCATCGGCCGGCCGGACGACTGGAAGCTCAAGGCCGGCGAGGCCTGGCACGGCTTCGGCGACCTGGCCGAAGGGTTCAACATGCTGGACCCGATCAAGTCGACCATCATCACCCCGGGGCTGCACGTCGACGGCAGCTTCGCGGAGAGCGGCATCCCGGCGTCGATCGTCACCAAGTACCTGGCCGAACACGGCGTGGTGGTCGAGAAGACCGGCCTGTACTCGTTCTTCATCATGTTCACCATCGGCATCACCAAGGGCCGCTGGAACACGATGCTGACCGCGCTGCAGCAGTTCAAGGACGACTACGACCGCAACCAGCCGATGTGGCGCGTGCTGCCCGAATTCAGTGCGCAGTTCCCGCTTTACGAGCGCATGGGGCTGCGCGACCTGTGCCAGGCCATCCACGCCACGTACGCCAAGCACGACATCGCGCGGCTCACCACCGAGATGTACCTGTCGGACCTGCAGCCGGCGATGAAGCCGGCCGACGCCTATGCGTACATCGCGCACCGCAAGACCGAGCGTGTCACGATCGACGAGCTGGAAGGCCGCATCACCACGTCGCTGCTCACGCCGTACCCGCCGGGCATCCCGCTGCTGATCCCGGGCGAGCGCTTCAACCGCAAGATCGTCGACTACCTGCGCTTCGCGCAGGAGTTCAACGAGCGGTTCCCGGGCTTCCACACCGATGTGCACGGGCTGGTGGAAGACCGCGATGCCGTGACCGGCCGCGCGGTCTATTACGTGGACTGCGTCGCGCAGCAGGACTGACGCCTGGTGTGGTGTCCTGTCTGGACATGGCACCGCCCTTGCATCAGCATGGTGCAATGAACCGCAATCCAGACTGGTGGCGCGGCGCGGTGATCTACCAGATCTACCCCCGCAGCTTCTTCGACAGCAACGGCGACGGCGTCGGCGACCTGCCGGGCATCGAGCGGCACCTGGAACACGTGGCGCGGCTCGGCGCCGACGCGATCTGGATCTCGCCGTTCTTCAAGTCGCCGATGAAGGACTTCGGCTACGACGTCGAGGACTACCGCGACGTCGACCCCATCTTCGGCACGCTGGCCGACTTCGACCGCCTGCTGGCGCGCGCGCACCAGCTCGGCCTGAAGGTGCTGATCGACCAGGTGCTGTCGCACACCTCGGACCGGCATGCGTGGTTCCAGGAAAGCCGGCTGACCCGTGCCAATCCGAAGTCGGACTGGTATGTCTGGGCCGACGCGCAGGCCGATGGCACGCCGCCCAACAACTGGCTGAGCGTCTTCGGCGGTCCGGCCTGGCAGTGGGATTCGCGCCGGCGCCAGTACTACATGCACAGCTTCCTGGTGTCGCAGCCGGACCTGAACTTCCACCATCCGGAGGTACAGCAGGCGGTGCTCGACGAGGTGCGCTTCTGGTGCGAGCGCGGGGTCGACGGCTTCCGCTTCGATGCCTGCAACCACCAGTTCCACGACGCGCTGCTGCGCTCCAACCCGCCGATCGACCGCGGCGAGCTGGGCGAGGTCAGCACCGTGCAGGCCGACAACCCCTACGCGCTGCAGCAGCACCTGTACGACAAGAGCCGCCCCGAGAACCTGGCGTTCCTCGAGCGGGTGCGGGCGCTGCTCGACGAGTTCGGCGCGGTGAGCGTCGGCGAAGTGGGCGACGAACACGCGCCGCCGCTGATGGCGCGCTACACCGAACGCGGCCAGCGGCTGCACATGGCCTACAGCTTCGGACTGCTGACCCGCGACGGCACGCCGGCGCATGTGCGGCGCGAGGTCGAGCGGCTCGAGGCCGAACTGGGCAAGACCGGCGGCTGGGGCTGCTGGGCGCTGTCGAACCACGACGTCGCGCGCGTGGCATCGCGCTGGTCGCCGGACGGCCAGGCGCATCCGGCGCAGGCGAAGCTGCTGATCGCGATGCTGTCGTCGCTGCGCGGCAGCGTCGGCCTCTACCAGGGCGAGGAGCTCGGCCTGCCCGAGGCCGACGTGCCGTACGAGCGGCTGCAGGACCCCTACGGCATCACCTTCTGGCCCGAGTTCAAGGGCCGTGATGGCTGCCGCACGCCGCTGCCATGGCGGGCCGAGGCGGCGCAGGGCGGCTTCTCCGAGGGCGAGCCGTGGCTGCCGGTGTCGGAGGCCCAGCGGCCCTTCGCGGTGGACCGGCAGGAAGCCGACGCGGGCTCGACGCTGCACTTCGCGCGCCGCTGGCTGGCCTGGCGCAAGGCGCAGCCGCTGCTGCGCGAGGGCGCGATCCGCTTCCACGATGCACCGGCGCAGGTGCTGCTGTTCGAGCGTTCGGGCGACGACGAGCGGTGGCTGCTGGCCTTCAATTTCAGCGCCGCGCCGCAGGCCTGCGCACTGCCGTCCGCGCCGGTGACACCGCTGCCGGACCTGCCGTGCCCCGACGGCATGGCGGGCGTGGTGCGAGGCGGTCGCATCGAACTGCCGGCCTTCGGCGTGTTCATCGGTAGGACGTTGCCGCATGCCTGAGACGCGCCCCGCGAGCGGGCCCTTCACGACGTAGCATGACCGCGCCGCGCACCACCGGTGTGCTCCTTGTGAAGCCGCATTGCTGCCCATGACCGCCCGCTCCCCCAAGGCCCCTTCGAAAGCCGCCGCCAAGACGGCCCCCGCACCCGACGCCACGCTGCCGCCAGCCGTCGTCGACGACCTGATGCAGGCCCGCCACCGCGACCCGTTCGCACTGCTGGGCATGCACGTGCTGGGGGACAGCGTCGTGGTGCGGGCGCTGCTGCCCGGCGCCGTCGCCGTCACGGTGCTCGACGCCAGCGGCGCTGCAGTGACGACGCTGCAGCGCAGTCCGCACGGCGCGCTCTTCACTGGCGTGGTGGCCGGCCGCAGCGAGGCCTTCGACTACCGCCTGCAGGTCGACTGGGGCGACCACACCGCGGTGCACGACGACCCGTACCGCTTCGCCCCCCAGATCACGCCGATGGACGTGTGGCTGCTGGCCGAAGGCACCCACCAGCGGCCGTACGAGTGGCTTGGCGCGCACCCGCAGGTGTGGCAGGGCGTGGCCGGCACGCGCTTCGCGGTGTGGGCGCCGGGCGCGCAGCGGGTTTCGGTGGTGGGCGGCTTCAACCAGTGGGACGGGCGCCGCCACATGATGCGGCTGCGCCATGAATGCGGTGTGTGGGAGCTGTTCGTGCCGCAGGTGGGCGAGGGCGACCTCTACAAGTACGAGATCCTGGGCGCCGACGGCGTGGTGCACCTGAAGGCCGACCCGTTCGCGTTCCGTGCCGAGCTGCGCCCGCGCACCGCGTCGGTGGTGCAGCGGCTGCTGCCCGGCGTGGCCGGCACCGACCGACGCCGCCAGGCCAACGCGCTCGATGCGCCGATGAGCGTCTACGAGGTGCACCTGGGCTCGTGGCGCCGGCACGCCGATGGCCGCTGGCTCAGCTACCGCGAGCTGGCGCAGCAGCTGGTGCCCTATGTGCGCGAGATGGGCTTCACGCACATCGAGCTGATGCCGGTGAACGAACACCCGTTCGACGGCTCGTGGGGTTATCAGCCCACCGGGCTGTACGCGCCCACCGCGCGCTTCGGTGATCCCTGGGACTTCCGCGCGCTGGTCGAGACCGCGCACGACGCCGGCCTGGGCGTGCTGCTCGACTGGGTGCCCGGCCACTTCCCGAGCGACCCGCACGGGCTGGCCCGCTTCGACGGCACGCACCTGTACGAACACGCCGATCCGCGCGAAGGCTTCCACCAGGACTGGAACACGCTGATCTACAACTACGGCCGCACGGAGGTGCGCAACTTCCTGGTCGGCAACGCGCTGTTCTGGATCGAGCGCTTCGGCATCGACGGCCTGCGCGTGGATGCGGTGGCCTCGATGCTCTACCGCGACTACAGCCGCAAGGCCGGCGAGTGGATCCCCAACAAGCATGGCGGGCGCGAGAACCTGGAGGCCATCGAGTTCCTGCGCCGCATGAACCACACCGTGGGCACGGTGCGGCCCGAGGCGGTGACGATCGCCGAGGAGTCGACCGCGTTCCCCGACGTCAGCCGTCCGCCGTCGGACGATCTGCAGGGCGGCGGCCTGGGCTTCCACTACAAGTGGAACATGGGCTGGATGAACGACACGCTGGCCTACATGGCGCGCGATCCGGTGCACCGCCGCCACCACCACGACCAACTGCGCTTTTCGCTGGTGTACGCCTTCACCGAGAACTTCGTGCTGCCGCTCTCGCACGACGAAGTGGTGCACGGCAAGGGCTCGCTCTTGCGCAAGATGCCGGGCGACGACTGGCAGCGCTTCGCCAACCTGCGGCTGCTGTACGGCTACATGTGGGGCCACCCGGGCAAGAAGCTGCTGTTCATGGGCAGCGAACTGGCGCCGTGGGAGGAATGGCAGGCCGACGGCTGCCTGCCGTGGGAGCTGCTGCAGCGGCCAGAACACGCGGGTGTGCAGCGCCTGGTGCGCGACCTGAACCAGGTGCTGCGCCACTTTCCGGCGCTGCACCAGCTCGACTTCACCGGCGACGGCTTCACCTGGCTCAGCCATGACGATGCGGAACAGTCGGTGCTGTCGTTCATCCGCCGCGCGCGCGATGGCAGTGCCGTGGTCGTGGTGTGCAACTTCACGCCGGTGCCGCGCCCGGGCCACCGCCTCGGCGTCCCCCGGGCCGGCACCTGGCGCGAGATCATCAACACCGATGCCACGATCTACGGCGGCTCGGGCGTCGAGAACCCGCCGGTGGTGAGCGAGCCGGTGGGGTGGCAGGGCCAGGCGCAGTCGATCAACGTGCAGCTGCCGCCGCTGGGCTGCCTGATGTTCACGTGCACGGCATGACGTCGGTCCCGTTGCGCACCGGACGTCCCTGGCCGCTCGGCGCGCACGCCACCTCCGAGGGCGTGAACCTCGCGGTGTGGGCGCCCGATGCCACGACGGTGGAATGGTGCGTGTTCGACGACACCGGCACGCAGGAGCGCGAACGCTGGCCGCTGCCGGTGTGCACCGATGGCGTCTGGCACGGCCTGCTGCCCGGCGCCGATGCCGGGCTGGTGTACGGCCTGCGGGCGCACGGCCCGTGGGCGCCCGAGGCCGGCCACCGGTTCAACCCGGCCAAGGTGCTGCTCGACCCGTACGCGCGCGAGGTGGTGGGCCGCTACGCCGGCGACCTGTCGGCCTACCGCGGCGACAACGGCATCGACAACGCCGCGACCGCGTTGAAGGCCCGCGTGGTGGCGGCACCGAACAGCGACCCTCGGCCGCGCCGGCCCGAGCGGCCGTGGCGCGACACGGTGCTGTACGAAGTGCACGTGAAGGCCGCGACCCTGCAGCACCCCGGCGTGCCCGCGCCGCTGCGCGGCACCTACGCCGGCCTGGCGCACCCCGCCTTCATCGCGCACCTGCAGCGGCTGGGCATCACCGCGGTGAGCCTGCTGCCGGTGGCGGCGCGGGCCGACGAAGAGCGGCTGCAGGCCCTCGGCCTGTCCAACCACTGGGGCTACAGCCCGATCGGCTACTGCGCGCCGGAGCCGCGCTACTGGAGCGGCCGCGTCGGCAGCACGCCCACCGGCGAATGCCGCGAGATGGTCGATGCGCTGCATGCGGCGGGGATCGAGGTGATCCTCGACGTGGTCTACAACCACACCGCCGAGACCGACGAGTTCGGCCCGACGCTCAGCCTGCGCGGCCTGGCCAACGCCCGCTGCTACCGGCTGGAGGACGACGACCCGGGCCGCTACGTCAACTGGGCCGGCTGCGGCAACGTGCTCGACCTGCGCGAGCCGCGGGTGGTGCAGCTCGTCATCGAGTCGCTGCGGCATTGGGCCGAGGTCATCGGCGTCGACGGCTTCCGCTTCGACCTCGCACCGATCCTCGGCCGCGGCGGCGATGGCGGCTTCACGCGGGCGGCAGGGTTCTTCGCGGCATTGCAGGCCGATCCGCTGCTGTCGCGCCTGAAGCTGATCGCCGAGCCGTGGGACATCGGCCCGGGCGGCTACCAGCTCGGCGCCTTCCCGCCCGGCTGGGCGGAGTGGAACGACCGCTGGCGCGACGGCCTGCGGCGCTGGTGGCTGCAGCCCCCGCGCGACAGCATCGACCGCGGCGAGCTGGCGCACCGGCTGGCCGGCTCGAGCACCGAGTTCCGGCACGAGCGCCGCGGGCCATGGGCCTCGGTCAACTTCCTGACCGCGCACGACGGTTTCACGCTGCGCGACCTGCTGAGCTACGAACACAAGCGCAACGAGGCCAACGGCGAAGGCAACCGCGACGGCCACGGCCACAACCTCGGCTGGCACTGCGGCCACGAAGGGCCCACCGACGACCCGGCCGTGCTGGCGCTGCGGCAGTGCCTCTCCCGCGCGCTGCTCGGCACGCTGCTGCTCGGCCAGGGCACGCCGATGCTGCTGGCCGGGGATGAACTCGGCCACAGCCAGCAGGGCAACAACAACGCGTACTGCCAGGACAACCGGCTGACGTGGCTGGATTGGGGGGGGAATCCCTCTGCCGTGTCCTCTTCCTCCTTTGTGGGAGCGGCTTCAGCCGCGATCGACGATGGCAGCGCACAAATCGCGGCTGACGCCGCTCCCACAAAGGCCCATCCCATAGAAGTCCATCCCATAGCAGATCCCACGAGGGACGACCTCATCGCCACCGTCGCCCGGCTGACACGCCTGCGCCGCGAGCACCTGGCCGATCGCCTCGGCGCCTGGTGGGACGGCCCGGCCCACGTGCGCTGGCTCGACGCCGAGGCGCGCCCGCTTGAAGGCGAGGCCTGGCAACGCCGCCTGCACGACGACAGCCGCTGCCTGCAGGTGCTGCTGCCCGGTGCCACCGCCGGCGGCAGCGATGCCCTGCTGGTGCTGAACGCTGGCACCGTGCCGCAGCGGCTGGTGCTGCCGGCCGGTGCCTGGCATGCGGCTTTCTGCAGCGAGCAGCCGGGCGGCGCGCCGCTGCACAGCCTCAGCGCGGGCGTGCTGTCTTTCCCGGCCCACGCGCTTTGGCTGCTGCTGGGCGTGCCGGAACTCGACGAGCGCGCGATGATCGAGCCGGTCAACACGGCGACGGATTGAACGCCTACCCACCGCACACGAACACAACGAGGAGCACCATGGATTTCAACCGACAGGCGCAGGCCCGCGCCCAGACCCGCCGCACGCTGGCGCTGGTGCTGGCGGGCGGCCGCGGCTCGCGGCTCAAGGATCTCACCGACCGCCGCGCCAAGCCGGCGGTGCACTTCGGCGGCAAGTTCCGCATCATCGACTTCGCGTTGTCGAACTGCCTGAACTCCGGCATCCGCCGCATCGGTGTGATCACGCAGTACAAGTCGCACTCGTTGCTGCGCCACCTGCAGCGCGGCTGGAGCTTCCTGCGCAACGAGATGAACGAGTTCGTCGACCTGCTGCCGGCGCAGCAGCGCGTGAACGAGGACCTCTGGTACCGCGGCACGGCCGATGCCATCTACCAGAACCTGGACATCATCCGCAACTCGACGCCGCCGGAGTACATCGTCGTGCTGGCGGGCGATCACGTCTACAAGATGGACTACTCCATCATGCTGGCCGACCACATCGCCTCGGGCAAGGCGGTGACGGTGGGTTGCATCGAGGTGCCGCGCGAGGAAGCCACCGCGTTCGGCGTGATGGCGGTCGACGCGCAGCGACGGGTCACCAGCTTCCTCGAGAAGCCCGCCGATCCGCCGCCGATGCCCGGCCGCACCGACGTGTCGCTGGCCAGCATGGGCATCTACATCTTCACGGCCGACTACCTGTACCGCCTGCTCGAGGAGGACGCGGCCGATGCGGCGTCGAGCCACGACTTCGGCAAGGACGTCGTGCCGCGGGCGGTGGCCGAGGGCGAGGCGCATGCCCATCCGTTCTCGATGTCGGCCATTTCCAACCCGCCGTACTCGAAGGCCTACTGGCGCGACGTCGGCACGGTGGATGCCTACTGGGCGGCCAACATCGACCTGGCGTCGACCACGCCCGAGCTGAACATGTACGACCGCGACTGGCCCATCTGGACCTACCAGGAGCAGTTGCCGCCGGCGAAGTTCGTGCACAACGAGGAGGGCCGCCGCGGCATGGCGCTGAACAGCCTGGTCTCGGGCGGCTGCATCGTCTCCGGCTCCACCGTCTCCAACTCGGTGCTGTTCTCGAACATCCTGGTGCGGTCTTACTCCGAGATCGACCAGGCCGTGATCCTGCCCGACGTGCAGGTGGGGCGCGGCTGCCGCCTCACCAAGGTGGTGATCGACCGCCGCTGCCGGATCCCCGACGGCCTGGTGATTGGCCAAGACCCCGAACTCGATGCGCAGCGCTTCCACCGCACCGCCAACGGCGTGGTGCTGGTGACGCGCAAGATGCTGGCGAACCTCCCGACGTGACGATGCGAGTCCTGCAAGCCTGTGCCGAGATCTATCCGCTGCTCAAGACCGGCGGCCTTGCCGACGTGGCCGGGGCGTTGCCCGCCGCGCTGCGCGGGCAGGGTGCCGACGTGCGGCCGTTGCTGCCCGGGTTCCCGTCGATCCTCGACGGCCTGACCGCGCCGGCCCAGGTGGCCGAATGGGTGACGCCGTTCGACCCCGCGCCGGTGCGGCTGCTGTACGGGTCGCTCGCCGGCTGCGACTGCAGCGGCTATGTGATCGACGCGCCGCAGTTCTATCGCCGCGCCGGCGGGCCGTATGCCGATGCCGAGCAGCGCGCCTACCCGGACAACCACCGCCGCTTCGCACTGCTCGGGTGGGTGGCGGCGCAGCTGGCACAGGACCTGGATCCGTACTGGCGGCCCGACGTCGTGCACGCCCACGACTGGCACGCCGCGCTGGCGCCGGCCTACCTGCATGCGGCGGGGCAACGGGTCGGCCGGCGGCTGGCGGCCTCGGTCTTCACGGTGCACAACCTCGCGTACCAGGGCTTGTTCGCTGCGCACCACTTCGGCGAGCTGGCGCTGCCCGACAGTTACTTCGCGGTGCATGGCCTGGAGTTCCACGGCCAGCTGAGCTTCATGAAGGGCGGGCTGTACTACGCCGACCGGCTCACCACCGTGAGCCCGACCTATGCCGACGAGATCCAGGGCGACGAGCAGGGCTGCGGGCTCGACGGCCTGCTGCGCGACCGCGCCGCCTCGCTCAGCGGCGTGCTCAACGGCGTCGATGACGCGGTGTGGAACCCGGCGCAGGACACGCTGATCCCGCACCGCTACGACCTGCGCCGCCTGGTCGGCAAGGCGCGCAGCAAGGCCGCGCTGCAGGCCGAACTGGGCCTGGCGGAGGATGCCGACGCGCCGCTGTTCTGCGTCGTCAGCCGGCTGGCCGAGCAGAAGGGCCTGCACCTGGTGCTGCAGGTGCTGGAGACGATCACCGCACGCGGCGGCCAGTTCGCGCTGCTGGGCAGCGGCGACGCCGGCATGGAAGCTGCATTCCGTGCCGCTGCACAGGCGCAACCGCAGGCGGTGGCCGTGAAGATCGGCTACGACGAAGCCTTTGCCCATCGACTCATCGCCGGCAGCGACCTCATCCTGGTGCCTTCCCGTTTCGAACCCTGCGGTCTCACCCAGCTCTACGGGCTGCGCTACGGCACGGTGCCGCTGGTGCGGCGTGTCGGCGGGCTGGCCGACACGGTGGTCGACACCACGCTCGAGACGCTGGACAGCGACGCCACCGGCTTCGTTTTCGACGACTTCTCGACGGACGCGCTGGCCGGCGCGATCCGCCGCGCGATCGCGCTGTGGCGCCGGCCGGGCAAGAAGCGGGCAGACTGGCAACTGCTGCAGCGGCGCGGCATGGCCGAGCGGCACGACTGGGCGCTGGCCGCCGAGCAGTACATGGGCGTCTACGGGCAGGCGCTCACCTGATCCTTTCCATTCGACCCAACGAAGACCATGGACCTGAACCAGTTCGAACATCAGTACGAGCACCTGGCCCGCGACGTGCAGGCCTTCAAACGGGCGATCTCGACCAAACTGATGTACCAGGTGGGCAAGGACCCGGTGTCCGCCCGCCCGGAAGACTGGCTGCACGCCGTCTCGTACGCGGTGCGCGACCACCTCGTCGAGCGCTGGATGAAGACCACCCGCGCGCAGTACGCGCAGGACGTCAAGCGGGTCTACTACCTCTCGGCCGAGTTCCTGATCGGCCGCACCTTCACCAACGCGCTGCTGGCGCTGGAGCTGCGCAGCACCGTCGACCAGGCGCTGCGCGAGCTCGACGTCGACCCGGACAAGCTGCTGAACCTGGAGCCCGACGCGGCGCTCGGCAACGGCGGCCTGGGCCGGCTGGCCGCGTGTTTCCTCGATTCGATGGCCACGCTGGGCGTGCCGGGCTTCGGCTACGGCATCCGCTACGACTACGGCATGTTCCGCCAGACCATCGTCGACGGCCGCCAGGTCGAGGCACCGGACTACTGGCTCTCGCACGGCAACCCGTGGGAGTTCCAGCGCCCCGAGGTGACCTACCGCGTGCGCTTCGGCGGCCACATCGAGAACGCTGGCGACCAGGTGCGCTGGGTCGGCACCGACGACGTGCTGGCGATGGCCTACGACACCATCATCCCCGGCTACGGCACCGAGGCCACCAACACGCTGCGGCTGTGGTCGGCCAAGGCCACCGAGGAGATGAACCTCAGTGCCTTCAACCAGGGCAACTACTTCGGCGCGGTGGAGAGCAAGAACCACTCGGAGAACGTCTCACGGGTGCTGTATCCCGATGATTCGACGCTCTCCGGCCGCGAGCTGCGGCTGCGCCAGGAATACTTCTTCTGCTCGGCCAGCCTGCAGGACGTGATGCGCCGCTACCTGCGCACGCACACCGGCTTCGACGCGCTGCCCGACAAGGTCAGCATCCACCTGAACGACACGCACCCGGTGCTGGCGATCCCCGAGCTGCTGCGCATCCTGGTCGACGAGCACCAGGTGCCCTGGGACCAGGCCTGGGCGCTGTGCCAGAAGGTCTTCAGCTACACCAACCACACGCTGATGCACGAGGCGCTGGAAACGTGGCCGATCGACCTGTTCGGCCGTGTGCTGCCGCGCCACCTGCGCATCATCTTCGAGATCAATTCGCGCTTCCTGCAGGAAGTCACCGCACGGCTCGGCCACGACGTCGAGCTGGTGCGCCGGCTGTCGCTGATCGACGAGGGCGGCGAGCGCCGCGTGCGCATGGCCTACCTGGCGGTGGTGGCCAGCCACTCGATCAACGGCGTTTCGGAGCTGCACTCCGAGCTGATGAAGCAGTCGATCTTCGCCGACTTCGCGGCGCTGTGGCCCGAACGCTTCAACAACAAGACCAACGGCGTGACGCCGCGGCGCTGGCTGTCGCAGGCCAACCCGGGCCTGGCGCAACTGCTGGACCAGCGCATCGGCAAGGGCTGGCGCCGCCAGCTCGACCAGCTCGACGGCCTGCGCCACTCCATCGACCTGCCGGGCTTCCTGGGCTCGTTCCGGCGCGTCAAGCGGCAGAACAAGGAGCGGCTGGCCGCGCACGTGCTGAAGCACACCGGCGTGGCGCTGAACCCGGAGGCGCTGTTCGACGTGCAGGTCAAGCGCATCCACGAGTACAAGCGCCAGCTGCTGAACGTGCTGCACGTGGTGGCACGCTACCAGCGCATCATCGCCAACCCCGACGCCAGCTGGGTGCCGCGCGCCGTCATCTTCGCCGGCAAGGCGGCGTCGGCGTACCACATGGCCAAGCTCGTGATCAAGCTGATCAACGACGTGGCGAAGGTGGTCAACAACGACCCGCGCGTGGGCGACAAGCTGAAGGTCGTCTTCATCCCGAACTACAGCGTGTCGCAGGCCGAGATCATCATCCCGGCGGCCGACCTGTCGGAGCAGATCTCCACCGCCGGCACCGAGGCCTCGGGCACCGGCAACATGAAGTTCGCGCTGAACGGCGCGCTGACCATCGGCACGCTCGACGGCGCCAACGTCGAGATGCGCCAGCACGTCGGGGCCGACAACATCTTCATCTTCGGCAAGACCACCGAGGAGGTGGCCGACATCCGCGCCACCGGCTACCAGCCGCGGCTGATCTACGAGCGCAACGCCGAGCTGAAGCGGGTGCTCGATGCGATCCGCGACGGCGCCTTCAGCCCCGACGAACCCGGCCGCTTCCAGCAGATCTACGACACGCTGGTGAATTGGGGCGACCACTACCTGCTGCTGGCCGACTACGAGAGCTACGTCGAGACGCAGGCCAAGGTGGACGCGCTGTACCGCGTGGCCGACGAGTGGACCCGGCGCGCGGTGCTCAACGTCGCCGGGATGGGCGCGTTCTCGTCGGACCGCACCATTGCGCAGTACGCGCACGAGATCTGGAAGACCAAGCCGGTGATCGTGGGCTGACGTTTCCCTCTCCCTTTGGGAGAGGGCAGGGTGAGGGTGGGGCGGTGGCATGCCATCGCCGCTGGCCCCTCACCCCAGCCCTCTCCCCAGCGGGGAGAGGGAGCAGGTCAGGTCGCCCGGCGCAGGCGGATGTGCGCGACAAAGCCCCCATCCGGCGCGTTCGCCAGCTCGAACTGCCCGCCCATGCGCGAGATCGCCTTGTCGACGATCGCCAGCCCCAGGCCGGCGCCGGTGGCGTGGGTGCGCGCCGCGTTGCCGCGGTAGAACGGCGTGGTGAGCTGCGTGAGCATGTCCTGCGGCACGCCGGGGCCTTCGTCGCGCACGCTGACCACCACCCATTGGCCTGAGCGGGCGTAGGTGACCTGCACGTGCGCGACGCCGTCTTCCGAGCGGCCGTAGCGGCGCGCGTTCTCGAACAGGTTCGCGAACACACGCGACAGCTCGGTCTCGTCCGCGTACACCCGCACGTCGATCGCCACGCGCGACAGGATGCGGATGTGCTCGGCATCGCGCACCGAGGCGATCACGCGGTCGATCAGCAGCGACAGCAGCACCGGCACCAGCCGCACGTCACCGGGCCGTGCGTAGTCCATGAACTTGTCGATGATGGCGTCGAGCTGGTCGATGTCGGCCGCCATGTTGCGTCGCGCCTCTTCGTCGGCCACGCTGATCTCGGTCTCCAGCCGCATGCGCGCCAGCGGGGTGCGCAGGTCGTGCGAGATGCCGGCCAGCATCACCGCGCGGTCCTCCTCGATCTTGGCGAGCTCGCGGGCCATGCGGTTGAAGCCGCGGTTCACCTCGCGGATCTCGCGCGTGGGCGTTTCTTCATCGAGCCGCGAGCCGTATTCGCCCTCGCGGATGCGGCTGGCCGCGAACGACAGCTGCCGCAGCGGCCGGTTGATCAGCCCGGCGATCACCGCCGAGGTGGCCAGCGTCAGCAGGAAGGTCAGGCCGATGACGGTGAAGTAGGTCTTGCCGGTGACGGTGGTCTCGACCCGGTTCGGGTCGGCCTGCAGCCAGTAGTTGTCGGTCTCGATCAGGAAACCGACCCACAGGCCCGAGGTGCCGTTGACGCTGGAGGCCACCACCGTCTGGGGGCCCAGGCGCATGCGCAGCTCGGCGCCGATGGTGCGCGTGAAGCGGTCGACCTCGAACGGCTCCCAGTGGTCCTTCGGCTCGCGCGGCTGGATGCGCACGCCTTCCTGGTCGGCGATGCTCTTCACGAGCGACACGCGGTTGACCTGGTCGGTGTAGCGCAGCGCGGCGCGCGACAGGTTCACCAGCGAGGCGATCTGCTGCGCGGCCTGCACGCCGCGGGGTTCGAGCTCGAGGTAGCGCAGCGTCGACACCCAGGCGTAGATGCCCGTGCCCAGCATCAGGCTGAGCAGCAGGAAGGTGCGCCAGAACAGGCTCATCGGCAAATGCCGGCGTGCCAGGGCGGCGAAGATCTGCGCCCAGGTTGGCGCCGGCGGGCGCACCGGCACGCGGCCCGGCATCGTGCTGGTCATGGCCGGCCGGGCGCCGTGGCCGTTGCCATTCCCATGGCCGGCCCGCGACGCGGCGCCCGTCGAGGGTGGCTTGCGTGCGCCCGGTGGCGGCGGCAGGTCCGCGCCCGGCAGGCCGGGTCGCGTCGCGGCGAAGCCGCTGGAGGCGCTCGGGCGGCGCTGGCGGGCCGCGGCGGAGGAGGGGGTGTCGGAGGGGCTGACCATGGCGGGCTTCAGCCCGGATGATGCCGCGTCGGCGGCGAAAGCCGCAGCACTGCGGCGGCAACCGTGCCCTCAACGGGCCTGTTGGCGACAGGGCCCGGTCAGGCGGTGCCGTCCGGCACGAACACGTAGCCCACGCCCCAGACCGTCTGGATGTAGCGCGGCTGCGAGGGATCGGGTTCGATCATCTTGCGCAGCCGCGAGACCTGCACGTCCAGGCTGCGGTCGAACGGCTCGAACTCGCGACCGCGGGCGAGCTGCGCCAGCTTGTCGCGTGACAGCGGCTGGCGCGGGTGCCGCACCAGCGCCTTCAGCATCGAGAACTCGCCGGTGGTCAACGCGATGCTCTCGCCGTCCTTGGTCAGGCGGCGCAGCGCCAGGTCGAACTCGAACGGACCGAAGGTCACGGTCTGGGCCTCGCGCGACGGGGCGCCGGGCGCTTCCATCATCGGACGGCGGCGCAGCACCGCGTGGATGCGGGCCAGCAGTTCGCGCGGGTTGAACGGCTTGGGCATGTAGTCGTCGGCCCCGACCTCCAGGCCGACGATGCGGTCGACGTCCTCCACCTTCGCGGTGAGCATGATGATGGGAGTGATGTCGTTGGCGGCGCGCAGCCGGCGGCAGATCGACAGGCCGTCCTCGCCGGGCAGCATCAGGTCGAGCACGATGAGGTCGATCGTCTCGCGCGTCAGGATGCGGTTCAGCGCCTTCGCATCCTCGGCCAGCAGCACTTCGAAGCCTTCCTGCGTCAGGTAGCGGCGCAGCAGGTCGCGGATGCGGGCGTCATCGTCGACGACGACGATGCGGTCGGTGCGTTGGGCGTTGGCGGTGGACATGGTTCGGCGGCTCCCGAATTTGTAACAGGCGCGATTGTGCGCAGCGGGTTCGGGGTTTTTTGCCCGAAAAGACCCGTTGTTACATTTCTTGCGCCAAGCTCGAATTTGCACCTGCGGCCCGTTCGTTACAAGGCGGGAACATGCGGAGAGCGGGGGCTTCAGGGCCTGTTTCAAACTTGATGCTCTACTTCCGCAATGAACGACAACCCCATTGATTCGAAAGGACTTTCAAGATGCGCAGATCCTTCCTCCTGCTGGCCGCCCTCGGTGCCGGTGCCGTCTTCGCCGCACGAGCAGGCGATGTGCCGGCGCCCGCCAACGTGGTGAACCTCAGTGCCACGGCGGTCGAGCAGGTGACGCAGGACTGGCTCTCGATCACGTTGGCCGCCACCCGCGAGGGCGGCGACGCCGCCACCGTGCAGCGGCAGCTGAAGCAGGTGGTCGAAGGCGCACTGGCCGATGCGCGGCGCGACGCCGCACCGGGGCAGGTGGAGGTGCGCACCGGCCGCTTCCAGGTGTTCCCGCGCTACGGGCGCGAGGGCAAGCTCTCCGGCTGGCAGGGCACCGCCGAGCTGGTGGTGGCCGGGCGCGACGTCGGCAAGGTCGCCGCGCTCGCCGGGCGGCTGAACGGCCTGGTGGTCACGCAGTCCGGCTACAGCCTGTCGCGCGACCTGCGCGAGCAGCGCGAGGCCGCGCTCGCCGCCGCGGCGATCCAGAAATTCCGCCAGCGCGCGCAGGACACCGCCACGCAGTTCGGCTTCAAGGGGTATGGCCTGCGGGAAATCAGCGTCAACGCGCTGGAGCAGGGCGGACCGCCGCCGGTGGCCTACGCGATGCGGGCCAAGACCCTCTCGGCCGACGAGGCGGCCGCGGCTCCGGTGCCCACCGAGCCGGGCCAGGGCGAGCTGAGCGCCACGGTGCAGGGCAGCGTGCAGCTGCTGCCGTGACGCCGCGCGGGCGCACGCGAACGGCTTACTGCGCTGTCCAGCCGCCGTCGACCTGCCAGGCCACGCCACGCACGTTGTCCGCACCGGGCGAGCACAGGAACACCGCCAGGTCGCCGAGCTGCTCCGGCGTCGTGAACTGCATCGACGGCTGCTTCTCGCCGAGCAGCTTGCGCGTTTCCGCCTCGACCCCGGCGCCCGATTCGGCGGCCCGCGCCTCGATCTGCTTTTGCACCAGCGGGGTGAGCACCCAGCCCGGGCAGATGGCGTTGCTGGTGATGCCGGTGGTGGCGGTTTCCAGCGCGACCACCTTCGTCAGGCCCACGATGCCGTGCTTGGCCGCCACGTAGGCCACCTTCTCGGCCGAGGCGACGAGGCCATGGGCCGACGCGATGTTGATGATGCGGCCCCAGTTCTTCTTGCGCATGCCGGGGATCACCAGTCGCGTCGTGTGGAAGGCCGAGGACAGGTTGATGGCGATGACGCTGTCCCACTTCTCGGGCGGGAAGTCTTCGATCGGCGCGACATGCTGGATGCCGGCGTTGTTGACCAGGATGTCCACGCCGCCGAACGCCTGCTCCGCATGGGCGATCATGTCGGCGATCTGCTCGGGCTTGCTCATGTCGGCGCCGTGGTAGCCCACCTTCACGCCGGTGGCGGCCACTTCGCGCTGGGGGGCCTCGGCATCGCCGAAGCCGTTGAGAATGATGTTCGCGCCCTGGCGTGCCAGGGTCAACGCGATGCCGAGGCCGATGCCACTGGTCGAGCCGGTGACGAGCGCTGTCTTGCCTTTCAACATGGGAGCCTTTCGAGTGAGCTTGCAGACGATTATGGAGTCCGGAGATGACGGATCCGGCCCAAGGTTGAAGCATGTCCAGTGCCTGGATGCGAAGGGCCTGCACCGCATGGCGTACTGGGAATGGGGCGACCCGGACAACGACCACGTGGTGGTCTGCGTGCACGGGCTGACCCGCCAGGGCCGCGACTTCGACACGCTGGCGCGCACGCTCGCCGGGCGCTACCGCATCGTGTGCCCGGACGTCGTCGGCCGCGGCCAGTCCGACTGGCTGGCCGATCCGGCCGGCTACCTGGTGCCGGCCTACGTGGCCGACATGGTCACGCTGCTGGCACGGCTCGACGCGGGCACGCTCGACTGGGTGGGCACGTCGATGGGCGGGCTGATCGGCATCGGACTGTGCGCGCTGCGCGGCGCGCCGGTGCGCCGGCTGGTGCTCAACGACGTGGGCCCGCGCCTGGAGTTCTCGGCGCTGGAGCGCATCGGCAGCTATGTCGGCCTGCCGGTGCACTTCGAGACGCCGCAAGCGGCGGCCGAAGGCCTCTGGGCGGTCTCGAGCAGCTTCGGCGCGCACACGCCCGAACAATGGCTGGCACTGACGCGGCCACAGCTGAAGCCGGCGCCGCAAGGCGGCTTCACGCTGCACTACGATCCGGCGATCGGCGTGCCGTTCCGGCAGATGACCCCCGAGACCGCCGCGCTCGGCGAGGCCTTGTTGTGGCAGGCCTACGACGCCATCCAGGCCGAGACGCTGCTGATCCGCGGCGCCGAATCCGACCTGCTGTCGCGCGCGACCGCCGAGGCGATGACGCAGCGCGGCCCGAAGGCGCGGCTGGTGGAGTTCGCGCAGGTCGGCCATGCGCCCACGCTGGTGGCGCCGGAACAGGTGCAGGTGGTGGTGGATTTCCTGGCCGGCTGATGCCAGGGCAAGAGAAAAGAAGAAAGCAGTACGGATGAAGACCTCGACCCTCGGGGCGCCTGGGGAGGCCGGCACGACAGCGCCGATCGTCACGCTGGCCGGCGATGCCGACGCGATGGCGCTCGGCCCGGCCGGCGGCAGCGTGCAGGAGGAACTGGAGCGCCTGGCCCAGGCGCGTGCCTTCGCGAAGCCGCTGCTCGGCGGGCGGCGGTTCGACACCGGCGAGGACGCCTTCGAGCATGCCCACGGCGTGGCCACGCTGATGGCGCAGATCGGCGCGGCGCCCTCGATGCAGGCGGCGGCCTACCTGGTGTATGCCGGCGACTACCTGCTCGACCCCGAAGGCACGATCACGCAGACCTTCGGCCCGGCCTACGCCAGCCTGGTGAGCCACACCCGCAAGCTGGTGCAGGTGCAGCGCAGCGCGCGCGACGCGCTGAGCGACGAGACCGACCGGGAGGTGCTCGCCCTGCAGCTCGAGCGCGTGCGCAAGATGCTGCTGGCGTTCTCGCGCGACCTGCGCGTGGTGCTGCTGCGGCTGGCCTCGCGGCTGCAGACGCTGCGCTGGTACGCCCAGAGCAAGACCCCGTGTCCGCGCGCTTTGGCGCGCGAGACGCAGCAGGTGTTCGCGCCGCTGGCCAACCGCCTCGGCATCTGGCAGTTCAAGTGGGAACTGGAAGACCTGGCGTTCCGCTTCCTCGAACCGGTGCAGTACAAGCGCGTCGCCCAGCTGCTGGACGAGACCCGCATCGGCCGCGAGCAGGGCATCGAGCGCTCGCGCGAACTGCTCGCGCAGGCGCTGCGCCAGGCCGGGCTGCACGCCACCGTGCAGGGCCGTCCGAAGCACCTCTACAGCATCTGGAAGAAGATGCAGGGCAAGGGGCTGGACATCAGCCGCATCTTCGACGTGCGGGCGCTGCGCGTGATCGTCGACGACCTGCCGGCCTGCTATGCCGCGCTGTCGCTGGTGCACGAGCGCTGGCAGGCGCTGCCCGAGGAGTTCGACGACTACATCGCGCGGCCGAAGCCGAACGGCTACCAGTCGCTGCACACCGTGGTGCGGGACGACGAGGGCCGGCCGCTGGAGATCCAGATCCGCACCCAGGCGATGCACGACCATGCCGAGAGCGGCATCGCGGCGCACTGGGCCTACAAGGAGGCCGGCAGCAAGGGCTATGGCGGGGTCAGCGCGGCGGGGGACTACGAAGAGCGCATCGCCGAGGCGCGCCGCGCGGTGCTGAACCAGCTGCTGGCCTGGGAGCGCGACATCGCCGGCCACAGCGAGGCGCTCGAGGCCGCCGAGGCCGGGCAGGGCCTGTTCGAAGGTCGCATCTACGTCTTCACGCCGCAGTCCAGCCTGATCGAGCTGCCCACCGGCGCCACGCCGGTCGACTTCGCCTACGCGGTGCACACCGAACTCGGCCATCGCTGCCGCGGCGCGAAGGTCGACGGCGCGATGGTGCCGCTGAACACCGCGCTGCAGAGCGGGCAGACGGTGGCCATCGTCAGCGTGAAGGAGGGCGGCCCGTCGATGGACTGGCTGAACCCGCAGCTCGGCTACCTGCAGAGCCCGCGCTCGCGCGCCAAGGTGCGCGCCTGGTTCAACGCCCGGGCGCTGCAGGAGACCATCGCCCGCGGCCGGGACGCGGTGGAACGGCTGCTGCAGCGCGAGGGCCGCACCGCGATGAAGCTGGACGACCTGGCGGCGCAGCTGGGCTTTCGCAACGCGGGCGCGCTGTTCGAGGTGGTCGGCAAGGACGAATACTCGCTGCGCAACATCGAGGCGGTGCTGCGCCCGCAGGTGGACACGCCGGTCGACGACACGCCGGCGCTGCTGAAGCGCATCAAGGGCGCCGCCCCGGCGGCGGCGCCGAAGGGCGGCGTCCTGGTGGTCGGCGTCGAATCGCTGCTGACCCAGCTCGCGCGCTGCTGCCGGCCCGCCCCGCCCGACGACATCACCGGCTACGTGACCCGTGGCAAGGGCGTCGCCGTGCACCGGCACGACTGCAGCGCGTTGCGGCAGCTGGCGGCCCGCCATCCCGAGCGGCTGATCCCGGTGGCCTGGGGCGAGGCCCGCGACGCCCGGGGCGGACCGGCGGTGTACCCGGTGTCCATCAGCGTGCTGGCCCACGACCGCCAGGCCCTGCTGCGCGACATCTCCGAGGTGTTCGCGAAGGACGGCATGAACGTCATCGGCGTGCAGACCCAGAGCCAGAAGGGCCAGGCGCAGATGACCTTCACCGTCGAAGTGGCCGACGCACGCCGCCTGCAGTCGATGATCGGGTTGCTGCTGAAGGTGCCCGGGGTGGTCTCGGCGCGGCGTCGGTGAAAAAGATGCGCGAAAAGCTTGTCGTTACGCTTAACCTGCTGCTATAGTAGATGGCTCAGCAGGCGCATAGCTCAGTTGGTTAGAGCACCACCTTGACATGGTGGGGGTCGTTGGTTCGAATCCAATTGCGCCTACCAAACACAGAGGGCCGATCTTCGCAAGGAGATCGGCCCTCTCGCTTTGCCAGGGGGGCGTTGCCTGACGGCCTTGCCTAGAATGGCCTGGACCCTCGATCACCCGGAGCCCGCCGCATGAGTGCCACCCCTCGCCCCCAGTCCGAAGCGTCCCCGTCGGACGACGCCGGCGCCAAGGTGCGGGTGCTGAAGAAGTACCCCAACCGGCGGCTCTACGACACGCGCACCAGCAGCTACATCACGCTGGCCGACGTCAAGGAGATGGTGCTGGCGGGCGAGTCGTTCGAGGTGCGTGACGCCAAGAGCGGCGAGGACCTGACCCGCAGCATCCTGCTGCAGATCATCCTGGAGGAAGAGGCCGGCGGCATGCCGATGTTCAGTGCCCAGATGCTGGCGCAGATCATCCGCTTCTACGGCCACACGCTGCAGGGCATGATGGGCTCGTACCTCGAGCAGAACCTGCAGGCCTTCGTCGACATGCAGAAGCAGTTCGCCGAGCAGACCGCGCGGCTCGATCCGAAGGCGTTCTCGCCGGACGCCTGGGCGCAGTTCCTGAACCCGCAGGCGCCGGCGATGCAGGGCCTGATGACGAACTACCTCGACCAGTCGAAGAACCTGTTCTCGCAGGTGCAGGAACAGATGCAGAAGCAGGCCGCGAGTTTTTTCACGCACCTGCAACCGGGCGGACCCAAGCAGGACGACGAACCGGCCTGACCCCGGGCGCCGCAGGGCTGGCTCAGGCCTTGAGCCAGGGCCAGAGCACGCGCCAGATGTTCTCGAGGATGCGCGGGTGCGCGCGTTCGTTCGGGTGCAGGCGGTCGGCCTGGAACAGCGACGCGGCTTCCGGCACGTCGGCCACGCCGGCCAGCATGAACGGCACCAGCGCGACCTTCTCGCCATCGGCGACGTTGCGGAAGGTGGCGGCGAACTGCTTCGTGTAGGCGCTGCCGTAGTTCGGCGGCACCTGCGTGCCCACCAGCAGCACCTGCGCGCCGGCGGCGCGGCTGGCCTTCACCATCGCGCGCAGGTTGTCCTCGGTCATCGTCATCGGCAGGCCGCGCAGCGCGTCGTTGGCGCCCAGCTCGATCACCACGTGGGTCGGGCGATGCTGCTGCAGCAGCGCGGGCAGGCGGCTGCGGCCGCCCGAGGTGGTGTCGCCGCTGATGCTGGCGTTGACCACCGTCGCGCCCGGCAGCTGGCGGCCCAGTCGCTCGGTCATCAGCGCCACCCAGCCGCTGCCGCGCTGCAGGCCATATTCGGCCGAGAGGCTGTCGCCGAGGACCAGCAGTTTGGGCGCCGGCGCTGCGGCCCGTGCGGGCAACGTGCCCGCGGCCAGCGCCGCCAGCAGCACCGCGATACAGTGCCGCCTCGTCACGTTGGCGTGGAAATCACTCTCAGAGATGCCGGATCCGATCATCGAAGTCAGTCGCGTGAGCAAGACGGTGCAGGACGCCACCGGGTCGCTGACCATTCTCCATGAGATCGATTTGCGGCTGGCGCCGAGGGAATCGGTGGCCATCGTCGGCGCGTCCGGTTCGGGCAAGAGCACCCTGCTGGGCATCATGGCCGGCCTCGACGAGCCGAGCAGCGGCCACGTGCGGGTGGCCGGCACGGAACTCTTCTCGCTGGACGAAGACGCCCGCGCCGCGGTGCGTGCCGCCCAGATCGGCTTCGTGTTCCAGAGCTTCCAGCTGATGGCGCACCTCACCGCGCTTGAGAACGTGATGCTGGCGCTGGAGCTGCGCGGCGAGCGCGATGCGCGCCGCCTGGCCACCGAGATGCTGCAGCGGGTGGGGCTGGGCGAGCGCCTGCGCCACTACCCGAAGGTGCTCTCGGGCGGCGAGCAGCAGCGCGTCGCGCTGGCGCGGGCCTTCGTCGTGCGGCCCGCGCTGCTGCTGGCCGACGAACCCACCGGCAGCCTGGACCACGCCACCGGCGCCGCGGTGATGGCGCTGATGTTCGAGATGAACCGCGAGGCCGGCACGACGCTGGTGCTGGTGACCCACGACCCGGCCATCGCCGCGCGCTGCGACCGGCAGGTGCGCATGGAGGCCGGCCGCCTGAACGCGGCCTGACCTCGCCGGACGCCGCGGCCCGCGGCGGCGCCGGCTACCATGCCGGCCATGTCGCAGACCCTGCTTTTTGGCTTCCATGCCGTCACCGTGCGCCTGAAGACGGCGCCGTCGTCCGTGCGCGAAGTGCATGTGGACACCTCCCGCCGCGATGGCCGCATGCGCCAGTTCCTCGAGCGCGTGCGCGCCGCCGAGCTCAAGCTGATCGAGAGCGACGACGAGCGCCTGACCAAGCTGGCCGGCAACCCCCGCCACCAGGGCGTCGTCGCGCGTGTCGACGTGCTGGCCAAGCAGCACTCGCTCGACGACCTGCTCGACGGCATCGAGCCGCAACCGCCGCTGCTGCTGGTGCTGGACGGCGTGACCGACCCGCACAACCTTGGCGCCGCGCTGCGGGTGGCCGACGGCGCCGGCTGCCACGCGGTGATCGCCCCGAAGGACCACGCGGTGGGCGTCAACGCCACGGTCGCCAAGGTGGCCAGCGGCGCCGCCGAGACGGTGCCGTACTTCATGGTGACCAACCTGGCCCGCACGCTGAACGAGCTGAAGGAGCGCCAGGTCTGGGTGGTCGGCACCAGCGACGACGCGGTGGACACGCTGTACGACGTCGACCTCACGCAACCGGTGGCACTGGTGCTCGGCGCCGAGGGCGCCGGCATGCGCCAGCTCACGCGCAAGACCTGCGACCAGTTGATCAGCATCCCGATGAAGGGGGCGGTGGAGAGCCTGAACGTCTCGGTGGCCGCGGCCGTGTGCCTCTACGAGGCGCTGCGCCAGCGCGACGCCGCTGTAGGCGACTGAGCATCTCGGCGAGCGAGGTCATTCGCGGACGCGCGACGGGCGTGTGAGAATGAAACCGTCCAGCATCGTGGAAAGGATTTGCGCATGAGCCTGTCCGACGATGTGCTCCGGTCCGCTGCGGCCGGTATCGCACCGCCCCCGCCGCGCAAGGCCGGACGGGGTGCGAGCATCGTGCTGCCGGTGAGCGGGTTGCCGCCGGGGGTCGGGGATGTGCTGTCGAACGAAAATGCAGTGCTGCTCATCGAGCCGGCACGGCGCTTCGGTGCGCGCGGCCCCGACGCGCCGACACCCGGCGAGCTGCAGGCCGATTTCGCCGCGCAGGCGCTCGACGCGCTGCTGCGCCGCACGCTGTCGTCCGGGTTCCCGCGCACCACCGCGGTCTGGCTGGGGGCGCGGCGCACAGGCCCGTGGACCGTCGGCCTGGCGTTGCGCAACGCGGTGCGCGGCGGCCGGCTGGTGCCGCTGCAATGGGCTGCCGATGCGGCGCGCGAGGTCGAGGCCCGCGGCGCCGACCGCGTGCTGCGCGAGCTGGGCATCTGTGGCCTGAAGCGCCGCGAAGCCCTGATCGTCGAGGCCTGCGCGCCGTGGCTCGACGAGGCCGAGGATGCCCGCACGCTGGTCCGCCTGGCCGCGGCGGTGCTGCACGCCTGCCGCCGCCACCACGACGGGCCGCTGCTGTGCGTGGCGCCGGCGCACTTCAAGGGCGAGCCGCTGGCCGACCACTTCGCCCGCCTCACCGGCGAGGAGTCGTCGGGCGACCCGCTGGCCCTGGCGGTGCTGTACGCCGAGGACGGCCGCCATCCCATCATCGAGGTGCAGCACTGGCCACGCCTGTCCGGGCCGCCGTTGCGGCGCCAGGTCTACGGGCTGGTGGCGCGCCGTGTCGGCGGGCGCGACAAGGTCGGCTGGCAGGCCGATGGCAGCGCGCTGGCGCTGGATGCGCAGTTGCTGCTCGAGTCCAGCGATGTCGACCGCGTGATGACGGTACCGGTGGTCGCGCAGACCCGCTTCGGGCCTCCGGCCGGCTGGGAATTGTTCGAGACCGCCGAAGCGCTCGAGGCGGCCTGCCGGCATGCGGTGGCCGCCACCGTGGTGCTGCCGTACCAAGGTGCCGACGACTACGCCGCACTGGCGCACCGCATCCACCGGCTGCGCCGCGCCCATCCGCGTGCGCTGAAGATCATCGTGCGGGAGCTCGGCGAGCGGCTGCGCCACGGTCAGGAATCGGTGCTCCTGCGACTCGGCGCCAACCAGGTGGTGTATCGCGACGTGAGCCTGTCGCGGCTGGAACAGGCGGTGCAGGAAAGCCGCGAACGGCTCTACCAGCGCCAGCCGCCGGCCGATGCGCAGACGCTGGTCGATGCGATCGCTCCGGAACCCGTGCGCGGCTACCTGCCGCCCCAGCCGTTCTGCGCCACCGCGCGGCGCATGCTGGCGCGTGCGCTCGACGCCCAGCTCGGCCATTCGCTGATCCGCCTGCGGCTGCGTGGCGCGGTGGCGCACCTCGATGCGCTCGCGGCGCTGCGCTTCGAACGCGAT
>Ga0233424_10000577_pt1 | contig 44045 bp, 44 predicted proteins | sample Watercolumn_Towu_FD_181011 | JGI IMG/M metagenome (GOLD analysis project Ga0233424, IMG submission 181011) | Freshwater microbial communities from Lake Towuti, South Sulawesi, Indonesia - Watercolumn_Towuti2014_125_MG | ecosystem: Environmental > Aquatic > Freshwater > Lake | place: Indonesia...
CATTGAAGGCCGTCATCGGCTGGCCGAGCAGCTCGAACTGCACCACCATGACCGAGCCGGCCTCGCCCGGCGAGTTCTCGCCCCAGCGCTGGGTGTGCGTGATCTGGCCGCTGCCGAACACCTTCAGGTAGTGGGCCACGGCGTCTTCGGCACCCTTCTGGTACCAGATGAACGGCGTGATCTTCTGTTGAATTTTCATGATGCGTTCCTATGGAATAACGGCCCGGCGCACTCGCGGCGGGCCTCCTGCAGCAGCCCTCGCCGATCTGGCTCTGCCAGGCGGTCGAGGGCGCCCCCTTGAGGGGGCCGGCGAAGCCGGTAGGGGGTGGTTCACTCCTGAGGTGGCATGCCGCGCATGTGGACGAGTTCCCAGTGGTGGCCGTCCAGGTCCTCGAAGCCGTGGCCATACATGAAGCCGTGGTCCTGCGCGGGGTTGGGCGTGGTGCCGCCGGCGGCCACGGCCTTCGCGACGAGCGCATCCACTTCCTCGGCGCTCTCGCAGCTCAGGCACACCCAGCCGGTGGTGGCCGTCTTGGCATCCACCAGGGCCTTGTCGGTGAAGGTCTTGGCGAAGTCGTGCGCCAGCAGCATGGCGTAGAGGTTCTCGCCGAGCATCATGCCGGCGCCCTTGTCGTTGGTGAAGGCCGGGTTGAACTGGTAGCCGATGGCCTCGAAGAAGGCCTTGCTCGCGGCCAGGTCCTTGCAGGGCAGGTTGACGTAGATCTGCTGGTGCATGGTGAGCTTTCAGTGCGTGGACTCGGCCAGCGCCTTCAGGCGCTGCAGGGCGAGGGGCCAGGTGTCCTTCAGGAAGTCGAGGAAGCCGCTGTCCCAGGCCTGCAATTGCACGGCCAGCTGCGTGCTGCCGTCGGGCTGAGGGGTGAAGCGGTAGGTCTCGCGGGCCGGTGTGGCGTGCAGGGCGCTGTCCGGCACCGGGCATCCCTCGCGAATCTCGCCGACGAGTTGCAGCGACAGGCGCTGGGGGCTCTCGCAGACGTCCACCACGGCCTCCATCCCGAAGCCCTGCGGGTCCAGGAAGCGCAGGCGGCGCCCGGCGGCCCACTCGCCCTCGAAGTAGGAGCCTTCGGCGAAGGCGCGCGTCCAGTCCCGGTAGGCGAGGGGGTCGAACATGCAGTCCCACACCCGGGCCGGCGGCGCGGCGATGTGGATGGCGAAGTTCAGGTCCATCATGGCTGGCCACCGCCCGAGCTGCTGCCGATGGCCATGTCGCCGCCGGGGGCGAAGTCGGCATCCTCGTAGAGGCGCCGCACCTCGATCTCGCAGTCGATGCCGACGAAGGGCTTGGGGAAACGGCTGGCCCAGGCCTGCGCCTCCTCCACCGAACGCACCTGGATCAGCGTGTAGCCGGCGATCAGCTCCTTGGTTTCGGCAAAGGGGCCGTCGATGCGCTCGATGCGGCCGTCAGCGTGGTAGCGCTGGCGCCAGCCGTCGCGGCTCGGGCGTAGGCCGGCGCCGTCCAGCAGCACGCCGGCGCGGGCCATCTCGCCGTGGAAGGCGCCCATCTGCTCGAAGAGCTCGGCGTACTCGGGGCCGGGCGGGTCGCCGCGCTCGCTGGTGGCGGTGGCGCGGACCTGGATCATGAATCGCATGGCGGGTCTCCTGGGGGTGTTCGGCCGGCGGTCGGCCGGCGCTCTGTCACACGACGACCCGGCGGCGCTGCTTTCGACAGGCCCTGGTGAAAACCCCGGGGGGGCGGCCCGGCGAGCCTCACAGATAGCAGGGCCCGACGCCGCGGATCTCCACCGTCGCCCATTCGGCGGCCGGGCAGCGCTCGGCCCAGGCCAGGGCCACGGCCGGGTCGTCGGTGTCGAGCAGGAAGTAGCCGCCGACCATCTCCTTGGACTCGGCGAAGGGTCCATCCCAGACCTGGGCGCTGCCCTCGCGCTTGGCCAGGCGCTTGGCGGCCGTGCTCAGGGAGTTCACGCCCAGCAGCAGGCCCTCGGCCTGCAGGGCGCCGGCGAAGTCGAGCATGCGCTGGTAGGCGACCTCGCCGCCCTCACGGCCACGTTCGGCGCGTTGGCCGAGGGGTTCGACGATCAACAACATCTGGGGCATGGCGGATTGATCTGGGGCAAGCGGGGTCACGATTCTGAACCCGGGGAGCCGTGTTTTGGGCACAGTCGGAGGTGCTTGTTGCCGTCGCCTGGCGTCGGCGCCCGCGCAGAATCCATCACGCAAAAGAGCGGAGAGTTCCATGGACAACCTGGCTCACATGGCGATGCTGTCGGTCCGGCTCGCGCCGGGGCTGCCCATCGTGCAGGCGGCCTCCGGCCGCCCCGACGTGCTGGGCTATGCCCCGGCCGCGCTGGTGGGGAAACCGCTGGGCGCGCTGTGTGCGCCGCTGGCAGGCCAGAACTGCCAGGCGCTGCAGGCTCGCATCGAGGCCCTCGCCCCGGGCGACAGCGTGCGCCTGCTCTGGCCGCTGAAACGGGTCGACGGCAGCGTGCGCCAGCACGAGGTGCTGCTCACGCGGGCCGCGCAGGCGGACACGGTGGCGGTCTGCCTCGTCGACCTGGGCGCGATCGCCTTTGCCCAGGCCCTGTCCGACGGCGAGAACGAGCTGCTGCAGATGGTGGCCACCGGCCAGCCGCTCAAGCCGGTGCTGGACCGCCTCACGGCCCTCATCGAGGCGCAGTTCGACGGCATGTACTGCAGCGTCATGCTGCTCGATGTCGATGGCGTGCACATCCACCCCGGCGCCGGCCCGCGCATGCCCGAGAGCTATCTGCAGCTGCTCGACGGCCTGTCCATCGGCCCGGGTGTCGGGTCTTGCGGCACGGCCATGGCCGAGGACCGCACGGTCATCGTCGAGGACATCGAAACCGACCCGCTGTGGGCGCCCTACAAGGAGCTGGTCGCGCCGCACGGCTTCAAGGCCTGCTGGTCCGAGCCCATCCATGCCGCCAGCCAGGGGGTCATCGGCAGCTTTGCGATGTACTACCGCGAGCAGCGCCGCCCGGGGCCCGACGAGCTCACCGCGCTGCGCGTGGCCAGCAACCTCGCGGGCATCGCCATCGACCAGGCCCGGCGCGACGAAGAGCGCCGCCGCGCCGCCGAATGGCTGGAGGAGCAGGTGCAGGCGCGCACCGCCGAGCTGCTGCAGGCGCAGGAGGAACTCGTCAGCAGCCGCAAGCTCGCGGCCCTGGGGCAGTTGCTGGCCGGCATTGCGCATGAGCTGAGCACGCCACTGAGCAACGCGCTGCTGTCGGCCGATGTGATGCGCGAGCACGGGCGGGTGCTGTCCGACAAGCTGTCCCACCACCTGCCGCTGCGCCGCCAGGAGCTGACCGACTGGACGACCCAGGCCTCGCACGCCGCCCAGCTCGTCGAGCACAACGTGCGCCGCGCCATGCAGCTCATCAGCCGCTTCCGCCAGCTCACCGAGGACGGCGGCCGCGCCGTGCATTCGCAGTTCGCGGTGCGCGCCGTGGCGGAGCAGGCCTGGGCGAACGTGCAGTCCCGCCTGGGCGTGCGGCATGTGCAGTTCATCTGCGACATCCCCGACGGGTTCACGATGGACGGCTACCGCGACGTGCTCTGCCAGGTGCTGGAGCAGCTGCTGGAGAACGCCTGCCTGCACGCCTTCGGCGGCAGCGCGGGCCAGGTGCGCATCGGCACCGCGCCGGCCCCCGCGCGCCACCTGATGCTGGAGGTGCGCGACAACGGCGGCGGCATGCCGCGCGCCGACCTGGAGCGGGCCTTCGAGCCCTTCTTCACGACCCGCTTCGGCCAGGGCGGCAGCGGCCTGGGCCTGTTCGTCGTGCACAGCCTGGTGGAGAACCTCCTGGGCGGCGCCATCCGGCTGGAGAGCCAGCCCGGCAAGGGCACGGTCGCGCGGCTGGAGCTGCCCACGACCGACACGGTGCGCATGGCGGCCTGAGCGGGGCTTGGCCGCTCAGGCGCCGGGGCGGCTCACGCGGGCCAGCAGCTCGCGCGCGGCGAGTTCGGATTGCAGCGACATCTCCAGCGGTGCACGGCACAGGCCGGCGTGGGCGTACTGCAGGTTCTCGTAGACCTCGGCAGCGGCGGGGAAGTGGTCGAGCAGCGGGCCGAGGGCCTCGTGGCCCTGGTGCTGGCGCAGTTCGGCGCTCAGTTTCTCGACCAGCAGGCGGTACTGGTGGGGGTCGACGCTGCGGTGCTCGATGGCCTGCAGCAGGTGGGCCAGGCGCACGAGCGAGAGCAGTTCGGTGGGCAGAGCGAGCTTGATGACGGACGACATGCAGACACCCGAAAGAGCATTTCCGGAAGCCCCACGTGGGCGCGGTGCTTGGGCTTTCAAGGGCAGGGCCTGCGGCATCGTTCACGCAAAATCGCGGCTCATCTCCAGGAATCACCCCCATGAGCCTGTTGCCCGAATCCACTTACGCGCTGCTCGACGCCCGGGGCGGCATCCGCACCCAGCCGGGCGGCCGCGAGTTCTGGGCGCAGCCTCCCGAAGCCCTGAATGCCCTGGGCCGCGACTGGCTGGTGTCCGAGTTCAGTTTCGACAGCGACTGGACCAGCTGGGAGATGCACCCCGAGGCTGACGAGTACGTCTACCTGCTCGAGGGCGACGTCGACTTCGTGCTGGAGGCGCCGGACGGCACGCACAACACACAGCGCCTCACCGGCCGCGGCGCGGTCGTCGTGCCGCGGGGCTGCTGGCATACCGCCCGCGTCCACCAGCCCAGCCGCATGTTCTTCCTGACCATGGGCGCCGGCACGCAACACCGGCCCGTGTGAGAGCGCCATGACGTCAGTGGCTTTCGACTGCCAACGCTGCGGCGCCTGCTGCGCCTATTTCCGCGTGTCCTTCTACTGGGGCGAGACCGACGAGGCGCCAGGCGGCACCGTGCCCCTGGCACTGACCCGCCCGGTGAACGCTCACCTGGTGTGCATGGCCGGCACCGACCGCCGCCCCGCCCGCTGCGAGGCCCTGGCCGGCGAGGTGGGCCGCGAGGTGGCGTGCACCATCTACGGCCAGCGCTCCAGCAGCTGCCAGGAGCTGCAGCCGGGCGACGAGAAATGCCTGCGCGCGCGCGCCGCGCACGGCCTGCCCACCGGTGCGACGGCTTTGGCCTGAGCGGCCCGTCGCGGGCCGGCGCGCGTCAGGCCTGCGGGTCGAGCCCGAAGACGCGCAGCTCCTGCGCACACCGGCAGGCTGCCGCCAGCCGCGCGGCCCAGGCCAGGGCGTGGTCCCGCGAGGGCAGGTCCAGCACCGTGAAGCCCCCGTCGAGCGGCCGCGCCTGCGGGTAGCCGCCCTCGGCGACCTCGCCGCTCGCCGACACCCGCACCACCGGCGCCGACGCATCGAGGCCCCCCGCAAAGACATAGACACCCGCCGCCTTGGCGGCCTCGATGACGGCATGTGCATCGTGGCCGGCAGCGGCCAGCTCGTCGGCGGGCACCGTCATGGCAGCGCTGGGGAAGGAGATCAGGTACTTGGCCATCGCTCGGTGCTCAGGGCCGCAGCAGGAAGGTCAGCGGGATCTCCAGGCGCTGGGCCCAGGCGGTTTCGTTGTGGCCGGTGCCTTCGAAGGTCAGGGCCAGGAAGTTGCTGCCGTCCACGTAGCCGCGTTCGCGCGCCAGGCTGTTGACCATGGACTGATAGGGCGCGTAGATGGCGTCCAGTTCGGTGGTGCCGTGGTCCTGGTAGAGGCGGTGCGTGGCCGGGTCGGCCAGGTGCTCGCGCAGGAAGTTGAAGGCCGCCAGCGGCAGCGCGGCATTGGGCTTGAAGGTGCCCACCCAGTGGGTGGACAGGCCCGCTGCGCCGCCGAAGACCTCGGGGTGGCGGTTCATCGCGTAGACCGAGATCAGGCCGCCCATGCTGGAGCCCATGATGAAGGTGTTGTCCCGGTCCGGCCGCGTGGCATAGCGGGCGTCGATGGCGGGCTTGAGTTCCTCCACGAGAAAGCGCAGGTAGGCGTCGCTCTGCGGCTTGCCTTGCAGGCCCTCGCGCACCAGGGCCTCGCGGAAGCCTGCCGGCAGGCCGGGCAGGAAGGCCTGCGGCAGGTACTCGCTGTGGCGCCACTTGCCGTTGTTCCACACCCCCACCACGATCACGTCACGGATGCGGCCGGCCGCGCGCAGCCGGGTCAGCGCGTCTTGCACGTTCCAGGCCTGCTTGTTCCAGGTCGTGCGGGCATCGAACAGCATCTGGCCGTCGTGCATATAGAGCACGGCATAGCGCTTGGCGGGCGAGTAGCCTTCGGGCAGCCAGACGTCCACATGGCGAGGGTCCACATGCTGGGACGGCACATTGGCCCAGCGCTCGACGCGGCCGTGCTGGACGCCGGGCAGCGGGGCATCGGCGGGCGACTGCGCCCAGGTCGGCGCCGCCGTGAGGGCTGCCAAGCTCATGCCGAAGGCCGCCAGCAGGCGGCGGGTGAAGGAGGTCGGGGTCATGGGTGCTCTCGTGAAAGCTCGCCGCGATTCTTGCAGGGCGCGGTGCTCCATGTCCGGCCAGTTCAGAAGCGGGCGTGACCGCGCCCCGTTCTCCGTGGCGATGTCCTTGCAACGGCAGATCATCGAGTTGCTAGGCGGCGGCCCGGCCGAAGGCCTTGTAGGACAGCCATCGGGCGCCTGCCACGGCGCCTACACTGGCCTTCAAGCCCTCCGCAACGAGGCGGCGCCCTTCGTGCGCAGGCCCCACCGGCCTGATGCACCTCCACCGACCCGGCACGATTCCTGCAAGCCAGGACGACTGCCACACCGCATGTCTGGAGACCCGATGAAGCCTTCTGCCTCTCCCGCGTCCGTCCGCAGCTCACGGCGCGCCGCCACGCCGCCGCCGCCGCAGGCTCCCGCGACCCGCCGCGACGTGTTGCGCGACCAGTTGCTCGCGACCGTCGACCTGCTCAAGCGCCGCCGCGCTGCCGAGATCGATGCTGGCGACATCGAGGACTACGTGGCCATGCACTGGATGGAATGGCATGGCGGCTCCCTGCGCCTGACGACCACCGGCGAGAACGTGTGCAAGCACCTCGCCAGCCTGCTGAGCCGCGGGTCTCTGCGCTCGGGGGGCTGAGCGGCGGGCGGCCTCGGGCCGCCAGGCGCCGGACCGGGTCGCCCACGCGGCGGGCGGCTCGCCTGAGTCTGCCGGGCGCCGACCCGCCGGTCGGCGCCTGTGTTCCACTTCCGGCGTGAATCCCGAAGTTCCTTCCGCTCCCAAGCCGCCCAAGGCCCCGCCGCCGGCCTTTCCCCTGCCCCAGCCCCGCCACGCGTCCCGCCTGCCGGCCGGCCTCGCGCCTGAAGACTGGGCCCGCATCCGCCAGGCCGCCCATGCACTGCCGCAGGTGCTGGTGCCCGCCGACCTGGACGACGGCAGCGACGAGTCGCTCGACCGCCTGGGCGGCATCCAGATCTCCAAGGCCGCCGGCGGGGGCCGGCCCAGCCGCTGGATCCTGCCGCAGCACATCCCCGTGGCGCTGGCCCAGCTCGACGTCACGCCACTGGCCAACACGCTGCGCCCGCAGATGCAGCAGCGCCTGCACCAGCTCGAATCGCTCGGCCTGCGCCGCGAAGGCCTCGTGTTCACGCGGCTGTGCATCCACCCGATCACGCTCGCGCACGAGTGCTGGCGCATCGACCTCTCCCACCGCGTGCCGGTGCCCGAGGCGCCGGTGTGGGCCTTCTTCCGGGATGGCGACGCCGCCGCGCTGCGCCACGCCCTCGGCCAGGCGCCCGAATACTCGTACACGGCCGAGCTGGCCCTGCACCTGAACCACCTCATCGCCCGCAGCGAGGCCCTGGGCCATGCGAGTCAGCTGGCCTCGCTGCTGCCGCGGCTGCAGGCCGAGTGCGGCGTGCCCATGCCCTTCGAGGACCTGAAGGCGGCCCTCACCCGCGCGCAGGACCGCTGGGAACAGGCCGTGGAGGAGCAGGACGCCCTCACGAGCCTTGGCCGCGAGCTGGCCTTCCAGGGCTACCCCGACAGCTTCGACGCGGCGCGCAAGCTCGGCCGCAAGGTCACGCTCTACCTCGGCCCGCCCAACAGCGGCAAGACGCATGCGGCCTTCGAGCGCCTGGCGCAGGCCCTGGACGGCGCCTACCTCGCCCCGCTGCGCCTGCTGGCGCTGGAGGGTCGCGACCGGCTCGTGGGCCGCGGCGTGCCCTGCTCGCTGCTGACCGGCGAAGAGAACGTGCCGGCGGCCAACGCCCGCGTCGTGAGCAGCACCATCGAGATGGTCAACACCCGCGACGTGGTGGATGTGGCCGTCATCGACGAGGCGCAGATGATCTTCGACGACTCGCGCGGCTGGGCCTGGACGCAGGCCATCGTCGGCGTGCCGGCGCGTGAGCTGATCATCATCGGCTCGGCCTATGCGGCACCCGCCATCGAGCGGCTGCTGCAGCTCTGCGGCGAGAAGCCCGAGCGCCGCGTGTTCGAGCGCAAGCAGCATGTGCAGCTGATGCCCGCGCCGGTGCCCATGACCCACCTGCAGGCGGGCGACGCCGTGGTGGCCTTCAGCCGCCGCGACGTGCTGATGCTGCGCGACCAGATCGCGCAGAACGGCCATGCGGTCAGCGTCATCTACGGCGCGCTGCCGCCCGAGGTGCGCCGCCGTGAGGCCGAGCGCTTCGCCGTCGGCGCCAGCGACATCCTCGTGGCCACCGACGCCATCGGCATGGGCCTGAACCTGCCGATCCGCCGCGTGCTGTTCTCCACGCTGACCAAGTTCGACGGCGTGGGTGACCGCGAACTCAGCGTCAGCGAGGTGCACCAGATCGCCGGCCGCGCGGGCCGCTACGGCATGCATGACGAAGGCTTCGTCAGCGTGCTGAAGGAGGCCGAGGCCGACGCGATGAAGACCCTGCGCCAGCTGCTGCCCAAGGAGCCGCGCGCGCCGCGCGACTTCAAGGCGCCGGTGGCGCCGAACTGGCGGCATGTGGAGACCATCTCCAAGCGCCTGGGCGTGAACAAGCTCTACGCGGTGCTCAACATCTTCATGCAGCAGCTGCGCCTGGACGACGCGCACTTTGCGGTGGCGGAGCTGGAGCAGATGCTGGAGCTGGCCGAGGTGCTGGACCGCAACGCGATCGCGCTGCCGCTGCAGGAGCGCTTCCGCTACGCGCAGGCGCCGGTGGATTCACGCCTGCCGCAGCTGGTGGAGCAGTTCCACGGCTGGGCGCTCAACCATGCGCGCACCGGCAAGGCGGGCGAGCCGCACTTCCTGGACGAGTACGACCAGCACGGCCGCCTGGACCGCATGGAGCAGGCCCTGCGCATCTGCACGCTGTGGCTGTGGCTGGACCTGCGCTTCCCGGGCGTGTTCGGCCATGTGGAAGAGGTCATCGACCTGCGCGGGCGTCTCAATGACGGCATCGAGCGGCAGTTGAAGGGCAAGAAGGCGCTGTGGCAGCGCCGCGGGCGCTGAGCGGAGCTGCGGGGCGCTGCCCTCCGGGCTTCCCTGCGTACGCGCTGCGGCCGGGGCCGGGTATCGTCAGCGGCCTCACCCTGAGGAGCTGCCATGACCGCCCGTCCCACCTGGTTCACTGCCGTTGCCGTGCTGCTGCTCCTGTGGGCGCTGATGGGCGTGGCGGCGTGCGCCGGCCATGTCATGGCCGGTGAGCAGATGGCCCAGGCCCAGGGCGAGTGGGATGTGGCCTTCTTCCGCGCGCTGCCGGCCTGGTTCGCGTGGGACTACGCGGTGGCGACCGGCGCCGCGCTGGCCGGTGCCATCGCGCTGCTGCGCCGCGCGCGGCTGGCGGTGGTGCTCTACGTCGTGTCGCTCGTCGCGGTCGTGATCCAGTTCGGCTATGTGTTCGCCGCCACCGACCTGATCGCCCACAAGGGCGCGGCCGCCACCGTGCCCTTCCCGGCCTTCATCGCCGCCATGGGCGTGCTGCAGATCGTGGTGGCGCGGCTGGCGCTGCGGCGCGGCTGGATCGGCTGAGCCGGGGCGGGCAGGCGGGCTCAGCGGCCCACCACGCCCAGCCTGATCAGGTCGCGCGCCGACTGCAGGATCGCTTCTCGCGGCGCGCGCGGCGCCCAGCCCAGCACCGCGCGGGCGTGGCTGGCGTCCTGGTGGCGGGCCGTGCGCAGCTCGCTCGCGGCATTGCGCACCAGCGGGCTCACCCGCGCCAGCAGCCGCACGCTCCAGTCGGGCAGGTTCAGCGTCGGCACGCGGCGGGCATCGTCGCCGAGTTCCTCGCGCAGCAGGGCGGCGATGTCGCGCAGCCAGGTGAAGCCCTCGCAGTCGATGAAGCGCTCGCCGGCCATGCCGGGCGCCGTGAGTGCGCGCACATGGAGCTCCGCCACATCCCGCACGTCGACGATGCCGAAGCCGATGCGCGGCAGCGCCGGGATGCGGCCTTGCAGCAGGCTCTGCACGATGACGACGCTGGCCGAGTAGTCGGCCCTCGCGACCGGCCCCAGCACCACGGAGGGGTTCACGGTGCAGAAGGCCAGGCCGCCGCCTTCGCGCGCCACCCAGTCGCGCGCGGCGCGCTCGGCCACCGTCTTGGACTGCACATAGGGCGGCACGTCCGGCGCGTCGAGATTCGTCCAGTCCGCCTCGGTGAAGCGGTGCTCGCCCGGCCCGTGGCCGTAGGCGATGGCGGCCACCGAGGAGGTCATCACCACGCGCTGCACGCCGGCATCGCGTGCGGCCTTCAGGGCCCGCAGGGCGCCGTCGCGGGCGGGCACGATCAGCTCGTCGGCATGGCGCGGCACGCCGGCCGGCAGGGGCGAGGCCACATGCGCCAGGTGGCTGCAGCCGGCGGCGGCCTCGGCCCAGCCGGCGTCGGCCGTCAGGTTCGCAGCGAAGCAGCGGAGCTGCTCCTTCCTGGCGCCGCGGCTCGCGCCGAGGGCCTGGCGCAGCGCCGGCTCACGGCCGAGGTCGCGCAGGGTGGTGTGCACCTGCCAGCCGTCGGCCAGCAGTTGGCGGATCAGCACGCCGGCGATGTAGCCGGTGCCGCCGGTGACGAGGATGCGGGAGGGGGTGCTCATGTCGGGCGCGACCTTAACAGCCGCGCCGCTTTCGCCGCTAGCCGGGCGTGCGCGCAGCCGGCCGCGCTGCGCAACCCACGGTGGCCAGCCCGTAGCTGGCCAGGGCCGCACGCCAGCGTTCGCCGCAGGCCACGCGCGCCACGGCCGCCAGCACGGCCTGCGTGCGCTGCGGGTCGGGCAGGCGCACGAGCACGCGGCGCAGGATGATCTGCGGCTGCGGGAAGGGCATGAAATGCCAGGGCCGCGCGCAGGCCGCCAGCGGCGCGGTGCCGGCCAGCTCCGAGCGGCTGATGACGACGAAGTCCACCCGGTCCAGGCAGAGCTTGCGCAGGTTGGCGACATGGTCCGGCGCATCGGCCCGCGCCAGCCGGCCGGCCTCGACGATCGGGTCCAGCCGGCGGTAGACATGGCCGGCAATGGCGCCGAAGCGCAGCCCGTCGAGCTGTTCCAGCGAGGTCAGGGCCAGCGGGCGGGCGCTGACGATCAGGTTCTCGTCGACCATGACCGGCGCCGACCAGGCGCCGCTGCGCGCGAGCTCGGGCGGCAGGAACTCCGGCGCCAGGAAGAGCGCCAGGCCGGCGAAGTCCGCGGCCTCCAGCGTCATCTCCAGGCGCCGGCGGGGCTGCAACTCGACGCGGAAGCCGGCCGGCTCGGCCGCTTCCTCGTTGAGCCGGGCCACCAGGCGCGCCGCCAGGCCGCCCTCGGGCTCACCCGGCAGCGTGAAGGGCGGCTGGGCGTAGCTGTTGAGGGCCGGCAGCGGCGGCGCGGGCTCGGCCGCCCAGGCGCCGGCGCCCAGGGCGGCCAGCCCGAACAGCACGGTCAGGCGCAAGCTTCGGCGCCGTGTGTGGCGTGCCTTGGGCCTGGCGGATGGAGCGAGATTGCGTTTCATCAGAGCGTTAGGCCCGATCATCGCACCGGGTCGCCCCCGGCGCGGACCGTGCCCCTCGTCATGCCCGGGCCACTGCCGATTGCCAGCGGTCGCCACAGCGCGGACAGTGCCGCCTTTGCCTCCCCGCGCTCCGCGCCCCGATCTTGACCGCCCTCGCTCCCGACGCCGACACCCGCGCCCGCCACGACCGCGCCTTCCTCGGCCACCCTGCCGGCCTCGGCTGGCTCTCCTTCTGCGAACTGTGGGAGCGCTTCAGCTACTACGGCATGCAGGCACTGCTGGTGCTCTACCTCAGCAACCACCTCTTCCTGCCCGCCCACATCGGCCAGGTGGCCGGCATGGAGGCGCTGCGCCAGGCCATCGAGGGCGTGACCGGCCCGCGCTCCCCGCAGCAGCTGGCGTCCATCGTGTTCGGCCTCTACGTGGGCTGCGTCTACCTGACGCCGATCTTCGGCGGGCTGCTGGCCGACCGGCTGCTCGGCCGCACGCGCACCGTCGTCATCGGCGCGCTGCTGATGGCCGCGGGCCATTTCCTGATGGCCTTCGAGGCGGCGCTGCTGCCGGCCCTGGGCTGTCTGCTGCTGGGTGTGGGCTGCTTCAAGGGCAATATCGCCGCGCAGGTGGGCGACCTCTACGCGCCGGGCGACCAGCGCCGCGCGAGCGCCTTCCAGATCTTCATGCTGGCGGTGCAGATCGCCGTCATCGCCGCGCCCATCGTCTGCGGCACGCTGGGCGAGAAGGTGGGCTGGCACTGGGGCTTCGGCGCGGCGGGCGTGGGCATGCTGATCGGCCTGGCGGTCTACCTGGCCGGCCGGCGCTGGCTGCCGCCCGAGGCACCGCGTGGCGCTGCCCGCGCCGCCGAGGCCCGCCCGCCGCTGGGCCGCCGCGCCTGGCAGCAGGTGGCCCTGCTCGTGGCCATCCTGCCGCTGCTGATGCTCTCCATCGTCGGCAACCAGCAGTACAACAACGGCTTCCCGCTGTGGTCACAGCAGCACATGGACATGGCGGTGCTGGGCTTCCAGGTGCCGGTGACCTGGTTGCAGGCGGTGGACGCCCTGCTCAGCACCACCACCATGCTCGCCTCGCTGGCCTTCTGGCGCTGGTGGGCCACACGTCGCCGCGAGCCCGACGAGATCACCAAGATGGCCCTGGGCTGCTTCATCGCCGCCGGCGCGCCGGCCCTGCTGATGATCCCGGCGCTGGCCATCGAAGGCGGCGGTGCGCGCATCAGCCTGCTGTGGTCCTTCGGCTATGCGCTGGTCAACAACATCGGCTTTGCCAACATCATGCCGGTGGGCCTGGCGCTGTACTCGCGGGCCGCGCCGCGCGGCCTGCAGGGCCTGATGATCGGCATCTACTACCTGCACCTGTTCTTCGGCAACAGCGTGGTCGGCTGGCTGGCCGGTCTGCTGGAGGTGATGCCGGGCTCGCGCTTCTGGGGCCTGCACGCGGTGCTGGTGCTGGCGGCCGGCGTGGGCCTGCTGGCGGTGAAGTTCGTGTTCGGCCGCGTGCTCGCGCCCGACGCGCCGGACGCGGCCGGGGCCCGTGCCTAAACTGCGCGCCATGATCACCGTCCACCACCTGAACAATTCCCGCTCGCAGCGCGTGCTGTGGCTGCTCGAAGAGCTGGGCCTGCCCTACGAGATCAAGCACTACCAGCGCGACGCCAAGACCTCGCTCGCGCCGCCCGAGCTGCGCCAGGTGCACCCGCTGGGCAAGAGCCCCGTCATCACCGACGGCGGGCTCACGGTGGCCGAGAGCGGCGCCATCCTCGAATACCTGGTGGACAAGTACGGCCAGGGGCGCCTCAAGCCCACCGCCGAGCAGGACCTGCTGCACTACCGCTATTTCCTGCACTTCGCCGAGGGCTCGGCCATGCCGCCCCTGGTCATGAAGCTCGTCTTCAACAAGATCAAGCGCAGCCCCATGCCCTTTTTCGTGAAGCCGATCGCCAAGGGCATCGCCGACAAGGTGCTGTCCAGCTTCGTGCAGCCCAACATCGATGCGCAACTCAAGTTCCTGGAGGGCGAGCTGGCCGCCCGGCCGTGGTTTGCCGGCGCCGAGTTCACGGCCGCCGACGTGCAGATGAGCTTCCCGCTCGAAGCCGCTGCCGCCCGCGGCGGGTCGATCGACGCCTTCCCCAAGATCCAGGCCTTCCTCGCACGCATCCACGCCCGCCCGGCCTACCGCCAGGCCCTGGAGCGCGGCGGCCCCTACGACCTGATGCGCTGAGCGGCCCCGGGCCGCTGCGGCCCGCCCGGGCGAGTGCCCGTCCGACAGACAGGTGCGGCAAATCCTGCGAGGCTTGCGCGCCATGACGCCAGAGCCAGACCGCCGTGACGCCCCGCTGTTTGTCGTGTTCAACCTCGCCTCCGGCCGTGGCGCCCGCGAGGGTGTCGGGCCGGCCGTGGAGGCCGCCTGCCGCGCTGCCGGGCGGCGTTGCGAGCTCTTCCCGGTGGCCCAGGCGGGCGCCTTGAGCGACACGGCCCGCGAGGCCGTGCGGCGCGCACAGGCCGCGCAGGGCATCGTCGTCGCCGCCGGGGGTGACGGCACGATCAATGCCGTGGCCCAGGCGGTGCTCGGCAGCGGCTGCCGCTTCGGCGTGCTGCCGCGCGGCACCTTCAACTACTTCGCACGCACCCACGGCATCCCCGTCGAGCTGGACGAGGCGCTGCGCGTGCTGCTGCAGGAGGCCGCAGAGCCGGTGCAGGTGGGGCAGGTCAACGGCCGGGTCTTCCTCGTCAATGCCAGCCTGGGCCTCTACGCCCAGTCCCTGGAAGACCGGGAGGGCTGGAAGCAGCAGTTCGGGCGCAGCCGCCTCGTGGCGCTGGCGTCCGGCGTGCGCACCATCCTGCGTGGGCACCGCAGCCTGCGGCTGTCGGCCGAGCTGCCCGGCCGGCAGTGGACGGCCCGCACCCCGACGCTCTTCGTCGGCAACAACGCGCTGCAGATGGAGCAGGTCGGCTTGCCGCAGGCCGCCGCGATCGACGCGGGCCGGCTGGCCGGCGTGATGCTCAAGCCGGTGGGGCGCTGGACGATGCTCACGCTGCTGGCGCGCGGCGCCTTCGGCCAGCTGAGCGAGGCCGACGAGGTGCTGCACTTTGCCTTCGAGGGCCTGACGGTGGACGTGCGCGCGGGTGGCCGCCGGCGCATCAAGGTCGCCACCGACGGCGAGGTGGTGCTGATGACCATGCCGCTGCGCTTCGAGGTGGCGCCGCAAGCGCTGCGCCTGATCCGGCCGCCCGGCCTGTCGCCCGAGCGGCGTGCGGCCCAGGGCCAGGCGGAGGCGGGCGCATGAGCCTCGTGCTGCAGGTGTCGGACACCCACTTCGGCACGGAGCGCGCCATCGCCCTGGCGGCCCTGCGTGAGCTCTGCGCGGCGCAGCGGCCCGACCTGCTGCTGGTCACTGGCGACATCACCCAGCGCGCCCGCGCCCGCGAGTTCGAGGCCGCCCGGGCCTGTTTCGAGTCCCTGCCCGTGCCCGCGCGCCTGCTGCTGCCGGGCAATCACGACATCCCGCTGTTTGACCTGCTCACCCGCGCCGTCGACCCCTACCGGCGCTATGCGCGGGCCTTCGGCCGGGCGCTGGAGGGCGAGTTCCTGCGCGACGACCTGCTGCTGCTCACGGTCAAGACCACGCGGCGCTGGCGGCATGTGCATGGCGAGCTGTCTGAGCGGCAGATCGAGCGCGTGGCCGCCCGCATGGCGCGGGCCGCGCCGGGGCAGCTGCGCCTCGTGGCGGTTCACCAGCCGGTGGCTTCCGTCGCACCGGCCGATGCGCACAAGCTGCTGCGCGGCGGTGAACGGGCTCTCGAGGCCTGGGCGGCGGCGGGTGTCGATGCGGTGCTGGGCGGGCATCTGCACCTGCCCGGCGTGGTGGCACTGCACGCCAGCCGGCCCCAGCTGGCGCGGGCGATCTGGGCCGTGCAGGCCGGCACCGCGCTGAGCCACCGCCTGCGCGACGGCATCGGCAACTCGGTGAACCTGATCCACGCCGGCGCGCAGGCCCGGGTCGAGCGCTGGGACCTCGACGAATCCGTCGGGCGCTTCCGGCCGGTGGCGGTCACGGCGATCGGCCCGCAGGCCGCAGCTTTCCACCCTGACGGCCTGCGGCAGCGGCCTCACTAGAATCGCGCCCGTTCCGGGGCTGGCGCCTCGGGGCATCGCTGGGGGTGCTGGCCCGTCGGGCCGGCTGAGACAGTCCCTTTGAACCTGATTGAGGTAATCCTCGCGCAGGGAAGCACGCACGCGGTCCGCCGGCCTTGTTCTCACGCCGGTGTTGCAGGCTGCAGGCGCTCGCCGACCTGCCATTGGCATCCACACTGCACATGGCACATCCTTTTCTTTCCCTCACCCCGCTGCTGCGCGCGGCGCTGCTGGCCTTGCCGCTGCTGGCCCACCCGGGCGCCCAGGCGCAACAGGCGACCTCAAGCCCGGCCCCTGCGGCGGCACCCACGCCCAGCCGGCACATGATTGCCGAGATCCAGGTCCTGCCCCGCCCGCTGGGCACGGCCGAGGACCGCTACAAGTTCGTGGACGCGGCCATCGCCGTCATCCAGGCCTCGGGCCTCAAGTACGAGGTCCATGCCATGGGCACCGTGATCGAATGCCCGCCGGAGCAGATCTGGCCGCTGCTGCAGGCGGTGCACCAGGCCACGCTGGAGGCGGGCGCCGAGCGCACGCTGAGCGTCATCAAGGTGTCCAACTCCGCCCAGGCCGGCGGGCCGCGGGTGAGCGACCTGGTGGGCAAGTTCCGGCGCTGAGCCGGCTGCCTGTTGCGGGGGCGTCGCTCAAGGCGCTCCCGGGTGGGTGCACCACTGCTGCTCGCAGGGCACGCCGTCGTGGTTGCCGTCCATCGTCGTGCCGGGGCAGTGGTTGATGAACCAGGTCGCCTCGGCACAGGAGCTCATCTGCGAGCAGTGGGTGCGGCCGTCGCAGCGAAAGCGCGTGCTCGTCGGCATCGCCGCGTCACGCGGCACCGCCACGGCGGGCTGCTGCTCCAGCAAGCGCCGTTGCTGGTCGGCCTGGAACCTGCTGTAGCCCCAGTAAGCGACGGCGAGCACGGCGCCTGACAGCAGCGCAGCGCTCAGCAGCCAGCCGAGCACACCGCCACCACGGCGGCCGGGCCGCGCGGTGGCCGCGGGCCGGCGCGCCGGTGCGGGCGGGGTGCCGATGGCGGCGCGCCTCACGTTCACCGCCTGGGGCTTGCCGTCCTTGCCCCGGCCCAGCTCGAAGCTCACCGTCTCGCCGGCCACGGGCCGTGAGCCGTCACGCGCGAAGCCGCTCACGTGCACGAACACCTCGGCCCCGCCGCGCGTCGGCGCGATGAAGCCGAAGCCGCGGTCGTCGTTCCAGGTGCGCAGGATGCCGTCGAATCGCATGGTGGGCTCTGTGTGAGTCAGGCGCGGTGCGCGGCTCAAGCCGCCGGCCGCGTGCGGTAGAAGGTCAGCGGCTCGGCCTTCAGCTGCTTGAGCACGTTCTTGCGCATCGCGCCCACCACGTGCATCTCGCAGGGCTTGCAGTCGAAGCGCAGCGTGAGGGTGTCGTCGCCGTGCTGGAGCACCAGCGGCTCGGCGCGCACCGTGCCCTGCACGCCGGTCACGCCCTTGGCCTGCTTGGGGCACAGGCTCAGGCTCCAGCGCACGCAGTGCTTGGTGATCATCAGCGGCACCTCGCCGAGTTCCTCATGGCTCTCGTAGGCCGCGCCGATGACCTTCACGCCGTGGCGCGCGTAGAACTGCGCGGCGCGGCCGTTGTAGACGTTGGCGAGGTAGGTGAGCGTGTCCTCGGGGTAGGGCACGGGCGGCTCGACGGGACGGTCGCGCGGCAGCTTCTCGAAGGCGGCCTCGCGCGCGGCTTCCAGGGCCGCCACGGCCTCGCGGCGCAGCGCGTTGAGCTTGCTGGCCGGCAGGAAGAGCGGCTCGCGCATCGCCAGCCGCACGCGGCGGGCTTCGAAGATCGTGTCGCCCAGGCGCGCCAGGCCGTCCTTGAGCTGGGCCTCGGCCTGCTTCGCATCACGCGCGGGCTCGTGGGCATGGGGCAGCCGCACGGCGGCCTTGGCGCCGGTCTCGTCCTTCAGGCTCAGCTCGAAGCCGCCCTGCACCTGGGCCAGCGTCACATCCACAGCGATGCGCCGTTCGGCGCTGGGCTTGGCGAGCAGCCGCTCCCAGGCCATGTCGCGGTTGCGGCTGACGGCCGTGCCGGGGAAGAGGTGCTTCAGGTCGCTGAACTGCTGGCCCTTGCTCAGGTTGGGCTCGATGCGCCAGAGGCTGCCGCCCAGCGGCGTGGCCACGTTGACCGGCACGCCCTGCAGCTCGCCCTGGCGGTCCCACCAGGTGAGGGCGTCGCCGTTGTTGACGACGCGGGTGCTGTCGCCGGTGTCCAGGTCGAAATCATCCGCGCCGACGCGCGTCACCTCGCCCAGCGGCATGCCGGCGTGCTTGGGCGTGTCGAAGGCGCCGATGTCGATCTGGCGGCCGTTGACGAAGTAGTCGGTGCCGCAGCGGTTGAAGGCCTGCTCGGGCTCGGGCGTGAAGCTGAAGGTGCAGCGGCCGTGGCCAGTGCGGGCCAGCTCGGGGCGGCGGTCGATGATGGCATCGAGCAGCGTGCGGTAGTGGGCCGTCACGTTCTTGACGGTGGCCATGTCCTTGTAGCGGCCCTCGATCTTGAAGCTGCGGATGCCGGCGTCGATCAGGGCTTCGAGGTTGGCGCTCTGGTCGTTGTCCTTCAGGCTCAGCACGTGCTTGTCGTGCGCGATGACGCGGCCCTGGGCATCGGTCACGGTGTAGGGCAGGCGGCATTCCTGGCTGCAGCTGCCGCGGTTGGCGCTGCGCCCGGTGTGCGCATGGCTGATGAAGCACTGGCCGCTGTAGGCCACGCACAGCGCGCCGTGCACGAAGAACTCCAGGTGAGCGCGCGGCACGGCGGCCTTGATCGCGCGGATCTGCTTCAGGTCCAGCTCGCGGGCCAGCACCATCTGGGAGAAGCCGACGTCCTGCAGGAAGCGCGCCTTCTCGGGTGTGCGGATGTCGGTCTGCGTGCTGGCGTGCAGCTGGATGGGCGGCAGGTCGAGTTCGAGCAGGCCCATGTCCTGCACGATGAGGGCGTCCACGCCGGCGTCGTAGAGCTGCCACGCCAGGGTTCGTGCTCCTTCAAGCTCGTCATCGCGCAGGATCGTGTTCAAGGTCACGAACACCCGTGCATTGAAACGGTGCGCATGGCGAGCCAGCCGTGCGATGTCTTCGATCGGGTTGCCGGCCTTGTCCCGGGCGCCGAAGCCGGGGCCGCCGATGTAGACGGCATCGGCCCCGTGGTTGACGGCCTCGATACCGATATCGGCATCGCGGGCGGGGGCGAGGAGTTCGAGTCTGGCGAGCGCGGCGGTAACCATGCCTGATTTTATGGACGGGCCGTTCGCGTGCTGCAGCTTGCAGTTGCAGTGTGTCGGTCGTCGTACTAGCCTTCCCTGACGCGCTGACTGCGCGGCATCAAAAGCACAGGGAGGATGAGGCATGAGGATCTGGATCGAGCGATGGGCCGTGGGCCGCAAGCTGCTGGCGGTTGCCGTCGTCAGCGCACTGATGGGGCTGATTCCTGCGGTGATGTACCTGCGCATGGCCCTGGCCGCTGATGCCCAGTTGAGCAAGGAGACGCAAGCCCTGCCGTCAGTGACGCTCGCGCTCAAGGTCGCGCGCCTGACGGCCCAGCACCGCGGCTTGGCCAACAGCCAGCTCAATGGCGATGCCACGGCCGAAGCCCGTCGAGCCGATGTCTGGCGTGATCTGCAGGCGCTCAAGGCGCCGAGCCTGGCGGCGACCGAGGCTGGCCTGGCGCCTGCGCTTCTGGCCCGCCTGCAGGACGACTGGCGGGCGCTGGAGCAATTGGCCGATGAGGTGGGCGCGGCGGCATGAAGGCCGCCGACAGCTTCCGGCGGCACACCGAACTGATCGACGCGCGGCTGGCCTGGGTGTATGACGCCGCGGTGGCGTCCGAGCTGGTGCTTCATCCTGTCGCCAACGGCTACTTCCTGCAGGACGCGGCGCTGCTGCACCTGCCGCGCAGCGCCGAACTGCTGGGGCGGCTGCGCGGCGCCGGCATGGGCCTGCTCGGCAAGGGCGAGCTCGCAGCGGCCGACCGCCAGCGGCTGGTGGTCCTGCTGGAGCGTGCCGTGGCGGACCAGTCGAACGCCGACCGCGCCCTGGCCCGCGTCGCACTGCCCGGTGCGGCCGGGGACCGGCTGGCCAGCTTGTCTGTCGCCCTGAAAGCGCGCCTGGCCGAAGCCCGCCAGCGGGCCCTCCAGGGCGTGATCGAACCCGAGGCGCCGCAGTTGAGCCCGCAGGACTGGTGGGCCGCCATGACGGCCGCCATCGATGCCCAGTACGCCCTCGGCGACGCGGCGGTAGCGGCACTCCAGCAGGACCTCGTCGAGAGCCTGGCGCGGGACCGCCGCGCCCTTTTCGTGAGCCTGGGCTGCATTGCGGCGCTGGCCGTGCTGTGTGCCTGGCTGCTGCTCACCACTGCCCGCCAGACGACGCGCTCAATGGGCCGCGCGCTGGGCATTGCGCAGGCGGTGGCCGAGGGCGACCTGGCGCGCCAGGATGCTGTTGATCCGCTGTCCCGGGACGAAGGTGAGCGCCTGACGGCCGCCATGCTGCTGATGTCGGCGCGCCTGAGCGAGGTCGTCGGCTTGGTGCGCACCCGAGCCGACGAGGTGGCTCATGCCAGCCGGGAGATCGCTGCGGGCAACGCCGATCTGTCTTCGCGCACCGAGAACCAGGCAGCCGCGCTGGAGCAGACGACGGCGTCCGTGGACACGGTGCGACAGGGGCTGGAACAGGGCGCGCAACAGTCCGGGCATGCCGCCGATCTGGCACGTGAGGTGCGGCAGTTGGCGGAGTCTGGCGGGAGCACCGTGGCAGCGCTGGCGCACACCATGCGCGACATCCAGGCCGGAGCGCAGAAGATGGCCGACATCATCGGCACCATCGACGCGATCGCGTTCCAGACCAACATCCTCGCCCTCAATGCCGCGGTCGAGGCGGCCCGTGCGGGTGAGCAGGGCCGCGGCTTCGCCGTGGTCGCCGGCGAGGTGCGGGCGCTGGCGCAGCGGGCGGCTGCCTCGGCCCGGGAGATCCGGGTGCTGATCGGTGACAGCGTGGACCGCGTCGGGACCGGCCATGCGCAGGGCCAGGAGGCGGCCATGCTCATGCAGCAAGTGGTGCAGGCTGTCGGTCGCGTGACGGCGCTGATCGGCGAGCTCAGCACGCTCTCCCGTGATCAGCACCTGAGCATGGACGAGGTCGGGGTGGCAGTGCACCAGATGGACACCATGACGCAGCAGAATGCGGCGCTTGTCGAGCAGAGTGCCGCCGCGGCCGAGAGCCTCAGCCGCCAGGCCGAGGGCCTGCGCGAGGCGGTGGCGCGTTTTCGCACGGTCGCCGTGCAGACCTGAGACGTCGGCAGGACGCCGTCGCAGGCCTTGCAATCCCTTGCGCCGGCCACAGTTGGCAGCAGGATGCCAACATACGAACTTTGCTGCCTGCCTGCGACCACCCTGCCATGAACAACTTCAATCTCTACGTCCCCACCCGCGTGCTCTTCGGCCAGGGCCAGATCGCCGGCATTGCCAAGCAGGTGCCCGCCGGTGCCCGCGTGCTCGTCACCTATGGCGGCGGCAGCGTGCTGGCCAATGGCGTGATGGACCAGGTGCGCGCGGCGCTGGGTGATCGCATCGCCGCCGAGTTCGGCGGCATCGAGCCCAACCCCGACTACGCCACGCTGATGCGCGCGGTGGCACTCGGCCGCGCGAAGGGCGTCGACTTCGTGCTCGCCGTGGGCGGCGGCTCGGTGGCCGACGGCAGCAAGTTCATCGTGGCCGCCATGCCCTACGAGGGCGACCCCTGGGAGCTGCTCACCGGCCAGGGTCGGGTCAAGAGCGCCGTGCCGCTGGGCGTCGTGCTCACGCTGGCGGCCACCGGCTCCGAGATGAACTCGGGCGCCGTCATCAGCCGCCGCGAAACCGGCGACAAGCTCTTCTTCGGCTCCGAGAAGGTCTTCCCGCGCTTCGCGGTGCTGGACCCGAGCACCCTCTTCAGCCTGCCGGTGCGCCAGACGGCCAATGGCGTGGTGGACGCCTTCGTGCACACCATCGAGCAATACCTGACCTACCCGGTGAACGCCAAGGTGCAGGACCGCATGGCCGAGGGCCTGCTGCTGACGCTGATCGAGGAAGGCCCGAAGGTGCTCGCCGCGCCGACCGACTACGACGCCCGCGCCAACGTCATGTGGGCCGCGACCATGGCCCTCAACGGCTACCTCGGTGCCGGCGTGCCGCAGGACTGGAGTACCCACATGCTCGGCCACGAGATCACGGCCGTGCACGGCCTGGACCATGCCCAGACGCTGGCCATCGTGCTGCCGGGCATGCTGTCGGCGCGCCGCGCGTCCAAGCGCGCCAAGCTGCTGCAGTACGCCGAGCGCGTGTGGGGCCTGCGCGAGGGCAGCGAAGACGCCCGCATCGACGCAGCCATCCAGGCCACGCGCGACTTCTTCGAGCAGATGGGCGTGCCCACGCGGCTGTCCGCCCACGGCATCCGCGAGCCCAAGCTCGACGCCATCCTGGCCAAGCTCGAAGCCCACGGCATGGTCAAGCTCGGCGAGCACGGCGACGTGACGCTGGACGTCAGCCGGGCCGTGCTCGAAGCCGTGGCCTGAGTCCGCGCGGCGGCGTGATCGCCGCCTTGACCTTCCCACGGGGGGAAGGTTCAGACTCGCACCGGGATGTCAACAAAGCCGCGTACCGGCGGCCTGCTTGGGGGCGGCTTGCCCGGGGTTCGCCGCGGGTCATGCGCCCCGTGCTAGTCTGAAAAAAGAAACCCGAGTCCTCGCCCGTGAAACTCGCCCGTCACCTGCTGCTGGTCCTGCTGGCCCTGGTGCTCCCGCTGCGGAGCGCCCTGGCTGCCATCGACTGCTGCTCGGACGCGATGAGCGCCCCGGGCCCGGCCGTGGCGCAGGTGCATGAGCACGCGGCCCATGCCGACGGTGCCCCCGCCCACCCGGGCGCGGATGCGCACCACGAGCACCATGGGCACGACACCGCCGAGCAGCCGCCCATGGACGGCACGCCCGACCCGTCGGCCACCTGCCACGCCTGCACCGCGTCCTGCGCGGCCTCGTGCTCGGCCGTCTCCCTCCTCAGCGACATGCCGGTGCTGCCCCTGCCTGGGGCCGGTGCCGACATCGTCTTCCCCTCGCTCCTCACGCCGCCGCCGAGCCATGCCTCGGAAGGCCAGGAGCGCCCCCCTCGAAGCTGCTGACCCCTGCCGCGCCTCCGCCTGAGGCGCTGAAGGCGCTCGGCCCTGGTGGCCGGGCCGCGTGCGGGCGCATGCCCGCGTCTTTCAGCTTCGAGAACTTCCATGAACCGTCACATCCTCGGTCTGCTCGCCGCCTCGGCGCTGCTGGCTGCTCCCACTGCCTTCGCCCACGGCGAGGGTGAGCACGCCCCCAAGGCCCGCGCCTACGTCGCCTCGCAGGTGGTCGACACCCCCTTCGGCCGGCAGGGCGACCCGCGCAAGGTCAGCCGCACCATCGCCATCGACATGGGCGACAACATGCGCTTCACGCCCTCGGCCCTCTCCGTCAAGCGCGGCGAGACCGTGCGCCTGAAGGTGAGCAACCGCGGCCAGCTGCTGCACGAGCTGGTGCTCGGCACCGAAGACGCCCTCAAGGCCCACGCCGAGGCCATGAAGAAGCACCCGGGCATGGTGCATGACGACCCCAGCATGGTCCATGTCGCGGCCGGTGCCACGGGCGAGATCGTCTGGCAGTTCCACCGCGCGGGCGAGTTCGCCTTTGCCTGCCTGCTGCCCGGGCACTTCGAGGCCGGCATGACCGGCAAGGTGGTGGTGCGATGAGCCGCTGCCACCCCGCGCCGCAGCACGCCCCTTTCGCGACGCCCTGAGCGAGGTGCCCATGAGCAAGCTGCTCCCGCTGCCGGCCGCTGCCGGCGCCGTGCGGGCCTGCCGGCGCGCCACGGCGGCGCTGGCCATCCTGACCGCCGGGACCATCGCGGCCGGGCTGCCTGCCGTGGCCCGGGCCGAGGCGGCCGTGACCCTGGCCGAGGCGGTGCAGAGCGCCTGGCTGCGCACCGCCCAGTCGGCGCAGGCCGCGGGCCTCACGCGCCGGGCCCAGGCCGAACGCCCGGCCGCCGACGCGCTGTGGGCGGGCTCGCCCGCGCTGGAACTCGGCTTGCTGCGCAACCGGCAGCCCGCCAGCGCCGCCACCCGCGAGACCGAGGTGGGCGTGGCCCTGCCGATCTGGCTCCCGGGCCAGCGCGCCGCACGCCAGGGCCAGGCGGCGGCCGGCATCGCCGCCGCCACCGCCCACGAGGCGGCCGCGAGGCTGCAAGTCGCCGGGCGGGTGCGTGATGCGGCGGCCGAGGTCGCCGTGCAGCGGGCCGAGCTCGCGGCCGCCGAGGCCGCCAGCCAGGAGCTGACCACGCTGGCCCGGGACGTGGAGCGGCGCGTGGCCGCAGGCGACCTCGCCCGCGCCGACGCGCTGGCCGCCCATGCCGAGCGCCTGTCGGCGGCGGCCGCATTGGCCCAGGCGCGGCAGGCCCTGCAGTCAGCGCAATCGCGCTGGCAGGCCCTGACCGGCCTGGCGGCCGTGCCGGCGCTGGATGCGGAGGCCGCCCCGGCATCGTCAGCCGAGCTGAGTGCCGAGCACCCGGCCCTGCAGGCGGCGGCCCTGGAAGTGGCCCACGCCCGCCAGCGCCTGGAGGTCGTGCGGGCCTCGCGCCGCGAGGCGCCGGAGCTGCTGGTGAAGCTGCGCCAGGAGGCCACGGCCGGCGCGCCGACGGTGAACGGTGTCGGCCTGGCGCTGCGCCTGCCCTTCGGTGGCGCCGCCCGCAACGAGCCGCTGATGGCCACGGCCCTCGGCGAGGTCGAGCTGGCCGAGGCGCTGCAGCGCGAACTGCAGCAGCAGCTGGACGCCTAGCTGGCCACCGCGCGCGGCGCCCAGGCCGCGGCCCGCCAGCAGCTCGACGAGCAGGCCGCCCGTGCGGCCTTGCTGCGCGAGCGCGCGGCGCTGATCGAGAAATCCTTCAAGGCGGGCGAGACCCCGCTGCCCGAGATGTTGCGGGCCTTGACTGCCGCCACACAGGCCGAGGCCAGCGTGGCCCGCGCCCGTGCGGCGCTCGGCCAGGCCCATGCGCGCCTGCAACAGGCGCAAGGAGTGATGCCATGACCCCAAGCCTTGTTCGCTGGGCCGCCGCCTGCCTGCTGGCCGCGCCCGCAGGCCTGGCCTTTGCCCACGGCGACGAGCCGCACGGCGACGCCCCGCACCCGGAAGCCACCGTGGCGGCCGCCCCCCGCTTCGAGACCGCGACCGAGTCCTTCGAGCTGGTGGGGCGCCTGCAGAACGCGGCGCTCATCCTCTTCATCAACCGCTTCGAGACGAATGAGCCGGTGCTGCAGGCCCGGGTCGAGCTCGAATCGGGCGAGCTCAAGGCGCAGGCGGCCTTCCAGGCGCAGCAGGGGGCCTATGTGGTGAGCGATCCGAAGTTCATCGCCGCGCTCAGCCAGCCGGGCGCGCCCCCGCTGGTCATCACGCTGACGGCGGGCGACGAGGCGGACCTGATGGAAGCCACGCTGATGCAGGCCGCGCCGGCTGACGCTGCGCATGCCCACCTGCCGCCACGCAGCGTGCTGCTGCTCGCGGGCGGCGTGGGCCTGGTGGGCTTGGCGGCCTTCGTGTGGCAGCGCCGCCAGCGCCGCGCTGCGGTGGGGGTGCCGGCATGAAGCGCCTCCTCCTCAGCACGGCACTGCTCTGCAGCGCCTTCGCGCAGGCCTCGCCCGGCGCCCACGGGCCCAATGGCGAGCACCTCGACGCCCCGCCCGCCGCGGCAGCGGCCGACACGCTGGCGCGCCTGCCCGATGGCAGCGTCCAGGTGCCCATGCTCGCGCAGCGGCGCCTGGGCCTGCGCACCGTGCTGGCCCAGGAGACGCAAGCCGCGGCGACCATCGAACTGCCGGGCCGCGTCCTGATGGACCCGAACGCGGGCGGCCGTGTGCAGGCGCTCTCCGGCGGCCGGCTGCAGCCGGGCCCCAAGGGCCTGCCCGTGCCGGGCCAGGCGGTGCGCCGTGGCGAGGTGCTGGGCCATGTCGTCTACAACGCCAACCCGATCGAGGCGGCCAACCAGCAGGCGCAGCTCGCCCAGCTGCGCGCGAACTTGCAGCTGGCGCAGCAGCGCGTGCAGCGCCTGGAGAGCCTGGAGGGCACGGTGCCCCGCAAGGACATCGAGGCCGCTCGCGCCGAGCTGCAGAGCCTGTCGGCGCAGCAGCAGGCGGTGGGCGCCAGCATCGGGGCGCGCGAAGCCCTGGTCGCGCCGATCAGCGGCGTGGTGGCCAGCGCAGCGGTGGTGGCCGGCCAGGTGGTGGAGCCCCGCGAGCTGCTGTTCGAGGTGGTCGACCCGGCCCGCGTGCTCGTGGAGGCCACGACGGCCGACGCCACGCTCGGCGGGCGCCTGGGGCCGGCCTCGCTGGCGGGGCTGCCGGCCGTGAAGCTGCAGTTCCTGGGCGCCGCGCGCAGCCTGCGCGATGGCGTGCTGCCGCTGAGTTTCCGCGCCACGGCCAGCGGCAGCCTGCCCCTGGCCCTCGGCCAGCCGGTGACGGTGGTGGCCACGCTGGACCGGCCGGTGAAGGGCATCCTGCTGCCGGCCCAGGCCGTCACGCGCAGCCCGGCGAACGAGCCGGTCGTGTGGATCAAGGCCGGCGCCGAGCGCTACCTGCCGCAGCCGGTGCGCCTGCAGCCGGTGGATGCGCAGACCGTGCTGGTGACGCAGGGCCTGGGTGCCGACAAGCGCGTGGTGGTGCAGGGCGCGTCCCTGCTCGCCCAGATCCGCTGAAGGCCGCGCGATGTTCAACTGGATCATTCGCTTCAGCCTGAACAACCGGCTCTTCGTGCTGGTGTTCGCCGCCCTGTTGATGGCCTACGGGGCCTACACCGCATCGCGCACGCCGGTGGATGTCTTCCCCGACCTGAACAAGCCGGTGGTCACGGTGCTGACCGAAGCCGGCGGCATGGCGCCGGAAGAGGTCGAGCAGCTGGTGACCTACCCGCTGGAGACGGCCCTCAACGGCATGCCCGGCGTCACGCGCGTGCGCTCGACCTCGGGCGTGGGCCTGTCGGTGCTCTACGCCGAGTTCGCCTGGGGCACGGACATCTACCGCAACCGCCAGCTTGTCGCCGAGCGCCTGGCCCTGGTGCGCGAGCAGCTGCCCCAGGGCGTGAACCCGACGATGGGGCCGGTCTCGTCCATCATGGGCGAGATCCTGCTGCTGGCCTTGCCGCTCGACCCCGGCAAGGGCGCCACGCCGATGCAGGCGCGCGAGTACGCCGACTTCGTGCTGCGGCCCCGCCTGCTGTCGGTGCCCGGCGTGTCGCAGGTCATCCCGATCGGGGGCGAGGTGCGGCAGCTGCGCGTGGAGCCCGACACCGCGCGCATGGCGCAGGTCGGCGTGTCGCTGTCGCAGGTGCAGGCCGCGTTGGAGGGCTTTGCGGCCAATGCCGGGGGCGGCTTCGTGGACCTGAACAACCGCGAGGTGCTGATCCGGCACATCGGCAAGACGCACCGCGTGGAAGACCTGCAAGGCCTGGCCGTGGCCTGGAAGGACGGGCGGCCCGTGCTGCTGGCCCAGGTGGCGCGGGTGACTTATGCCGCCGGCCTCAAGCGCGGGGACGCCGGCTACGGCGGCGCGCCGGCGGTGGTGCTCAGCATCCAGAAGCAGCCCGATGCCGACACCGTGCGTGTGACCCGCGCGGTGGAGCGGGCCCTGTCGGCGATGGCCTCGGCCCGCCCGGCGGGGCTGAGCGAGCCGAAGGTGCTGTTCCGCCAGGCGGAGTTCATCCAGGCTTCGGTCGGCAACGTCACCGAGGCGCTGCGGGACGGCGCCCTGATGGTGACGATCATCCTGTTCGCCTTCCTGCTGTCGGCGCGCACCACGCTGATCTCGCTGCTGGCCATCCCGCTGTCGCTGGCGGTCACGGCGCTGGTGTTCACGGCGCTGGGCCAGTCCATCAATGTGATGACGCTGGGCGGGCTGGCGATTGCCATCGGCGAGCTGGTGGACGACGCGGTGGTGGACGTCGAGAACATCCTGCGCAGGCTCAAGCAGAACGCCACGCTGCAGGCGCCGCTGCCCGTGCTCGAAGTGGTGCGACAGGCCAGCGTGGAGGTGCGTTCGGGCATCGTCTACGCGACCGTCATCGTCGTGCTGGTGTTCGTGCCGCTGTTCGCGCTGCCGGGCATCGAGGGCCGGCTGTTCTCGCCGCTGGGCATCGCCTACATCGTGTCCATCCTGGCGTCCATGCTGGTGTCGATGACGGTGACGCCGGCGCTGTCCTCCGTGCTGCTGCCCCGCATGAAGACCCTGGGCCACGGGGACAGCCCGCTGGTGCGCCGCCTCAAGGCCTGGGACGAGCGGGTGCTGGCCTGGTCCTTCCGCCATGCCCGCGCGGTCATGCTGGCGGCCGGCGTGCTCGTGGCGGCGGCAATCGCGGCCATCCCCTTCTTCTCGCGGGCCTTCCTGCCGGCCTTCAACGAGGGCTCGATGGTGGTGGGCGTGCTGTTCAACCCGGGCACCTCGCTGGCCGAGTCCACCCGCATGGGCGCCCTGGCCGAGACCCTGGTGATGCAGGTGCCCGAAGTGACGCAGGTGGGTCGCCGCACCGGCCGCGCCGAGCTGGACGAGCACGCCGAGGGCGTGCATGCCACCGAGCTTGAGGTCGACCTCAAGGCCTCTGAGCGCACGCGCGAGCAGGTGATGGCCGACCTCCGCCAGAAGCTCGCCGTGCTGCCGGCCCAGGTGGCCGTGGGGCAGCCCATCTCGCACCGGCTGGACCACCTGCTGTCGGGCGTGCGCGCTCAAATCGCCGTCAAGGTCTTCGGCGATGACACCGACACCCTGCGCGGCGCGGCAGAGCAGTTGCGCCAGGGCCTGGCCACGGTGCCCGGCCTGGTGGACCTGACGGTGGAGAAGCAGGTGCTGATCCCGCAGGTGACGGTGCGCCTGGACCACCGCAAGGCCGCCCAGATGGGCCTGGCGCCGGGCGAGGCGATCCGGGTGCTGCAGACGCTGACCGACGGCACGCGCGCGGCGCAGATCGTCGAGGGGCAGCGGCGCTACGACCTGGTGCTGCGCCTGCCGGACGGCGCGCGCGGCCCCCGGGACCTGGCCGCCCTGCTCATCGACACGCCTGCCGGCCGCGTGCCCGTCTCGGCGATCGCGACCGTGGAGGAAACCGACGGCCCCAACCAGATCGGCCGCGAGAACGGCCGGCGCCGCATCGTCGTGTACGCCAACACCGACGGGTCGGACATGGGGCGCATCGTGGCCGACATCCGCCGCACGCTCGACGCGACACGCCTGCCGACCGGCATCGATGTGAGCCTGGAGGGCCAGTTCCAGGCCCAGGAGCAGGCCACGCGGCTGATCGCCGGGCTCTCGGTGCTGTCGCTGGTGATGATGTTCCTGGTGCTGTACTCGCGCTACCAGTCCGCGACGCTGGCCGCGCTCATCATGGCCAACATCCCGATGGCGCTGGTGGGCAGCGTGGCGGCGATGGCGATCGCCGGCGTGAGCCTGTCGGTGGCCTCGATGGTGGGCTTCATCACGCTGGCGGGCATCGCCTCGCGCAACGGCATCCTCAAGGTCAGCCACTACATCAATCTGTGCCGCTTCGAGGGCGAGCGCTTCGGCGAGGCCCTGGTGGTGCGCGGTTCGCTGGAGCGGCTCACGCCGGTGCTGATGACGGCCCTGACCGCCGCCTTCGCGCTGACGCCGCTGCTGCTGGCCGCCGACGCGCCGGGCAAGGAGATCCTGCACCCGGTGGCCGTCGTCATCTTCGGCGGCCTGGTGAGCTCCACGCTGCTGGACACGCTGGTGACGCCGGTGCTCTACCTGCGCTACGGGCGCCGCGCCACCGAGCGCTTGCTGGCCGCCAAGCCCGGCATGGCAGGCACCCAGGGCATGGACGAGGCGATATGAGATCGGCGCCCGACCGGGCGCTCGAGGCAAGGGGGGCGGCCCGGTGGCGCCCCCGTCGAAGGAGAACGGAATGAAAGCACTGACGATGATGCTCGGCGCCGCGCTGGCGGCCCTGTCCCTCAACGCTGCGGCGCATGGCGACGCCAAGCCGATGCACGGCGGCGTGGTGCAGGTGGTGGCGGACGTGGCCTATGAGCTCGTGCCGCAGGCCCAGGGCGTGGCGCTCTATGTCGTCGACCACGGCAAGCCCGTGGACGCGTCGCGCATGAGCGGCAAGCTCACCGTGCTGACCGGCACGCAGAAGGCCGAGGCGCCGCTGCAGCCGGCCGGCGGCAACAAGCTGGAAGCGGCGAACCTGGTCGTGGGCAGCGGGGCGAAGGTGGTGGCCAGCCTCAAGGCCGCCGATGGCAAGACGGCCAGCGTGCGCTTCAGCGTGAAGTGAGCGGGGGCTGTCGGGTTTCTTGACGCCCGGCCAAAGGCGCGGCGCCGATGGCCTGCACAATCAAGCAGTCGCAACATCGGCGCGACGTTTGCATGCGGTCATTCCCGTGACCTGCGCCGTGAGTGCGACTTCCGCTGACCGGGGCGTCGCTGGAGGCGTCGAGCAGGGTGCTCTCGGGCCAGCAGCTCCATGCCAACAACTCGCAGGTGGTGCGTGTACCGGATGTCGACAGCTTCTCTTGACGTGACCGTCGTTCAGGCAGTGTCAAGCCGGGTGCCCGGACCGCCCAGCCTGGCGGCGGTCGCCACCGCCAGCGCTGGGGCGCACGGGGGCCGACACGCCCCCCGTGTCGTCCCAAGGCGGTGGGGCGAGGTCCGCATCACGGGCTGGAGCGCGGCGCTGAAGTCCTCCTTGCTGGCGCTGGGCGCGGCCCTGGCCCTGTCTCATGGCGCGGCGGCGCAAACGCCCGCGCCCGGCACCGACCCCGGGCTGGCCGCCTATGCCGAACCCGGCACCCTCGTCACGCTGGACGACGGGCGCCGGATGCATGTGCGCTGTGTCGGCAGCGGCCAGCCGGCCGTCGTGCTCTTGGCCGGCCTTGCCGACTGGAGCATCAGCTGGCGCAAGGTCCAGCCCGCGCTGTCGGCGCTCACGCAGACCTGCACCTGGGACCGCGCCGGCTTCGGCTACAGCGAGGGCAGCCGCCTGCCGCAGACGATGGCGCAGCTGACGCAAGACCTGCGGGCAGCGCTGACGTTGGCGGGCGTCCGTGGGCCCTACGTGCTGGTCGGGCATTCGGCCGGTGGCCTGGAGGCCGTGTCCTTCCACGACCGGCACCCGGACGAGGTGGCCGGCCTCGTGCTGGTGGACCCCTCCGTGCCGGGGCAGGCCGACATCCTGGCCCAGGCCGCACCCGCCACCTCGGCCGTCTTCCAGCGGCAGACGGCAGGCCAGGTCCAGAAGGGCCGGGACTGCCACCGCGCCGCCCTGGCCGGCCAGCTGCTGCCCGGGCAGCCTGATGCGGGGGGCTGCCTGCGCCTGCTGGTGCCGCCCACCGGCCCCCGCGCGATGGTGAGCTTGCTGGAGCAGCTCGACGCCGACCCGCTGCGCTGGGCCGCGCGCATCTCGCTTGTCGAGGGCTTTGCCGGCCAGACGCTGGCCATGCGGCGAGCTTCACGCCAGTGGGGCGACCTGCCGACCGTCGTGCTCGGCGCGACGCGAAGGCCGCGCCTGCCCCCCGACGCACCGGCCGAGGTCGCGGCGCAGTGGCCCGCCTTCTTCGATGCCTTCGGCGAGCAGCACCGCCTGCTCGCCCGGCTCTCCACCCAAGGCGTCCACCGCCTGGTGCCCGACGCGGGCCATGCCATCCAATCCGACCAACCGGCCGCCGTCATCGAGGCGGTGACGGAGGTGGTGACGGGCTGGCGTCGGCTGACCGACACGGCGGCAGCCGCTTCCTCGCGGCCGCCTGGCGGCCGTTGAACTGCCATCGGGGGCGCGCCGGCCTTGCCTCCTGGCAGAGCTCGGGGCCCGTGGGCAGTTGTCCCCGCCCCCGTGGCTCTGCAGCAGATCCATGCGGCGTCAGGGCAAGTTCAGCGCACGTGCGATATCTGCCCACGGCAGCAGCTTGAAGTTCTGCGGCCCGTCGGGCAATCGCTTGTGGCCGTCCTGGACCACGAGCATGCCTTGCCCGTAGAGGCCACCCAAGGCAGCTGATGTGACCTCGAGGCCATCCGTTTCCGAGACGCCGTCGATGCCCAAGGCCGCATTGATGCCGATGCGAAATCCACCGCGCAGTGTGTAGGGCGGCTTGGCGTCGAGCACGAGGAAGCTGTCGTTGCCCTGGGAGGAGACCACCAGGTAGCTCGCTCCCCCGGCACGGCCTTGGTAGATCGCCAGGCCTTCGACGTCGGCCACGAGCGCCTTGCCCACCGGCATGATGAGTTGAGGCCGCGCAGGCTGGTCCTCGCGTGCATCCAAGGCCCAGATGCCCCGCTTCTCCTCGCCCACGAACAGCCTTTCCTCCCGCTCGTCCACCACGCAGCCTTCCGGCTGACTGGCGAGCTTGAACTCGCGCAACAGCCGGGCACGCCACTGGCCGTCGATGCGCTCGATGCGGAGCTGCTGGACGCGGCCGTCCTTGTCGTTCGGGAAGGCGTCGAGCTGCCCGTCGCGCGTACGACGCACGCACAGGCCGTAGATGTCGTGCAGCGCCGTGGGCAGGCGAGCCAGTTCACTCACCTGACCCTCGCCATCGATGCCGAACAGGACCAGTGCGTGCTCATCGCGCTGCGTCGCCACCGCCAGGTCGAACACGCCGTCGCCGGCGCGGATGCCCTGCCGCAGGTCGACATTGTTGATGCGGCCGACTTCAAGCAACTGCCGTTGCGCGCCGGAGAGGTCGTAGACCAGCAAGCCCTGCTTCTTGTTGGTGCCCAGCACGAGGCTGCGCGACGGTGTTTGCGGGTGAACCCAGATGGCTGGGTCGTCTGCGGCATCGCCCTGACGGGCGACGGGCGTCGTCTGCGCACTGGCCTGCAGCACGGGCCACGCCAGGCGCTTGGGCAAGGCTGCTGTGGCACCTGGCTTGATCAGGCGGCGCTCAGGCTTGCCTTCCGCATCCGTGCTGACCGCCCAGGTGCCGACCCCGGGCTCGTTGAACTGCAAGAGTCCGCGTGCATCGTCCACCTTGCAACCCTCGGGCCGAGGCGCCGTGGCGAGGCGGCGCAGGGGGCGGGCGCTGGCGTCACCGACCAGCCATTGCTCGCTCAGGCCTTCGTCACCGAGCAGGAACAGGTGCAGCAAACCTTGCGCATCACGGTGCAGGCACAGCTCCTCGATGGCGAAGGTTGGCTCAGCCAGCGGCACCGCGCGAAGCCTGCCGGCTTGCGCACGGACCAGCACCGGCAGGCCTCGGTCGGCATCCAGAACCACCGCCACCGGGTCGGTGCCGTCACGGCCCTGGCGCTGGTCCCAGCGCTTGGCGCGCAGGTCGAGCCTGTCGAGCACCCGGCCCTGGCTGTCCATCAGTTGGAGACCGCCCTTGGTGAGTTGGAAGCTGTCCGCACTGGCCTGCGTGCCCAGCAGCAGACCCAGCAGGCTCGCCGCCAGGCTTTGGAGAAGAGGGTTGGCTTTCATCAGAAGAGTGCCGCCTTGACGCTGAGCTTGAGGGTACGGCCGTACTGTTCGTACTGGGTGTTGTAGGGCTGGCTGCCCTGGTAGACGTAGTACTTCTCGTTGTTGATGTTGATGGCCTCGACCACGAACTGCAGGCGCTTGTCGAACTGGTAGGCCAGCGAGAAGTCGAGCTGCCGTTGGCGGTCGACGTAGCGATCCTGCGCAGCGCTGAGGATGTCGCCCCCCACTTCCAGGAGGTAGCGAGACTTCTGATTGAGCGCCAGGCGGGTGCTGATGGGCCCGTGCTCATAGCCCAGCATCAGGTTGTAGACCACGCTCGACTGACCGGGTAGCTTGATCTCTCGGCTGAGCACGGTGTTGGCTGCCTTGTCGAAGCGCGACAGGGTCGCCCGTGCATCGCTGAACGTGGCATTGACGCCGACGATCAGGCCTGACAGCGCGCCCGGCAGCATGCGCAGAGGCTGGCTGTAGGCCAGCTCCATGCCGACGACACTGGCTGCGTCGCCATTGGCATAGCTGGTGGCGGTGGTGTAGCCGCTCCAGGCGCCGGTACCGGCCAGGTTGGTGGTGTAGGTGAAGTCGCGGATGTCCTTGTTGAAGGCATAGGCCGACAGCACGCCGTCCATGCCGAGCAGGCGCTCGACGCTGACATCGAAGTTTCGCGAGCGCAGTGGGCGCAGGTCCGGGTTGCCGATGGTCGCCTCGGTCGCGCTGACCAGGTTCACGCTGGGTGCGAGCTGGCTGAAGTTCGCACGCACCACCGAGTGCCAGATCGCGGCGCGCACGCTGGTCTTGGCATCGATCTCATAGCGGCCGTGCAGGCCTGGCAGCCAGTGGCTGTCGCGGCGGCTGCGCTCGATGGACTGCACGGCATTGCTGGTGCTGATCTGGTTGCCGCGTGCGTCGAAGGACGTGCGCTCCACCCGCAATCCGGCCAGCAGGTTGAAGCGCTCGTTGAGATCGAAGCCGCCCTGCAGATAGGCTGCATCGATGTCCTCGTTGAGCCGGAAGTCACCGACCGCTGACTCCCGCACCAGACGGGCCGGGTCCCGCGGCAGGGTTGCCACGCGCGCCCGCACCACGGCGGGGTCAATGCCCGCGCCGATGCGGCCGAGCGGGTAGTCCAGCTCGCCTTTCGCGAAGGCGGTGAGCGTGGTGGGCCCTGCGCCCCAGTAGCTGGCGCTTGTGGCATTGCTGCTGTTGTATGCCCACTGGTTGGTGTCGTTGGTCTTCTCGCGGCTGCTGCGCTTGGCGCCGAACTTGAGCGTGGCGTCGCGCCCGTCGAGCTTGAACTTGCGCTCGGCGTCGAAGCGCGCGTTGCGCTCGTCGTCCTGGCTGTCGCGTTGCTGCAGCGTGATGCTGTTCAGCGAATAGCAGTCGGTGTTGTAGAGCGCGGCCGGGCCGGACAGCTGTGGCTTGCGGCTGTCGGTGAACGACACGCCGGCCACGTTGTTCTGGCGGAAGCGCGAGTCGTTGATCGACTCGGGCGTGTCTTCACTGGCGCGGCCCAGGCCGATGGCGCCCTGCACCGTCCAGTCAGCCCACTGTTGCTCGGTGCCGACCGTCAGCGACTGGATCTCCTGCGTGTACTTGCGCTGGCGCATGCGGCGCTCGGCACGGGCGGTGACGGTCTGACCCTCTGCAAAAGTGCCACCCGGCGTGGTCGCGCTGCTGGCCACATTGCCGATGGTCAGGCGGTCACGCACTTCGTCGTCGCTGAACTGGCTCAGGAAGCCGCGCAGGTAATAGCTTTGCCATGCGGACGGGCGGAAGTCCACGCTCGCGGAAACGGCCTTGCGCTCGCGCACGGGCAGGTAGTCGCGCAGCTCGAAGCCGCTCAGGCGACCCGCAGTCCAGGCGCCGCCCGTCTCGACGTTGTCGGAGCCGAACTTGCGCTTCTCGGCGCCAACACCCACGGCCAGACCGAGCTTGCCGTCGAGGAAGCGGCTGGCCCACAGCAGGCTGCCGCTGGGGCTCTTCTTGCCGGTGTTCTGGTCGTGGCTGACACCAGCGGTCGCGCTGAGCAGAGAACCGGGCAGGTCGAAGGCCGTCAGCGTCTTGACTTCGATGGTGCCGCCGATGGAGTTGGCGTCGCGGTCGGGCGTCAGGGACTTGCTGACCTCCAGAGAGCGCACCATGCCCGCGGGCAGGGTGTCCAGGGCCACCCCGCGGCGGCTGCCCTCCGGTGCCGGCACCAGGGAGCCGTTGATGGTCACCGAATTGAGGTCAGGTCCGAGGCCTCGCACGACGACGTAGCGGCCCTCGCCCTGGTCGCGCTGCAGCGACACACCGGGCAGGCGAGCCAGCGCTTCGGCGGCGTTCTTGTCGGGCAGGGCGCCGATGTCGTCGGCGCTGATGACGCTCACCACGTGATGGGCGCCCTCCTGGACCGCCAGGGCCTTGCGCAGGCTGGCAGTCTGGCCGGTGACGGTGACCGTCTCCAGCGAAGTGCTGGCGGCTCGGGCCGGGGCTTGTGCCTGGGCGGCGAAGGCAGCGCCCAGGCACAGGCTGAGCAGGCTCACGCGCAGGGGATGGCGGGCGTGGGTCGATGGGGCGTTGTGCTTCATGACTGAGCAGTGCAGAGAGCCCGGTGTGGGCGATGGGCTCGCACCGTAGGCAGCGCACATGGCGGCCCCGTGACATGTCGGACAGCGCCCACGCGATGGGGCCGATCAGCGCAGTACGGTCGGCGCCGTGAGCTTTTCAGACCCCCTGTGCGCCTCGCGCCTGCGTGCAGCAGCGCCGTCACATCCGCTTCATAACATGCAAGAGATGAAGCAAGTCTCACTGTATGTCGGCCGCCTGAGGCTCCCCGTCCTGCCGCAGGCGCCGGTGCTGGGTTTGGGCCATTTCGGGCAGGGGCTGGCCGTGCTCATGGTCAGCCTGATGTGCCTGTTCGCGTGGCTGGCGGCGCCCAAGGCGGTCGAGCACTGGCGCTGGATGGACATCGCCGGCGAGGGTGGCATGGCCCTGATGGCCGGCGTCTGGCTGGTTCAGGTGCGCTCCAGCCGACCCGCCGGGCGAGTGACCAGCCTGCTGTGCCTGGGCCTGGCCAGCGTGCTGCTGGGCCAGTGGGTGGACTTGCTGGATGAGTTCTGGGTGTTGCCCAAGGCTGTGATCTGGGACAACTGGCTGGAGTCCACGCTCGTGCCGCTGGGGACGCTGCTGCTCACCTGGGGCCTGCATCACTGGCGCCATGAGCAGCAGTCCCTGACAGCGCAGATGCTCAAGCGCGAACGGCTGTTCCGGGAGCACCGCTCCCTGGATGGTGTCACCCAGCTTGGCGATGCCCGCTACCTCGCTGCGCAGATCGCCATCGAGCAGCGCCTGCATCAGCCTGCGGCGCTGGCCATGCTGGGCTTGGACGGCTTCGATGCGGTCGCGCGCACGCAGGGGCTGGCCGAGTCGGATCGGCTGCTGCAGGCAGCCAGCCATCTGCTGCTGTTGAACCTGCGGCCCGACGATCTGCTCTGCCGCTACGCCGCCGACCGTTTCTGCGTGCTGATGCCAGGCCTTCAGGCTGGTGAGGCCCAGGCGCGCGCTGAGCACCTGCGGCAAGCCCTGTCGATGCTGGCCCACCACACCCGCGCGGGTACACCCCTGCAACTGCCGGCGCGCTCAGCCGTGGCGGCCGTCGATGCGCGGGAGGCCCCGGATGCGCAACTGCTTGCCTTGGCTAGGCGCCTGGCCGAGGCACCATGAGCCTGCCCCTCCAAGCGCTTTGCGCGAGTGCGGGGGCGCCCGTTTACGAGATCGGGAGCCGTTGCCTGCCCTGGGATCACCAGGCTGCCCTGGTGCTGGAGTTCGCGCGCAGCCGCGAGGTCGATGTGAGCGAGCTGCTGGCGGACTGCCAGCTGCAGGCGGGCAGCCTGCTCAGCCCCCAGCAACTGCTGGCCTTGCTGGCGGCCCTGCAGCGCGCACTGCCGTCACCCGACACGCCCTTCGTCCTCGGTCAGCTCAGCCTGCCGGGCCCCACCGGATTGGCGAGCCAGGCGCTGGCCCAGGCCGGTTCGCTGTACGAGGCCCTGCAGACCTTGGTGAACTATGCCGCGCGCTTGTCACCGCTGCTCACGCCGCGGTGGTTTCAGCATGGGGATGAGCTGATCGTCCTGTGGACGGCGGCCTGTGGTGTTGGCGCAGCGCAGCGCAGTTTCGTGGTCGACATGCAGATGAGCGCGCTGACCGGCGTCTGCCAGTGGCTGGGGGGAGAGCGGCTGCCCTGGCGCTACTGCTTCAACCGCACGCGGCCTCGGGACATCTCGCAGCAGGCGGTTTACCTGGGTCACTCATTGCAGTTCGACTGCCACGTCGACGCCATGCGGCTTCCGGCAAGTCATCTGCACCGCCCTTGGCGCCAGGCGGCGGCAGCACACCCCGGCAACTTTGCCGCCCTGTCGCTCGAACGGGGCGCGGATGTGGGCGCGCGGGGCCGGGGCCTGCTCGCCGCCATCTACGACCACCTGCTGCCGCGCTACCGTGAAGCCCCCGGCCTGGACGAGGTGGCCGAAGCGTTTGGCCTGAGCAGTGCCACGCTCAAGCGCCGGTTGGCCCTGCACGGCACGCACTACCAGGCCGAGCTGGATCTGGTGCGCACCCACGTCGCCCTGTACCTGCTGCTGTTGCAGGGCTGCAGCAACGATGCAGTGGCAGCGGAGCTGGGCTTCCACGACCGCAACAACTTCAGGCGCTCGTTCAAGCGCTGGACCGGTCTGGCGCCCAGCCTCGTCGGTTGAATTCCGGCATGCCTGTTGACAGCACCGCACGGGGCTGAGCACCCCGCGACCGGTCGCCACAGGGCCGCGAGCATGCACACTGCGTGGCCAAGCCACACGCCGCCGCCATGCTCCGCTACCTCACCGTCCCGGTCACCCCCTTCCAGCAGAACTGCTCCATCGTCTGGTGCGATGCGACCCAGGACGCCGCCGTCATCGACCCCGGCGGCGAGTTGCCCAGGCTGCGGGCGGCGGTGCAGGCGCAGGGCCTGAAGCTCAAGGCGATCTGGCTCACGCATGCGCACATCGACCACGCCGGCGGCACGGGGCAACTGGCCCGCGAGGACGGGCTGCCCATCATCGGCCCGCACCCGGGCGACCAGTTCTGGATCGACGGCCTGGCGCAGCAGAGCCGCATGTTCGGCTTTCCGCCGGCCGAGGGCTTCAGGCCCGACCGTTGGCTGGCCGATGGCGACACGGTGCAGATCGGCCACGAGACGCTGACCGTGCGCCACTGCCCCGGCCACACGCCGGGGCACGTCGTCTTCCATTCGGCCAGCGCCCAGCGCGTGTTCGTGGGCGATGTGCTGTTCGCCGGCAGCATCGGCCGCACCGATTTCCCGGGTGGCAACCACCAGGACTTGATCGACGCCATCCGCACGCGGCTCTGGCCGATGGGAGATGACACTGTGTTCATCCCGGGCCACGGGCCCGAGGGCACGCTCGGCCATGAGCGGCGCACCAACCCCTATGTCGCGGCATGAGATGACTCGCCGGAGGCTGCTCGGCAATCCCTAAGTTGCACCACCACGCTTCACGGTAATTCGTTCACAAACACATCCCGCAACATTTACGACGCCCGCCAAACATGCTCTCCTATGGTTTGTGGATGGCTTGCAAAGTGCGGGCCGAGGAGTTCTGAGATGTGGATGTCTGAAATGATGCCGCCGGGTCAGGGCCCCGGCACCCGCCCCCGGGAGCGACGCGCGGCGGCTTCCCTGTCCAACCAGTGGATGAGCCTGGTGCTGGAGGAGCTGGACCACGGCGTCGTGCTGCTCAACGGCGCCGGCCGCGTGCTGCACACCAACCTCGCTGCGCGCGCCTCGCTGGATGACAACCACCCGCTGGAACTCGTCGGCCAGCATCTGCGCGCGCGGCTGCTGACCGACGCCGTGCCGCTGGCCGAGGCGCTGGAAGGCGCGGAGGCGAGCGGCCGCCGCTGCCTGCTGCGCCTGGGCGACGACCGCGCCGAGTGCGGCCGGGCCAATGTCGTGGTGGTGCCGCTCAACCGCGACGTCAGCCAGGCGGCGGTGCTGCTCATCCTGGAGCGGCGCCAGCTCTGCGGCGACCTCGCCGCCCAATGGTTCGCGCTGCGCTACCAGCTCACGCCGGCCGAGACCGAGGTGCTCAAGGCCCTGTCCAACGGCGTCAAGCCCACCGAGGTGGCCCAGCGCCAGGGCGTGGCCATCTCCACGGTGCGCAGCCAGATCCAGAGCATCCGCGCCAAGAGTGGCGCCGACAGCATCGGCGAGCTGATGCGCCAACTGGCGCTGCTGCCGCCGCTGGTGTCGTCGCTGCGGCCGGCCAAGCTGGTCAACTGAGGCGTCCGCGCGCCGGTCGCTGGTCGGAGCACTGGCACTAACATTCGGCTTCGCCGCGGGCCACTTGCCCCCGGTGATGCCCGGATGGCCGACGACGCTCTCGACAACGAATTCCAGTCCCTGCCGCCCTCGCTGCGGCTGTTGGCCGCGCGCGGCATCGCCCGCAGCTACCGCAAGGGCAACGTGCTGATCGAGGAGGGCTCGGTCGGCGACAACCTCTACCTGATCCTGTCCGGCTCGCTGCGGGCCTTCAGCAGCGATGTGCGCGGCCGCGAGATCACCTACGGCGTCTACGGCCCCGGCGAGTATGTGGGCGAGATGAGCCTGGACGGCGGCCCGCGCTCGGCCAGCGTCATCACCGAGGAGCCGAGCCGGCTCGTCATGGTCACGCGTGCCAGCCTGCTGACCCACATCAGCGAGCACCCGGAGTTCGCCTTCGAGCTGCTGACCAAGGTGATCCGCCGCGCGCGGGCGGCCACGCTGTCGACCAAGCAACTCGCGCTCAACGATGTGTACGGCCGCCTCAAGAACCTCGTGGACGAATCCACCGGCGACGGCCGGCCGCTGGCGCTCACGCACCAGGGCATGGCGCAGCGCCTGGGCTGCTCGCGCGAGATGGTGTCCAAGCTGGTCAAGGACCTGGAGCTGGGCGGCTATCTACGCCGCGTGTCGGCCGGGCAGTACCAGCGCCTGAAGACGCTTCCGGCGCGCTGGTGAGCGCGGCCGGCCTCAGCCGCCGACCTGCGGCGCCGGCTTGAGCGGCTGGGCCACCGGGAAGCGCTTGTCGGGCCGCGCCGCGCGGCTGAAGAGGCCGGCCACCTGGGGGAGGCTGGCCTGGATGTCGCGGATGCGCGTGCCGCTGGCCGGGTGGGTGGACAGCCACTGCGGCGGCGCGCCCTTGTTGGCGGCCATCATCTTTTCCCACAGGCGCACGGCGGCGGCGGGGTCGTAGCCGGCGCGGGCCGAGAGCTCGACGCCGACGAGGTCGGCCTCGCTCTCGTCTTCGCGGCTGAAGCGCAGCGTCAGCAGCTGCGCGCCCATGTTCGCGAGGCCGCGGCCGAGGTTGCCCAGGCCGAGCAGGGCCGAGCCGAGCTCGATGACGCCGTTGGTCGCCGCCGTCTTGCCCATGCGCTCGCGGGCGTGCTCGCGCAGTGCGTGGGCCACCTCGTGGCCCATGATGGCGGCCACCTCGTCGTCCTCCAGCTTGAGCTTTTCGAGGATGCCGTAATAGAAGGCGATCTTGCCGCCCGGCATGCAGAAGGCATTGAGCTGCGGGCTGCCCAGCAGGTTGACCTCCCACTTCCACTGCCGCGCGCGGTCGTTCCATTCGTAGCTGAAGGGGATGATGCGCTGGGCGATGTAGCGCAGGCGCTGGGCCTGCGGGTGTTCCATCGGGGCCAGGGCGCGCTGCTGCGCGGCCTCGCGCATCATCTGCGCGTACTGCTGGCCGCCGGCGCTTTCCAGCTGCTCGGCCGAGACCAGGCCGGTGAACTTGCTCTTGGGGCCCACGTCCACGCCCTCGCGGGCCCAGGCGGGCGTGAGCGCCGCAGTACCGAGCAGGCCGGTGAAGAGGCGCCGGCTGCGTTGCGCCGGCGGCGTGCAGCGCCCGGCGGCGCAGTCGGCACAGTCGCCGAACATGCGGCGCGGCGGGTGGCTGAAGCGGAGGTCGTCCCGGATCTGGAAGTCGGCAGCATTCATGCCCGCGATTGTGCGATGGCCCTGTGCCGGCTGCCGTAGGACAGCGCAGCGACAATCCCGCGCATGGACAGCCAGCAATTCCGCGCCGCCCTGGGCATGTTTGCCACCGGCGTCACGGTCATCACCGTGCGCGCCTCGGACGGCGGCCTCGTGGGCCTGACCGCCAATTCCTTCAACTCCGTCTCGCTCGACCCGCCCCTGGTGCTGTGGAGCCTGGCGCGGCGTGCGGGCTCGATGCCGGTGTTCACCCACGGCTCGCACTACGCCATCAACATCCTCGCGGCCGACCAGAAAGACCTGGCCCAGCGCTTCGCCACCCGCGACATCGACCGCTTCGCCGGTGTGGCCTGGCGCGAGGGCGCCGGCGGCGCGCCGGTGCTGGACGGCGCGGTGGCCACCTTTGAATGCGCCAACCGCAGCCGCTACGAGGAGGGCGACCACGTCATCTTCGTCGGCGAGGTGGAGCGCTGCACCGCCCGCCCCGGCGCCCAGCCGCTGATCTTCCACGGCGGGCGCTATTTCACCGAGCTGCCGCTCTAGGGCCTGCGCGCGGGTTGGGCCCGATGGGCGATGTCGATCGGGTTGCGGTCTGATCGTCGTGCCGGCAGAGGGTCGTCCTCTGCCCCATCGAGATTGACATGAGCGCCACGAATTCCGTCAGCTTCCAGCGCGTGCTGCGTTGCCCGCCCGAGCGCCTCTACCGCGCCTTCACGACGCCCGCCGCCATGGCCAAGTGGCTGCCGCCGCATGGTTTCACCGGCACCGTCCACGAGATGGACGCCCAGGTGGGCGGCGCCTGGCGCATGAGCTTCACCAATCTCGGCACCGGCGGCAGTCACAGCTTCGGCGGGCGCTACCTGGAGCTCGTGCCGGGTGAGCGGCTGCGCTACACCGCCACCTTCGACGCCCCCGAGCTGCCGGGCGAAATGACCACCGCGGTCGAGCTGCACGCGGTGTTCTGCGGCACCGAGCTGCGCATCACGCAGGAAGGCATTCCGGCGCTCATTCCGAAGGAGGCCTGCATGATGGGCTGGCAGGAGTCGCTGCAGCTGCTGGCGCAGTTGGTGGAGCCCGACATCCCGGGCTGAGTCAAGACAGGCGGCCGGTGGGCAGGGCGGGCGGCTGGCCGTCCAGCTGGCGCCAGCGCACCAGGCCCCAGGCCAGGCTGGCCAGCAGGATCGCGCCAGCCCAGGGCGCCATCGGGTTGCTGAAGCGCTCGGTGGCCACATAGCCCGCCCCGGCGACGGCATAGAAGCCGAACACCGGCAGCACCGACGTGAGCGCCGTGGGCGGCCGCATCCGGGCCGGCGACCGCGTGGCCGTCCACAAGGCCCAGGGCACGGCAGCCACCGGCAGCCACAGCAGGCCCCATTGCTGGGACACGCGCGCCAGGGGTACGAGCAGCAGTGACACCAGCGCCGTCGCCACCAGCGCATGGCGCAGGGCGATCCAGGCCACCGCACGGTTCATCGCGGCCCCCTGCGGCATGCCGGGCAGCAGCTTCAGCAGCGCCTGCTCCCGGCGGGTCTGCCAGAGCGTGGGCCGCGACACCGTCGGGTTGGCAGCCATGCTGGCCAGGCCGATCGCGATGCCGAAGGCGCCATGCTTGAACATGTCCGCGAGGGAGGCCGGGGTGAAGCTCACCACGGCTGCGATCGACAGCCCCAGCACCAGCACCACGACGACGGCCGCGAGGACCTGGTAGGTCCAGTGCTGGTTGGCATGCAGCACCAGCTCGGCGCGCGCCATGACGCTGGACAGGCGCGCGTTGTTCGCCGTGGCCACCACATGCCGGCGCCAGGCGCCGATCAGCAGATCGAACGGCCGGCTGAAGCGTTCCAGGCTGGCGAAGGCCTGCGCGGGCGTGGCCTGGCGACCTTCCTGCGCCATGCGTTGCACCTCCTGGATGCGCCGCAGGCGCTCGTGGGCGCGGCGGTGGCGCTCATTGCCGTGGCCGAAGGTGGGCGGCACCAGAGCCGCCATCGCGAGCAGGCCCAGCAGCAGCGGCGAGTTCGGGTGGGCTGCCCAGACGGCGTAGACGGCCTGCATCGGCTCGTCCAGCCGGTGCCGGAAGACGCCGATCAGCGGCGAGTACACGCACAGCACCAGCCAGAGCCACCACAGCCGCGAGGCCCACAGGGCGAAGGTGGCCGCCGCCGCCGTGCCCAGCAGCAGGGACTGCCAGCTCAGATACGGGGGCAGCCCCAGCCACAGCAGCAGGGTGGCCACGGCCGTGCAGGCGCCCCAGCCGGCGAGGGCTGCGTGTTGCAGCGCGCGCACATGCCCGGGCACCAGGCGCGCGGCAGCCGGGTCGTTCTGCATCTGCAGATTCGCAGCGACCACCATCCAGCCGATGTAGACCGCCACCACCAGCATGGCCGTGGGCAGGATGCGCGCGAGCGGCCCTTCCATCCAGATGGCGGCGGCGGCCGCCGGCAGCACCACCAGGGCCGACAGCAGCCAGCGCGCCCACGGCGCCTCCCGGTCCCGCTGCCGCCAGTAGGCCAGCAGGGTCTGCGACAGATGGGTGGTGTTCATCAGGTCAGCTCCGTGAACAGGTCGTCCAGGTTGAC
>Ga0233424_10000578_pt1 | contig 44036 bp, 38 predicted proteins | sample Watercolumn_Towu_FD_181011 | JGI IMG/M metagenome (GOLD analysis project Ga0233424, IMG submission 181011) | Freshwater microbial communities from Lake Towuti, South Sulawesi, Indonesia - Watercolumn_Towuti2014_125_MG | ecosystem: Environmental > Aquatic > Freshwater > Lake | place: Indonesia...
GGTCTCGCCCGGCGCCACGGTGAGGCTCACGTCATCCACGGCCTTCACCCACGCGTTCACGCGGCTGAAGACCCCGTGCTTGACTGGGAAGTGGACTTTGAGGTTGCGGACTTCGAGGAGGTTCATGTCGTGGCGAAAACCATGCTCTGAGGAGTTCACAACGAGGTGGGTTTTGGCGGCGCTTCAACCGGCCCAACCCATAGAGCCTGGGCCGTGTCCAAGAGGAGTTGAGCGCGCACAATAATTTCGGCTTCGCTCCATCCTGACTGTTCCAGAATCCAACGGTTCAACTCAATGTGCGTGTTCTGCAATTTGGCCTTCTTTTCAGTAAACGGAATGTTCCCCAGTTCGGGGTTGTAGCCCGTGAGCGTGAGATTTCCGAACGTGTCCACAACGCGTGCATGCGTCATTTCAGGATCTGCTCCGAGCATCGCCTCCCACTCGGGCGTGAGGGTTTGCGGTAACACATGCTCGATTGTAGCGGTGGCGAGATCAACGGGTTCCTTGTGCTCAAACGATTCCTCAAGCCGACTGAGAATGAATCGCGTGGCTCCACGCCCGTATTGGGATTGGTTTTTGAAAGCCTCTCCGAACTCTGTATCCGTCGGGAAGCGCCTGCTTCCGCCACCAGCAGACATCGCAGCGTGGAGCCATGTGGCGTGGTCAGCGACCGGAAAGTTTTTTGCCCACTGGAGAAACAGCTTGTTCAGGGCATTGGTTGGAACATTGCAAACCGCACGGCGCACGACGAAGGACTCGATCAGCCCGAGGCATTTCTCCAGTTCCAAATCGGAAAGCGCGTCGCTTTTGCGCGCTTCGAACAGCCGGAGCATGAATGGATAGGAGGTTGTGACCTCTAGCTCTCGGATGCGCGAGAGCCGGAGACGAATCGTAGGGTTCAGCTCCAGTTTTGGTGTCAAGATGCAGGCGTAAATTGCTCCGAACTTCTGCATGCGCTTCACCTCAGCTTCAACCTTTTCCGTCGAGTCCATGCTCTTGAGGTGAACCTTTGTCGCAGCGTAAATACCACCCTGCTTGATGTTGTCGCCGTCCTTCATGGCGTAGTGGCGCAGGAATTCGGTGAGATTGTCGCCAAGCTGCGCTTCCATTGGTCGCCAATATTGGGAATAAACGCGCTCTTGTTCCCCACCAGCCGAGATCGAATGGCGAAAGCGCATGAGGACATAGTTCCGCACCAAGTCGGCTTGGGTGAGCGGTTCGCCCTTAAAGTTGAGGCTCTCAAAAATCAGGTAGGGATCGTCCGCTTCACCCAGGTTGATCATCACAACCTGTAACGCGTGCTCCAAGGTGGTCAGGACTTTGGCTGGCACCACGGGATCGCCATTGGCGTCGCTGCCGTCCGAAAGTCGGCTCTTGAAGTAGTGATATGCCTTCACAAGCAAGCCACCATCCGCCGGAATGTTGCGATCAATCACGATGGCGCGGTAAAGATCGCGATCCGCCTGGGTTGGCACGAGTTTTAGCAAATCCTCTTGGTCGCGAAAACGATTGGTGAGGTAAACCTCCTGAATCCGCGAGGCACTGTTGTCATCGAGTGAATCACGCAAGGCGCACAACAGGAGTGAAACGGTGGTGAGGCGTTGCTGGCCGTCAATGATCAGATACTTGCTAACGCCAACTGGCACGCTACGAGCAGGAACAGACACGATCGCACCCATGAAGTGGGTGGAACTGTCTCCTAGGTCGTATTGAACCATCACGTCATCCCACAGGGTTTTCCAATTCGGTTCCTTCCAAGTGTAAGGCCGCTGGAACAGCGGAATGAGGTTCTGCTTTTCGCCGTTGAAGTATTGGATGACTTTGGCAGGGGAGGCTTCCATGGTTGTAATAGGGGTTATGGTCTGAAAATCACGATGATCGGCCGCGTCTCATTTCGCCCAATACGGACACCGCACCCACCGGCCCGGCTCGACTTCCACCAGCTCCGGCGCTTTCACGGAGCATTCCGCCTGCGCCTTGGGGCAGCGCGGGTGGAAGCGGCAGCCGCTGGGGAATTGGCCGAGGTTGGGCACGCTGCCAGGGATGGCTTGGAGCCGCTCCAGCTCGTGGCCGAGCTTGGGCACGGAGTTCATCAAGGCCTGCGTGTAGGGATGCAGCGGGCGCTGGAGCAGGGCGCGCGCGGGGGATAGCTCGACAATCTGCCCGGCATACATCACGGCCACGCGGTCGGCGATGTCGCCCACGATGCCGAGGTTGTGCGTGATGAGCAGGATGCTCATGCGCAGGCGGGCCTTGAGGTCGCGGAGCAACTCGAGGATTTGCGCCTGGATGGTCACGTCCAGCGCGGTGGTCGGCTCGTCGGCGACGAGGAGCTTGGGCTCGCTGGCCAGCGCCATCGCGATCATGATGCGCTGTTGCATCCCGCCGGACATCTGGTGCGGGTAGTCGCGGAGGCGCGACTCGGGCGCGGGAATGCCGACGAGTTTGAGCAGGCGGATGACTTCGTCGTCGGTGGCGAATTGCGGGCGGTGGAGCTTGAGCGATTCCTTGATCTGGTTGCCGACGCGAAAGACGGGGTTGAGCGAGGCGCTCGGTTCCTGAAAAATGTAACTCACCACGCCGCCCCGAATCTGGCGCAGGTCCGACTTGCCCATGCGCAACACGTCCTTGCGGTTCACGAGAATTTCACCGCCGACGTAGCGCGCGGGCGGCGTGGGCACCAGGCGCGCGATGGAGAGCGCGGTGACGCTCTTGCCGCAGCCGCTCTCGCCGACGAGGCAGAGCGTCTCGCCCTCGGCAATGGTGAAGGAGACGTCGTCCACGGCGCGCATGGCGTCGCGGCCGGTGCCGAACTCGAGTTGAAGATTTTTGATTTCGAGGAGGGACATGTTGTTTACCACGAAGGCACGAAGGACACGAAGACGACCGGAATCGAAGTGGCCATCGGGATTTTGCGTTCTTTGTGACTTTGTGGTTGGTGATCAGCTCTTGGCGTCTGCGGCATCTCGTAGTCCGTCGCCGAGGAAGTTGAAAGCCAGAACGGTGACGAAGATGGCCGCGCCGGGCGCGAGCAGCCACGGGTAGCTGCGCATGTGCTCGACGTTCTGCGCCGCCGTGAGCATGTTGCCCCAGCTTGCCTCGGGCTCCTGAATGCCGACGGCGAGGTAGCTCAACACAACTTCGCCGAGGATGTAGTAGGGCACGCTCAACGTCGCCGCGACGATGACGTAGCTGAACGTGTTCGGCAGGATGTGCCGCGCGATGATGCGCCACGGCGGCAACCCGAGCGCCTTCGCAGCCAGCACGAACTGCCGCTCGCGCAGCGACAGCGCCATGCCGCGGATGACCCGCGCCATGCCCGCCCAGCGCACGAAGGCGAGGATGGCGATGATCATCAGGTAGGCCTGTGTGGAGCTGATGTTCGATGGAAACGCGGCGCGCAGCGCGAGGATGAGGTAGAGCGCGGGCATGGACATGATGAGCTCGCACACGCGCATGACGACGGCGTCCGTGGCGCCCGCGAAGTAGCCCGAGATGCCGCCAACCGTGAGGCCGACGGTGAAGGAAATCAAAATCCCGACCAGCCCGATGGAGAGCGACACTTGCGCGCCGAAGACCACGCGCGAGAACACGTCGCGCCCGAACTGGTCCGTGCCGAGCAGATACACCGGATGGCTCGCCTCGCCTGTGCCGAAAAGATGCGTTGTCGCGGGCAGCAGGCCGAGCAGCTTGTATTTGTCGCCCTTGACGAACAGGCGGACGGGCTTCGAGTCACCGGCGACGGGCGCGTAGGCGAACTGTCCTTCCTTCTGCTCGTAGCGCGGCACAACGGGGCGCAGCCGTTCGAAGCGCACGCCGGTCGGTGGATGGAAGAACCGCTCGCGGTCCTGCCGTTCGTAGTGATATGGCGCGACGAAGCCGGCCACGAGCGCGATGGCATAAAGCACCACGAGCAGACAGCCACCGGCCATCGCCGAGCGGCGGCGGCAAAGTCGCTTCCAGAAGAGCTGGCCGGGCGAGAGCGGCTTTGCGCTCAGCGCGGTTCCCGAAACTGATGATGCGGGCGCGCTCATTCCTTGACCCGGATTCGCGGGTCGCTCCACGCCAGCAGCAGATCGGCGACGAAGTTGCCGATGACGAGCATGACCGTGGCGAGGATGACCGAGTTGACGACGAGGTAGCTGTCCTTCGCGAAAAAGGCCTCGAGTGTCAGGCGGCCGAGGCCCGGCCAGGCCATCACGTTTTCAACAATGAACGCGCCACTGAGCAGGCCCGCCAGCGAGTAGCCGAAAATGGTCAGCAACGGGTTGATGGCATTGCGCAGCGCGTGCTTCCAGACGACCCAGCCCTCGCCCAAGCCGCGGGCGCGGGCCGCGGTCACGTAGTCGGCGCAGAGCGTGTCGAGGAGATTCGAGCGCATCTGCCGCATGATGCCGGCGAGTTCCGACGCCGCGAGCACGGCGACGGGCAGCACGAGATGGTGCGCGCGATCGCGCAGGCGCTCCCATCCCGTCATAATGTCCGCGAGTGAACCCTGCGCGCCGCCTATGGGGAACCAGCCCGTGACCGCGGCGAACAGCAGCGCGAGCAACGCCAGCAGGACTTCCGGGATGGAGAGGCCGAGGAACGCCAGCAGCGCGCAGTTGCGGTCCACCCACGAGTCTTTCTTGACCGCGGCCCAGATGCCAAGCGGGATGGCGATGCTCCACGCCAGCAGCATGGCGAAGAAGGAGAGGAGAAACGTGTTCCAAAGCCGCGACGCGAGCAGTTCGGTGCTGGGAATCTTGTATTGGATGGACAGGCCGAGGTCACCCTGCGCGGCGTTCTTCAGCCAGTGGACGTATTGGACATACCACGGCTTGTCGAGGTGCCAGCGGGCCTTCATCGCGGCGATGGTCTCGGGCGAAATCTGCGGATGCTGCGACAGGGCGTCCAGATAGGTGCCCGGCGAGAGCGACATGAGCAGGAACGTCAGCAGCGACACGCCGAGCAGCACCGGGATGAGGTGCAGGATCCGCCGCGCCAGATAAGTCCACATGGTTGCGCGCCAGAGAGTGCCGGACGCGCGCGACCCAAGGCGAGTGAAAAGGACTCGTGCAGTCGCGCGGGCGGAACATCCGTGCCACTTCGAAACTCCACGCTCGACTTTCCCAATGCCGCCGCGAATCTTCGCGCGCGTCACCAAGTCCAACGCGCATCGCCATGAAGACCATTCACCGCCTGCTGTTCACCGCGTTCCTCGTCTCGCTGCCGTGTGCTGCGCACGCTGCGAAGATTGAGCCGCCGCTTGTCGCGAACTGCGAGCCGGGCATCCGCGGCGGACGCCTCGTCGTGGCCACGATCAGCGACCCGAAGACCTTCAATCCGATCATGCAGAACGAGTCTTCCTCGCGTGATCTCATCCGCTTCATGTTCTCCAGTCTCACGGACCTCGACTGGCCGACGCAGACCGCCAAGCCCCTCGTCGCGCATTCGTGGAAGGCGGAAGCCGACGGCTGCACGTGGACGTTCAAGTTGCGCCGCGGCATCAAGTGGTCCGACGGACGGCCGCTCACCGCGGATGACGTCGTGTTCTCGTGGGCGACGATGTATGACAAGCGCTTCGTCAACGCCAACGCGGACCTGTTCAAGATTGACGGCAAGCAGTTCGAGGTGACGAAGGTGGACGACTGGACGGTGAAGTTCGTGACGCCTGCGCCCTACGCGCCGTTCGTCGAATATGCCGGCGGCGTGGCGATCATTCCGAAGCACAAGCTCGCCGCGTCCGTGGCCGACGGCAGCTTCGAGTCCGCCTACGGCATCAACACCAAGCCCGAGGACCTCGTGAGTTGCGGGCCGTTCAAGATGAAGCAATTCAAGGCCGGCCAGTTCACGTTGCTGGAGCGCAACCCCGACTTCTTCATGACCGACAAGAAGGGCCAGCAGATGCCGTATCTGGACAGCGTCATCTACCGCGTCGTGCCGGACCTCAACGCGATGTCGCTGAGCTTCCTGAAGGGCGAGAGCGACGTGCACGAGACCGTCCGGCCGGACGAGTTCTTGCGGTTCAAGGAGGAATCGGCGAAGGGCAAGTTCAACGTGCTCGACCTGGGCGTCGGGCCGGAGCGCGGCTTCCTGTGGTTCAACCTGAACCCCGGCAAGAACGAGAAAACCGGCAAGCCCATCGTGGACCCGAGGAAGTTCAAGTGGTTTTCGCAGGCGAAATTCCGGCAAGCCGTCTCGCACGCGATTGACCGGCCGAGCATCATCAAGTCCATCTACGCCGGCCGCGCACAGGTCAACTATGGCTACATCTCGGCGTGCATCACCAAGTGGCACAACCCGAACACGCCGCAGTATCCCTACGACCTCGCCAAGGCGAAGGCCATGCTCAAGGAGATCGGCATCGAGGACCGCAACAACGACGGCTTCATGGAAGACGCGGAGGGCAACGTCATCGAGTTTTCGCTGAACACGAACACGGGCAACAACGTGCGGGACCGCATCGCCGTGTTCATCCAGGAAGACCTCAAGCGGCTCGGTTGCAAGGTCAATTACAAGCCCGTCGAGTTCAACACGCTGGTGCACATGATTGACGACACGTTCGACTACGAGGCCATCCTGCTCGGGCTGGGCGGTGGCGGCGCGGACCCGGCGGCGAGCATGAACGTGCTCCAGTCGAGCGGGTTCACGCATTTCTGGTTTCCGAAGCAGAAATCTCCCGCCACGCCGTGGGAGAAGCGCATTGACGAGCTGATGAACGAGCAGATCAAGGCCATTGACGAAGCGAAGCGCAAGTCGCTGTTCAACGAAGTCCAGCAAATCCTTGGCGAGCAGATGCCGTTCATTTACACCGTCTCCCCGTTCAGCTACGCCGCGGGCAACTCCAAGCTGGGCAACCTCCGCCCCACCGTGCTGAGCAGTTACCGGCTCACGTGGAACGCCGAGGAACTCTACTGGAAGAAGTAGCGCGGCGGGCCCCGCTACGTCATTCGTCCAAACCCGTGCTGAACTTACACATGGCCGACTACCTCTTCGAAAGACTCGCCGCCGGAGATGGCGACACGCCCGCCGCTGGCGACACGGTCGTCGTCCATTACACGGGCTGGCTCACGGACGGGCGCAAGTTCGACAGTTCGCGCGACCGCAATGAGCCGTTCGAATTCACGCTCGGCCGCGGCGAAGTCATCGCGGGCTGGGATGCGGGTGTGGCGCAGATGCGCGTCGGCGACAACGTGAAACTGACGCTCCCGCCGGAGCTGGCCTACGGGGAAAGCGGTTATCCCGGCGCGATTCCGCCGAACGCGACGCTGGTGTTCGAGGTCGAGCTGCTGGCCATCCGGTAGCGGTTACTTCAAGCCGATGCGGAAGAGGTGCTGCTCGCCGCGGATGAACAGCGCGCCGTCCGCCGCCGCATACGAGGCGAGCGTGCGCTCACCGAGCGGATTCTCCGCGAGCTTCTCGAACGCGGTTCCGGCCTTCACCACCACGCCGGTTCCATCCTCGCCGAGGAAATAGACGCGGCCCTCCGCGTGCAGCGGCGAGGCGGAGAACGCGCGGCCGAGCCGTTCGTTCCACAGGACGCGCCCGGTCTTCGCGTCGAGGCACGTGCCGAAGCCGTCGTCCGACGCGGCATACAATTCGTCGCCGACCAGCAACAGCGACGGCGTCTTCGGCGCTGACCTCGACACCGACCACGCGACGTGCGTGTCCGTCACGTCACCCTTCCCGTCGGGGCGGATGGCGAGGACGTTCGCGCGGTCGAAGCCGGAACTCAGGAACACAAGCCCGTGCCCGAACACCGGCCGCGGCACCACCGAGTATCCTTCGCCGTAGCGCACGCGCCAGATTTCCGAGCCGCCCTTCGGGTCGAGCGCCGAAACTCCGCCACTGCCGGGAGTGATGATTTGCTTTCGGCCGTTGATCGTGATGACGAGCGGCGTGCTGAACGAGAACCGTTTGCCCGCCGTCGTCGAGCGCGGGACTTTCCAACGCACCGCGCCGTCGGACTTGGCAAGCGCGGCGATGAACGGGTCGTTCGCGCCATCGCAACTGAACACCAGCACGTCGTCCACGAGCGCGGGCGAGCCGCCGTTGCCGTGCACGGGCGGATACGGGAGGCTCGTGTTCCGCCAGAGCACCTTGCCGGCGAGGTCGAGGCACGCCGTGCCCATGTGGCCGAAGTGCACATACACGCGCTGCCCCTCGACGATGGGCGTCGGGCTCGCCTGCGTGTTCTTCGCATGATGTCGCGGCGCGGAACCCACGTTGACCACCTCCGAGTCCCACACTGTCGCGCCGGACTTCGCATCGAGGCACAACGCACGCAGGCTCGGCCCTTCACCGACGGATGTGGTCAGGTAAACACGTCCATCCACGATCACGGGCGAGGACCAGCCCTTGCCCGGAATCTCCTTCTTCCACGCGACATTGTCCGTCGCGCTCCACTTCACCGGCAGACCGCGCTCCGTGGACAGCCCCTGTCCGGTCGGCCCGCGGAATTCAGGCCAGTTGCCGGCGCGGGACGGCAGTGTGAAAAGGAGGACAATGTAGGCGGTTGCAAGAGTGCGTGGATTCATGCCGGTTCGGATGGCGCAGCATGGACGCCCCTGTTGCAAAGCGTATTCGCCGCCGCGGCCTTCAGGACGCTTCAAGCCGCGGCGACTTTCGCGATGCGGACCGTGCAGACCGGGCAGCAGAGGTGAAACGCCGTGTCCACCGTGTTCTGGGCGAACGGCAGGTCCAGCTTGTGCCACTGGTCCTGCAGGTCGCGCACCCGCCCGCACACGCTGCACGTGGCGACGAAGCGCTTCAACGCGCTGAACGCCGCCGCCATCGCTTCCGAATCCGTGACGCGTTGGATGAGGTAGGATTGCAGTTCGACGAGCCGCACCGCGACACGCAATCGCGCCTGAAGCAGGTCCTTGTCGGACGGCTTGCTCAGGAAATCGTCCGCGCCCGCCTCCAACGCGAGAGCATGGACTCCTTGCCGCCGCGCGCCGTGATGAGGATGGCGTGAAATGGCGCGATGTTGCGCGCGCGAACCTTCCGGATGAGGTCCACGCCCGTCATCTCCGGCATGAACCAGTCCAGCAGCGCGATGTGGATCGTGGCGTCGTGCTAAAGCACCTGCCAGACTTCCTCTCCATTCGAGGTGGGAACGACCCCGTAATCCCGCTTCCCACTTGCCGAGCAGTGCCAAGAGCATCTGCCGCGTGGAGGGGTCGTCGTCGGCGACGAAAATCTCCATCTGCGGGTCGAACGGGCTCGGCTGGGCGCGAAGCCCGGAATGGGGGAGTTTCTACCGATGGAGGCTGGCAGGCGCAACTACAATCTGCCTCCGATGCCCGCACAATTGCGGAGCACTGCTGCTGGAACTACGCGGATTCAGCGGCTGCCGTCACCATGCGGGCAGCGTCAGCGTGAGTTGCCGGTCGCCGCGAAGCACCACGGCCTGCCAGCGGTCTCCCGGCGGATGCGCCAGCCAAAGCAGCGCGACAAACATCGCAACGGTAGGGGTTGCTGGTTTCATGGTCAGTTCTGCGTTTGCTTCAGCTTCACCTCGTGCCCGGTCTTCTCCACGTTGCCTGACTTGTCCGCCGCGGTGGCGAGGACGCGCCCGTCCGCCGGGATTGCGAGTGAGATTTCCCAATCGGCCACGCCCGCATGCAGGGACACGATGCGCGCGGCGTGGCCGTTGACGGTGATGGCTGCGATGTCACCGTTGTCCTGCGTGATGCCGCAGACGCTCAAGTTCGCCCCGTCGCGCCGGACGCTGGTGATCATCGTGGCGGGCGGGAGGTCGTCCACGGGGTCAAGCAGCGTGGGGAACGCGACGCCCTTGACCTCGGCGGCGCGAACATCTTTGCCGGTGAAGCCAGTGATTTCATGGAAGTCCGCGCCGGACGCGGCCTCGGGGAACTTCGCGCTGACGACCTTGGTGACTTCGCCGCGGCCGAAGTAATCGTGGAAGTAGTAGGCCACGGGATTCGACAGCTTGCTGTTTCGCGGGCCGCCGCCGAGGTCCACGACCTTGCCGTAACGCGACTCGCTGTTCTTCACCGCGACGTTTTGGAAGTGCCCGGCAGCGTCCGTGCCGGGCGAGGTGCACGCGAGCTGGATGAGAGGGTCGCGGCCGATGCGGCAGTTTTCGAGCAGCACGTTTTCGTAGGTGAAGCTGCCGTGCTGGACGCTTTCGTCGTCGTGGCCGCGGTTGATCGGTTCGGCGTCCACGCGGTTGAGGCGGAGATTGCGATACACGTGCGCGTCGTAGTCGGGGTGATAGACGCCGTAGGCCGCGTGGTCCACCTGCAGGCCATCCATCAGGAAGAATTGAAGGTTCGGGCGCAGCACGTAGTGCGTCTCCCACGCGCGGAGGTTGCGCGCGATGAAGGGATGGCGCCGGTCGCCGCGCACGGAGCCGTTCACGTCGTCGCCGAAGTTGAAGCTGTAGAGCCCCTCGCTGTGCGATTCGTTGTCCTCGAAGCGCAGGAACGGCAGCGTCCGCACGTCGGTGACCTCGCGTTCGCCGTCGGGCCGGCGCACGGCGAGCAACGGGCTGAAGTTGCTGCGCTTGGCGATCTCGAAGCGGTAGCCGTATTCGTCGTTCTCGCAGGAGACGTTTCGCGTGAACGTGTTCCGGCCGTTGGCCCACCAGAAGCCCGCGCCGTCGTTCGCGTCGAACGGCAGCACCTGCTTGGGCAGCGGCCGCGCACGATACGCCTGCACCGCGAGGTTGCGGTCCAGCACGTTGTATTGCTCCGTGGCGTCCTCGAGGAAGAACCCGTGCCCGACCGACTGGTAACCGACGCAATCGCGCACCAGCAGGTAGTCCGTGCCGTGAATGGTGATCCACCGGTTGTGCGAATCCCAGATGCTCGCGCCGGTCACGCCGCTGCCGCGCATCGTGTCGCGCACCAGGTGGAAGTGGATCGCATACTTGCCAAGCACGCCCTCCTTGCCGAGGTGCCGGAACTCCGCGTAGCTGATGCCGCCCGCGCTGGCGGAGTGATACATCGTGTGCCCGCGCACGCCGTCGGGCTTCGCGGACTCGATGATGACGTTGCGCGAGAGGTTCGCGACTTCGCTGCGCGTCGCACCATCGCCGAAGTGTTCGTTCGCGAGCGGCTTGTCGAGCGTGAGCGCCGCGCCGTCGAGCTTCGCGATGAACCGCTCCTCGGTCTGCGGCGGTTTCGGCCGGCGGCTCGAAGGGCGATACGAATTGCCGTTGTGCGATTCCTTCGATGCGGTGATCAGCACTCGGTCGCCGACTCGCCAACCGGTGACGGACTCCTGCAACGTGACGGTCGAGTCGCCGGGCTTGGCGGGGGCAGCGAGCTTCACCCAAGTGCGGTTCATCGGCGCGCCATGCACGTCCCAAGTGCCGCCGCAATTCACAATGGCGGGCAGCGTGTTTGTGTCTGTGCCCGTGAAGTGGACGAGCCGGATGATCGAGGTGATACCCGCGGGGATGGGCTGCGCGCGTGTGCCAAGTTCGAGCGTCGGGCGCGGACCGCCTGGCTTCGGTGCAGGCGCGTCGTCGTGGCAATTGAAGCCGTCCTCCGTGGTGGACTCGCCGGGCTCGACCTTGATGAGGCCGACGTCGAGCCGCGTGGACTTGTCGCGCACGAACGTGAGCGTGCCGGCCACGTGCACCATGCGGATGGCGGCATCCGAGTTCACATCGTAGTTGACCGTGTGTCCGGCGCGGACCTGCACAAAGTCGCCCGCCTTCGGCGCGCGGCCATCGGCCCACGTGCGCGTGTCGGACCAGTTGCCATCGCGCGCGGAGTGGGCGTTGAAGGTGACGGGGCCGGGCGCGGCCACTGCGGTTTGCGCGAGTGCAACGACGGCAAGGCAGAGTTTCAGGACTGTTCTCATGGCAAGCATCGGGGCTCTCGGAGCAGACTTCTCACGCGCGGCATGGATTCATTGGCGGAGCGCCTCCACGCCCCATCCCCCATGAACCTGCCCTCGGCCGACCACCCCTCACCCGCCCTTCGGGCTCCCTCTCCCCTCCTCGGAGGAGGGGAGAGGGATGGGGTGAGGGGTGGCCGCGCGGCTCACGAGGACGTCGCCTTCACCACCCGCTCCGCGATTTCACCGCCGATGGCCAGTGATGCCGTCGCGCCCGGGCTCGGCGCGTTGACCACGTGCAGCGCGTTCGCCCGCTCGACGAGGCAGAAGTCCTGCACCAGTTCGCCCTCGGGCGCCATCGCCTGCGCGCGCACGCCCGCGCCGCCGGCTTCGAGGTCGTCCTCGCGCAAGCCCGGGACGAGCCGGCGAAGCGACTCGCAGAAGAGCCGCCGGCTGAACGAGCGCTTCACTTCCTCCCAGCACATGCGCTTGTGCCTGCCGAGGAAGCGCCACAGCCCGCCGAAGCCGAGCGCGTCGCACAGGTCGCGCAGGTTCACGTCCGACTTGCGATAGCCCTCGCGCGCGAAGGCGAGCACGGCGTTGGGCCCGGCCTCGATGCCGCCCTCGATGAGCCGCGTGAAGTGCACGCCGAGAAACGGGAACTGCGGGTCCGGCACCGGATAAATCAAGTGGCGCACAAGCGACTGCCGGTCCGCGCGCAGCTTGTAGTATTCGCCGCGGAACGGGAGGATGCGCACGGCGCTCCGTTCGCCGGCGAGCGCGCTTACGCGGTCGCTGTGCAGTCCGGCGCAGGTGATGATGAAGTCCGACTCGTGGTCGCCGTTCGTGGTGCGCGCGAGCCAGCCCCCGACTCCCCCCGACTCCGAGTCGGGGTTCGCGCGGGGCTCGATCGCGGTGCACTTCGCGCCGGTCACGATGCGGCCGCCCGCCGACTCGATGTGCCGCTGCATCGCGGCGCAGACCTGCGGATAATCCACGATGCCCTCCTGCGGCACGCGCAGCCACGCGACGCCGCCGACGTGCGGCTCGATGGCGAGCGCCGCGTCGCGCGTCAGCCATTGCAAGCCCTCGAGCCCGTTCTGCGCGCCGCGCTCCTGCAACGCCCGCAACCGCGGCACTTCCGACTCGTCCGCCGCCACCACGAGCTTGCCGCAGACTTCGTGCGGGATGGCGTTGGCGGCGCAGAAGGCGGTCATCTCGCGGATGCCCTCGACGGCGAGGCGCGCCTTGAGCGAGCCGGGCTTGTAATAGAGTCCGCAGTGAAGGACGCCGCTGTTGTGGCAGGATTGGTGGCGCGCGACGCCGGTTTCCTTTTCGAGAATGGTGATGCGCGCGCCCGGCAGGCGGTGGCCGAGCTTGAGTGCCGTGGCCAACCCGATGATGCCGCCGCCGACGATGATGATCCGTGTCGCTGCCACGGCGGCGCATCGTGCGGAGCGCGGTGCGAAGGGTCAACGGCGAAGCGGCCACGGGAATCCATTCCGGCGCATTTCACCTTTTGAGCACCCTTTGCAAGTTTCCGTAGCGAAACGCACGTTCGCCTGTATTTCACCGGTTTCCTACCCTTGGTTTTCGAGGGGAATTGGCATTTGTCCAAAAACTGAAATGCACCCAATCCATCCCCACATTCGCGGCCGTCTCGATGTCAGCCGTCGGCGTGCACCAGGCGGTGACGCAGATGGCGAAGCTGTTCAAGTGAGCGGATTCCAGCGTCCCTATTTCACCCACTCGATGCGAAAGCGCCGCGCATCGTCCACGCCGAGTTCGAGCTGCGCGGCGTTGTGGAACAGCTCGCGGCTGACCTTCGGCTGCGCGAACCCGGCCTTCTTGCGCTGGCGCTGCAATTCCTCGAGCGCGAGCACGTCGAGCGCGACTGGGTCGGTGCTGAACCAAAGCTGGTTCAACGCCGCCGAGTAGTGCAGCAGCGGCCGCTGCTCGCCCTCGTGCTGGCACAACAGCGCGTCGGTGACGTGCAGCACCGCGCGGTCGCCGAGCTCGCGCATCGCGAAAAGCTCGGGCACCGCCTCGAACAGGTGCGCCACGTGCGCATCGAATCGCAGCGTGTTGTCCGCCGAGCCGAGCGCGAGGCTCTGCAAGTGCCCGCACACGCCCATCACGTTGTGATTGAGCAAGGGCGAGATGGTCACGTGCCGCGTGAGCGTGCGCGTGAGCAGCTTCGACACGTGCGAGCGCCGTCCGACGTCGTCTCCCTTGCGGCCGAACTCGAGATCACCGAAGCGCGGCGTGCCCACCAGCGCGCGCTCGTAGGTGACGCGCTCGTCCCAGCCCGAATCCTGCGCGCCCTCGACGCGGACGCCGAGGCGTTCGCCCAGCGCGGTGAAGCCCGCCTCGCGAAGGTCCGCCATGTGCCTGTCCCAGATGACGATGTTCCGCGCCGGCAGGCCGGACTCGATGAGCGTGGCGGCCACCGCGGCGACGACTTCCGGACGCGTGCCGCTCGTCACGCCCGGCGCGGAGTAAACCTTCAAGCCCACGATGTCGTTCGTGGTGACAAGCGAGCGCCACGCGTCGCGCGTGGTGCGCTTGCCCGCGAGATGCTGCAAGCCGCGCTCCACCATCGCGCGGACCACGTCCGGCCGCGGCAGGAACTTGTCCGTCGCGCGCGTGTTCTCGGCGATGACAATGCGCGGGCGGACGGGCGCCTTGGCACCGGCACGGTCGGCGGCGAGGGCCGAACCGGGGAGGAGTTCCCCGGACACGACGAGCGCTAGGACGCGCATCGCGCCGGGGAAGAGACGGAGAATCTGCGCGTTTCTTGACACTGCGAGCGGCGAGTGTTACCAGCGGAGCCGATGCTGACGACACAAAAAGCGGTCGCATTGTGCGGGTCGTTCGCGGCGGTCGTCGCGCTCGTCACGCCGCTGGGCGGCTGCACGCCGCCCGGACCGCGCGCGCTGCTCCGGGGCGAGAGACTGCTGCGGGAAGGCGATGCTGAGGGCGCGCTCGCGCCGTTGAAGGAGGCCACGACGCACCTGCCCCAGATGGCGCAGGCGTGGAACCACCTCGGGCTCGCACACCACGCGCTCGGCCAGACCGGAGATGCCGCGCGCGCCTACCGGCAGGCGCTGTCACTCGACCCGAACCTCGCCGTGGCCCGTTTCAACTTCGGCAGCCTGCTGCTCGAGAATGGCAACCCCGCCGCGGCGGTGAACGAACTCGCTTCCTTCACCATCCAGCGCCCAAAGGCGCCCGAGGGTTGGGTCCAGCGCGGACGCGCCGAGTTGCTCGCGCGGCAGTTTGACCCGGCGGACCGGAGTTTTCGCAACGCGACGAACCTCAATCCGCGCCTCGCGGAGGCGCACAACGGAATCGGCCTCGCGCAGCTTCATCGCAACCGCCCGCGCGACGCCTACGCGAGCTTTGCTTCCGCGAGCCAGACGCAGCCGGGCTACGCGCCCGCGGTGCTCAACCTTGCCGTAGTCACGCACCAGTTCATCGCGCCGCGCCAGCCCGAGTATCGCGCGCACGCGCTGCAAAAGTATCGCGACTACGCCGCGCTGCCGGACGTGCCGAACCGCGAGGCCGTCGCGCTCGTCATCAAGGCGCTGGACTCCGAGTTGAATCCGACACGCATCACAGCGGTGAACACCAACGCCGCGCCCGTGCCACCGGCGGTCCAAGCGCGTCCACCGGAAACGAACCCGGTCGCAACGAAGTCGCCCGCCACGAACGTCATGCAGATCGCGGCGAACACGCCGAAGACCGAGAAGGCCGCGCCGAAAGTCCGCCCGGGCGAACTCGCGCCATTCAACCCGGGCGTCATCGGCGAAAAACCCGCGCCTACGACCCGGGTGGAGCCGCCGCCGGTCGCGGTGGCCGTTGTCCCGCCACCGGTCATTGCCACGCCGCCATCGCCGAAGGCCGTGGCGGTCGAACCATCAACTCCCCCGCGCGCGAACACGCAACCGCCCCGACTCGGAGTCGGGGGAACCAATCCCGCCGCTGCTTCGCCGGCTGAAACGAACTCGCCCTCGCCCGTTCCGGTGCGCCCCACGGTCGAGTCGCCGGCGGGCAACGAGCCGCGCTACTCATATCGCAACCCGTCGCGCCCATCGGCAGGCAACCGCTTCGCCGCGGAGAATCACTTCGCGCAGGGCGAGGAGCAGCGCGACCGCCGCCGGTGGGCCGAGGCGCTCGGCCATTACGAGAAGGCCATCGCCGCGGACCCGTCGTTCTTCGAGGCCCAGTTCTATGTCGCCATGGTGGCGCACAACCTCGGGCAATGGCCGCGCTCGCTTTCCGCGTATGAGAAGGCGCTCGCGTTGCAGCCGGCGTCCTTGAGCGCGCGGTTCAACTTCGCGCTTGTGCTCGAAAAGGCGGGCTTCGTGCGCGACGCGGCGACGGAGTTGGAGCGCCTGCTCACGGATTATCCCGACGCGGACGCCGCGCATCTCGCGCTCGGGAACCTTTACGCGAAGCGGCTCGGCCAGAACACGGCCGCGCGGCGGCACTACGTGCGCGTGCTGGAAATCAACCCGGCTCACTCGCAGGGAACAGAAATCCGCTACTGGCTGCGCGACCATCCGCCGTAAAGTCGCTTCGCGCCCGCCGTGAAGGCGGCGACGGCAGGAATTGGAATCCGGCGAGTTTGAAATGTGCAGGATCCGGGAAGGAGCGGGGGAGACACTCAACGCCCAACTTCCAACGTCCAACTCGTGGCCTGCCCAGTCAGCCCTGCTCCTCTTCGGGCGGCGCGGTGAGAAGTTCGCGCGCGTCGTCGGCTTCGCTTGCCGGGACTTGCACGCGGATGCCACCGACGGCGAGCGAGTAGCCGTCCACGCTCAGCGCGGACAGTTCACTGGCGACGACCGCGTGAAATCCCGACGCCTCGAGCCGCGAGCGCACGAGCTGCGCCTCCGCGGGACTGAACGAGGTATGGATGGTGACGAGTGACATATGGCGAAGGTGCCGCAAACAGCGCGCGGTCAAGCCGCGGCGGCGGGAGCGGACGGCGCGGCGCGGACCTCGGCGAACACCATCGTGCCGCTGGCGTTTTGCAGGAGGCTGGTGACGCCGACCTCGATTTGCTGTCCGACGTGGCGCGCGCCGTTGTTCACGACGACCATCGTGCCGTCGCTCAGGTAGCCGATGCCCTGCCCCTTGTCCTTGCCCTCGCGGCTGACGCGCAACGAAAGCGTCTCGCCTGGAAGGATGACGGGCTTGAGCGCGTTCGCGATCTCACTGATGGACACATGCGCCACGCCCTGCAGCTCGGCGATTTTGCCGAGGTTGTAGTCGTTGGTGTAGAGCTTGGCGCCGAGGAGCTTGGCGAGGTGCACGAGCTTGGCGTCCACCTGGCTGTCGGACAGCGTGTCGGCCTCGTGAATCTTCACGTCGGTGCGCGGGCTGCGCTGGAGGCGCGCGAGCATCTCGAGGCCGCGACGTCCGCGCGCGCGTTTCACCATGTCCGCGCTGTCGGCGACGTCCTGAAGCTCGCACAGCACGAAGCGCGGCACGACCACCGTGCCCTCGATGAAGCCCGACTCGATGAGGTCGGCAATGCGGCCGTCAATGATGACGCTCGTGTCCAGCAGCAGGATGTTCGGCGGCTTGGTGTGCGACTGAAAGCGCACGTAGGGGATGATGAGCGCGATGTCCTCCTTGTTGCTGCGCATGGCCATGACCATGCCGATGTAGCCGAACCCGATGAACAGGCCGAGGCGGATGAGCCACATCGTGGACTCGTCGCGCACGTAGTAGAAGAGCTGAGAGCGATCGAGCATCCATGCCACGAGCGAGCCGAGCGCAAGGCCGAACGTCGCCGCCGAAAACGTGCGCAGCGAAAAGCCCTTGAGCATCTCCTCGATGGCGATGAGCAGGCCGCCGAGGCCGAAGCCCGCAAGCGTCCACCACCGGCCCGCGTCCAGCAGGTCGGGCGACACCTGGCTTACGCCGTAGCCGAAGAGCGTGCACAGCGACAGGAAGAAGATGCGGATGGCCCAGAGTGACATGTCAGAAGCGATTGGATTTCTCGCGCGGCGAGAGCAGCGGTTCGACCCGCGAGGATGCGTTGGTCTTCACGGTCTTGGGCTTCACGAGGAAGCCGTAGAAAAGGCCGTAGCGGTTCAGGTTGCTCACGAGCGTGCCCGCGTCGTCCACCACGTGCCCGCCCCGGCCGAAGAGTTGGTTGGCATTGATGGCGACGGCATTGGCATTGGTGAGGAGCGCGTTCACATTGGAGCCCAGCGTAGGCAGCGCGGCGAGGAAACGCTGGAACTCGGCCGCAGTCTTGTCGTCCTTGAGCAGCGCGCCCGCGATGCCCTTGCCCGCGTTGAGGTCGGAAAGCACGTTGGTCACCTGCGCCGTGGCGAGCTGGATGTTGCGGATGGCCACGCCGACTTCGGCGCGGTTGGTCACGACGAGCGATTCCAGTTCATTGGCCACCTTGCTGAGTTGCGTCGAGAAGAACAGCAGGTTGCTCACCGCGCCGCTCGCCGGAGATTCGTTGGTGAGGATGAGCCGGTCCACGCGCGCCACGGCGGCATCGGCCTTGGCGACGAGCTTGGTCGCGTCGTCGGCGAGCGTTCGGATCTGCTCGGAGAGGCGGCGGAAGTTCACCACGGCGGCGCTGGCGTTGGTGAGGCTTTCGTCGGACAGCACCGTGGCGTCCACGCGCGCGACGGCTCCCTGCAGGGTCTCGACAGCCTTGTCCACCTTGTTGATGGTGCCGAGGACGGAGCGCGCGGCCTCCTGCAAGTTGAACGGCGGCTCGGCCTTCAATCGTGCGCCGTCCTTGAGGAACGGCCCGAGGTTCCTCGTGGGGGTGATGGACACGAATTGGTCGCCGAGGATTCCCGACGGCTCGATGGTGAACACGGCATCGGCGTGCACCTCGTAACGCGAGTAAATGGTGAGCGTGACGAGCACGGACTTGTTGTCCGGGCTCAGGTCGTAGCGCTGCACCTTGCCGACCTGCACGCCCGCCAGCAGCACGGGCGCGCCGCGCTTGAGGCCGCCGATGTTGGCCGTCTCGACAATGACCGAGTAGGTGCGGCTGAAGGCCGTGAGCCCCTTGGTGAACGTGAGCAGCAGCGCAGCGAGCGCGACGAGGCCCACGAGCACGAACAGGCCGACCTTGATTTCGAGACGCTGGGAACTCATGGCGGACGGCGGTCAGAATGGCGCGGCTGCGGCGAAATTCATAGTGGAATGCGGCTCACGCCACGCGGGTCTCGCCGCTGAACTCGTGGTCCTTCGCGTCGGAAATGCCCTGCACGAACCGGCTCACCACCGGGTCCGGCGATGCGACCAACTCCGCCGGCGTTCCTTCCGTGTAGATGCGCCCCTCGTGCAGCAGCAGCACGCGGTGGCCGACGGTGCGCACGCTGCGCATGTCGTGCGTGACAACGACGGACGTGACCTTGAGCCGCTCGCAAACGCGCACGATAAGCTTGTCAATGCTGTCGCTCACCACCGGGTCAAGCCCTGTCGTCGGCTCGTCGTAGAGCACGATCTCCGGCCGGTAGACAATCGCGCGCGCGAGACCGACGCGCTTGCGCATGCCGCCGGAGAGTTCGCTTGGTTTCTTCCTGCCCGTGCCCGCCAGTTCGACCATGTCGAGCGACTCCGCCACGCGCGAGGCGATTTCGGCGGCGGTGTGCCGGCCTTCGCGCCGCAGCACGAAGCCCACGTTCTCCTCCACCGTCAGCGAGTCGAAGAGCGCCGCCCCCTGGAAGAGCATCCCGAACTTGCGGCGCACGCGGATGAGCGCGCGCTCATCCAACCGCGAGATGTCTTCGCCGTCCACGCGCACCTCGCCCGAATCGGGCCGCAGCAGGCCGATGAGGTGCTTGAGCAGGATGCTCTTGCCGCCGCCGCTGCGGCCGATGATGACGACCGACTCGCCCTGCCGGATGCGCAGGTCCACGCCGTCGAGCACCCGGTGCGCGCCGAAGCTCTTCTTCAACTGGCGGACCTCAATCATGAGAGCGCGAGCAGTTTCGTCAGCAGCAGCGTGAGGAAGAAGTTGCTGATGAGGATGGCAATGGACGCATACACGACGGCCTCGGTGGTCGCGCGGCCCACGCCCTCGGCGCCTTCGCCGCAGTGGATGCCCTTGTGGCAGGCCACGAGCGCGATGATGCCGCCGAAGATGCCGGACTTGGTCAGGCCCATGACAACATCGGTCACGTCCGTGCGCCGCAACAGATTCCACCACAGGTAGGCCGGGTCAATCTGCAGGAGCGTGTCGCCCACGACGTAACCGGCGCCGATGCCCACGGCAATCGCCTCAGCCGTGAGCAGGGGCATCGCGATGAGCGTTGCCGCCACGCGCGGCACGACGAGGTAATCCACCGGATGCGTGGCCAGGGTGCGCAGGGCGTCAATTTGCTCGGTCACGCGCATGGTGCCGAGTTCGGCGGCCATCGCCGCGCCGACGCGGCCCGCGACCATCAACCCGGTGAGCACGGGGCCGAGTTCGCCGCACATCGTGACGCCCACGACCGCGAGCGTCGCGGTGTCCATCTTGACCTTGTGAAACTGGAAGTAGGTCTGCGCGGCGAGCACCATGCCGGTGAACGCGCCGGTGATGAGCACGACCGACTGCGACTTCACGCCGATGAAGTAGAGCTGGTAAACAAACTCGCGCCCCGTCGTGCGCAGTGCGCCCAGCGAGCGCGCGACTTCAAGCGCCAGCAGCGTGATGCTGCCGAGACTCTGAAGCCCGTTGGCGGCCCACTTTGAAATGCCCTCGAACATTCCGGGTGCGACGGTGCCGCGTGGGCCCAACTGGATTCGAACCAGTGACCAAGCGATTATGAGTCGCCTGCTCTGACCGCTGAGCTATGGGCCCGGCCGCGGGCTGCGGCGAGGCCCGCCCGCTCGGGGCGGCCCCGTCCAGCTTGCGCCATCAAGTCCGGAGCATGGTGTCCGCGGCGGGCGGACAGCAAGTGAATTTGGAAACGCCGCCGCGTCACGCGAGTTTCACGCGCACGGGCTGGCCCTTGATGTTCGCGCGGCTGAGCTTGGCCACGATGCCGCGCGCGTGCGAGGCCGCCACATCCACGAACAGGTGCCGGTCGTGGATTTCTATCTCGCCGACCACCGTCGCGGGAAGTCCGGTCTCGCCAAGAATGGCACCGACAACGTCCGCCGGGCCGACTCCGTGGGCAGCGCCGACATTGATGGCAAGGCGCTTGAGCGGGCCTTCCTCCGCGGGAACGGGCTCTGTGCCCGACGCGGGCGGCGGCGCTGTCGGCTCGCGCCGGAATGTGCCGCCGCCTTCGGGCGGACGTCCGCGCTGCCACGGTCCGCGTCGTTCAGGCCAGGAATCCCGTGGGCGCTCCGGCCAATCGCGCGGGCGATAATCGCGCCTCGGGCCGTAGTCGCCGCGCGGACCGTAATCGCTGCGCGGACCGTAATCGCTGCGCGGACCGTAATCGCTGCGCGGACCGTAATCGCTGCGCGGACCGTAATCGTCTCGCGGCCGGCCATAGGGTCCGCGCCGTTCATAGCCTCGGTCTTCGTAATCCCGCCGCCCATAGTCGCGACCCTCGTAGTCGCGACCGCCGTAATCGCGCCGTGGCCCGTAACCACCCCGTGCGTAATCATCGCGCGGGCCATAAGGTCGTTGAGGTCGAGGCCCTTGCTCGTGAGGAAGGCCGAACTCGCCGGACTCGCGCTCGCGTTGCGGCCCAGGTTGCGGACGGTCGGGCCGGTCCCACTGCCCGGGTGCGGGCCTCGGACGTTTCGCCGCCTTCTGCGGCGGCGCTGGTGGCGTGGCGGGCGGCTGCGTGGCTTGCGCTGGCTCAGCCGGACTTCGCGGCGGCGCGTCCGACGGGTCGGGTGGCGAGGCCTCCGCGGATGGCGGCTCGAAAGGGACGTGCTTCGGCTGCGGTCTGGCGGGCGTGGCGGCTGTTTCGATTGCCGGCGAAGTTTCCGCCTTCGCTTCGCTCGCCTGCGCCGCGGGCTGGATCGGCTCCGGCGCGGGAGCAGGAATTGGCGCCGGTGCCGGTGGCACAGGTTGCGCCTGCATTGTGACGGCCGGCGTTGCACGCCGCTCCGGTGGCGGCGCGGGCGCGGGCGCAGGTTTCGCCTCCGGCCGGGCGCGCGGCGATTCGCGCTCGGCGGGTTCAGTCTGCGGCACTTCGCCGCCGTGCAGGAGATGGAGAATGGCCGACGAAATGTCCGGTGAGCTGAAGCCCTCCTCGAGCAGTTGCTCGATCATCTGGTCGTGGCGCTTGAACTCGCCGTTCTGCAGGATGAGGCGGAGCTTGTCGGCGAACGCGCTTGTGCGCGCCTCCTCGACCTCGCCGGGCGACGGGACGCGCGCGCGCTTCATGCGGGTGCGCGTGAACCGCTCGATGTGGCGGATCATGAACACGTCGCGTCCCGCGGCGAACGACACCGCGCGGCCGCTCCGCCCGGCGCGGCCCGTGCGCCCGATGCGGTGGACGTAATCCTCCGGGTCGTAGGGCAGGTCGAAGTTGATGACCACCTGCACGTCGTCCACGTCAATGCCGCGCGCCGCGACGTCGGTCGCGATGAGGAACTCGACCGCGCCGCGCCGGAACTTGCCCATCACGCGGTCGCGCATGACCTGGCTCATGTCGCCGTGCAACCGGTCGGCCGAGTAGCCCTGCGCCTCGAGCGCGTCGGCGAGGTCGTCCACCATGCGCTTGGTGTTGCAGAAGATGATGCCGAGCTTGTAGTCGTGCAGATCTATGAGCCGCATGAGCAGCTCGAGTTTGAAGCGCCGGTCCACCTCGTAATACACCTGCTCGACCGTCGGGACGGTGACGGCCTTCGGCTCGATGCGGATGTGCTTCGGCTGCCGCGCGAACCGCTCGATCAGATCCAGGATCGGCCGCGGCATCGTCGCCGAGAAAAACACGATCTGCCGCTCCTGCGGCACCGCTTGCAGGATGAACTCGATGTCCTCCCGAAAGCCCATGTTGAGCATCACGTCCGCCTCGTCGAGCACCACAAACTTCACCGTCGCAAGGTTCAACGTGCCGCGGTTCATGTGGTCCATCACGCGGCCGGGCGTGCCGATGACGATCTGCGCGCCGGCGCGCAAACCCTGATACTGCCGCTCGTAGGATTGCCCGCCGTAGATGGGCAGCGCGTGGATGCCGCGCTTGAAGAACGCAAGCTTGTGGAACTCGCCGGCGACTTGCACCGCCAGCTCGCGAGTCGGGCACAGGATGATGGACTGCACCGCGCGCACCTTCGGGTCGGTCTTCTCGATGACCGGGATGGCGAACGCCGCGGTCTTGCCCGAGCCGGTCTGCGACTGCCCCACCACGTCGCCGCCCGCCATGAGCAGCGGGATGGCCTCCGCCTGGATGGGCGCCGCCTGCTCAAAGCCCAGCTTGTCAATGGCCTTGAGCGACTCGGGGGAAAGCCCGAGTTCGGTGAACAGCTTCGGCGTCATGGTGGCGGCAACCGGTCGTGTTGCCGGGCTTAACTTAGTCGCTCCCCGGCCGGAGTGTGAGCGAAATCTTTGCCCGGGCGACTGCGGGAATTCGGGCTTTTCGCGCCGCGCGACCCGCGGGAAACTCCCGCCATGCGCACCGGCATCGCGCGCGCCCTTTCCAAGCTTGGCTACTGCTCGCGCAGCGCCGGAAGCGCGCTCGTCCGCGCCGGTCGCGTCTCCGTCAATGACCAGCCCTGCCGCGACCCGGAGCATCCCGTGTGGCCGGCGCGCGACCGCATCGCCGTGGATGGCGCGTCCGTCTCGCGCGCGGAGTTCGTGCACTGGATGCTCAACAAGCCGCGCGGCCTCGTGACCACTGCGAGCGACGAGCAGGGGCGCGACACCGTGTTCACCTGCCTCGAAGGCCGCGGCTTGCCGCACCTCGCGCCCGTCGGCCGCCTCGACAAGGCCAGCGAAGGACTGTTGCTCTTCACCAATGACACCGCATGGGCCGCGCGCATCACCGACCCGCGCACGCACCTCGACAAGACCTACCACGTTCAAGTGGATTCTCCCGCGGACGAGCGACTGCTCGCGCGGTTGCGCGAAGGCGTGAGGGACGGCGGCGAGCGCCTTTCCGTGAAGTCCGCGCGGGAGCTTCGCAGCGGGGCGAAGAACTCGTGGCTGGAACTCATCCTCGACGAAGGCCGCAACCGCCACATTCGCCGGCTGCTCGCCGCGCTCGATGTGGAAGTGCTGCGGCTCGTGCGCGTCGCCATCGGCCCGCTTCAACTCGGCCCGCTCGCGAAGGGCGACGCGCGCCCGCTCACGCGCTCCGAGGTTGCCGCACTCGGCGCGACCGCTCGCGTCACACAAACATCGCGTTCTTGCCCCTGAATCCGAGATACGCCTCGATCGCTTCAAGATACGGCTGCTCCGTGTTCACGAGCGAGTGCTTGATCTGCCGCAGGTCGGCCTCGGTGGCGATGGCGTCCATGTGCGACTTCATGTTCGCGCGGTAGTTGTCGCGGATTTCGTCAGGCTCGACCTGCACTTGCTCTCCCGTTTCCATGTCCACGAACTTGGCCACGCTCACGGGCGGGAGGTTCAGCTCGTCCGGGTCGAACACGTGCAGCAGCAGAATCTCGAAGCGCCGGTGCTGGAACTGTCCGAGCGCGTCGAATAACGCCTCGCGGTCCGTGAGGAAATCCGACAGCACGACGAGCCGACCGCGCTTCCTGAAGACGCCGACCGTCTCGCCGAGGGCCTGCGCGATGCCCGTCGTGCTCGCGGGCTGGATGCGTTCGAGGTCCGTGACCATGCGGTGCAGATGCCGCCGCGTGCGGCCGGGCGGGACGTGATGCGTGACCTTGTCCGCGAAGAGCGTCAGCGACGCCTTGTCACCCTGCTTCATCATCAGGTAGGCGAGCGCCGCGGCGACGCGCGCGGCGAGGATGAACTTGCTCTGCCGCTTCTCGCCCGCGTAACGCATCGAGGCGCTCGTGTCCACCATCAGATAGACCACCATGTCCGTCTCCTCCTCGAACTGCCGGATGTAGAGCCGGCGCGTGCGGCCATAAACGCGCCAGTCGAGCTGCGCAATGTCGTCGCCAGGGACGTATTCCTTGTAGTCGGCGAACTCGGCCGACTGGCCCTTGAGCGGCGATTTGTGCTTGCCGGAGAAGTAACCCTCGACCGTCGAGCGCGCGAAGACGAGGAGGTTCTTGAAGCGTTCGAGTTCCTCGGGCGAGAAGATGCGCTCGACTTTCGCCGCGCGTTGCGGCGGCGGTGAAGCCGGCTGAATCACCGGCGGCGCGGCGATGACGGGCGGCTTCACGGGCAACGGTGGCGGGGAAGCGGACTGCGCCCGCGCCGTCATCAGCGCGGCAAGCTGCTGGGCGCGCGTGAGGGGAGGTTGGTCTTTCATCGGACGCGTTCTCTCTCACTACGAACCTCACCCCTCACCCCATCCCTCTCCCCTCATCGGATGAGGGGAGAGGGTGACCGAAGGGCGGGTGAGGGGAGGTTGGTCTTTCATGGGGAGCGCCCGCTCCCTACGTGCTGGTCGTTGCGCTTGCACTCCCAGTAACCAGTCGCGAATCCGATTGCGACTGTGAGGCCTGCCATATAGGCGAAGATCACACAACCAAAGTTAACTCGCGACGTAAGGTCAATTCGGCGCTGGCGATTCAACTCGGCTTGGGTGGTTGGGCTGCGATTTTCGTGCCAGTCTCGGGATGCCTTCCGGAGGCCCTTCTGGTTCATGTGCCCGTAACTCGCCGCGGCTACAGCCAACAGGAATTCAATCGCGAGAGCGATGACCAGCCAGGTCTTCATAAGCAATGTCGAGGTGACAATGGGCGCTTACGCCGGGGCTTCCTAATACTCCCTCTCCTTCACCGTCTTGAGCAGCGCGTCGAGCACGTCCTTGGATTTCTTGCCGGCGCCGGTGGCGCGGTAGTTCGTGATGACGCGGTGCTGCAACACGGCGTGAGCCACGGCGCGCACGTCCGCGGTCTCGGGCGTCACGCGGCCGTCGAGCAGCGCAAGCGCCTTTGCGCCGAGGATGAGATATTGCGACGCGCGCGGCCCCGCGCCCCACTCGACGTAGTCGCGCGACACCTGCGCCGCGCCCTGACGCGCGGGCCGCGTGGCCGAGGCGAGTTCCACCGCGTAATCGAGCACGTGCTCGCTCACCGGCACGGCGAGCACGAGCCGTTGCGCGGCGAGGATGTCGTCCACGGACACGGACGGCGTGAGCGTGGGCAATTCCTTGAGCGTGGTGCGGCGGACGATCTCCATCTCGTCGTCCTTGCCGGGATAATCGAGTTGGAGAGAAAACATGAAGCGGTCGAGCTGCGCCTCCGGCAGCGGATACGTGCCCTCCTGTTCGATGGGATTCTGCGTGGCGACGACGAGGAACGGGTTGGGCAGCAGCCACGACTTGCCACCGACGGTGACGCGATGTTCCTGCATCGCCTCGAGCAGCGCGGACTGCGTCTTGGGCGGCGTGCGGTTGATTTCGTCCGCGAGGAGCAAGTTCGCGAAAACCGGGCCGGGCTGGAACACGAACTCGAGCCCCTTCTCGCGCTCTTGAAGCAACTCCGAGCCGATGATGTCGCTGGGCATGAGGTCGGGCGTGAACTGGATGCGCTTGAAGCTCAGGTTGAGCACCTCGCCGAGCGTCTTGACGAGGAGCGTCTTGGCGAGGCCCGGCACGCCGACGAGCAGGCAGTGCCCGCGCGCGAACAGGCTCACGAGCAGCAAGCGCACAATGGGCTCCTGCCCGACGATGACGCGCCCGACCTCGGCGGTGATGCGTTGATAGACCTCGCGGATTTTCTCGGGTGAAACGGTGTCGCTCATGGCGCGCGCTCGAATGTGCGGACGGAATAAACCATGAACCGCCGCGAATGGACACGAACAATCCACGGCGCATGCCGCTGTGCGCGATTGACTTCGCGCCTTCATGTGGGCCGGCGAGTCCGACCGGGCTGCTTTGCGTTTGACCCTCGCTTTCCCGCGCCCGTAGCCTCGCGCGCCATGGGCCACGAAGCCATCCATCCCAATCCGTGGATGATCCTGCCGTTCGTGGCGCTGCTCGGACTCATCGCCCTTGCGCCGCTGTTCTTCGCGGACTGGTGGGGCCGGCACTACCCGAAGGTCGCATTCGCGCTCGGTGCGGTGACGCTCGGCTACTACCTCTTCGGCCTCCAAGCATACGAGCGCGCGCTGCACACGGGCATCGAATACATCAGCTTCATCTGTCTTATCGGCTCGCTGTTCGTCGTCAGCGGTGGCATTCACATCACGGTCAAGGGCGAGGCGACGCCAGGCGAGAATGTGCGCTTCCTGCTCTTTGGCGCGCTCATCGCGAACGTGCTGGGCACGACCGGCGCCTCGATGCTGCTCATCCGTCCGTGGTTGCGGATGAACAAATACCGCGTCACCGCGCACCACGTCGTGTTCTTCATCTTCATCGTGTCGAACGTCGGCGGCTGCCTCACGCCCATCGGCGACCCGCCGCTGTTCCTCGGCTACTTGAAGGGCGTGCCGTTCTGGTGGGTCTCGGAGCAGTGCTGGCCGATGTGGGCGGTGGGCGTGGGCATGCTGCTCGCGATGTTCTACGTGGTGGACCGCAGCAACTACCTGCGCGCGCCCAAGGCCGTGCGCGATCAACTCGCCGAACCCGCGGACACGTGGCGCTTCGAGGGCGGCGTGAACGTGTTCTTCCTCGCGGTCATCCTCGGTTCGGTGTTCATCCAGAACCCGCCGTTCTTGCGCGAAGGGCTGATGGTCGCCGCGGCCGTCGGTTCGTGGTTCGCGACGAAGAACCACATTCACGAGGCGAACCACTTCAACTTCCACCCGATCAAGGAGGTCGCGGTCCTGTTCGTGGGCATTTTCGCCACGATGATGCCTGCGCTGGATTGGCTCGGTGCCAACGCCAGGTCTTTCGGGGCGCCGACGGCGTCGCTGTTCTACTGGGGCAGCGGCGCGCTGAGCAGCGTCCTGGACAACGCGCCGACGTATTTGAGTTACCTCGAAGTCGCCGTTGGGCTTCACGCTGCCGGGCTGGAAGCCAGTGCCGGGGAATCGGCGCGCATGACCGCGCTCATCGCGAAGCCGGAGTTCGCGAGCCTGCTGGTCGCGATCAGCGTCGGCGCAGTATTCTTCGGTGCCAACACCTACATCGGCAACGGCCCCAATTTCATGGTCAAGGCCATCGCGGACCAGCAGAAGGTCCACACGCCGACGTTCCTCGGCTACGTGTTCAAGTTCACGCTGCCGTTCATGGTGCCGATGCTCATCGTTGTTTGGTGGTTGTTCTTCCGGCACTGAGCATGCGCACGCTCTACAACCTGCTTTTCATCGTCTTCTTCCTGCTGAGCGCGCCCTACTACTTCTGGAAGATGTGGCGGCGCGGGAACTGGCGGCGCAATTTCGGTCAGCGCTTCGGCCGCTACGAGGGGCGCGTCAAGCAGGCGCTCACCAACAGCAACACCGTCTGGCTCCACGCCGTCAGCGTCGGCGAGGTCAACCTCTGCACGCAGCTCATCGCCGCGCTCGAACCGCGGCTGCCGCTGCACAAATTCGTCGTCACCACCACAACCACCACCGGCATGGGGGAACTTGAGAAGAAGCTCCCGCCGCACATCGAGAAGCTCTTTTACCCCGTGGACCTCCGCGGCCCGGTGAAGCGCGCGCTCGGCCTCATCAACCCGCGCGCCGTCGTGTTGGTGGAGGCGGAAATCTGGCCGAATTTTCTGTGGCGCGTGCGCGACCGGGGCATTCCGCTCTTCCTCGTGAACGCGCGCCTCTCGCCGCGCTCAGTCCCGCGCTACAAGCGTTTCGGGTTCCTGTTTCGCGGGCTGTTCGCGTCGTTCACGGGAGTCGGCGCGCAGCACGAAGCCGACGCCGGACGATTGCGCGAACTCGGTTGCCGGCCCGATGCCATCCGCGTCGTGGGCAACTTGAAATTCGACGCCGCCGCGCTCGGCACCCGGCGTCATCTCGACGTGCCGGCGCTGCTGCATCAGCTCGGCGTGCCCTCGGGCGCGAAGCTGCTCGTGGCCGGCAGCACGCACGCGGGCGAGGAGGCGCTGCTCGCGGACATGCTGCCGCGGCTGCGGCGCGAGTGCCCCGACCTGTTCCTCGTGCTCGTGCCGCGCCACATGGAGCGCGGGCAGTCCGTCGGTGACGAGTTGAAGGCGCACGGTGTGAAGTTCGCCTTCCGCACGGAGCTCACCGCGGGAGGGCAGTTCGCGCCCGGCTCGCTCGATTGCCTGCTCGTCAACACGACGGGCGAGCTGCGCTACTTCTACGAGCACGCCACGGTCATTTTCGTCGGCAAGAGCCTCACGGCCGAGGGCGGGCAGAATCCCATCGAGCCCGGCGCGCTCGGCAAGGCGATGTGCTTCGGCCCGCACATGGAGAATTTTCCCGGCATCGCCGACGCGTTCGTGAAGGCGGGTGGCGCTGTGCAGGTTTCCGACGCTGAAGCATTGGAGAAGTCCATCGGTGAATTGCTGCACGACCAACCGCGACGCCGCGCGCTCGGCGAGAGCGCCCTGCGTGTGGTGCAACAAAACCAAGGCGCGGTCGAGCGCACCGTCGAGATGATCCTCGAACAAGTCGCACCGCAGGCGAAGGCCACGCCACCCGCTTGAGTTCACGTTCACCGCTGACTCCATGCGCCTCGCCTCCGTCCTCACGCCGCTCAGCGATTACAACCTCACGCTTGCCGCGCAATGCGGCGTCGAGGACATCACCGTGCGCTATCCCGGTCCGGCTGAGGAGGACTTGCTCGCGCTCAAGCAACGCATCGAGTCGCACGGACTGGGGCTGGCGATCGTGGAGGGTTTCCTTCCCATCGAGCGGATCAAGCTGGGGCGCGACGACGGCTCGGAGTTGAACGCGATGAAGTCGCTCATCCGGCACATGGGGCGGCTGGGCATTCCGATTCTCTGCTACAACTTCATGGCCGGCACGGACTGGGTCCGCACGCGCCTCGACGTGCCTGCGCGAGGTGGAGCGCGCGTGACGGAGTTCGACCTCGCGGCGGCCGAGCGTGCGGTGTCGTTGAGCGCGACGGCGTCCACGATTGGCGCGGAGTGTGTGACGGCGGATGAGTTGTGGAGCAACCTCGAGCGGCTGTTGCGCGAACTTGTTCCCGTGGCCGAGGAGTGCGGCGTGATGCTCGCGATGCACCCGGACGACCCGCCACTGCCGGAGTTCCGAGGCAAGGCGCGCATCATGAACTCGGTGGAGAACTTCGAGCGGCTCGTCCGGCTCGTGCCGAGCAGGCACAACGGAATCTGCTTTTGTCAGGGCACGTTTGCGGCGATGGGCGTGGACATTCCAGCGACCATCCGTCGGCTTGGTCCGCACATCCGATACGTTCACTTCCGCGATGTGCGGCGGAGCGGACCGGCGCACTTCGTCGAGACGTTTCACGACAACGGCCCGACGGACATGGTCGCGGCGATGGCGGCGTATCGCGAAGCGGGCTTCACCGGTCCGATGCGACCCGACCACGTCCCGCAACTCATCGGCGAGGAGGACGGCGAGCCCGGCTACACGATGCTTGGTCGCCTTTTCGCCTACGGCTACATGCGGGGATTGATGCAGGCGGCGGAGAAGCGCGTCCGAGTTCCGAGCCAATCCTGAATCGAGAACTTGATGAACTCCGCCGCGCCCACGAACGTGCGTCATCGCGTCATTGCGGTGAGCATGATGATGGCGTTCATCCTCTACCTGGACCGCATCTGCATGGCGGACATTCTGAAGTCCGCCTCGTTCAGGGCGGACGTGTCGCTCACCAAAGAAGAGTTGGGCCGCGTAATGAGCGCGTTTTTCCTCTCTTACGCCCTCTTTCAGGTTCCGGCCGGTTGGGCCAGCGACCGATTCGGCGCGCGCAAGATGCTCACGGCTTACCTCGTGCTCTGGTCGCTGCTCACCGGCCTAACCGGTCTGGTGTCCAGCTTTGCGGGGTTGATGACGGTGCGCCTGCTCTTCGGCGCAGCGCAAGCAGGCGCGTATCCGACCAGCGGCGCGATCATCCGGCGGTGGATTCCGATGACCTCGCGAGCGAAATCCAGTTCCATGGTGGCGCTGGGCGGCCGGTTGGGCGGCACGCTGGCGCCGTTTCTCACGGCGTGGATGGTCATCAAGCTCGGCCACTGGCGCCCGCCGTTGTGGGTGGACGCCGTCGTCGGCCTCGGCATCGCCGCGCTCTACTGGCGCATCGTCCGCGACCGGCCGGAGGAGCATCCCGAGTGCAACGACGCCGAGCGCGCGCTTATCGGCCAGCCGCGGGTGGAGAAGCCCGTGGAGCCGCGCGAGCTGCTTGGGATGCTGTGGGCGTTCTGCCGCAGCCGCAGTCTCTGGCTCAACGCAAGCGGGCAGTTCCTCGTCAACGTCGGCTGGGTGTTTCTCGTGACCTGGCTGCCGTTCTACCTCAAGGAGCAAAAAGGAGTCGAAGAAGTCGCCGGGGGGCGCATGGTCACTTTTGCGCTCGCGTTCGGCATGGCCGGGCAACTCGTCGGTGGCGTGCTGGCTGATTGGAGCGTGCGCCGGTTTGGGCTGCGCTGGGGCCGCGTGCTGCCGATGTCGGCGTCCGGTATGCTGGCCGGTTCCGCCTATTTGATGTGCCTGCAAATGGACTCGGCTTGGGGCGTGGTGGCGTGCTGCGCGGTGGTGTCGTTCGCGGTGGACATGGGCAACCCGGCGATCTGGGCGTTCATGCAGGACGTGGGCGGCCGCGCGACCGCGGCGGCGTTCGGCTGGGGCAACATGTGGGGCAACCTCGGCGCGGCCGCCATGCCCATTCTCGTGCCGGAATTGATGAAGCTCGGCCAGAGTGGCGAGGCGGGGCAGCGCATCGTGTTCGTCGTGTGCGCAGGGGCGCTCTTCAGCTACAGCGTGCTAGCGCTCGGACTCGACGCGACGAAGCCGGTGCTGGGGAAGCCGAAAGAGTGAGTTCGGCGCGTTCCGCGCGCGCGCGAACGCATTGGGCGGCGGCGTTCTCCGGGCAATCTACTTCGCGTTCTCCTTCACGAACTTGATCGCGCCAGCGACGAACTCGGTCGGATCCTTTGCGAACGTTCCGTTGTCGGTCTCGATGGCCAACACGCCGGTCCATTTCAACTTCTTCAGTTCTGCCAGCAATCCGGTGTAGTTCGCCGCGCCCGAGCCGACCATCACATCGAGGATCACTTCCTTGCCGTCGGCGGTCTTCTCGACTTTCTTGTCCTTGAGGTGGATGTCGTAAACGCGGCCGTCGTAGTCGCGGAACGCCTTGGCGGCGTCGAAGCCCGCGCCCGTGATGTGACCGACGTCCATGCACACGCCGATGCGCTTGTCCCGGTTCTTCAGCACGGACCAGACTTTTTCGGTCGTCCCGTAAACGGACTCGCGGCCGTGGTTGTGGATGGCGAGCTTGATGTCGTATTCCTTCACGAGTTCCTCGAGGCCGTCCCACAGTGCGGCGTCGTTCCTTGGCTCGACGATGATGACCTTGATGCCCATGAGCTTGGCGAACTCGAACAGCTTGCGGTTCTCGTCCTTGTTCGCCGACGTGCCCGCGACGCCGAACGTGTAGCAGGTGAGCCCCTTCGCATCGAGCACCGCCTTCTTGCGAAGCGTCTCCTCGCGCGGCGCGGTGGGGCTCATGTGACTGGCGATCATCTGGATTTGCTTGAGATTGTGCTTCACGGCGAACTCGACCACCTGGTCGAAGTTCATGTTGCGGCATGTCCACGTCTGCAACCCGACGGTGGGCTGCCAGTCGGTGGCGTGCGAGGGCGTGGAGTTGAGGAGCAGCGCGAGCGCGGTGGTCGCGGCGAGTGCGATGGGTTTCATGTGGATTGGGAAATGGCGGGATTGAATCGAAATCCCGCGCGGAGCAAAAGCGAAAACCAAGGCCCCCTCGCGCAACGGGCGCATCTCACTTTCTTGCAAGCGACTCAGGCGTCGGAAGCGGACAGCAAGAAGGAGGCAGAAAAAACCGGGGGTCCGAGCCCATGTCAGGACTCATGAGGTTGGCAAACAAATGGGGACAAGCGAATGCGCGGCCAAAGGAGTGGATGCGCCTTCCTTCATTCACCTGCCGTCCGTGCTGCGCCGTTTGCCAGTCCTTCTCTTTGCCCGCTTCGTTCTGTCAGTTCGTCCGTCCTTCCCTCTGTGCTGCAAGAAACTGAGATGCGCCCTCGCGCAACCGGCGCCCGCTTTGGGAGTTTTTTACTGTCCAAATGCGCGCGAGGCGGCTTAACTGCCCGCACAACCCCGAACCCCGGAGTCCATCATGGATGTCACGTGGAATTGCCCGCAGTGCCGACAGGAGCTTTCGGCGGACGAAGGCGACGCCGGCCAGGAAATCCAGTGCCCGACGTGCGGTGAATCGCAGTGCATCCCGCAGCCGAAGGCCGAGGCCATCAAGCTGCCCGTGCCGTCGCACGTGCAGTCGCCTTCCAAGCCGCCGTCGTTGTCGCTGAACCTGCCGGTTCCGCCCGCACCAACTCCGCCCGCCCCAGCCCCGGCTGAATTCCCGGCCGAAGCCGCCGCCGCGCCCGCCGCCGAGGCGGCGCCGGCGCGGGAACCCCAGCCGGCGCCCAAGCACGAGCACAAGTCCTATTCCGTGCCGCAGCACGAAGGCCCGGCCGAGAAACTCGTGAAGAAAAAGGCCGAGGCCGCGCCCGAGGGTCCGAAGGAAAGGCGGATGCGCATCCGCTGCATCAAGCGCCACATGTGCGAGGAGGTCGGCCACGACAAGTTCGAAGAGGTGGTCACTGATTTCCTGAAAAAAGTCGGCGAGGAGAACATCGTCAGCATCAGCCCGGTCAGCTACGGCATGGTCAACACCATCGGGCAAACACTCAACGATTACGGTGTGATGATCGTTTACCGAGGTTGACGCGCTCGCGCGCAAGTCACCGCTTGCGCCGTCGGGAGCTTTGCCCACATGCTCCCGCGCGCAGTCGAACGAACGCATCCATGTCCATGCTCGCCGGCAAGCTCGGAATCGTCTTCGGTGTCGCCAACAAGCGCTCCATCGCGTGGGCCATCGCGCAGGCGTGGCACAAGGCCGGCGCGCGGCTTGCCTTCACGTATCAAGGCGAACGCTTGAAGGAGAACGTGGAGGACCTCGCGGGAGCATTCGGTCCCGACACGCCCATCCTCGAGTGCGACGTCACGCGCGATGACCACATCGAGCGCGTGTTCGCGCAGGTGGGGGCGCAGTTCGGCAAGCTGCACCTGATGCTGCACTCAGTGGCCTTCGCGCCAAAGGAGGCGCTCGAGGGCAGCTTCCTCGACACGAGCCGCGAGGCCTTCCGCGTCGCGCACGATGTGAGCGCGTATTCGCTGGTCGCGCTGGCCCGCGGCGCGGCACCGCTCATGGCGGATGGCGGCAGCATCGTGGCGATGAGTTATTACGGCGCGGAGAAGGTTGTGCCGCATTACAACGTGATGGGCGTCGCGAAGGCTTCGCTCGAAGCCAGCACGCGCTACCTCGCCGCGGACCTCGGCCCGCGCCGCATCCGCGTCAACTGCATCTCCGCCGGGCCCGTGAACACGCTCGCCGCGCGCGGCATCGCCGGCTTCACCGACATGCTGAAGCATTACGAGGCGCACGCCCCGCTGCGGCGCAACGTGACCGCCGACGAACTTGGAGCGACCGGTGTCTTCCTCGCCAGCGACGGCGCCGCGGCCACGACGGGGCAGGTCATCTACGTGGACTGCGGCTACCAAATCATGGGGATGTAGCCGGCAGCGCGACGGTGCTTCGACGCGGGCGCATCCCGGTTTCTTGCAGGACAACGGGAGAAGGTGGATTCGCTGCCCAATGAACTGCGCATGTTCTCACCCTCACCCCGGCCCTCTCCCTCCGAGGGAGAGGGGGAATCATCGCCCGTCACTCGGTGGATTCGAACGCGGTGAGTGCATACACACCGTCGCGAATCGCCATCAACATCCGAAGTGCCTCCCTCTCCCAGCGGGAGAGGGCGGGGTGAGGGAGAACGACCCCAGAGGTAGAACCGGCGTGCAAGAAAGTGAGATGCGCCCCTTCGACGCGCCCGCTTCGAACCCGGATTCCTTTTGACTGGCCTTCTTGCTTGGCTATCTTGTCCCGCCTGTTTCGCCGGCCATGCCCAAACTCAGCGTCTATGACCTCGATGTCCGCGGCAAGCGCGTGCTTGTCCGCGTGGATTACAACGTGCCGATGGAGGAGAAGGACGGCGCGATGGTCGTGACCGACGCGACGCGCATCCGCGAAACGCTGCCGACGCTCGAGCACCTGGTCGGCGCGGGCGCGAAGGTGATTCTCGCCGCGCACCTCGGCCGGCCTGCCGGCCGCCGCGAAGCCGCCCTGTCGCTCCGCCCCGTCGCCGCCAAGCTTGCCGACATGATCTGCCGGCCGGTCGCGTTCGTGGACGAGTGCGTCGGAGAGAAAGTCGGGAAGACCGTCGGCGTGATGCAACCCGGCGACATCCTCCTGCTCGAGAACACGCGATATCACGAAGCTGAGGAGGACAATGACAGTGCCTTCGCCGCCGAGATGGCGAAGGTTGCCGATGTGTTCGTCAACGACGCGTTCGGCGCGGCGCATCGCGCGCATGCGAGCACCGAGGGCGTCGCCCGCGCGATCGCCAGCCGCGGCGGAGTGTGCGCGTCGGGGCTGCTCATGGAACGCGAGCTCAAGTTTCTCGGCGAGGAACTTGAGAATCCGGCGCGGCCGTTCGTCGTCATCCTCGGCGGCGCGAAGGTGTCGGACAAGATTCCCGTCATCGACCGCCTGATCGAGAAGGCGGACACCGTGCTCATCGGCGGCGCGATGGCCTACACGTTCAAGCTCGCGCAGGGATTCAAGGTCGGGAAATCGCTTGCCGAGCCGGACAAGACCGCGGTGGCGCTCGCGGCGCTCACGAAGGCGAAGCAGCGCGGCGTGAAACTCCTGCTCCCGGTGGACAACGTCGTCGCGACGCCCGTTGACACAGGCAGGCACGACAAGAAGGGTCGCCCCGTGCCGGACTTGCAGCGTCCTCGCGTGGACGGCGCGCCGGACATCACAGACAGAGAGGCAGGCTTGGACATTGGCCCGGCCACGGCCGCGGCTTACGCCGCCGAAGTCGCGCAGGCAAAGACCATCCTGTGGAACGGCCCGATGGGCTTCTTCGAGGACAAGCGGTTCGCCGGCGGCACGATTGCAGTCGCGCGCGCTGTGGCGGACGCGACGCAGCGCAACGGCGCGCGCAGCATCATCGGCGGCGGCGACAGCGTGAAGGCGCTGCACCAGTCGGGCCTCGGCGACAAGGTCACCTTCATGAGCACCGGTGGCGGCGCGAGCCTCGAATTCCTCGAGGGCAAGGTGCTCCCCGGCGTCGCCGCGTTGACGGACAAGTGATTTGCTTGCTCGAACTCCCTGCCATGGGCCAAGTCAACACACGAATCAAGGTTACAAACTGGCTCGACCTCGAAAGGGCCGCGCTGGGCGAGCGCACGGACCCGCCCCGGAGCGCCGAGGCTGAGGCGCTCGTGGACACGGGAGCGGTGTTGTTCCATCTGAAGACCTCGGTCATTCAGCAGCTTGGGCTGCGGCCGACGCGCAAGGTGCTCTCCCGGACGATGGCCAACGTGAGTGTCGAGCGCACCGTCTTCTCGCCGGTTGATTTGGAAATCATGGGCCGGTCAGGGACAATCGAAGTCGTGGAGGTGCCGGATACGCTTCCAAACATCGTGGGGCAAATCCCGCTGGAGCGCCTCGACTGGGTCGTGGATTTGCGCGGCCGCAAACTCGTTCCCAATCCCGAGCACAAGCACGGTGAGATGTTCGATGAGTTCTGAATCCGTCGCTGGCAACTCCATCATGGACAAACCCCGCAAACTCATCATCGCCGGCAACTGGAAAATGAACAAGACCGTTGCCGAGGCGCTCGCGCTCGTGGACGGCTTGAAGCGCGAACTGGCGGCCGTGAAAGAAGTGGACATCGTCGTTTGCCCGCCGTTCACCGCGCTCGAGGCGGTGTCCGCCGCGATCGAGGGTTCCAACCTCCGGCTCGGCGCCCAAAACATGAGCGAGCAGAACTTTGGCGCGTTCACCGGCGAAATCTGCCCCGGCATGCTCAAGGAGTTCCTCGTCCGCCACGTCATCCTCGGCCACTCGGAGCGCCGGCAGTATCAGCGCGAGACCAACGACCTCATCGCCCGCAAGGCCGCCGCCGCGCACGCGGCGAGCCTCAAGCCCATCGTGTGCGTCGGCGAGACGCTGGCCGAGCGCGAGGCGGGCGACACGGAGAAGGTTCTCGCCGCGCAAGTCCGCGGCAGCCTCGCGGGCCTCACGAAGGAGCAGATGTCCGAAACGGTTGTCGCCTACGAGCCCGTGTGGGCCATCGGCACGGGCCGCACGGCGACGACGCAGCAGGCGCAGGACGCGCATGCGTTCATCCGGCGCGAGCTGGCGGCGATGTTTGACGAAGCCGTTGCGAAGCGGGTCCGGATCCAATACGGTGGCAGCGTCAAGCCGGCCAATGCCCGCGAGTTGATGAGCCAGCCGGACGTGGATGGCGCGCTGGTCGGCGGCGCGTCGCTCGAAGTGCGGAGCTTTTCCGACATTGTGAAGAACTCGATTTGACCCGGCCGTGAAGCGAAACTGAAACGAAAGAACACGATGAACTTCCTGATTGGACTGATGACGTTTGTGCTGGTGGTGAATTGCGCGCTGTTGATTTTCATCATCCTTATCCAGCTTCCGAAGAAGGAGTCCGGCCTGGGTGGCGCCGCGTTCGCCACGGGCGCGACCGATGCGCTCTTCGGCGCGGGCACCGGCAACGTGCTCACCAAGGTCACGAAGTATGCGGCCATGCTCTTTCTCGGCTTGTCGCTGACGCTTTACGTCATCGAGGCGCGCGGCAAAACCGGCAAGAGCGGCGTCGAGAAGGAACTCGAGAAGGCCGCCTTGTCGGGCGGGCCTGCGCCCGCGCCGGCGACGCCTCCCTCGGTGGACCAGCCGGCGCCGGCCATGACCGTGTCGAACTTCCCCTCCGCGACCAGCACCATCTCCGGCACGAACACCGCGCCCGCACCTGTGAAGTCGGTTCCAACGGCGACGAATCCCCCTGCGTCCGCGCCTCTCGCCGCGCCGAAGCAGTAGTCGCGACGCGGGTGAGCGATGAATCCGCCTCCCGCTTGGCCCGCCTCACTTTCGGCCCCTGCTCCTGCTCGCACTGCCATCGGTGCGGAACGTGGGAGTCGGAACAAGATTGGGATGAAGGGCGGGAAGGGCGCGATGGGACTCGTCGCTGCGTGTGTGACCGCCCTGCTCCTCTGCGCCTGCACGCGCACAGAACCTCCTGCCGACCTTGTCATCATCAACGGTGCCGAGCCCGAGTCGCTCGACCCGGCCATCATCACCGGCCAGCCGGAGATGCGCATCGTGCGCGCGCTGTTCGAGGGGCTCACGCGGCTCGAACCCACCAACGCCACACCCATTCCCGCGCTCGCCGAGCGCTGGGACATCTCGCCCGACGGAACGGCTTACACGTTTCACCTGCGCGGCAACGCCGTGTGGTCCACCGGCCAGCCCATCACGAGCGATGATGTCGTGTGGTCATGGCGCCGCGCGCTCGACCCGCTGACCGCCTCCGAATACGCGGGTCAGCTCTACTTCATCCGCAACGCCGAGGAGTTCAACACCGCGAAGACCAACCCCGCCACGGGCAGGCCCTTCACCGCCGGGGATGTCGCGGTGCGCGCGCCCGACCCCCGGACCGTGCGCGTCGAACTGACCGGACCGACCGCGTTTTTCCTCGAACTCTGCGCGTTTCCCACGATGGCGGTCGTGCCGAGGTTCTGGATCGAGCGGCACGGCGACCGCTGGCTCATGACCCAGCCCGTGCCCGTCAACGGCCACTACGAACTCGCCGCATGGCGCGTGCACGACAAGATTCGCCTGCGCCGCAACCCGCGTCATTACGAGTCGCGCCTGGTGCGCAGCCAGGTCGTGGACTTCCTGCCCGTGGACTCCGCCGCGGTCGCGCTCAACCTCTACCTCACCGGCTCGGCGGACATCATCTGGGACAAAAACCTCGTGCCCTCGGAGCTGATGGACACGCTGCGCGCGCGGACGGACTGCCACCTGTTCGGCTACCTCGGAACGTATTTCATTCGCTGCAACGTCACGCGCAAGCCGTTCGACGACCCGCGCGTCCGCAAGGCGCTTGCGCTCGCCGTGGACAAGCGTCGCCTCGTGACGAACATCACCAAGAGCGGCGAAACCGTCGCATCGCACTTCACGCCCAAGGGCATGGCCTTCTACGAGCCGCCGGACGGGCTCGGCCACGACCCCGGGCAGGCGCGCACGCTCCTTGCCGACGCTGGATTCCCGGGCGGCAAGGGATTCCCGTCGTTCCAATATCTCTTCAAGACCGGCGAAACGGACAAGCAGATCGGCGTGGAACTGCAGGCGATGTTCGCGAGGGAACTCGGCATCAAGATGGACCTGCGCGCCGTCGAGTGGAAAGTCTATCTGGCCGCGCTCAGCGCGCTCGACTACGACCTGAGCCGCAGCAGTTGGATCGGCGACTACAACGACCCGAACACGTTCCTCGACATGTTCATGAGCGGCAACGGCAACAACCGCACGGGCTGGAGGAACCCGCGTTACGACCAGCTCGTGCGCGACGCCAACCAGCAGACCGACCCGCGCCGCCGCGCCGCGTTGTTGCGCGAGGCGGAAACCCTGCTGGTGCGCGAGGAACTTCCCATCCTCCCGCTCTACTTCTACGCGGGCGTGAACTTCTGGCGTCCCGCCGTCATCGAAGGTCTGCACAACAACCTCCTCGACGAGCATCCCATCTACGCCATCGGCCGGAAGTCTGGCGCAGTCCAGCGCAGCGCGGCGAGGTGACCGCGCCATCGCCACACTTGGAATCCGGGGCAAGGTGCGGTAACCCTCCTTCATGACAGCAACCGAGCAGGACATCCTCCGCGCGCTCGACCAGCTTGATGCCGCCGTGCGCTCGATGAATACCGCCGGCGTGAAGCCGGACCTGCTCCCGCTGTTCGCGCGGCTCGATGAGCTGGCATCGCAACTCGGCCCGCACGCGGACGGTGAACTCCGCCATTTCCTGCAACGGAAGAGTTACGAGAAAGCCCGGCTGCACTTGCTCGGCCGCGGCGAGGAGAACGCGCGCGGCTCGTGCGGACATTGACTCGCGCGGGCGCGGCCGGCACGCGCACCCCTCCGGCTCACTTCTTTTTCTCGAGCCCCTGCTTCATGAAGTCCACGACCGAGCCCAGGATGCGCGCGCGGTCCACACCCTCGAAGTAGTGGTCGGTGTCATACCACTCGACTTTCGCGCCTGCGCCCGCGGCCTTGTGCAGCGCCTGCGCGAACGGCGGCAGCACGATCATGTCCTTCCTGGCATTCACGAGCAGCAGCGGCCTCGGCGCGAAGGCCGCGACGTTGTGCGCCGGGTCAAGAGACGGCGGCGACTTGCCGTCGGCGCCGGGAACCGCCGGCAATCCGAGAAAGCCGACGAGGTTGCCGCCGCCGCCGATGGACGTCATCGCCTTCACGCGCGCGTCGTGCGCCGCGTAGGTGATGCCGGTGATGGCGCCCCAACTGAACCCGATGTAGCCGAGCTGGTCCTTGTCCACGTCCTCGCGCGTCGCGAGGTAATCGAACGCGCGGCTGTAATCGCCGCAGTGCTGGCGGAACCACGCGTGGACCGACGAGGGATCGAGCAGCGACGTCTTCTCCTTGCCCGCCGTGGCGCGCCGCTCGCCGCGGTTCGGCGCGTCAATCGCCAGCGCGACCACGCCCTTCGCCGCGAGCATCCGGCTCGTTTGCACGATGTATTCGGACGCGCGCTTGTCGCCGATGCCGTGCTGCACCAGCACCGCCGGCTTCCGGCCGCCCCGGTCCTTTGGCAAATACAGCGTGCCCGGCACGCGGTCGCCCGCGATGCCATTGAACTCCACGCGCACCAGCGCGACGCCGTTCGTTTCGCCAAGCGCGCGCTCCGCCGGCTTCAGCGGCGCGTCGGGGTCCACCCGATACGGCCGCTCCGCTGCCACCGCCGTGAACACCGTCGCAACGCACAAACACAGCCACACTCGCGGAATCATTCCCGCGTGATGCCCGCAATTCGCCGTCACGTCAAGCGCGCCGCTGGCGCGGCCCGAGCGCGTGTGCTTTACTCCCCGCCCCATGCCCGAACTGGAGTTCAAGCTCCCCATGCTCACGCAGGCGCTCGACGCGAACCCCGCAGCCCACAAGACTGGCCGCAATGCCGCGCTTGACACCGCGGCCCGCAGTCGCATTCTCGCGCCGGATAACCCAAGCGGTCAGGACAATCCGGAGAGCCTCCCGTCAAGTCCACCATGCGCCTGTTCGCCACCGCCACGACCTGCCTCGCCCGCGCTGCCGCCGTGGTCACGCTCACGCTCCTCCTCGGGGGGGGGCGCAAGCGCAGACGCCGACTAACTACGTCATCTGGAATGTTACGAATGTCGTGGCGAATGTCGTGGACGTTGCGGTAGGCGACCCGATCTTCCTGACCGCGCAGGTGGACAACCTGCCCGCGGGCGGAACGGTGACGTGGAGCAACGCCGTTAACATCAGCCCGGACGGCAGCGGCTTGAGCGCCGTGGCCTACTTCTACCAGGGCGGCGAATACACCATCACGGCAACGGGCGGACTTTGGCTCATCGAGGACGGTCACGCCACGCCGCCCGACCCCGGCAGCACCAACACGCAGAGCTTTCCGACGCCCGGCAGCGCCTCCATCGTTGTCCGCGCCTACGAGGTCACGGCGGTCACGGCCAATCCCAATCCCGTCCCAGTTGGCGACCCGTTGACCGCAACGGCGACTGTCATCCCCGGACCACCACCCGCCAGCGTGCCCATCACATGGTCGCATGGGAGTGGCAACGGGGTTACGACTGCCATCAACAGCCTGCCACTAGGATGGCAGACTATCACTGCGACACTAGGCACTTCGCAGGCTTCCGCAACCGTTGCGTCCGTTGGAGTCGCCTCGTTTGAATTCATGGATCCCGACTTCCCGGACTTTTGGCAACAATCAGGTCAGATGATCTACCCCTACCAAGGAGACACGCTCGGATTCCGTGCATGGCCTGAGCCATCGGATGCGCCTTGGCCAGCGAACAATCCGAAGTGGGAAGTCGGCGGTGTTGCCTCCGGAACAGGACCGCAAGTGTCCATCCCCTTCGCTTACAGCGCAGGAACTAGCCTGCCAGTCGTCGTGAAGTGCGGTTCCTCGCAAAAGTCCACGAGCGCGCTTGTGTGGACCATCAGTGGCACAACAACTCCGGAGGACAACTTCCAAGGGAGGGCTCAAAACCTCTTCGGTCTTGAGGAGCCCGTTACGATGAAGGGGGTGACGACTCCAAGCGGACTTAGCTTTCAATTGCTAAGCCTCAGCTGGGCTCATGGTGGACAAGTGTATGGCCGAATCGAAGAGATTTCAGAATCAGAGAGGAAGGTTTTAGCAATTAGTGAAGCCGGCATTTTCGAATCAACAATTCGCAGAGGTCTTCGCAATCGTGTATTAGTGCCTTTCAGTTTGCCTTTCATCGCACCGACCGATGCTGACTATCGCCCTCCGACAGCGCCGGGCGTTTCTCAGCCGAGCGGGTGGAGGGTTGGCCCGCAACCGGTTCACGCCCAGTTTCGCGTTGGTGCGCTTCAAGGATTCGAGATATGGATCAAGCCCGAGAGTGTTTCGTGGGCTTGGATACAGTTCTGGGAAGGAGAATGCACATACACGGATACCGGATTCCTTGCTACACCTGGCGTAACAACCACCCATCAGCCTTGGGGGCCGAACACAGTTTCCCGTGGTTTGCCCGGGCTGGGCTGCAAAGTCAACAACTTGGACGTTTCGGGTCCGTGGGACGACAGCACACCGCTGATGTCGCCACCACTCGGTGGAGATTGGAAGAGGACGGCAGCAATCCCGCTGGAATACGTCGTTCTGGATAATTTCGTTCCTGTGACAGGCCGGCGAAAGTTTGGAACCGCGTCGTATGAAGAGAACATTAACATCAATGGTGACGTGCAATGCGTGAAGAAGGGCAACTCTTGGGGAGCAACTTACGGTGCCCCGACACTTTCCTACTAAACACAGGCTGCAAACCATGTCTAGCACACTTCCAAGTCTTGGAGCGTTCTGCCTCAGTGTCTTCTCGTTGGCTGCCCAGCCGACGGGTGAAGATCATGCGCGGCTACGGGATGCAACCATGCGGGACCCCAGGTTCTCTGAGGCCAGAAGAGCCCTGGCGCTTTGGGAGCTTGAAGGAAGGGCAGACCTACACACATGGGAAGGCGCACTAAGATCTTCGAAAGACGAAGCGCTGGCCGAGATGGCCCGGTCGCTCGGGACGAAGTGGTCCACAGCGCCCGATGTTCCGCATCTTTCGCTTTTCGCCTTTGTGGCAACGGACTTGTATGGCCATACCCGGAATCTGGAAGCCCGGCGTGTGGCATTGGATCTCGCCGACCAAGTGATCAGGCGTAGCTTGACGGCGCCACTCGATAAGGCAGACCAGGCGCTCGCTCGACTAGCGATGGGCAGCCGCTTTGCTCCTCCTGCGGGTCCATCTCTCCTTGGGTTTGTGGAGCGCGATTCGTTTACCGAAGCCATGCTCTCTTTGGTTCAGCGTGTCGAAGATCGGCTCTCAATACCCCTCGATGTGCAAAGGGCAGCTTTAGGTCCGGTCGCTTCTCCCAATAACACGTGGTTTGGAAGAAACGCGAGGCCTTCTCCCGAGGCCATTGAAGCCTTGGAGGCGTATCACCGGGCTGCTGTCTTGCATTCTGAATGGAACCACTTCACCAACCCGGGATGGAACCGGCGTGAGGGGCTTCAGCAAGAAGTAGCCCGTCACATTGCATCACGTTACACGACAGATGCCGGCGACTTGGGTATTCTCCAGCAGGCCTTTGACAAGCACATCAAGAATCCCGACTTGAAAGTGAAGATCATCCTCTCCGCATTCAAAGGGGAGAATCCGCTCAAGAATCTGAGTGTCCGGCAAGCCGGGGACATTCACCCGCGCGCCGCCAAGCACGCCATTGCGCAGCACGCACGTTTGCAGGCAGGCATGGCTCAAGGCACTGTGCCAGCTGGTGCGCAGGCCAGCCGGAGTGCGAGTGCGGACGGAGGGACTTCAGTTTCAGGCGCAGGGCAGGCGGCGGCGGTGCCGCCTTCGCCCATGCCGATGGTGGTGCTCATCAGCACTGTTTGCGCCGCCGGGCTTCTCTGGCTGTTGTTGCGGCGCAGGGGCAAAGACTCCGGCTCCGCGCGCACGCCTG
>Ga0233424_10000579_pt1 | contig 43767 bp, 41 predicted proteins | sample Watercolumn_Towu_FD_181011 | JGI IMG/M metagenome (GOLD analysis project Ga0233424, IMG submission 181011) | Freshwater microbial communities from Lake Towuti, South Sulawesi, Indonesia - Watercolumn_Towuti2014_125_MG | ecosystem: Environmental > Aquatic > Freshwater > Lake | place: Indonesia...
GGTGGTGCCGATCAGACCCATCACCACCGCGCCCACCGCCAGTGCCAGGCGCCGCAGCCCGGGCCGGGCGACCGAGATCATCAGCAGCACCGGCGCCAGCAGGCCGAGCGCGATGGCCAACGCCTCCAGGCCCGGCGGCAGTTCGTGCTCGATGACGACACCCTCGCCCCAGGTAAGCGCCCAGGGCGTGCCCTCCAGCGCTTCCAGCAGGGACTCGCGCCACCACGGCAGCCACTGGCCGAGGCCGAAGGGCAGCGGCGTGGGATAGAGCAAGGCCAGCGGCCACAGGGCCAGCAGGGCCAGGGCCGGCGCGCTGCTGGCGCCGAACCAGTGCTCGCGCACATCCTGCCAGCGCCGCAGCCAGCCCACCGCGTTCAGCGCCCCGCCCAGCACCGCGCCGAGCACGGCGCCCGCCGAGTTCAAGGCCCAATCCGACAGCGAGGGCACCCGCCCCGGCACATAGAACTGCACGGTCTCCATCAGGAAGGACAGCAGCGGCCCCGGCAGCAGCCCGGCCAGCAGCGCCGCGCGCAGGCCCCAGCCGGAGCGCATGGCCGCCGCAAAGCCCAGGAAGCCGAGCGGCACATAGCCGATCAGGTTGGCCTGCACGTCGAAGGCCCAGAAGCGCTGGGGCCAGGGCAGGCTGAACAGCCACGGCAAGCCGAGCCCCGGCGGCACGCGCAGAGGCCAGAACGGGTAGAGGCTGGCATAGATGACCAGCCCGATGTGGGCCAGCAGCAGCCAGGTGGCGGAACTCTGGCGGCGACGCACCGCAGCCCTCCCGCTCAGAAAGGCTTGACCGTCACCAGCACGACGATCGCGGTGAACAGCAGGACCGAGGTTTCGTTGTAGACCCGGAACCAGCGGTGGCTGCGGCGGTTGGAGAGTTCCTCGAAGCTGCGCAGCAGGCGTCGGTTGACGTGGTGATAGCCCACCACACCCACCACCAGCAGCAGCTTGGCGTGCAGCCAGTAGCTGCCGCTGAAGCGCGTGGCGCCATAACCCAGCCACACCCAGAAACCCAGCACCAGGGCCACGCCCATCAGGATGCTGGTGAAGCGGTGCAGCTTGTGCGCCATCAGCAGCAGGCGTTCGCGCTCGGCATGGCTGTCGGCCGGCACCATGGCCAGGTTCACGAAGATGCGCGGCAGATAGAACAGGCCGGCAAACCAGGCGGCGACGAAGACGATGTGAAAGGCTTTGACCCAGAGCATGGGGCCATTATGGGCAGCACCCAGCGGGGGCAGCTTGCAACAGTACGTGCCCGTGACGCGCAAAAAAAAGCCCCGGTTGAAACCGGGGCCGAGAAAGCCTTATCGCTGTCATCACGCTAAGGCTCCTGCTCAGGGAGGAAAAGCAGGGAACGACCACCTTGCGGCTATCATTCAGGCACAAGTTTAGCGCGCTTGAGCGGGGACTGCACAACGATATGACAACCGTGTGTGCCGTCCATCACGCGCCGGGCCGCAGCCTCATCATTTGTCTGCCCGCCCGAGGATTTCTGACGTGAGCCGCTCCCCCCTGTCGACCGCTGCCTACCCTGCCGCCCGCCCGCGTCGGCTGCGCCGTGATGCCTTCACCCGCGCACTGGTGCGCGAGCATTCGCTGCAGGCCAGCGACCTGATCCTGCCGGTCTTCATCCACGAGGGGGAAGACCGCGTCCAGCCCGTGGCCTCCATGCCGGGCGTCTCGCGCCTGAGCATCGACCACCTGCTGCGCACCGCCGAGCAGTGCATGGAACTGGGCGTGCCCGTCATCGCTCTCTTCCCGGTCATCGATGCCGCGCTCAAGACGCCAGACGGCGCTGAGGCGCTCAACCCCGACGGCCTGGTGCCGCGCGCCGTGCGGGCGCTGAAGGCCGCCTTCCCGCAGCTGGGCGTGCTGACCGATGTGGCGCTGGACCCGTTCACCAGCCACGGCCAGGATGGCGTCATCGACGAGACCGGCTACATCCTCAACGACGTCACGGTCGGCATCCTGGCCCGGCAGGCCAAGGTGCAGGCGGATGCGGGCGTGGACATCGTCGCGCCGAGCGACATGATGGACGGCCGCATCGGCGCCATCCGGCAGGCGCTCGAAGCCGCCGGCCACATCCACACGCGGATCATGGCCTACAGCGCCAAGTACGCCAGTAGCTTCTACGGCCCCTTCCGGGACGCCGTCGGCTCGGCCGCCAACCTCGGCAAGGCCGACAAGAAGACCTACCAGATGGACCCCGGCAACAGCGACGAGGCCCTGCGCGAAGTGGCGCTCGACCTGGCCGAAGGCGCCGACATGGTGATGGTCAAGCCCGGCATGCCTTACCTCGACATCGTGCGGCGTGTGAAGGACGAATTCCGCGTGCCGACCTTCGCCTACCAGGTGAGCGGCGAGTACGCGATGGTCAAGGCCGCTGCGGCCAATGGCTGGCTGGACCATGATGCCGTCATGATGGAAAGCCTGCTGGCCTTCAAGCGCGCCGGTGCCGATGGCGTGCTGACCTACTTCGCCCTGGACGCCGCGCGGCTGCTCAAAAAGGGCTGACCCATGCGGGTCTTCCACATCGAACCCGACAGCTTCCGCGAGCTGCCGGCGCTGCCGGAGCAGCTGCCCGAGCGCGGCTTCCTGTGGCTGGGCTATGGCCGGCGGGTGTTCGAGGTGGGCGAGCCGGTGCTGCAGAACGCGCTGGCGCGCTGGGGCTGCGGCAACATCGTCGACCTGCATGTGTCGGACCTGATCAACAACCAGCTCCCCTCGCACTTCGACTACACGTCCTGGTACGACATGCTGGTGTTCCGCCGCCTGGCCGCCGCGCCCGGCAGCCAGGATCTGTTCGTGGATGACGAGCACGGCACGCTGGCCTCCGCCCAGCGCGCCCTGCGGGCCATCGACACCAGCCCGGTGGGCTTCGCCGTGTTCGACCGCGTGCTCATCACCGTGCACCCGACCGACTGCCAGGTGCGCGAGTTCTTCGCCCAGAAGCTCGACCGCCTGACCGAAGGCCGCGACAAGCGTGAAGCCCGCGGCGGCGCACGGCTGCCGTCGAGCCCGGCCGACCTGATGCTGCGCATGGTCAACCACATGGTGGACAGCTACCTTGAGCTGCGCCGCCTGCTGACGCGCCAGCTGGGCACGCTGCAGCGGGTGCTGCTGGACCAATCCAGCGACTTCGACGACTGGCCGCTGCTGCTGGAAAGCCGCGACGCCCTGCACCGGCTGGAGGACACCTGCGAAGACCAGCGCGCCGCGATCCAGGAATGGATCGACGCGCTGGACGAGTGGCCCGCCGACGGCGACCCGCACGTCACCCGCGAGCGCGAGCTGCTGCGGGTGCGCTCACGCGACGTGCTGGAGCATGTGGAGCGCGTGCTGACGCATGTGCGCCGTCTGGAGTCGTCCGCCGAATCGGCCGTGCAGATGCACTTCAGCGCGCTGGGCCACCGCACCAACAGCATCATGCGCACGTTGACGGTGCTGACCGCCATCTTCCTGCCGCTGAACCTCATCACCGGCATCTTCGGCATGAACTTCGAGTGGATGCCGCTGATCAAGAACCCCAACGGCTTCTGGGAAGCCGCCGGGCTCATCCTGGCGCTGGCCGTCGGGCTGTGGCTGCTGTTCCGGCGCAAGCGCTACCTGAGCAGCCGCTGATCAACGCGCGTAGGGGTCCGACACGCCGAGACCGGCCAGGATCTCGGTTTCGCGGGCCTCCATGCAGGCCGCCTCATCGTCTTCCTCATGGTCATAACCCTGCGCATGCAGGGTGCCGTGCACCAGCATGTGGGCGTAGTGGTCGATCAGGGCGATGCCCATCTCGGCGGCTTCCTTTTCCACCACCTCGGCGCAGATCACGAGATCGGCGCCGACGACCGGCTCATGGGCATAGTCGAAGGTCAGCACATTGGTGGCGTAATCCTTGCCGCGGTAGTCGCGGTTCAGGGCGCGGCCTTCCTCGGCGTCGACGATGCGCACGGCGATCTCACCCGGCAGCTCCAGGGCCGCGCGGATGAAGCGCTGCACCTTGTGGCGCGGCAGCAGTGCGCGGTGGCGCGGGTCGGCGAACTGCAGGGACAGGCTCAACTCGGGGCGGCTCATCCGTTTCTCCCTTCGCGCTTGGCGCGCGCCTCGTAGGCCTCGACGATGCGCGCCACCAACGGATGGCGCACGACGTCGGCACTCGTGAAGTGCGTCATCGCGATGCCCTTGACCTTGGCCAGCACCCGCTCGGCATCGATGAGGCCCGACTGCACGCCGCGCGGCAGGTCGATCTGGCTGGTGTCGCCGGTGACGACGCAGCGGCTGCCGAAGCCGATGCGGGTCAGGAACATCTTCATCTGCTCGGGCGTGGTGTTCTGCGCTTCGTCCAGGATGACGAAGGCATGGTTGAGCGTGCGCCCGCGCATGAAGGCCAGCGGCGCGACCTCCAGCTGCCCCTTCTCGAAGGCCTTGGTGACGCGGTCAAAGCCGAGCAGGTCGTAGAGCGCGTCGTAGAGCGGGCGCAGATAGGGGTCGACCTTCTGCGTCAGGTCGCCGGGCAGGAAGCCCAGCCGCTCGCCGGCTTCCACCGCCGGGCGCGTCAGGATGATGCGCTGCACCGCGGCGCGCTCCAGCGCGTCCACCGCGCAGGCCACGGCCAGGAAGGTCTTGCCCGTGCCGGCGGGCCCGAGGCCGAAGGTGATGTCGTGCGACAGGATCTGCTGCAGGTACTGGTGCTGACGCGGTGTTCGCGCGGACAGGTCGGCGCGCCGGGTGCGCAGCACGAGCGGGCCGTTGGCATCTTCATGGCCGACGGCGCGCGACGACGTGGCGGGCGCCTTGGCTTCCACCAGGGCGAGTTGCAGGGTCTCGGCCGACAGCGGCCGGCGCGCACGCTCGTACAGGCCCTCCAGCAGCGTGCGTGCGCGCTCGGCTGCGGCCTTGGCGCCGTCGATGCGGAACTCGGCATCCCGGCGGGTCAGCTTCACGCCGAGCGCCGCCTCGATCTCGCGCAGGTGGGCGTCGAGGCTGCCGCAGACGCGGGCCAGGCGCGTGTTGTCCACGGGTTCCAGGGTGAATTTCAGGATCACGATGACGATCGAAAGTGTGGCGCGGATTGTCGCTGGTGCATTCCCCGGCGCGCGAGCGCCATGGCCTCCCTCACAATGCCGCCCCATGACGCTGCCCACCGCGCCTCGGGCCCCCAGCGCCCGGCGCCCGACCCTCCTTCTTCTGCTGCCCCTGTCCCTGGCCTTGCTCAGCCCCGAGGCCCACGCGCAGGCAGCGCCGACCGCCCTCATCTGGGCCGCGACCGCGCACGCCTGGGTGGCGGCCATGCTCGCGCTGATGGCCACTGTCGTGGGCCTGCTGTCGGGCCTGCACCCGCGCGAGCGGCCCGCCACCTTTCTCATCGGCATGATGCTGAGCTGGGTGGTGCTGCGCGCGGCGGCGGCGCCGAGCTCGGCCGGGCTGCGCCCGCTGCTGATGACGCTGCTGGTGCTGTGCGGCGTGCAATACCTGCTGCGCCAGATGAACTGGAAGCGGAGCTGGATCGACCACGCACTGCTCATCCAATGCCTCGTGGTGCCGGCCAGCCTGCTGCTGACCGGCGGCCAGGTCGGCCTGCTCGGCACGCTGTGGCACGCGGTGCTGAGCCTGGAGCTGATCGCCGCGATGGGCTGGGCCCTGTGGCTGCGCCGTGAGCGCCTGAAGGCCGGGGGCGACGACGCGGCCCGGCGCGATTTCCTGTGGATGGCCGCCCTGCTGCTGCCGACCATGCTCGCCCTGCTGGCCGAGATGGTGCTGGCCGCCACCAGCGAATCGCTGTGGTGGACGGCCTCACCCTGGCTCGGCCTGATGCTGCCCGTGCTGATGCTCGCCCTCGGGCTGCAACTGGTCAACGGCGTGGCGCATGCCCGCGTCGAGGCGGAGCGCCGCATCGGCGCCATCGAGCAGCGCATGGCCGATCGCATCGCCGAGGTGGAGCGCAGCCACAGCGCGCTGGCCGAGCAGAAGCTCGAACAGGTCACCGAGCGCGAGCGCAAGCGCATCGCCGCCGACCTGCACGACGACCTCGGCGCCAAGCTGCTGACCATCGTGCACACCAGCGAGTCCGACCGCATCTCCACGCTGGCGCGCGAAGCGCTGGAAGAAATGCGGCTGTCGGTGCGCGGCCTGACCGGCAAGCCGGTGCACCTGATCGACGCCCTGGGCGACTGGCGCGCCGAGGTCGTGTCGCGGCTGGGGCAGGCCAACATCCTGGCCGAATGGAAGTCGCCGGCCGAGGACGTGCAGCACACGCTGCAGGCCCGCGCCTATGTGCAGACCACGCGCATCCTGCGCGAGTCGGTGTCCAACATCATCAAGCACAGCGGCGCCACGCACGCCACGATTTCCAGCGCCGTGCAGGACGGCGACTTCATCCTCACCATCCAGGACAACGGCAACGGCATCCCCACTGAACTGGACGGCAGGTTGGACAGAGGCCACGGCATGGCGAGCATGAAATCACGCGCCAAGCAAATGCATGGCCAGTGCCTGGTTGAATCGGGCCCCGGCTGGGGTACTGTCATCCGTCTGACCATTCCGCTGTGAAGCCGCTCCCGTTTCCCGAGGCCCTGCCATGAACCACATCCTGCTGCTCGAAGACATCCCGGAGATCCGCGCCTGGCTCAAGGCCCTGATCAAGCAGGTGTTCTCCAATGCCCAGATCACCGAGTGCTCCCGCGTGCAGGATGCGCTGTCGCTGGTGAACGGTCAGCGCTTCACGCTGGCCCTGCTGGATCTGGGCCTGCCGGACGGTTCCGGGGTCGAAGTGATTGCCGCGCTGCGCGAGAAGCAGCCCGAAGTGCAGTCGGTCATCGTGACCATCCACGACGACGACGAACACCTCTTCCCGGCCCTGCAGGCGGGCGCCTTCGGCTACCTGCTCAAGGAGCAGTCGCGCGAGCTGCTCGTGGAGCAACTGCAGCGCATGAGCCAGGGCGAGCCGCCGCTGTCGCCGTCGATCGCCCGCAAGGTCATCGCCTACTTCGCCGCGCAGGCCAAGCCCAGCTCGCAGGCCCTGCTGCACGAGGTGTCGCTGACCGACCGCGAGACCGAGGTGCTGCTGCGCGTCGCCAAGGGCTTCACGCTGCCGGAGATCGGTGTGCAACTGGGCCTGTCCCGCCACACGATCGCCGACTACGTGAAGCAGATCTACCGCAAGCTCAATGTGAGCTCGCGCGCCGAAGCGGCCCTGGAAGCCCAGCGACTCGGGTTGTTCGGCAGGAACTGAGCCCGATGCGGCCCGGATAATCGGGCCCATGATTGGAAGACTGACAGGCGTCATCGCCGAGAAGAGCCCGCCGCAGGTGGTGGTCGACGTCGCCGGCGTCGGCTACGAAGTGGATGTGCCGATGAGCACCTTCTTCAACCTCGGTGGCCTGGGCGAGCGTGCGGTGCTGCTGACCCACCTGATCGTGCGCGAGGACGCGCACCAGCTCTTCGGCTTCCTCACCCACGAAGAACGCGCCACCTTCCGGCAGCTCATCAAGATCAGCGGCGTCGGCCCCAAGATGGCGCTCGGCCTGCTGTCCGGGCTGTCGGTGGCCGAGCTGGCCCAGGCCGTGTCGCGCCAGGAGGCGGGCCGGCTGACCAAGGTGCCCGGCATCGGCAAGAAGACCGCCGAGCGCCTGCTGCTGGAACTCAAGGGCAAGCTCGGCGCCGACCTCGCCCTGCCCACCACCGTGGCCAACGACGACCAGGCCGACATCCTCCAGGCCCTGGTGGCCCTGGGCTACAGCGAGAAGGATGCCGCCGCCGCACTCAAGGCCCTGCCGCCCGATGTCGGCGTCAGCGACGGCATCAAGCTGGCCCTGAAGAAGCTGTCCTGAGCGAGCCGCCATGAGTATCCAGACGGACAAATTCGGCGACGACTTCGCCCCCGCGCCGCGCATCGTCAGCGCCGCGCCGGAATCCAGCCGCGAAGAAGCGCTGGAGCGCGCACTGCGCCCCAAGCTGCTGGACGACTACGTGGGCCAGAGCAAGGCGCGCGAGCAGTTGGAGATCTTCATCGGTGCGGCCCGCAAGCGCCGCGAGGCGCTCGACCACGTGCTGCTGTTCGGCCCGCCGGGCCTGGGCAAGACGACGCTGTCGCACATCATCGCCGCCGAGCTCGGCGTGAACCTGCGCCAGACCTCCGGCCCCGTGCTGGAGAAGCCCAAGGACCTGGCGGCCATCCTCACCAACCTGGAGAAGAACGACGTTCTCTTCATTGACGAGATCCACCGCCTGAGCCCGGTCGTCGAGGAAATCCTCTACCCGGCGCTGGAGGACTACCAGATCGACATCATGATCGGCGAGGGCCCGGCCGCGCGCTCGATCAAGCTGGACCTGCAGCCCTTCACGCTGGTGGGCGCCACCACGCGCGCGGGCATGCTGACCAACCCGCTGCGGGACCGCTTCGGCATCGTGGCCCGGCTGGAGTTCTACACGCCGGCCGAGTTGCAGCGCATCGTCACGCGCTCCGCCGGCCTGCTGGGCGCCCCGATCGATGCCGACGGGGCACTGGAAATCGCCCGCCGCTCGCGCGGCACGCCCCGCATCGCCAACCGGCTGCTGCGCCGGGTGCGCGACTACGCCGAGGTCAAGGGCGACGGCCGCATCGTGGCCGGTATCGCCGACAAGGCGCTGGCCATGCTCGACGTCGACCCGCAGGGCTTCGACCTGATGGACCGCAAGTTCCTGGAAGCGGTCGTGCACCGCTTCGACGGCGGGCCGGTGGGGCTGGAGAACGTGGCCGCCGCCATCGGCGAAGAGGCTGGCACCATCGAGGATGTCATCGAGCCCTTCCTGATCCAGCAGGGCTTCCTGCAGCGCACCCCGCGCGGCCGGGTCGCGACGCTGGCGGCCTGGCGCCACCTGGGCCTGGCGCCCCCGAGCAAGCCCGACCTCTTCGCCGAGTGAGGCCCCGGCCCACGCGGTCGGCCGACAGGCCGCTGCCGCGCGGCCATGAAAAAAGCGCCCCGAGGGGCGCTTTCTTGGCTTCGGATCGCGAGGATCAGAAGTTGTGGCGGATGCCAGCGGCCAGCGACGAGAAGTCTTGGCCAGCAGCGCCGGTGGCGTAGGTGCCCTTGGACTGGTTGTCGGTCTTCGTCCAGAAGCCGTACAGCTTGGTGCGCTTGCTCAGGTTGTAGTTGTAGCCCAGGGTCAGCTGCTTGGCACCGTCGTCGACGAGGATGTTGTCAGCCTTGCCGTAGTTGACGTGGAACTCGGACTGGCCGACCACGTACATGCCGGAAGCGCGCCAGACGTTCCAGTTCTTCTTGCCGGCGGCGCCGAAGGTGTTCTCGGCGCGCTGGACGTAGCCGCCGACGATCAGGGGGCCGAACTCATACAGGCCGCGGATGGCGAACTGGGTGAAGTCACCCTTCTTTTCGTAGCCGAAACCAGCGTGGGCGGGGCCCATGTCGTAGTTGATGGCGACGTCGGTGGCGCGGGTGGTGCTGCCTTCGCCGGCGCTCAGCGACAGCTCAGCGGAGAAACCGCCAGCGGTCGGGGTGAAGTACGAGACCTTGTTGTTGGTCTGGAACTGCGTGGCGTACAGGTTGTCGGCGGAGGTGCCGGTGTCGTGGTTGTGGTTGCTGACGTAGTCAGCCGTCGCGAAGTACGAACCCGGGAACCACTTGCCCAGACGGACGCCGCCGAAGCTACCTTCCAGTTGGACCCACGAAGCGCGGTTCCAGAAGGTGGTGCCGCCGGTGGCTGCGCCGGTGTCGCTGTTCAGGCCGTGCTCGAGCGAGAACGACGCCTTCAGGCCGCCGCCGAGGTCTTCCGTGCCCTTGAAGCCCAGGCGCGAGGAGTTGTTCTGCACCACGACCTTGCGGTCTTGCGTGCCGATCTTCTGGCTTTCAACGGTGGTGTTCAGGCGGCCCCACAGGGTGACGCTTTGAGCGAAAGCCGGAGCGGCGGCGGTAGCGGCCAGAGCGGCGACGAGCGCAATCTTCTTCATCGTTTGCCTTTTCTGAAAGGTTGGGCGGGGGACAAACCCTGCCTGAAGGACAGTGACAGCCAGTATAGGAGCGGCTCCTGCTGACCCCCACAAGAGCGACGCGTGGATGCAACAGTGACGCTAGGGGCCTTGAAACAGCGTCCCGACTTCAGGCGGCGATGTCGTCGGCCGTCAAGCCGGCCAGGTGCAGGTCGTCATTCCAGCCGATCAGCGTGAAGCCGTCCGGCGTGGCCAGCAGCCGGTTGATGGTGGCATTGCCGAGTTGCCAGCTGCGCGGCGCGTCCAGCGCCACCCGGGTCGCCGCGCGGTAGAGGCAGTCCAGCACCCCGCCATGCGCGACCAGCGCGATGCTGTGGCCGCGATGGGCCGCCGCCGCCAGCCGGGCCGCCGCCAGGCACCGGGCGCTGAACGTCACGAGGCTTTCTCCGCCGCCGACCGGGAAATCCGGCTCGCGGCGCCGCCACCGGGCAGCATCCTCGGGGTAACCCTGGTCGATCTCCTGCCAGGTGAGGCCCTCGAAGCGGCCGAAGGCGCGCTCGCGCAGCCCCGGCTCTTCATGCACCGCCAGGCCATGGCGGGCCGCCACCGCCTCTGCCGTGCGTCGGGCCCGGCTGAGGTCGCTGGCATAGACCGCCGCCAGCGGCTCGTCGGCCAGGGCCTGCGCGAGCCGCTCGGCCTGGGCCAGGCCCAGCGGGCTGAGCGGGATGTCGGTGTGGCCCTGGATGCGCGTCGCGCGGTTCCAGAGCGTCTCGCCGTGGCGGATGACGATGAGTCGGGTCGCCTGGTCCGGCACTACACGCCCCAGACGACGTCGGCACCGGCGCGCGCGCTGCGCTGCATCAGGTCGCGCAGCGGCCAGGCGCGCTGACGCAAGGACACGCCCTGCCGACGCGGGGCGGGCTGGCCGGCCGCCTTGGCCTCGTCCACGGCACGCTGGAACTCCGCCTCGTCGGCAGCCACGCCGGCCTCCAGCTGCGCCACATAGGCGTGCAGCGAAGCCGCTTCGAGGATGCCTTGGGGCGCCGGGTCGCGGCCCATCAGGCGCAGGACGGCAGTGGCCGAGTCGGCCAGCATGAGCACGTCGGCACCCGCCTTGGACTTGAATTGGTAGAGCATGGGCCGATTGTGCGCGCGCGCGGCGGCCCGGCCGCTCAGCCGTTGGCCAGACCCAGCCAGCCGGACACGGGGGCATCCACCACGTGGCGGCGCGGGCGCACGCGCTGCTCGAACTCGTCGGGGCGCAGCGGCCTGGCGAACAGATAGCCCTGGAATTCATGGCAGCCCGCCTGCGCGAGGAAGTCGCGCTGGGCCTCGGTCTCGACGCCTTCGGCGATGACCTGCAGCCCCAGGGCACGCCCCATCTGCACGATGGCATTGGCGATGCCGACATCGCTCGGGTCGCCCGGCAGGCCCTGCACGAAGCTGCGGTCGATCTTCAGGCGCTGGATCGGGAAGCGCTTCAGGTAAGCCAGCGACGAGTAGCCGGTGCCGAAGTCGTCGATGGACAGCGTCACGCCCAGGGCCGCGAGCGCCTGCATGCGCTTCAGGGCCTCGCTCACATCACCGAGCAGCACGCCCTCGGTCAGTTCGAGCTCGAGCATGCTGGCCGGCAGGTTCGCTTCACGCAGCGCGTCGGCGACCGTCTCGACGAAATGCGCCTGCTGGAACTGCAGCGCCGACACGTTCACGGCCACCGGCATGCGCAGGCCGCGGCTGAGCCAGTGGGCCGCCTGCGCCACGGCCTCGCGCAGCACCCACTCTCCGATGGCGACGACGAAGCCGCTCTCCTCGGCCAGCGGGATGAACTCCGCCGGCGAGATGTCGCCACGCTGCGGGTCGCGCCAGCGGATCAGGGCTTCGGCGCCGATGACCCGGTCGCTGCCCAGCTCCACCTGCGGCTGGTAGTGCAGGCGAAAGCGCCCTTCGGCCAGGGCCTGGCGCATGTCGTGGTCCAGGCGCATGCGGTAGAGCAGGTCGACTTCCTTGCGCGGCACGTGGAAGCGGAAGCCGGCGCGGCCGCTTTCCTTGACCCAGTGCATGGCGCGCTCGGCGCTGGCCATGAGTTCATCCGGCGAATGGCCATCGCCCGGGTAGAGCGCGATGCCGCAGCTGGCGGTGACGGTGAAGCTCAGGGTGTCGAAGCTGAAGGGCTGGGCCAGCACCTGCTGGACCCGGCGGGCGGCGGCCTCGGCCTCGAACATCTGGGCGCCGTCGATCAGCAGCGCGAACTCGTCGCCGCCCAGGCGCGCCAGGGTGTCGTTCGCCCCGACCGCACCGCGCAGCCGCTCGACGACCTCGCGCAGCACCCGGTCGCCGTAGCTGTGGCCCAAGGTGTCGTTGATCTGCTTGAAGCGGTCCAGGTCGAGGTGCAGCAGCGCGAAGACGGGCGAGGGCTCGCCGGCGTCGACGGCCGCCATCTGCTGCACGATGCGATCGGCCAGGGCGCGGCGGTTGGGCGCGCCGGTCAGCACGTCGGAGCGGCCGAGTTCCTCGATGCGCTGGTGCGCCGCGAGCTTCTCGCTCAGGTCGCGGAAGGAAAACACGCGGCCGATGGGTTCGCCCCGGCTCATCTGCGGCAGAGACACCTGCTCCAGCACCCGCCCGTCGGCCAGGCGCAGCACGTCGCTGGAGCGCATCAGGGGTGCGTCCAGCAGGGCTTCGATGCGCAGGCGGTACTGCTCGCCGTCGCGCATGACGCGCTGCAGGCTCAGCCACAGGCCGGCGTCCCCCGGCTCGTGCAGCAGCCCGCCAGGCAAGCCCCAGAGCTTGGCAAAGCGCCGGTTGAAGCTGCGCACGCGGCCGCCCAGGTCGACGACGAGGATGCCGTCGGCGGTGGACTCCAGCGTGGCGCGCAGTTCGGCCAGCAAGGTCTCGCGCTCGGCCTCGGCGCGGCGGCGGCGGGTCTGGTCGTGCAGCAGCACCAGCCAGTAGCGCTCGCCCTCGGGCGTGTGGATGGGGCTGATGCTGCGGCTGACCCAGCGCGGCTGGCCGTCGCTGTGGGTCAGGACCGTGTCGGAACGGATGCGGGCGAAGGGATCGCGGGCTGCGCCTTGCCAGAAGGCTTCGTCCTCCAATGACCCGCACAAGGCCGCCGGCTCCTGGCCGATGGCGCGCTCGGGCTTGAGGCCCAGCAGGCGCAGCGCGGCGCGGTTGATGACGCTGACGGTCAGGCTCTCGCCATCCACGAGCCAGGCGGGCTCGGGCAGGCCTTCGAGCAGGGCGCCGATCACGCTCGGCGCCTCGTGTTTGCGAGGCAGTTCGGGACCCGCCTCGCGGCTGGCGGTCACGTCGTCAGCTCCCCGGGGCCGGTACTCACGGCGTCGAAGAAGTAGGCGATGCGCGCGCGCGGGCTGAGGTAGTCGAGCGAGGCGCGCGGCAGGAACTGCGGCTTGAGGCTGCGGCGGATGCCCAGGTCGGGCATCTCTTCGAGGTTGAGGATGAGCGCCTCATCCTTGGGCACCTTGGGGTCGTGCACCATGACGCGGGGCTTCAGCGGCCGGGCGGAGTTGACCGACACGACCAGCGCGTAGCGGTCGTCGGTGAGCTGCACCGTCGAGCCCGGCGGGTAGACGCCCATCATGCGGATGAAGGCGTTGAGCATGGTGGCGTCGAAGCGGTTGCGCCCCTGCGCGAACATGAGGGACAGCGCCTCGTGCGGCGTCATCGCCTTGGAGGTGATCAGCGGGTTGCACAGACCGTCGAAGCGGTTGACGAGCGCCACGATGCGCGCGCCGGTGCTCATGCGGTCCATGTTGATGCGCTGCGGGAAGCCGCTGCCGTCGGCATGCTCGTGGTGCTGGGCCACGATGAGCAGCGGCGCGGGCGCCAGGCCCATGGTCTGGGCGATGGCGACACCCTTGACGACGTGCTGCTGGTAGGCCTGGGTCTCGGCTGCCGTGAAGCTCTCGTCGCGGTGGCGCAGGCGCGCGGCCACCTCGAGCTTGCCGACGTCATGCAGCAGGGAGCCGACGCCCAGGTCCATCATCTCGTCGCGCCCCAGGCCGAAGGCCCGGCCCAGCAGCAGCGCAATGATGCAGACGTTCAGGGCATGGGCGGTGCTGCGGTCACCGGCGGCTTCGTTGAGCAGCCGCATGTTCAGGTCGCCCTCGACCAGCATCTTGTCCAGCAGCGCCGCCGTGAGGCTCTCGGCCTGGGTGCGGGCCTGCTGCGGGTCGGTCAGCACCTTCTCCATCACGCCGCGGAAGCCCTCGGCGGCTTCGCCGTACTGCTGCTCGCACAGGCGCAGGGTTTCGCGCTGCGCGGCCAGCGCGCGGCGGTGGGCCTCGCGGGCCAGTTCCTCGGGCGTGGGCTCGGTGCCGCCTGCGGCAGCTTCGGCAGCCGCATCGGCGGCTGCGGGTGGAGGCGCCTCGGGCTGGGCCTGCAGACTGAGGTCGCTCTTGGCCGGGCTCCAGCGCACTTGCGTCAGGCCCAGGCGACGCAGGATCAACAGCTGATCCGCCGAAGCAATCTTGAAACTCGACAGCGGAAACGGATGCGACATCCAGCCGAGGTCCAGATGAATGAACATCCCGACGGTCAACTGGCTGACATCGATCAGCGGATCGCTTGTTCTATCCTGCATTCACTCAGAACCCGTGCAAACGGGCACTCCTGCACCCAACCCGGTCTGCGGCTGAAGTGCGGCACGGCCCGGGCGGGCCTCTACCTATACGTCAAATCCACGGACCGCGCCCACCGCCGTTCGGGAAAAATCCCTCGATGAGCCGCAGCGCGGAGCTTAGCGCCTGATCGTGACCGAAATTCCGAGCTGGTGTCCGGGCAAACGCGGAGGAATGCATGACTGGCGAGCGCCTGCGCCGACCCGGCGTGCAGATCCGCACGTTTCGGGCGCGGCGAGACGCCGGTTCAGCGGCGCGCGTGATGCCGCGCGACGAAGTCGCGGTACCAGTGGGCGCTGTCCTTGAGCAGGCGCGCCTGCGTGGCGTAGTCGACATGCACGAGGCCGAAGCGCTTGTCGTAGCCCGAGTTCCACTCGAAGTTGTCCAGCAGGCTCCAGTAGAAATAGCCCCGCACGTCCGCCCCGAGGCTCATCGCGGTCGAAAGCGCTTGCAAGTGACTGGACAGGTAGGCGATGCGGGCCTCGTCGGGCACGCGGCCGTCGACGACACGGTCCGCATTGGCCATGCCGTTCTCGGTGATGAACATCGGCGGCGGGTTGTACTCGCGCGCCAGGCGCACGAGGTGCTGCGCGAACACCTCGGGCACGATCTCCCAGCCCATGTCGGTGAAGCCGCGCTTGCCCGGGCCAGGCACGGTCTTGCCCTCGCCATCGAACAGGCTGCGGGTGTAGAAGTTGATGCCGAGGAAATCCAGCGGCTGGCGGATCAGGTCAAGGTCGCCGGGCGCGACCTGGGGCGCATCCGCACCGACGAAGGCCAGCGCATCGGCCGGGTAGGCGCCGCGGAAGATCGGGTCCATGTACCAGCGCACGTTCAGGCCATCGTCGATGCGCGCCGCGCGCCGATCGGCCTCGTGGGGCGTGGCCGGGAAGGACGGCGTGTGGTTCAGCACGATGCCCAGGCGCGTGCCCGTCACGGCGCGCATGGCCTGGATGGCTGCCCCGTGGGACATCATCAGGTGGTGGGCCACCTGCAGGCTTTCGGCGCGGCTGGTGTGGCCGGGCGCGAACTGCGCGGTCTCGTAGCCCAAGGTGGCCGTGCACCAGGGCTCGTTGTGGGTGGCGATGCTGGCCAGGCGGTCGCCGAAGCGGCGCGCCACCTCGGCGGCGTAGTCGGCAAAGTGGCCGACGATGTCGCGCGACAGCCAGCCGCCGATGCTGTCGTCCAGGGCCTGGGGCAGGTCCCAGTGGTAGAGCGTCGCGTGCGGCTGGATGCCGGCTTCGAGCAGGCTGTCGATCAGCTGGTCATAGAAGCCGAAGCCGGCTTCGTTCCAGGCGCCGCGGCCCAGCGGCTGCACGCGCGGCCACGAGAAGCTGAAGCGGTAGCAGTCCAGGCCCAGGCCCTTCATCAGGGCCACGTCCTCGCGGAAGCGGTGGTAGTGGTCGCAGGCCAGATCGATGTTGGACGCATCCTTGATGCGGCCGGGCTGGCGGCAGAAGGCATCCCAGATCGACGCGCCCTTGCCGTCTTCGAAGGCCGCGCCCTCGATCTGGGCCGCGCTGGTGGCCACGCCCCAAAGAAAGTCGGGCGGGAAGGCGGCCGCGAGCTCGGTGGGGTCGATGTGGGTGGGGTCGGAGAGGTTCATGGCGACGGGGCAGGCGGCGCAGCGGCCGGGGCGGATGACGGGAAGCCGGCAGCGTGGACACCGCGACGCCGGGATTGCAGCGCACTCCGGCCATGGAGCGACGCCGTGGGCGCCGGTGCACTGCGCTCGCCGGTCGCCCAGCAACCATCTTGCCGTCGATAGACAACGCTGTCAATTCGCAGCCAAAACAACGCGGCAAGCCACCCGGCAGGCCGGGCACCCTGCCGCGTCAGCGGGCGCGCGTGGAGTCGCGCACGACGAGTTCGTGCGGCAGCACCTTGTGCAGGTCGGCCTCTTCCTCCGGCGCGGTCATGTCCGGTCGCTGCACGGACACGAGCATCTCGACGGCGGCGCGGGCCATTTCCGCGACCGGCTGGCGCACGGTCGTGAGGGGCGGCCAGACGAGGGCGGCGGTAGGCGAGTCGTCGAAGCCCGCCACGGACAGCTCGTTGGGCACGGCCAGGCCCAGGCGCTGCGCCGCGGCGAGCACGCCGAGCGCCATGTCGTCGTTGCTGGCAAAGACGGCCGTGGGCCGCTGGCGGCGGCTGAGCAACTGGTGGGCGGCATCGCGCCCGCTGGCGAAGGTGAACTGACCCGGCTGGATCAGCTCGGGATCGGGCTGCAGGCCGTGGGCGCGCAGCGCATTGACGAAGCCCTGGTAGCGCAGCGCGCTGGCGGACTGGTCCGGCGGCCCCTTGATGAAGGCGATGCGCTGGTGGCCGAGGCTGAGCAGCAGGTTGGTGATCTCTTCGGCGGCGTGGACGTCGTCCATGCGCACCGAGGGCACGCCGCGCAGGTCGCGCTCGGGCGACATCAGCACGCACGGGGTGCCGCTCTCGCGCAGCGCGGCGAGCACCTCGGGGTTGTCGCACAGCGGCGGCGTGAGGATCATGCCGTCCGGACGCAGCGCGAGCACCATGCGGTCGATCTGCTGGCGCAGGTCGGGTGCGTCGTTGTGCAGCGACTCGACGACGAGGTGATAACCCAATTCGCGGCATCGCAGCGTGGCGCCCTGCTGGACGCTGCCGACGAAGATCGCGCTGGGGTCGTAATAGAGCAGGCCGATCAGGAAGGACCGGCCGCCGGCGAGGCTGCGGGCCGACTGCTTGGGCCGGTAGCGCAGGGCCTCGACGACCTTGAGCACCTGTTCCCGGGTGCTTTCATGCACACCGGGCTCATGGTTGAGCACGCGCGACACCGTCTTGATCGACACGCCCGCCTCGCGGGCGACGTCAACGATCGTGGGGCTTCCGCCGCGCGAGCTCATGGCAGCGAAGAATTACTTCTTCTTGGCCTTGGCGGCCGGCTTGGCGGCAGGCTTGGCGGCGGGCTTGGCAGCGGCCTTCTTGGCAGCAGCCTTGGGGTCCACGGCAGCCTTGAAGCCAGCGCCCGGGGTGAACTTGGGCAGCTTGGCAGCGGCGATCTTGATCTTGGCGCCGGTGCTGGGGTTCACGCCGTTGCGGGCGGCACGGGCGTGTTGCTTGAAGGAGCCGAAGCCCGGGATCGACACGGCGCCACCCTTCTTGACGGTGGTGACGACGGCGTCCAGCAGGGTTTCCAGGATGCGGCCGGCTTCGGCCTTGCTCAGCTCGTGCTTGGCGGCCAGGTGTTCGATCAGATCGGTCTTGTTCATGCGGGGGGTCTCGCGAAATTACGCGCCCGAACGGCTCGGGCGGGCGCGATTGTGGCCTATTGCGGGGGGCTTACAGTCCCGCAAAGCCCCGCAGCCATCGCCCATGTCCGCGAACGTGCAGTTTTCCACCGTGCTCGACGCCCTGCCCCAGCAGGTCTGGAAGGCTGACGCCCAGGGGCGCCTGCTGTGGATGAACGCGCGCCTGGCCGAGGCGCTGAACCGCCCCGCCCTGCCCTCGGCCCTCGTGTCGTGGCTGCATGCCGACGACCGCGAGGCGTTCACGCAGCGCTGGGCCGAGGCCCAGGCCAGTGGCCGTTTCGAGATGGAGTACCGGCTCGGCAAGCAGTGGGTGCTGGCCCAGGCGCACCGCCTGCCGGATTCGCTGCTGTGGCTTGGCACCCACGTGGACATCGGCGCGCGCCGGGCGGCCGATGAGGTCTGGAAGCTGGCCCTGGAGAGCAGCGGCGACGGCGTGTGGGACTGGCATGTGCAGCAGGGCACCGAGTATTTCTCGGAGCGCTACCTGCGCCTGTACGGCTTCGAGCCGGGCGATGTGGACGCGACACCCGAAGCCTTCGACGCCCGCACCCACCCCGACGATGTCGCGCAGATGGCCCGCGACCGCGACGACCACTTCGCCGGCCGCACGGCGATGTACCGCAACGAGCACCGCGTGCTGGCGAAGGACGGCACCTGGAAATGGGTCCTGAGCCGCGGCATGGTGATTGCGCGCGATGCCGAAGGCCGGCCGCTGCGCATGGTCGGCACGCACACCGACATCACCGACCGCAAGCGGCAGGAGGCCATCGTCTGGCAACAGGCCCGCGTGGACACCCTCACCGGCCTGCCCAACAGGCGCGCCCTGCGCGAGCGCATCGAACGCGCCCTCACGCAGCGCGCCCTGCATGGCGACGAACTGGCCGTGCTGTTCGTGGACCTGGACCACTTCAAGGAGATCAACGACTCGCTGGGCCATGACGTGGGCGATGCCCTGCTCGGGCAGGTCGCACAGCGCCTGCAGGGCTGCATGCCGGCCGGCGGCGTCGTCGCCCGCATGGGGGGCGACGAGTTCACGGTGCTGCTGACCGCGCCCGACGCAGCGGCGGCGGCGCAGCGCATCGGGCCGCAGCTGCTGGAGGCGCTGTCCACGGCCTTCGAGGTGACGGGCGAGCGCGTGTACGTGTCGGCCAGCATCGGTGTGAGCCTGGCCCCGCGAGACGGCGTGGAGATCGAGGCCCTGTTCAAGCATGCCGACCAGGCCCTTTACGAAGCCAAGGGCGCCGGCCGCAATCGCATGCGCCTGTTCACCCCGGAACTGCACGAAGCCGCCCAGCGGCGCGCGCGCCTGGCAGACGAGCTGCGCGAGGCGCTGCCGCAGCAGCAGTTCAGCCTGGTCTACCAGCCCATCCTGTCGCTGCGCGACCCCAGCGCCCCGCCGCGCAAGGCCGAGGCCCTGCTGCGCTGGACACACCCCAAGCTGGGAGACGTGAGCCCGGCGCAGTTCATCCCGCTGGCCGAGACCAGCGGGCTCATCGTCGACATCGGGGACTGGGTCTTCCGCGAGGCGGCCGCCCAGGCCAAAGCCTGGCGCGACGCCGGCCACGCCGATTTCCAGATCGGCATCAACAAGTCACCGGTGCAGTTCCTCAGCAAACGCAGCCACCACATGCAGCCGGACTGGGTCGCGCACCTGCGCACCCTGGGCCTGGCAGGCGACGCGCTGGCCGTGGAGATCACCGAGGGCCTGCTGCTGGAGCGCGACGAGGCGGTGGCCGCGCGGCTGCGGGCCCTGCGCGCGGCCGGCCTGTCGATCTCGCTGGACGACTTCGGCACCGGCTACTCGTCGCTGAGCTATCTGCAGCACCACGAGATCGACACGGTCAAGATCGACCGCAGCTTCGTCGCGGGCCTCGAGGCCGGCGGCAAGGCGCTGGCGCTGTGCCGGGCCATCGTGACGATGGCACATGAACTCGGCATGCAGGTCGTGGCCGAAGGCATCGAGACCGAGGCGCAGATGGGGGCGCTGCAGGCGATGGGCTGCGACTGGGGGCAGGGGTGGTGGTTCGGGAAGGGGGTGGGGGCGGGGGTGTTTGAGGAGAGGTGGTTGTCGCCGCGCAGCTGAGGGCTCGGTGGCTGGCACGACGCGACGAAGCGCCCATCGAGGCGCTCCGTCGGGGACTCGCCCACGTTCCGCGGGCCCGGCGGCCGGCCCGGCGCTTGCAAGCGCCTGGCCTTCGCTGCGGCGTCGATCAGGCCTCAAGGCCTGATCTCGGTCCGCAGCGACACGCCTTTCGAGTCCTCTCCTGGGCCCCCAAACGCAAAAGGCCAGCACTTGCGTGCTGGCCTTTCTTGTTTGGTGCCCAGGAGAGGACTCGAACCTCCACGGAGTTACCCGCTAGTACCTGAAACTAGTGCGTCTACCAATTCCGCCACCTGGGCTTTCAGGAGCCGCAGACTATAACCCAGTTTTTGCGGCCCGCCGACGAAACGCTCAAATGTCGAACTTCACACCCTGGGCCAAAGGCAGCTCGCTCGAGTAGTTCACCGTGTTGGTCGTGCGGCGCATATAGGCCTTCCACGCGTCCGAACCGCTCTCGCGGCCGCCGCCGGTTTCCTTCTCGCCACCGAAGGCTCCGCCGATCTCCGCACCGGAGGTGCCGATGTTGACGTTGGCAATGCCGCAGTCGCTGCCGGCGGCGCTCATGAAGGCCTCGGCCTCGCGCAGGTCGGTCGTGAAGATGGCGCTCGACAGGCCTTGCGGCACGCCGTTCTGCAGCGCGATGGCTTCCTCCAGCGTCTTGTACTTGAGCGTGTAGAGGATGGGCGCGAAGGTCTCGTGGCAGACCACCTCGGTCTGCGCCGGCATGCGCACAAGCGCCGGCACGGCGTAGTAGGCCTCGGGGAAGCGGTCGGTCAGCGCGCGCTCGCCACCGGACACCGTGCCGCCCTGCTCGCGTGCGGCCGTCAGCGCGAACTGCATCGCGTCAAAGGCCTGCGCATCGATCAGCGGGCCGATCAGCGTGCCGGCCTCCACCGGCGAGCCGATGGGCAACTGCGCACGGGCGCGGTCCAGGCGCTCGACCAGGGCGTCGTGGATGCTCTCGTGCGCAATGACGCGCCGCGTCGTCGTGCAGCGCTGGCCGGCCGTGCCGTAGGCGCCGAACAGGATGCCGCGCACCGCCAACTCCAGGTCGGCGCTGGGCGTCACGATGATGGCGTTGTTGCCGCCCAGCTCCAGCAGGCAGCGGCCGAAGCGCGCCGCCACACGCGGGCCCACCGCGCGGCCCATGCGGGTCGAGCCCGTGGCCGACACGAGCGCCACACGGGCGTCGTCCACCAGCGCCTCGCCCACGTCGGCGCGGCCGATGATCAGCTCGGACAGGCCGTCAGGCGCGGCATGGCCGGCGGCGCGGTAGGCCTTGAGCGCGCGCTCGAACAGCGCCTGGGTGGCCAGCGCCGTCAGCGGCGTCTTTTCAGAGGGCTTCCAGACACACGCGTCGCCGCAGACGAGGGCCAGCGCCGAGTTCCAGGCCCACACGGCCACGGGGAAGTTGAAGGCCGAGATGATGCCCACCACGCCCAGGGGCAGCCACTGCTCCATCATGCGGTGGCCCGGGCGCTCGCTGGCGATGGTCAGGCCATGCAGCTGGCGCGAGAGACCGACGGCGAACTCGCAGATGTCGATCATTTCCTGGACTTCGCCCAGGCCTTCGCTCGTGACCTTGCCCGCCTCGATGGAGACGAGCTGCGCGAGCTGGGCCTTGTGGGCGCGCAGCTCTTCGCCGAAGAGGCGCACGAGCTCGCCACGCTTCGGCGCCGGCACCACGCGCCAGGCCAGATAGGCCTCGTGCGCACGGCCGATGGCGGCCTGCATGTCACCGCGCGAGGCGGTCGGGATCTGGGCCAGCACGCCGCCATCGATGGGCGAGCGCACGGTGAGGTCGCCCGAGGGCGGCAGGTGGACGCCCAGGGCGTCGAGAACGGAGACGGCTTGTTGCTTCATGCGGGCATTCTCCGATCAGGAGATCGACTCGACCTGGCGGCTTTGCTGGTAGGCCGAGCCGAAGCGATTGGCGAGGAAGTCGGGCAGCGCGACCTGCTCCTGGCGCACGAAGCCCTTCTGCGGCAGCTTGCCCTCACGGAACAGGTCGACCGCAGCGCAGATGCCGGCGGCGGTGGTGATCTGGATGGCCGAGAGGGGCTGGGCGCCGTCACGCGTGGCGAAGATCTTGCGCGCGAACACCTCCTGCAGCAGCACGCCGTTCTTCATGCCCGACACGGTCACGAACACCAGCACCACGTCCTGCATCGTGGCCGGCATGCTCTTGCGCATGATGGCCTTGAGGTTCTCCTGGTCGCCCTTCAGGCCCAGGTCGCCGAGCAGGAACTGCATCAGGTCGCGGTGGCCGGGGTAGCGCACGGTCTTGTAGTCGAGGTTGCGCACCTTGCCCGCCCAGGTTTCGCAGAGCGTGCCCAGGCCGCCGGAGGTGTTGAAGGCCTCGTACTCGGTACCGTCCAGGCTGAAGTGCTCCAGGCCCTCCAGCGGCAGCGCGGCGATGGTGTCGCCCTCGTGGATGGCCTCGCAGGGGTGGCAATACTCGTTGATGAGGCCGTCGACCGACCAGGTCAGGTTGTACTTGAGGGCGTTGGTCGGGAAGGCTGGCAGCGCGCCGACGCGCATCTGCACGTCGCGCACGGTGTCGAAGCCACTGGCCAGGTGGTGGGCCACGATACCGATGAAGCCCGGGGCCAGGCCGCACTGCGGCATGAAGGCGGTGCGGGCGCCTTCGGCCATCTGCTTGATGGCCTTGGTGGCGGCGACGTCTTCGGTCAGGTCGAAATAGTGGCAGCCGCACTCCAGCGCCAGCTCGGCGGCGGTGATGGCCAGGTGGTAGGGCAGCGCGTTGACGACGGCGTCCTTGCCGCGCAGCTGGGCGGCCAGGGCGCCGCGCATGTCGCTGTCGACCTCGGCGGTGGCGATGCCTTCATCGGCCAGCACCTTCAGGTAGGCCGGGTTCTTGTCGAGCACCGTCACCTGGTAGTCGCCCGTGGCGTGCAGCAGGCGGGCGATCGTCTGGCCGATGTGGCCGGCGCCGAGGAGGGCGATCTTCATGAGGAGCTCCGTGAGGGATGGGGGTCGTTGGCGCGGACTCTAGGCAGAAGCCCTGACGAAAGAAAGCACGGTTCCGACGAAATCAATTGCTGTTTCGCCGTTTCGTCGCGATGATTCGTCGTTATGGATGAAACACGGGTAAACACCAACCCCGCGCCCGACGACCTCGACCGCCGGCTGATCCTGCTGCTGCAGGCCAACGCCCGCGAGAGCACGGCCACGCTGGCGCGCAAGCTGGGCGTGGCGCGCACCACGGTGGTGGCGCGGCTGGCGCGGCTGGAGGCCAGCGGCCGCATCGTGGGCTACACGGCGCGCCTGGGCGGCCTCGAGGCCGGCCGCAGCGTGCAGGCCTTCGTGGGCATCACGGTCAGCCCCAAGGCCGGGCGCGAGGTGGTCAAGCGCCTATCAGAACTGCCGGAGCTGCGCCAGTTGGCTTCCGTGAGTGGTGAGTTCGATTACATGGCACTCTTGCGCGCCGACACTACGGCACGCCTGGACGCGCTGCTCGACGATATCGGCGAGATCGACGGCGTGCTGCGCACCAACAGCTCGGTCGTGCTCGCCCTGCGCGTCGACCGTCAAACCTAGCTTCACGGAGATCCCCGACATGACCTGGTTGGCCCTCGGCCTCTTCCTCTTCCTCGGCATCCACCTGACCCAGGCGGTGATGCCCCGCCAGCGCCAAGCCGCCATCGCCATGCTCGGCGAGAAGGGCTGGAAGGGCCTGTACACCGTCGTCTCCCTGGTCGGCTTCGGCCTGATCCTGTGGGGCTACTCGCTGGCCCGCCAGCAACCGGTGCTGCTGTGGCCCGCCATCCGCGGCATGAACCACGCCGCGGCGATGCTGATGCTGGTGGCGATGGTGCTCCTGGCCGCCGCCTACGTGCCGCGCAACCACCTCAAGGCCAAGCTCCAGCACCCGATGACGCTGGCCGTGAAGACCTGGGCCTTCGCCCACCTGATCGCCAACAACACGCTGGCCGACGTGATGCTCTTCGGCAGCTTCCTGGTGTGGGCCATCGTCGTGTTCCGCGCGGCGCGCCGCCGCCCGGCACCGGCTGCCGCGCCGGGCACGGCCGCCGGCACGGCCGCCACCGTGGCCGTGGGCCTCGTGTTCTGGGCCGTGTTCGCCTTCTGGGCGCATGCCGCCTGGCTGGGCATCTCGCCGATGGGCCGGTGACCGCCCGCATCCGCCCCGTCACGGCGGCTGACGAAGCCGCCTTCATCGCCGCGGCGCGGGCCAGCCGGCGCCTGCACCACCCCTGGGTCACGGCGCCGGGCGATGCCGAGGCCTTCGCACGCCACCTCGCTCGCTTCGACAGCCGGGTGCACCACGGCTTCGTCGTCGAGACGCCCGAGGGCGAACTGGCCGGCGCCATCCACCTGACCAACATCGTCATGGGCGCCTTCTGCAGCGGCTACCTCGGCTACTACGCCTTCGCCGGCTTCGAGGGCCGCGGGCTGATGACGGCCGGCCTGAACACCGTCGTGCGCCATGCCTTCACCGACCTGCGGCTGCACCGCGTCGAGGCCAACATCCAGCCGGCCAACAGCGCCTCGATCGCGCTGGTTCAGCGCTGCGGCTTCCAGCGTGAAGGCTACTCGCCGAAGTACCTGAAAATCGGCGGCCGCTGGCGCGACCACGAGCGCTGGGCGCGGCTCAAGCGCTGAGGAGCCGCTGGAGGTACCGCCTCAGGGAATCAACATCTCGAGCGGCACGTTGACGAACAGGCTGAACGTTCGATTGATCTTGGCCTCGGGCGACTCTTCAGGCTTGCGCACCCGCTCCCAGGCGTAGCTGATGCCGCCCGTCAGCTTGGCCTTCTCCGCCGTATTCGGGATGAAGTAAACGGGCAGTTCTGCCCGATCCTTCTTCAGCCGACGATCTCGATCGATACCCAGCCGGGGCACGAGCCCAAAAGCCAGGCCCTTCACCTCGAACTCGCGGCGGTACTCGCCGGACAATGACCAGACCGTTCGCTGGGCAGGCGGGCTGAACGCACCGTTCTCGCAAGTGACAAAGGTGGCCGTGGCCGAGGGCACAGGGCACCGGATCTGAGCTGTGGCAGGTTCCCACAGCACCTTGCGATCGAGATTGATTTGCCAACTGGCCAACGCCTCCTCATCCTGCCTGGCGTACGCCCCCACCATCTGCGTTCCGACCGACCACGGTCGAACCCGGGTTTGAACAGAAGTCCACGGGCCGGCGCCGCTGAAGTGTGCGTACCCCAACTCCTGCACACGCGCATTCAAGCCAATCTTGTAAAGCAGGTTGTACTGATCCTTTGCGGACGTCAGGGCCGTGCTGTTGCGGAAGTTGGCCAGCAGGGTCAGCGCGGGCGATTTACGAAGCGGCGGTGCGCTGCCGTAGATGGACGTTGGCCCCTCCTTGCTCAAAGGCCCCGACACGATCACCGCACTGTCCCAGATCAGCTTGCTGGCATGCGGTCCGAAGGCCAAACGGACTGCCGCCTCGCCGCCTTCGCTGTTGGCTGCAAAACTGAACGCACTGGCACCGAAAAGGCCCTTGGCACCGGGGTTCCGATCCAGGAAGGACAAGTACCGGACCGCCAGCAGTTTGGCCTCGGAAGACTGACTTTGAAGCTCGGCCGTCACGCCGAATGCTTCCAGCCTTGCCAGATCCGCCCGCTTGCGGAGCTCCATGGCGCTGTCTGCCATCCTGGCGATCGCATCGCCGACCTGGGATGGATCCGCAACGGACGCGCATTCTTCCCAGGATTTCGTAGACAGGGAACACGTCGCGAGCTGGGCCGCCGATAAGCGCGCTTCAACGCCCACCTTGTCGAGGTTCTTCATTTCGGCCGTCACCTTCTCGGCATGACCGATCCCGCGACTTGCCCCAGCCAGCGCATCATGTTTGCTGGCTGCGTCGATCGCCGGGTCGACGTAGGCCGCCAAGGCCTGCTGCTGCGCCACCTCGGTGGAAGCCAAAGCCTTGGCCCCGAGAGCCTTGCTCTTGACGGCGTCCTTCTGGGCGGACACCAGGCGCTCCACCAGGGCCGGCGCGCTGCCCTGCGCAGCCTGTTGGCGCATGGCATCGGTGGGTGCCACAGCCATGACGCGGCTCAGTTCACGCTTGGCCAAGCGGAGCCGCTCGCGTGCGGGGTCGACCGCGCTGCAGTGGGCCTCCACCGCCAGGAAGTCAGCCACGGCCGAATCCAACGCACGCGAAGCCCCCAGGCCGTCCGGCTTGAGCTTCTCAAGCTCGGCTTGTCCGTCTTCGCAACTTCGCTGCGCCTCTTTCAGCGCCTGGAGGGCAGCAATGCTTTGGGTCAGCGCTGCGCGCACTTCGGCGTCTGAACCTCGAGCTGCGGCTGTCGTGCCAACCGACCCAAGCACCATCGCCACGGCCCCCGTGGCCACGTACCTCTTCTGCATGGTCCTACCCTCCCTTGAAGGCAGTCAGGGTAAGTGGCCTTCGACCGAGCGCCATCCGCAGATTTGCGGAGTGGAGATCAACGCGGGTTGCGCCCCGCGTCCATCAAGCGCGTCAGGCCCAGCAGCGCATCCAGCATCGGCGTGGCCACGCCCACTTGCTGCGCCAGCTCGCGCGGTGCGGCCAGCAGCGCGTCGGTCTCGATGGGGCGGCCGGCCTCGATGTCCTGCAGCATCGAGGTCTTGAAGGCCCCGAGGCCGCGGGTGATGGCGTGGCGGTCCTGCGGCGTCTGGGTGATGGGGCAGCCCACGCGCTCGCCGATGAGGGCCGCCTCGCGCATGATGGCCGTCGTGAACTCGCACACCAGCGGGTCGGCCAGGATGCGGTCGGTGGTGGCCCGCGTCAGTGCAGACACAGGGTTCGTGGTCATGTTGCCCCAGAGCTTGTAGAAGACCTCGCGCTGGATGCTGTCCACGGCCTTGGCTGCGAAGCCGGCGCGGGCCAGCAGCGCGGCCGCGTCCCGCAGCGAATCGCTGTCGCCACCCGTGGCCTCGCCCAGCAGCAGGCCCTTGCCCATCACATGCCGCACCCAACCCGGCTCGCGGAGCGCGCAGCTCGCGTGCACCACGCAGCCGATCACGCGGGCCGCCGGCAGCCGGGCAGCAATGCGGCCCTCGGGGTCGACACTATCGAGCTGCAAGCCCTGCACCGGCAACCCGGCGGTGAACCACCAGGGCAGGCCGTTGAGCGCCGTCAGCACCCGGGTGTGCGGCCCGCAGAGCTGCGCGACCTGGCCGGCCACGCCAGCCACGGCAGGGCCCTTCACGGCGAGGATGACCAGGTCCTGCTCGCCCAGCGCGGCGGCGTCGTCGCTGGCGTGCAGCGGAGCGCACCAGGTCTCGCCACCGATGTCCAGCCGCAGGCCGTGTGCGCGCACGGCGGCCAGCGTGTCGCCGCGGGCCAGCGCGCTCACGCGCACGCCCTCGACCCGTTGCAGATGTGCGGCCAACCAGCCGCCGATGGCCCCCAGGCCGACGATGCCTACCTTCATCATGAGGATGAGTCTCGCACGCGCCCTTGCCGCCACCCGGGCAGGCGGCCATGATCTGGCGCTGCACCCAGGAGACCGACATGGCCACCAAGACCGCCAAGCCCGCCAAGCTCACCAAGAAGGCGAACGCCACGTCCGCACCCAAGCTCGATGCCCGCCCCGACCGGCTCGACCTGCGTGACCTCGTCTACCGCTCGCCGCTGCGCTCGCTGCCGCCGCGCTGGCCGATGGACAGCGACCTCAAGCGCCTGCTGCCCGCTTACGTGAAGGCCGGGCGCATCCTCAACCAGGGCAACGAAGGCGCGTGCACGGGCTTCGGCCTGGCCTGCGTCACCAACTACCTCTACTGGCTGCGCCACCTGGCCGCGCCGCGCAGCCGCAGCCTGCCGCCGCTGGTGAGCCCGCGCATGTTCTACGAGCTCGCCAAGCTCTACGACGAATGGCCGGGCCAGGACTACGAAGGCTCCTCCTGCCGCGGCGCGCTCAAGGGCTGGCACAAGCACGGGGTCTGCTCGGCCGAGCTCTGGCCCTACCCGCTCGACCGCGAGGGCAATGGCGTGTTCGAGCGCCCGCACCCCGGCTGGGACGAAGACGCCACCACGCGCGCCCTGGGCGTGTACTACCGCGTCGACAAGCGCAGCATCGTGGACATGCAGGCCGCCATCTACGAGATCGGCGCCGTCTATGTGTCGGCCGATGTCCACGACGGCTGGACGCTGGAGGCCATCCCCATGCCGGCCAGCCACGACAAGCTGCCGCGCATCGAGCGCCACGCCGACAAGACCGGTGGCCATGCCTTCGCGCTGGTGGGCTACAACGAACGCGGCTTCGTCGTGCAGAACAGCTGGGGCACCGACTGGGGTGCCAGCGGCTTCGCCATCCTGAGCTACGAGGACTGGATCACCAACGGCACCGATGCCTGGGCCGTGGCGCTCGGCGTGCCGCAGGATCTGTCGGACATCAAGGGCCGCCAGGCCACCGCAGCCCAGGGCGGCAAGGGCACGGCCAAGGCGGCGCGTGCGGCCAGCGGCTTCCGCGTGATGGCCGGCCGCGGCCTCACCGACGTGGCCGCCACCCTGCGCGTGGACGACAACCCGCGCGACGACCCCTGGCCCTTCAACCACGTCTTCGCGCACAAGCCCTACCAGCCGCTGCGCACCGACGAGGCCTACACCCACACCCTGGTGTCGGGCAACAACGGCCAGCTCATGGCGACCGACTTCACCCGCGCCCGCCACGACCGCCTCGGCCTCGCCCGCGAGATCGTCGTGGAGCGGCCCGCGGCCTGGTTCAAGGCGCGCAAGGGCAAGCCCGTCAAGCTGGCGATCTATGCGCACGGCGGCCTGAACAACGAGCTGTCGTCGATCCAGCGCATCCGCGTGCTGGCGCCTTACTTCCTGGCCAACGACATCTACCCCCTCTTCCTGACCTGGAAGACCGGCCCGGGCGAGACCCTGCAGGCCATGGTGGAAGACCTGGCCCACCGCGTCGTCGACGGCGACCGCAGCGCCGGCTGGCTCGACAAACTGCGCGAAGCCGCCGGTGAAGCCAAGGACCGCGCCATCGAGGCCGTGGGCCGGCAGTTCGCCCGCGGCATCTGGAGCGAGATGCGCGAGAACGCCGAAGGCGGCGCCACGGCGGACCACGTGCTGGACCTCACTGCGCAGCTGCTGCGCGAGCTGCGCAACAGCCTCGCCAAGGCAGGCCAGACGCTGGAGCTGCACCTCGTCGGGCACTCGGCCGGCTCCATCCTGCTGGGCCATCTGCTCGGCCGCCTGGGCGGCGCCGACGTCGTGCGCGTGGCCAGCTGCGAGCTGTATGCCGCGGCCTGCTCCAGCCGCTTCGCGCTGCAGCACTACGGCGCCGCGCACGACGCCGGCGTGCTGTCGCTCGACACCCTGCGCCTGCACGTGCTGACCGACGCCAACGAGCGCGCCGACGGCCTGCCCGACGCGCGCCGCGACATCTACGGCAAGTCCCTGCTCTACCTCGTGTCGCGGGCGCTGGACGATGTGCGCAAGCAGCCCCTGCTCGGCATGGAGCGCGCCCTCGTCAAACCCGACCCCGCCTGGGTGGACGACCAGTGGGCTGCCCCGCCGAATGCCGACGTGGCCGCCTGGCTCAAGCGCTGGCCGGGTGGCGAGCTGCTGCAACGGGTGGCCTCGCCCAAGGTGCGCACCACCAAGGCGGGTGACCAGATCGACGCCAGCCACGGCAGCTTCGACAACAACATCGACGTGCTCACGGGCACGCTGCAGCGCATCCGCGGCGGGGCTCTGGTGGCGCCCATGGAGTGGCTGGACTATTGAGCCCGACCGGGTGCTTCGGGCGCGAGCGACGCAGCTTGTTCACCGTGCGATGTCAGGTTTCATGACCCTGGACCGACACAAGGCGTCAGGCCGTGCATCCAAAGCGTGTCGGCCGGCACCGCCCCCATCCCTGCGCTCAACCTCGAGGACCTCCCATGAACGCTCACACTTTCGGCCTGATCCTGGCCACCGCCGCGCTCGGCACACCCGCCCTGGCCCAGGTCGACCCCGCCAAACTGGTGGACGCCCAGGAGGCGGCCGGTGGCAAGTTCGAAGGCTACCGCCGCTCCGGCGCCAAGGGGGTCTGTGCCATGGCGGAGTTCGTCGGCAATGCGCAGGGCCGCGCCTTGTCGACCGCCTCGGCCTTCAGCGGCAAGCCGGTGCCCGTCATCGCCCGCTTCTCGGTGGGCGGCGGCAACCCCAAGGCGCCGGACAACGCACGCAGCCAGCGCAATCTGGCGCTGCAGTTCAACCTGCCCAAGGGCGAGGTCTGGCAGATGGGCAACATCTCGGCCCCGGTGTTCGGCGCCGCCACGCCGGAACAATTCCTGGGCCGGCTCGAATCGCTGATGCCCGACCCCGACACCAAGAAGCCCAACCCCGAGAAGGTCAAGGCCTTTGCCGAGGCCAACCCCGAGGTGCTGCTGCAAGGCAAATACCTGGCGAGCCAGCCCGTTCCGGCCAGCTACGGCGCGGTCAACTACTGGGGCGTGCACGCCTTCGGCTTCGTCGATGGCAAGGGCAGGAAGCAGTTCGGCAAATGGATCTTCGAGCCCGTGGGCGGCGTGCAGAGCCTCAGCGACGAGGACGCCAAGGCCAAGGGGCCTGACTTCCTGATCGACGAACTTCGCCAACGCGTGGCCGCAGGCACCGTGGCCTTCGACTTCAACCTGCAGTTGGCCGAGGCGGGCGACAAGCTCGACAGCGCCGTGACGCCCTTGCCCGAGGAGCGCAAGAAGGTCACCGTGGGTCGCCTGACGATCAAGTCGGTCGCACCCGATGCCACCGGCGCCTGTGTGGCGATCACCTACAACCCCTTGGTGGTGCCCAAGGGGGTGGAGCCCGGCCCGGACCCGATGCTCGCCGCCCGCGCCGCACCCTATGCCGTGTCCCTCAGCCGCCGGCTGACGGAAGGGGCCAAGCAGTAAGGGCCTGCCGCGCACCGGCCCATGCCTGCTGGCCGAGAATGCGCGGCATGAAATACCTGCACACCATGGTGCGCGTCCATGACCTGGACGCGTCGATGAAGTTCTACCGCGACGCCCTCGGCCTCGTGGAGGTCAAGCGCTCCGAGCATGAAGCCGGCCGCTTCACGCTGGTCTACCTGGCCGCCCCGGGCGATGAAGACGCCCAGGTCGAGCTGACCTACAACTGGCCCGATGCCGACGGCAAGGCCGAGGTCTACACCGGCGGCCGCAACTTCGGCCACCTGGCCTATGCCGTGCCGGACATCTACGCCGCCTGCCGCCGGTTCCAGGAGCACGGCGTGACGATCAACCGCCCGCCGCGTGACGGCCGCATGGCCTTCGTGCGCTCACCGGACGGCATCTCCATCGAGCTGCTGCAAGCCGGCCCGGCCCTCGCGCCGGCCGAGCCCTGGGTGTCGATGCCCAACACGGGCAGCTGGTAAGCCCGCGCCGCCTCGCGCGGCTCACTCGGCCAGGCTGTCGGCCCAGATGTTGTCCGCCCAGCCCAGCGCATAGGCTGCCTCGGCCGTGCTTGCCGCCGGCGAGAGGCCACCCGCCCCGGGCACGGTTTTCATCGTGCGCTCGGCCGCGTCGTACTGATGGACGGACGCGACGTGCATCGCCAGCGCCGGCGTGACGAAGCTGTAGCAGGTGTTCATCACCACCGGCGCCGGGTTGACCGGCTCATCCCGCAGCAGCGCGAGCACGGCGGCTGCCGCCACCTTGGCCTGCTGGTTGGCCAGGTGCGCTGATTTGGGCATGGCCGGCGCCGAGAACAGCGCGTCGCCCACGACATGCACGCCGGGCGCCACCTGGGTCTGCATCGTCAGCCAGTCCACGCCCACCCAGCGGCCGTTCATGTTGGCGAAATCGCGGGCCAGGGCCCCGGCGCGCTGCGGCGGGATGAGGTTGAGCACATCGGCCCGCACGTCCTCGAACTCGAAGCGCGCCACGTCACCCGCCACCTCCTTCAGCTCGGCATTGGGCTGGTAGCTCAGCACGCCGGCATGGTGCTCGCGGAAGGCGCGCTCGAAGAGGGCCTTCTTGCTCTGGATCTCGGGGTTGGCATCCAGCACCAGCAGCTTGGCGCGCGGCTTGTGCCGGCGCAGCCAGGAGGCGATGAGGCAGGCCCGCTCGTAGGGCCCGGGCGGGCAGCGGTAGGGCGCCTTCGGGATGCTGATGAGCGCGACGCCGCCTTCGGGCATCGCCTCCAGCTGCCGGCGCAAGGCGAGCGTCTGGGCGCCCGCCTTCCAGGCATGCACGGCACGGCCGCTGTCCAGCGCCGGAGCCAGGCCCGGGATGGCGTCGAGCTGGAAGTCGATGCCCGGCGCGAGCACGAGGCGGTCCCAGCGCAGGCTGCTGCGGTCGGCCAGGCGCAGTGTGCGGCCGACCGGGTCGATGCCGACCACCTCGCCCCGCTGCCGCTGCACGCCCAGCGCCTCCAAGCCGGCATAGCCCCGGGCGATGCTGATCGGCTCGCGCGCGCCGGCGATGACGAGGTTGGACATCGGGCAGGAGATGAAGCCCTCGTGGCGCTCCACCAGCAGCACGTCCACCGCCGCGCCACCCCAGCGCTTGAGGTAGTGCGCCGCCGTGGCGCCACCGAAGCCGCCGCCCACGACCACCACGCGCGGGCGGGCGCCGGAGGTCGTGGCGCAACCGGCCAGCGCCAGGCCGGCCGCGCCCAGCAAGCCACGCCGGCCGATCATGGCCGGGCGCGCGGCGCGGGCGGCTGCGCGGCGAAGTAGGCGGCGATCAGCTGCAACTGCGCCTCGGTGTAGCCGCGCGTGATCTGCGGCATGACGGTGCCGGGCAGGCGGCCGCTGCGGTAGTCCGTGAGCCGCTCCAGCAGGGTCTCGGCCTTGATGCCCGCGAGCGACGGCAGGGCAGAGCCCACCGCGCGGCCGTCGGTGCCATGGCAGGTGGCGCAGGTGGCGGCGAGGGCCCGGCCCAGGCCCGGGCCGGGCTCCTGCGCCCACGCCGGCATGCACAAGCACAGCAGCCACCACGCCCTCATCAGCACACCCCTTCAGAGCTTGTGCGAGCGGTCTCCGCGTTCGAAACCCAGCGCGTCGAAAGGCGCCAGCAGCGGCGCGAAGCCGATCACCTTGAACAACTCGCCCATCTCGTGCTCGGCCAGCAGGCGGTGGGCCATGGCCCGCTCGCCCAGCGACGCGCCCTGCAGCAGATCGGCGATGCCGCAGTTGAGCAGAAAGTTGGCCTGGCTGGTGTAGCCCAGCACGACCAACCCTGCGTCCTGCCCGGCCAAGGCCACGCCGGTGAAATTGACGTGGGCGGTGATGTCCTTGTCGCCCACGGCCACCAGCGGGTCGGCGTCGGCCTGGTGGGCCTGGTGGCACATCAGCGTGCCGCCACGGCGCTGGGGGTGGTAGTACTCGCTCTCGGGGAAGCCGTAGTCGATGAAGAAGGCCGCGCCGCGCTTGAGGGCGCGGGCGAGCGTGGCGACGAAGGCCTCGGCCTGCGGATGGATCTCGGTGACGGTGCCGGGCACGAAGCCGCCGTGGCCGGGGTCCGCCAGCGGCGGGCGCAGCCGGGTGTCGCGGTCCTCGAAGGCAAAGCCCTCGCCGGCGACGACCACGCCGCGCTCCCGCCAGGTCTGGCCGTCGTAGGCGATGAGCTGCACCGGCATGGCGTCCAGCACCTCGTTGCCGATGACCACCGCCTCCAGCGCGTCCGGCAGCGCGTCCAGCCATTCGACCCGGTCGCCCCAGTGCGCCAGGCGCTCCTGCTGGCGCTCGCGCAGCTCGGCCGACAGCTCGACGATGCGGTAGCGCGCCAGGCCCGCGCCCAGCGCATCGAGCTCGGCGATCAGCTGGGCCGCCAGCGCGCCGGAACCGGCGCCGAACTCGACCACGTCGCAGCAGCCACTGGCTTGCAGGGCCTGCGCGAGCTGGCGGGCCAGCGCCCGGCCGAACAGCGGCGACATCTCCGGCGCCGTGACGAAGTCCGACCCCTCGCTGGGCATCTGCCCGAACTTGCGCCGCCCGCCCGCGTAATAGCCCAGGCCGGGCTCGTAGAGCGCCAGGCTCATGAAGCGGTCGAAAGGCAGCCAGCCGCCGGCGGCTTCGATGTCGGCGCGGATCTTGTCGGTGAGTGTCATGCGGTCAGCGGGCTTTCACCCAGGCTTCGAAATCGGCGGCCGACATCGGCGCGCCGACGAGCTCACCCTGGAACTGCTGGCAGCCCCAGCTGGCCAGCAGCTGCCACTGCGCGGCATTGCGCACGCCCTCCGCCGTGACCGTGAGCCCCAGGCCCACCGCCATCTGCACGATGGCCCGCGTGATGGCCTGCGCGCCCACGTCGTCGGGCAGGCGGGCGACGAAGCTCTGGTCGATCTTGAGCTTGTCCAGCGGCAGCTCGGTGAGGTGCGCGAGCGAGGTGTAGCCGGTGCCGAAGTCGTCGACCGACACCGTGAGGCCCTGCGCGCGCAGGGCTGCCAGCGTGGTGGGCGCGTGCTCGATGTCGTCGATGAGCATGCGTTCGGTCAGCTCCAGCTCCAGCCACTGCCCCGGCGCGCCCACCTCGGCCAGCACGCGCTTGACGGTGTCGCCGAAGCCGTCCAGGTGGAACTGCATGCGCGACAGGTTCACGGCGATGCGCATCGGCCGGTTCGGCTGTGCGATGCCCTGCTCGCGCCAGCGCCGCGCGGTGGCGGCGGCCTCGCGCAGCACCCATTCGCCCAGCGCCAGCATCAGGCGGTGGCGCTCGGCGACGAAGATGAAGCTGTCCGGGCTGAGCAGGCCGCGCTGCGGATGGCGCCAGCGCAGCAGGGCCTCGGCGCCGGAGAGCTGGCCAGTGGTCGCGTCGACCTGGGGCTGGAAGAACAGCTCGAACTCGTTGCGCGTCAGGCCTTGCGCCAGTTCGGCCTCCAGCACCAGGTCGGCATAGGCCGTCTCGGCCAGCGCCGGCTCGAAGAACTGGTAGGTCGCCCGGCCGCGCGCCTTGGCGCGGTACATCGCGGTGTCGGCATGCTGGATGAGCTCGTCGGCATGCCGGCCGTGGTCGGGGTAGACCGCCACCCCGATGGACGGGGTCACCGACAGCGCGCGGCCGTCGGCCTTGACCGGCACCTCCACGACCGACAGCAGCGCCTCCAGCACGACGCGGATGTCGTCGCGCGAGCTCAGGTCGCTGAGCAGCACGACGAACTCGTCCCCGCCGAAGCGGCCCACGATGTCGCTGGCGCGCAGCGCCCCGATGAGGCGCTCGGAGACGGTGGTGAGCACCTGGTCGCCTTCGAGATGACCCAGGCTGTCGTTGACGCGCTTGAAGTTGTCCAGGTCGATGAACAGCAGCGCCAGCATCTCGCCGCGGCGCTCGGCGCGCTGCATCGACCGGCCCATGCGCTCCATGAAGGCCGTGCGGTTGAGCAGGCCGGTGAGGCCGTCGTGGTGGGCCAGGTGCTGGATGCGGGCCTCGCTGGCGAGGCGGTCGCGGATGTCGCGCACCACGGCCATGCGCAGGCGTTCGTGGTCGCGCTCCAGCGTGCGCATGATGAGCTCCACCGCGATGCGCGAGCCGTCGCGGTGCAGGATGGCCGTCTCGTAGCGCAGCTCCTGGCCCTGGCGCATCACCTCCAACACCTTGGGCCGCTCGTCCTCGGCCACGAAATCCATCACATGCCGGCCGATCAGCTCGTGCCGCGGCCAGCCGGTGAGCTCGCACAGCGGCGCATTGACGTCGGTCATGACGCCGTCGCGGTGGAAGAGGATGCCCTCGACCGTGGCCTGCATGAACTTGTCGAGCCGCGCCTCCGACTCGCGCAGGCGCCGCTCCGCCACGCGGTGGCGCGTGATGTCGTACACCAGCACCCAGCTGCCGAGCAGCGTGCCGGCCTCGTCGAACTGCGGGATGAGGTGGATCTCGAGGCAGGACTCCTCGCCGTTCGGGTGGCGCAGCTGGCGCTCGTAGACCACGGGCTTGAGGCTGCGCACCAGCTCCTCCACCGGGCCGCGCACCTGCTCGTAGGCCTCGGCGCCGACGATCTCGCTGAAATGCCGGCCCGTGATGGAGTCTTGCGTGAAGCCGAAGGCCTCGGCATAGCCGCGGTTGGCGAACAGGCAGCGGTGGTCGGTGGCGCCGTACAGCGCGATCCAGGCCGGCACGTGGTCGGCCAGCATGCGAAAGCGTGCGGCGTCCAGCGCCTGGCGTTCAAGGTCGGCGGGGGTCAGCGCGGTCACGGCGTTTGGGCGGTAAGCCGGGCCAGGCGCAGGTCGTCCCAGGCGGCGGCCTTGTCGGCCCCGGCGCGCAGCAGATAGCCCGGGGCAAAGGTCACGACGACGGGCAGGCCGCGCCAGCGGTGCACCTGGCCGCGCAGGCGGCCGAGCGGCTCGGTCGAGCCGGTCAGGCGGCGCGCGGCCTGCAGGCCCATGGCGAGCACGAGGCGGGGTTGCAGCAGCTCGACCTGCCGGGCCAGCACCGCCTCGCAGGCCGCCAGCTCGGCGGGCTGCGGCGCACGGCCGCGCGGCGGGCGGCACTTCACCAGGGGCGTCACGAAGGCGCTGGCCTCGTCGCCCGCGCGGCGCTCGCCCACGGCGTGCAGCATGCGGTCCAGCAGCCGGCCGGCATCGCCACCGAGCAACTCGCCGCTGGCGTCGTCGGGCTCGTCCGGCGGATCGGTCACGACCAGCCAGGAAGCCTGCTGCACGGCACCGCTGCCGAACACCGCCTGGCGGCGCTGGGCGCACAGGCCACAGCCCTGGCAGGCCGCGACGGCCTCGCGCAGGGCGGGCAGGTCCAGGCCCTCGAAGGCCACGGGCACGGGTGCCGCAGCGGCAGCCGGCGACGGCAGCGGCGCGGGAGCCGGCACCGGTGCCCGCAGCGCAGGCGCCGGGGGCGACACCCGCATCACCGGCGCGGGCGGCGCAGCCACGACGATGGGCTCGGGCTCGGCAGCCTCGACGGCCGCTGCCTCGGCCGCCGCCCCACCGGCCGGCAGCCGGAAGCCCATCTCGGCAAGCATCGCGCGCTGGCGCTCGTCCCAACTCATGCGGCGATCCCCAGGCTCATGAGGATGGCGTCTTCGCGCGGGCCCTCCACGACCGGGTAGTAGGCGCGGCGCTTCCCCACTTCGGCAAAGCCGTAGCGCGCATACACCTCGCGCGCCCGGGCGTTGCTGATGCGCACCTCGAGCCACAGCTGCGACAAGCCGCGGCGGCGGCACTCGGCCACCAGGCGGTCGAGCATGGCCACCGCCAGCCCCCGCCCCTGCCAGGCCGGCACGACGGTGATGTTGAGCAGGTGCATCTCGTCCGCCCCGGGCATGGCGACCCAGTAGCCCAGCAGCTCGGCGCGCGGGCCGCGCAGCACCTCGGCGGGGTAGTCCGCCGCCAGCGAGTCGACGAAATTGCCATGCGTCCAGGGCACGGGGTAGGCCACGCGCTCGACGGCCATGACCTCGGTGAGGTCCGGCACCCGCATGGCGGCGGCCTCGAAGTCGGGCTGTGCCGGCTTGACGACCGCGTTCACGCGCGGGCCTCCCGCTCGGCGGTGGTCAGGGCCACCTTGTCGCGCACGTAGAGCGGCAGGGCCTCGGCGGCGTCGCGGGTCTCGCCCCGCTGCCAGGCGGCCAGGGCGAGTGCACCCAGGGCGGTGGCGCGGGAGCGCGCCTGCGGCCAGGCCCGCGCCACGGGCCCGAGGGCCTCGGCATATTCGGTGAGGGCCGTGCCGGCCACGGCGGCGGGCGTGCCCCAGTGCGCCGCCAGCGTCGCCGGCGCATAAAGCGCAGGCGCGTCCAGCACTTGCCAGGCATTGCCGTCGTGGCGGTAGTGGGCGGCGTAGATCTCGCCGATGCGCGCGTCCATGGCCACCCAGAGGTCGTCACCAGCGCCCTGGGCGCGGGCGTCTTCGGCCACGAGCATCAGGCTGTCGATGGCGAGCACCGGCTTGCCCAGGCCGAAGGCCAGGCCCTGCGCCACCGCGCAGGCGGTGCGCAGCCCGGTGAAGGCGCCGGGGCCTTGGCCGTAGGCGATGGCGTCCAGGTCGGCCATGGCGACGCCAGCGCCCGCCAGCAGAGCTTTCACCTCGGGCAGCAGCCTGGCCGAGGCCTGGGCGCCGCCGGCGGCCTCGAAAACCTGCGTCTGCCCAGGCGTCACGAGGGCCACGGCCATCGTGTCGGTCGAGCTGTCGAGGGCCAGGAGGAAAGGCATCGGGGCAGTGTAACTTTCGGGTCATGCGCAAACAGGCACTGGCATGGGTGTTGGGGGGGTGGATCTGGGGGGCTTCGGCCGCCGAGGGCCTGCCCCTGTCGGTGCAGGTCGCGCTGCGCCAGGCTGCCCTGCCGCCAACGGCGCTCGGTGTCGTCGTGCAGGCCCTGGACGAGGCCGAGCCCCGCCTGGCCTGGCAGGCCGGCACACCGCTGAACCCGGCCTCGCTGACCAAGCTCGTCACCAGCATGGCGGCGCTGGACACCGTCGGCCCCGCCTGGCAGTGGCAAACGCCGGTCTGGCTGACCGAGGACGGCGGCCTCGCGGTGCAGGGCGTGGGCGACCCGCGCCTGGGCACCGAGCGCCTGTGGGCCGGCCTCAAGCGCCTGGGCGTGAGCGAGCTGCGCGGCCCGCTGCGCCTGGACCGCAGCGTGTTCACGCCGGGCAGCACCGCGCCGGGTGACTTCGACGGCGAACCCTGGCGCGTGGGCAATGCCCAGCCCGAGGCCCTGCTGCTCAACGCCAAGGCCATCACCTACACGGTGCGACTGGACGGCGCCCAGGCCCGCCTCACGGCCGACCCCGCGCTCGACCCGCCCCAGACCGTGCCCACCACCACCGCCCCCTGCGGCGACTGGCGCAGCGCGCTCAAGCTGCAGTGGGCCGCCGGCCAGCGGCCGCGCTTTGCCGGCAGCTTCCCGGCGTCCTGCGGCGAGCAGAGCTGGACCCTCGCCGACCCCGATCCCGCCACTTACCCCGGCCGGCTGCTGGCGTTGATGCTCGGCGAAGCCGGCATCGCCTGGCGCGGCGAGGCGGCCGTCGTGACCGAGGCGCCCGCGCCGCTGTCCGCGCCCACGCTGTTCTGGCCCGGCCCCACGCTGGCCGAGGCGCTGCGCGACATGAACAAGGCCAGCAGCAACCTGATGGCCCAGCAGGTGCTGCTGAGCATGGCCCGCGCGGCCGGCGTGCCGGCGCCCTCGCCCGAAACGGCCGCCGCCTGGTTGCAAGCCTGGCTGGACCCGCGCGCTGGCACGGCGGCGCCGACGCGTATGACCAATGGCTCCGGGCTGTCCCGCGAGAACCGCATCAGCCCGGCGCAACTCGCCGCTTTGCTGCGCTGGGCCTGGGGCCAGCCCTGGATGCCCGAGCTGCTGGCCTCACTGCCGGTGGCGGGGCTGGACGGCACGCTGTCCCGCCAGCCGGGGCGCTTCGGCGCGGCGACGGGGCGGGCCCACCTCAAGACGGGCTCGCTGCGCGATGTGGCGGCCGTTGCCGGCATCGTCGATGCGCCCTCCGGCCGGCGCTGGGTGCTGGTGGCCATCCTGAACCACCCGCAGGCGGGTGCGGGCCGGGGCGTGCTGGACGCCCTGCTGCGCTGGGTGGCGCAGGATGCGCCCGCCGCGCGCTGAAGCTCAGAGCAGGGTCGGGTTGGCCTGCCAGACCGTCCAGGTCAGGAAGGACGCGAAGCTGACCCAGGCCAGGTAAGGCAGCAGCAGCCAAGCCGCCACCGGGCGGATGCGCCCGAACGCGGCCATGGTGGCGAGGATGAGCACCAGCATCAGCACCACGTCGGCCATGGCCCCGGCCCCTGTGCGCCAGGCGAAGAACATCCAGGACCACAGCGCGTTCGCCACCAGTTGCACGAGGAACAGGACCACCGCCGCCCGGCGCCCCGGGTGCGCGGCCTCGCGCCACACCAGCCAGGCCGCCACCGCCATCAGCAGATAGAGCACCGACCACACCGGCCCGAAGACCCAGGGCGGCGGCGCCCAGCCGGGCTTGCTGAGCTGGGCATAGAAAGTGGGCGCGTCACTCGACCCCACCGCACCCAGCGCCGCGAAGGCGAACACCAGCAGCAGCCAGCCGAGCAAGGCGGCGGGCTGGAAGGGTGGTGACCGATGGCTGAGCTGCATGGACATCTCCGGAGATACAGCCCGCACGATAGGGCCAAGCGCTTTCCCGAGCGGCGGGCGGGGACGCCCCGGCTCCGTAGGCCGGCGGCCAAGCCCGGCCATCCATTCCGCTGCCGCGCCATCCACCACCGCCAGGCCGCCATTCGCCCGATGGGCCGACGGCGCAGGGCCGCCCGCCGGCAGCATGCCCGCCATGAACCTGCGACACACCCTCCGCGACAACCGCGGCTTCCTCCTCTTCCTGCTGGGCTTCGGGCTGTTCCGCACCGCCGTGGCCGACTGGAACCCCATCCCCTCCGCCTCGATGCGGCCCACGCTGCTGGAAGGCGATGTGGTGCTGGTGAACCGGCTGGCCTACGACCTGAAGCTGCCGCTGACCGACGTGGTGCTGCTGCCGCTGGCCGCGCCACAGCGCGGCGATGTGGTCACCTTCAGCTCACCCGCCGGCGGCACGCGGCTGATCAAGCGCATCGTCGGCCTGCCGGGCGACCGCATCGCGATGCGCGATGGCGTCGTGCTGCTGAACGGCCAGCCCCTGGCCTACACCGACCCTCGCACGGTGGGCGAGCGGCTGGCACCGGGCTGGCCGGTGGATGCGGTGCGCGCCACCGAGCAGCTCGCCGGCCGGCCGCACCTGGTGCAACACCTGCCCGCCGTGGCCGCCCGCCGCGACTTCGCCGAGCGGGAGGTACCCGCCGGCGAGTACTTCGTGCTGGGCGACAACCGCGACAACAGCGAAGACTCCCGCTTCATCGGCACCGTGCCGCGCGAGAAGCTCATCGGCCGCGCCCACCACATCCTGGTGGCGGCCGATTGGCTGGGCGAGGACGGCTGGCGCCTGGCGCCGCGCCCGGAGCGCTGGCTCAGCGCCATCCGCTGACCGCAGCACTCACCCGGCTCAGCCCTCCACCGCGTCGCGTCGCAGGGCGTCCAGGTCCAGCACCTCGACCGCCCCGCGCGCGCAGCGCACGATGCCGGCCGCCTCCAGGGCCTTCAGCGCCTGGTTCACGGTCTGGCGCGACAGCGCCAGCATCGAGGCCAGCTGCTCCTGCGACACCTGCAGCACCCGCAGGCTGTGGCCGTCGAGCGTGCCGAAGCCGGTAGCCATGAGCGCCAGCCGGCGGGCCAGGCGGGCGCGCGGTGCGAGCAGCACCAGGTCTTCCACCGCGGTGAAGGAGGCGCGGATCTTTTGCGTGAGCAAGCGGCCCAGGTGGCGCCAGTAGGCCGGGTGGGCGTCGAGCAAGGCAATGAGCTCCTGCTGCGGCACATGCCAGAGCGTGGCGGCGGACTCGGCCCAGGCATCGTGGGTGCGGGGCTCGTCGTCGAAAAGAGCGATCTCGCCGAACCAGTGCGGCGGGTTCAGCACCACCAGAATGGCCTCCTGCCCCGCCTCGTTCACCCCGGTGAAGCGCACCAGCCCGGCGGCCAGACCGTAGAGGCCGTCCGGCGCATCCCCGCGCGAGAACAGGCGCTCGCCCGCCGCAAGCCGGCGCTCGCGCAGATGGGCCCGCAGCCATTGCTGCAAAGGCTCGGGCAGGCTGCGGAACCAGGCGCTGGCCGTGAGCACGGCCAGGGTGTTCGCGCGGGCAGGGGAACGGCTCACTTGTGTCGGCGGCTGGACAGAAGGCGGAGCCGCTTTGTCCCATGATCCCGGCCACCGGAGCAACCGGGCTCACCACGAGAACCGCCCATGAAAACCCTGGAAGACCAACTGGCCAACTACGCCGCCTACCACCGCGACAGCCGCAACATCGCCACGCACTTCGTCGGCATCCCGATGATCGTGGTGGCGGTGGCGACGCTGCTGTCGCGCCCGGCCGTCGAGCTGGCCGGCGTGGCAGCCTCGCCCGCCCTCGTCGTGTCGCTCCTGACGGCGCTGTACTACCTGCGGCTGGACCTGCGCCTGGGCCTGCTGATGACGGCGCTGCTGGGCGGTGCGGTCTGCTTCGGCGCCTGGGCGGCCGCGCAGGCCACGCCGGTCTGGCTGGCCTGGGGTGTGGGCGGCTTCGTCGTGGGCTGGGTGTTCCAGTTCGTCGGCCACTTCTGGGAGGGCCGCAAGCCAGCCTTCGTCGACGACCTGATCGGCCTGATCATCGGTCCGCTCTTCGTCACGGTGGAGCTGCTGTTCATCGCGGGCGCCTTGCAGGGCCTGAAGCAGCGCATCGAGGCCCGCGTGGGGCCGGTGCGCCGTGGCGGTGCCGCCGCCCGCGCCTGAGTTCAAGCGCCAGCGAACACGAGCATGTGCCAGCGCGTGCCCGCGCTGGCCCGCACCGCATCGTTGACCTCGGCGGCCTGCAGCCGCAAGCCCTGCGGTGCCAGCAGGGCCTGCACGGTGGCCGGCGCATGGTTGTGAAAGCGCCGGCCATCGGCGTCCCGCACGCCCACCAGGCGCTCGACCGCCATCTCGGGCACGGCGAGCAACAGCCGCACCGGCCGGGCGGCATCGGGCGGGCCGAGCTGATCGACCAGGGCCGCGAGCGACGCCGGAAGATCCCCGGGCGTCACGTGCATCAGCACGGCGCTGCACAGCACCGCATCGAAACCCTGCGGCCGCACATCGGCCCACGGGCGGCCGAGCTCAGGCAGTTGCGCGGCCCGCAGCCGGCCGCCGGTGGCCGGGAACAGCCGCTCCGCCTGCTCGCGCATGCCGCGGTGCGGCTCCACCCCCCAGGCCGGCCGGCCCGCGGCGATCAGCGCGGCCACGTCCCGGCCAGCGCCGGCGCCCACGTCCAGCACCGTGCTGCCCGCCGGCAGCCAGCGCAGCGCGTGCGGCAGCATCGCGCTGTGGGGCGATTCCGCCGCCACGCCCTCGGCGGCATAGCGGGTGTAGAAGTCCTGCGTTCCGGCATCCATGCGGCGACTGTAGGCGCCGTGAGGCTCACTCCTCCCAGCGGAAGCGCCAGACGGCGATCAGCCCGAACAGCAGCGTGAAGCCGAGCATCACCGCGCTGGGCAGCAGGGCCGCGCTGAAGGGCTGGCCGCGCCAGGTCATGGCGTCCAGCGCATCGACCGCCCAGCGGGTGGGCACCGCCAGCGACAGGGTCTGCAGCCACTCCGGGAACAGGAAGGACGGCACCCAGGCCCCGCCCAGCATCACCATCAAGAGCGTGGCCAGGATGGCCAGGCCGCGCGTGGCCTCCGGCGTGCGGCCGAGCGCCGCCACGAGCAGGCCGAAGCTGGCCGTCAGCAGCGAGAAGCTCACCAGCACCAGCACGAGGCCCGGCAGGCTGCCGAGCACCCGCACGCCGAAGGCTGCGATCGCCACGGCATAGATGACCGTGAACACGACCATCGCAATGACCGCGCCCGCCACGATGCGGCTGCCCAGCAACTGGGCGCGCGACAGCGGCGCGGCGCGCAGGCGCTTCCACAGGCCGAGGCGGCGCATCAGCAGCAGGCCCATGCCGAGCTCCACGCCGCTCATCAGGATGAACTGCACGCCCATGCCTGCAAAGGAGTGCGCGTAGCCGTTGTAGGCCACGGGGGCCGCGTTGGCGCCCGCCTGCACGGCCTCGATCTCACGCGTGGTGTAGGGCATGGACAGGCCACCGCCCGCGCCCGGCTCGGAGGCGGCGCCGGCTGAAGACGCGGCAGCCTCGCGCTGCTGCACGGCCTGGATGCTGTCGAACATGCGCAGCAACTCGGCCTGACGCGCCGGGTCCATGCCGCTGGCCTGCGCCACCTGCTGCTTCATGCCGCCGATGACCGGGCTGTTCGCGCTGAAGCTGCTGCGGCTCACCTCCTGCATCAGCGTCTGCGCGAGCATGCCGCGCACCACCGCCAGCGCGCTGGACTGGGAGGGGTCGTAGTGCAGCTGGCGGTGGTGC
>Ga0233424_10000580_pt1 | contig 43666 bp, 36 predicted proteins | sample Watercolumn_Towu_FD_181011 | JGI IMG/M metagenome (GOLD analysis project Ga0233424, IMG submission 181011) | Freshwater microbial communities from Lake Towuti, South Sulawesi, Indonesia - Watercolumn_Towuti2014_125_MG | ecosystem: Environmental > Aquatic > Freshwater > Lake | place: Indonesia...
ACGTGCCGGGCGCGTCCTGGCGGCAAATGCGAACGCAGAGGGGAGGTTTTGGCGGCGAATCCGACACGGGCCACTTGCACGCCAGCCCCGGAAGCGGTTGAGTCGCTCCCCTGTCCGGCGCGAACGCCATATCCCCCGTCACTTTTCCCCGCCACCAAAGTCGGTAAGGATTGGGGTTTGTTGCGGCAACCGGCGCAGCGCGTGGTTGCAGTATTCCTCGGATCTGTTCGCCGCCGTGGGCGGGGTTGCCGATGAGTTTCTGGCCGCGTGAATCCACCACCAAGTCCAGCACTTCCAGCGGCACTTGGCCGAGCAGGTTCGGCACGTTTTCGCCGATGTCCACGACATCGAAGTTGCCGTAGCGCCCTTGGAGGTCCAGCCGCACCGGTTCGTAAACGGCGCGTTGTTTCGGTCCGTTCGTGGTCTGCGAAATCACTTCGTCCACTTTCTCGAGCCCAAGCGCCTTGATGACACTCGGCCTGAGGTGGAGCCGCGTGGCTCCGGTGTCCACCAGCCATCCACCTCGATGCTGCGCGGCTTGGCCGTGGAGAGCTTGCGGTGTTGCATCCCGAGGTTGAACAGGTTGGTGAGCTTGAGTTTGACGATGACTTTTCCCATGTGCGCAGTGTGCCCGTGCCGGTGCTTCGGCTCAAATGGGAAGTGCCGCTTGGCGCTGATGGGCAGATTATTGTCTGGCGGTTGTGGGGGCGAAGTTTGACCTTCGTTCCAATGAGCAGGCCGACCGACATCCGCTGCATCGCCTCGGAGCTTTACTTCCTGCCGGTCAACACGCGGCTGCCGCTCAAGTTCGGGCTTGAGACGGTCACGTTCGTCACGTGCGCGCGCGCGTGTGTGAAGGTCGCCGACGCCGCCGGCAGGACGGCGGAGGGCTGGGGCGAAACGCCGTTGTCGGTGACGTGGGTCTGGCCCAGCCGCCTGCCTTACGAGGAGCGGCACCTGGCGATGCGCGAATTCTGCGTCACGCTCGCGGGCGCGTGCGCGGGCTTCGCGGCGCGGGGGCATCCCATCGAGATCGGCGCGGACTTTCAGCAGCAGGTGTTGCCCGCGCTGCTCAAGCAGTTCAACGCCGCCCGCGCCGGCAAGGAGCCGATGCCGTGGCTCGCGGCGCTGGTCTGCCTGTCGCTCTTCGACATCGCCATCCACGACGCCTACGGCAACCTGCACGGGCGGTCCGTTTACGAGACTTACAACGAGGAATTCATGTCACGGCCGCTGTCGGACTTCCTCAAGCCCGCCGAGGGCTCGGGCGTGTCGTTCAAGGGCCAGTTCCCGGCCGATTTCCTCGTCACCAGCCCGCGCAAGCAGATCCGCGCGTGGCATCTGGTCGGGGGTGTGGACGCGCTCGACGAGTCCGAACTCACCGGGTCCGAGCCGCAGGATGGGTTTCCCGTGCTGCTGGCGGACTGGATCAAGACCGACGGCGTGAAGTGTCTCAAGGTGAAGTTGCGCGGCGACGACGAGCGCTGGGACTTTGCGCGGCTGCTCAAGGTCGGCCGCATCGCGCTCGCGCACGACGTCGAGTGGCTCAGCGCGGACTTCAACTGCACCGTCACGGACCCGCTCTACGTGGACGCGATGCTCGACCGGTTGCGGGACGAGCACCCGCGGCTCTTCGGCATGCTGCTCTACATCGAGCAACCATTTCCTTACAACTTGGAGAAGCACCGCATTGACGTGCGCAGCGTGAGCGCGCGCAAGCCGCTGTTCCTCGACGAGTCGGCGCACGACTGGAAGCACGTCGCCCTCGGGCGCGAGCTTGGCTGGAGCGGCGTCGCGCTCAAGACGTGCAAGACGCAGACGGGCGCGCTGCTCTCGCTGTGCTGGGCGAAGGCGCACGGCATGACGCTGATGGTGCAGGACCTGACGAACCCGATGCTGGCGATGATCCCGCACGTGCTGCTCGCGGCCAACGCGGGGACCATCATGGGCGTGGAGGTCAACTCGATGCAGTTCTATCCGGAAGCCTCGAAGTGGGAGGCCAAGGTCCATCCAGGCCTCTATCAGCGGCGCGAAGGAAAACTCGATTTGAGCACCATCGAGGGGCCGGGATTTGGCTACCAGCTCCGGAAAATCCGCCGTCACCTTCCCATCAAACAGGCCGGATATCTTTGAACTTTCCAAGAACCGGAGCGCCGGTCTCCGGACCCGGCACGGTTTTGCCGGCGGACAAGGACTCGCCGGGTCGGAGACCGGCGCTCCTGCCCCTTGGTTCATGGCCCCGCGTGCGCCTCCCGACGCATGGCGGTCACTTCGCGCCCCTGGCATTTCCCGGCGGCGCAGGTTGAACGGTCATATTCGTCACTGTCACACCGTTGGTTGGGGCGACTGCGAGGAAATCCACCTTCGCGCTCAACTCCGGCGTGAGGAAACGGTCGGGCTTCAAAATCTGCACCTTGATTTGCAGCGTGCCCTTCTGCCGCGAGGCCTCCGGCGCAATCTCTGCGACGTAACCGTCGTAGCCCTTCTCCGGATACGCCTCCGGGCTCACGCGGCACTTCTGCTTGAGCGAGACTTTCGCGAGGTCGGATTCGTTGAGGTCAATCTCCACCTGCAAGTCGCCCGGGTCCGCGAGCGCGACGAGCGCCGTGCTCGGGCCGCGTCCTCCGCCGAAGCTCTGCGGCACCACGAGTTCGTCCGGGTCCACGAGCTTCTCGAGCACCACGCCGTCCACAGGCGAGCGGATGATGGTCCAGTCGAGGTAAAGCTGCGCGAGGTCGCGCGAGGTCACGGCCTCGCGGTGCGCGGCGCGCGTGGACTCAAGCCGGGCGCGCGCCTCGGCGGGCGCGAGCTTGGCGGCGGTCAGTGCGGCCTCGGACTCGCGCCTCATGGCGCGCGCGTTCTCCAGGCGCAGACGCGTGTCGTCCTCGATCTGTTTAGCCTCGGCGCTTTCGCGCACGAGCTTGACGGCGCGGTCGTAGTCGAGCTGCGCCTTCGCCTGCGAGGCTTGCGCTGCGGCGACCCGCGCCTCCGCCTGCGCGAGCCGGGCCTCGCTTTCGGGCACGGCAATCTGCGCGGTGGTGATGGCGAGTTCTGCGGACTTCACGCGCGCGTCGGCCTCGGCGACGCGGGCCTTTTGTTCGGCGTCGTCGAGCCGCACGAGCACCTGTCCGTTCGTCACCGCGTCGCCCTTTTTCACGCCGATCCATTTCACGACGCCCATGAAGCGCGGCGAAAGCTCGATGCGCTCGCGCGGCACGATGTAGCCGCTGACCGTGAGCACGGAACCCTCGACCCTGCCGGGCGCGGACGCGGCGGACCTCGCCGGTGAATTGGTGGACGTTGCGCCCGCTTTCGCCGCGTTGGTGCCGCCACCGGGTTTCGTGCCAAGCCGGACGGAATCGCTCTCGCGCGGCCACGCCAGAACCGCCACCGCCACCGCGATGCCGCCGACGCCGATGAAGATGCCCCACATCGCGCCGGCGGGGCGGCGCTTCTGTTCGGAGGCAATCTGCAGCGATTTGAGGCGGTCGGGGTCCATCGAAGCGCGCCCACGATGCGGCGGGCGGGCGCGGGAGGAAAGGAGGAAACGCTCAAGTGGGACCCGGCGAAGGAGCAGTTCGCCGGAGACAAGGACGCCGACAAGTGGCTCGCGCGCTAGCAGCGCAGGCCGTGGACTTGTGACGTGGTGTGAGCGCGGCGGCGCGTCACATCCGCCAGCGGAATTCGGGTTCGGCCACGTGGAACGCGACGCGGCGGTCGGGCATCTTGTGCGTGTAGATGGCGTAGTCAAACGGCTGCTGGAAATAGATCCCGCCGAAGAGCCGGCGGAACCTGTGATGCAGGAGCCAGAGCCACCGGGAGGTCCGCAGCCAGTTCGGGGCGGTCGCCGCCCATGAGCGGAACTCCGCCTTCGCCGGTTCGCCGCAGCCGAGGTTGTCCCCCGTGTGCGAGAACGCGCTCGTGAACTGGCCGAGCGACGCCATCGGCACGTTGCGTTCGAGCAGCCGCGACACCCATTCGCCGTCGCCGATGCACCGGTAGCGCACGTCGAAGAAGCACTTGTGCACGTCGAGCACGCGCCGGCGGAAAAACGTCGCGCAGGTGAGCGTCGGCACCGGCCAGACGCGCGCGTGCCACCTCAGCGGCGTGAGCACCTTGCGGTGGAAGCGATACCTCCCCCCGGCATCCACCACGACGGCATCGGCGAATAGCACGTCCACCTCCGGATGCGCGTCGAAGAAGGAACTCACCTCGATCAGCGCGCCGGGGAGGTATTGCTCGTCGCAGTTCAGATAGGCGAGCAGTTCGCCCGTCGAGCGCCGCAAGCCGCGGTTGATGGCGTCATACATCCCCTCGTCCGGCTCGATGAACGCGCGCACGCGCCGGTCCTTGGCCAGCCACTCGCCCGTGCCGTCATCCGACCCGGCGTCCTGCACGATGTGCTCGTGCTCGACGCCCTGGTCGGCCACCGAGGCGACGCACAGATTGAGCCAGTCGGACTGGCGGAAGCTCGGGGTGATGATGGAAAACCTCACGGCAATCGGCCGGCTGCGCCGCGTCCCTTTCTCCCGCCGGCACATGTGGAATAGCCGAAGCGCCCGCGGGATTCAAGCCGCGCGCCGTCAGAATTCCACTGGCTCGTTCGCCGTGCCGCATTGCGCGCAGCGCGACACGTCCACGTCCCGGTCGTCCGTGTAAACCGACCCGCAGCGGGTGCAGCGGAAGATGTGGTCCTCGGTCGGCTCCGGCTCGAAGCGCTTCCGCCGCCGCCAATCGAGGAACACCACCGTGCCGAGCGCTCCCAGCGCGAGCAGCACGTAGCCGAAAAGGAGCGTGTGAATCGAGAACGTCATGGCGGAGGCGCGGGCGCGTTCGTTGGCGGCACCACGTGCCAGCGGAACACGAGCGTGCCGCGCGTCATCGTGCCCGCGGGAGCGGACTTGGGCAGCGGCTGGAAACGCAGCAATCGCGTGAGGTCGAGCGCATGCTGGTTGGCCGCACGCTGCGCGGGGTCGCCGGGCGCCGAATCCAACGCGAGGCGCGGCGAGAACACCAGCCCCTCGGATGTGACGAACACTTCCACAGACGTGTCCGCAAGCAGGTCCGTGTGCGCAAACGACCGCGGTTGCACCGTCTGCACAACAGGCCGCGCGCGCAACGGCCCCTCGACGCGCCAGCTTGACTCGCGCACCACCGGCCCGCCCGCCGCGACTTCCACCGTCGGCGCAACCGCCTGCTTGTCCGCCACCGCCACCGGCGCGGACTGGTTTGTGCGCAGGAACTCGCGAAACGCGGCGCCGATGTGCGACGTCGAGCGGTCCATGAACCGCTCCGGGTCCGTCCAGTCCTGAAGCCGATACTCCTGGCGCGGCGGATTCAGCCACGCCGCGCCGGAGAATGCCCTCGGCGACACGCGCGCGAACAGCGCCGGGTCACCCGCAGCGAGCGAGTCGAGCAACTGCTGGTTGGCCCGCGGCCCGAGCACGAGCCGCATCGCCATGACGGATGGGGTCGAGCCTGTGCTCGCCGGCAGCGGCGCGGCGAGCTTCCACAGCACCGCCACCTGCGCCGCGAACAGCAGCACCACCGCCGCCGCCCACCGCTCGCGCGACCAGCGGTCGGGGTTGGGGCTCGGGTGGCGTTCCATGACGGCGTCCAAGTTCGACACCACGTTACAGGAAACTGCTCGAAACGGACAGGCAGGAAGCTTGCCCCACTACGCTCGAAGCGCCGCGATCACTCGCGACTGCTCCTCGTCCGTCATTTGCGAAAACAGCGGCAGGCACAGGCATTGGTCGCTCGCGCGCTCGCTCTCCGGGAAGCTCTGCGCGCCGAACTCGTCCACGTAGCACGGCTCGCGATGGATGCTCATGATGCCGCGGCGCGTCGCGATGCCGGCGGCGAGCAGGCGTTGCAACAGCGCGTCGCGCTGCGCCGCGTTCGAGTCCTTCAAGCGCACAAGGTAGGTCTGGTGATTCCACTTTGACTCCGGCGGTTCACGGAACAGTTCGAGTTGCGGAATCGAGGCCAGTTCGCGGTCATAGCTTGCCGCGAGTTCGCGCCTCCTCGCGATGAGTTGCGGCGACCGCCGAAGCTGCGCGAGTCCGAGCGCCGCCTGCACGTCGGTCATGCGGTAGTTGTAGCCGAGCTCCACGTATTCCTCGGTCACGATGGTCTGCGACTCGTGCCGCGCGAGGTCGTTCACCGACATGCCATGCTGCCGCAGCAGGCGCAGGCGGCGCGCGACGTCGTCGCTGCCCGTCGTGAGCATCCCGCCGTCGCCGGTGCTGAGCACCTTGCGCGGGTGGAAGCTGAAACACACAAGCGGCGACCAGTCGTTGCAACCGACGCGCCTGCCGCGATGCTCGCTGCCGGTGGCGCAAGCGGCGTCCTCGAGCAATGGAATCCCGTGCTTCTTCGCGATGGCCGCTAGCGCGTCGAGGTCCGCCGGGCGGCCGACTTGATGCACCACAAGGATGGCCTTCGTCTTCGGCGTGATGGCCGCGGCAACGCGCGCCGGGTCCATGTTCAGCGTGCGCGCATCAATGTCCACGAAGACCGGCCACGCGCCGCAGTATCGGATGGCGTTCGCACTCGCGATGAAACTGTGCGGCGTGACGATGACCTCGTCGCCCGCGCCGACGCCCAGCACGAGCAGTCCGAGGTGCAGTGCCGAGGTGCAGGACGAGACGGCGACGGCGTGCTTCGCACCCACGAACACGGCGAACTCGCGCTCGAATTCCGCCACCCGCGGCCCCTGCGTGATCCAGCCGCTGCGCAGCGTCTCGGTGACGAGCGCGATTTCGTCATCGCCGATGTCCGGCCGCGCGAGGGGAATCATCGCCGCCATCTCAACGCTCCCAGTTGCGCGCCGTCATCTGTTCAAGGCAGCGCGGATTCTCGGCGAACAGTCTGCGGAAGTGGTCGAGCGTCTTTGCCAGGCCATCCTTGAGCGAGACGCGCGGCTTGAAGTCCAGCGCGGTGCGCAGCTTCGTGGTGTCCACCCATAGGCGCGGCACGTCTACAGGGCGCGGCGCTTCAAGCACGGGCTTCAAGTCCGCGCGGGCCGTGACTTCGAGCACCGCTTGCGCGAGCGCATCCACGCGCACTTCCTCGCCGAAGCCGAGGTTCACCACTTCGCCGGTGAGCGCGTCGCACGTGGCTATGGTTGCGAGCGCCTCGACGCAATCGCGCACAAAAAGAAGGTCCCGCGTGTGCGAACCGTCGCCGAAGATGACCGGCGGCTGTCCCGCGAGCGCTCGCAACATGAAGCGCGGGATGACTTCGCCCGCGTCGCCCTCGAAGTGCGAGCGCGTGCCGTAGTTGTTGAACGGCCGCACGCAGACCGACGGCACGCCGAAGCCCTCGTGATACGCGCGCGTGTAGTGTTCGCCGGCGAGCTTGCTCGCGCCATAAACCGTGAGCGGCCACGTCGCGGTCGTCTCGCGGATGGGGAAGTCCGTTGCGCGACCGTAAACCTCGGACGACGACACGTAGATGAACCGCGCGACGCCCGCAGCCGCCGCGGCTTCGAGCATGTGCAGCGTGCCGAGCGCGTTGACCTGGTGATTTTCGATGGGGTTATGCAGCGAGTGCCGCACGCCGAGGCACGCGAGGTGAAACACAAAGTCCATCCCGCGGCACGCGCGCAGGCAGGTGGTCGCGTCGGTCACGTCGCCGTGCAAGATGCGCAGCGCCGGCCGGCCGGCGACGGCGGCGAGGTTTTCGCGTTTGCCGTTGCGGAAGTTGTCCAGCACGGCGACTTCGCAGCCGAGCTCGATGAGGTGTTCGACCAGGTGCGAGCCGATGAAGCCCGCGCCGCCCGTGACGAGCACCTTGTGTCCGCCCAGGTTCATGACGTGACGACGCTGATCTTGCGATTCACCGGCCGGGCGGGGTTGCCGGCGACAATCGCGCCCGGCGGCACGTCCTTGGTCACCACGCTGCCCGCGCCGACGATGGCGCCCTCGCCGATGGTCACGCCGCACAGGATGGTCGCGCTCGTTCCGATGGACGCGCCGCGCTTGACGAGCGTGGGCACGACCTTCCAATCCGCCTCGCCTTGGAGCGAGCCGTCGGGATTGGTCGCGCGCGGGTAACGGTCGTTGATGAAGGAGACGTTGTGGCCGATGAAAACGCGGTCCTCGAGCGTGACGCCCTCGCAGATGAACGTGTGGCTCGAAATCTTGCAGTCCGCGCCGATGCTCACGCCTTTCTGGATTTCCACGAATGCGCCGACCTTCGTGCGGTCGCCGATAGTGCAGCCGTAAAGGTTGACGAAGTCGCGGATGACCACGTCCTTGCCGAGCTTCACGTCGGCCGCGATTTTCTGAAATGGGCTCATAGGCTGACCAGCGCGCCCTGCCGCGCGAGGCTCTCCTGTGCGGCAACGAGGATTCTCACCACGCGTCTGCCCGCTTCGCCGTCGGTCTCAGGTCGCCGTCCGGTCGCGATGCAGTCGAGGAAGTGGTCGGTCTCGCGTTTGAGCGCCTCGGTGGTGTCGAGGTGCGGGATGTGCACGTCGCCGACGCGGTAGCCCGCAAGCATCTGGCGCGGGTCGGCGGCGGAGCCTTCCTTGAGCAGCAGGCCCTTGTCGTAAATCTTGATCTTCTCGTCGGGGCTGAGGTCGTCATAGACGAGCATCTGCTTGCTGCCGCCGATGAGAATGCGGCGGATTTTCGCGGGCGCGAGCCAGTTCACGTGGAAGTGCGCGAGCGTCTCGTCGCTGAAGCGCAGCGTGAGGTAGGCGATGTTCTCGATGCGGCTGCCCGCGACGTGACACGCGCCATGCGCGGCGACCTGCACGGGCTTCTTGTCGAGCACGTAGTCCATGATGCTCAGGTCGTGCGGCGCGAGGTCCCAGATGACATTCACGTCGTGTTGGAACAGGCCGAGGTTCACGCGCACGGAGTCGAAGTAATGGATGTCGCCCAGCTCGCCGCTCACGATCAGCTCGCGGATGCGCCGCACCGCCGCGGTGTAAACGAACGTGTGATCGCACATGAGCGTGAGGCCGCGCGCCGAGGCGAGCGCGAGCAGTTCGTCGCACTGCGCGACCGTCGTGGCCATGGGCTTCTCGAGGAGCACGTGCTTGCCGGCTTCGAGGCACTTCTTCGCCAGCGGGAAGTGCGTGCTCACCGGCGTGGCGATGGCGACGGCGTTCAAGCCCGGGTCGGCGAGCGCTTGGTCGAGGCTCGCTGTGGTGCGCGCCTGCGGATAGCGCCCGGCGAAGAGCGCGAGGCGCTTCGGGTCGAGGTCCACGAGCCAGCGCAGCGCCGCGCGCGGGTGGTCGGCGAAGTTGCGGATGAGGTTCGGCCCCCAGTAGCCGCAGCCGACGACGGCGAGGTGAATCGGTGGAGTGCTGGTGGCCATGCGATGGGGTGGAGGCGCGCTGCGCGATTGTTAAACCGCAGCGCGTGGGTTGAAACAACTCCAAACTCTGGGGCGCATCGCCGCGCGGCACAAAGAAGACGGGCGGCCGTTTCCGGCCGCCCGCGGTCGCAGAGGATTCGCGTCGGGCTATTGCAGTTTCGACTTGGCGTCCTCGGGGATGGTCACTTTCGTGGTGCCGACGTCCTTGGTTTCGATGGTCGTCGTGCGGCCCATGTTGATGTCGTTGTTGTTGAAGCTCATCGTGCCCTCGGTCGTGATTTCCATCTTCGCGAGCAGGCTGTCCTTGAGCCAGAACTTCACCGACGCCTTCGCGCCGTTGATGGGCGGGGTTTGTCCGCCGCCGCCACCGCCACGGCCACCGCCGCCGGCGAGCTTCGCGGTGGAGACGTAGCTGTAGTTGCCCTTGTCGTTGAGTTTCTTCGCGGTCGCCTTGACGGCGTCCTTCGGTGAATCCGCGGCAGTCGCGGCGAGCGCGAAGCCGAGGACGGATGTGAGCAGGAGGGTTCTCTACATGGCTGGTGGACTCGGTTTGGGTTGTCGCACGAAACGCCCGCGAACCTCGCGCCGGCACGACCGCGCCGCGGGGACTCCACGGGTGTTCCGGCCTTCAACCACCGGGGGCGTCGGGGGGGGGTGCGGCGCGGGTTCGCGCGTCACTTCGCCGTGAACCGCAGCACGCGCGTGGAGAACTTGAACTCGCCGACCCACAGCCGCGCGCCGTCGAAGGCGAGCGTTGCGGGCTGGAAGAGCGTGTCGCGGCCGATGCTCGGCTTGCGCTCGCTGTCGTCCTTCGCGCCGAACAACGCGTCCGCGGGCCGGCCATCGAGCGCGTCCTCGACGCGATGCCAGACGTGGACGCGGTGGAAGCTCGTGTCCGCGACGAACATGTGGCCGTGCGCGATGACGCATTTGCCCGGCAGGTTGAAGCGTCCAGGTCCGCCGAGGCGCTGCGGTTGCGCGCCGTTCGCAAGTTCGCTCACGCGCCACAGGTTGATGTTTGAGCCCTCGAACGGCGCGGCGGCGAGCCATGTGCCGTCGCTCGACAAGCGGCCCGCGCTCTGAACAGGCAACTCGCACTTCGGTTCACTGTCGGTGACGGGAATTCCCTCCCACACGTAGATGCGGCCCGCTCGGCGGTCGGCGAGATACAGGTGCTTCGCGTCGAGCGCCACGCCGGTGAGTTCGCCGAACTGCACGCCGCCGATGTTGCCGCTCAGCGTCACGTCCGGCGGTTCGCCTTTCAGCGGGAGGTTCTTCCACACATAAACCGTGTTGCGGCCGGCCAGCACGAGCGTTTGTCCGTGCAGCGCGTTGTCCCACGGGCCTTCGGGCAGGTGCACGACGAGGTCGGGCTTTGCGCCGCTCGCGTCGGGGATGCGCCGCCAGACGAACATCTTGCGGTCGAAGTCGGAGGTGACAAACAGGCTCGTGCCGTCCGTTGCGACGACCGGGTTGGTGATGAAGAAGTTCTCCGCCCACGTGTCCTGCTCCGGCGTGTCGCTGCCGATGGCGAAGTCCGGCGGCTGATGGTCGCGAGTCGGCAGCGCGTTCCACGCGAGCACGTTGTTGCCGTTGTAATTGGCCACGTAGAGCCGACCGTTTGCGATGACCGCGTCGGGTCCGTCGCCGTTGCGATACGAGGCGGGGCGGAGGATGACGTCGGCGTCCACCTCGTCGCTGCGGGGCGTCGAGTTCCAGATGAAGAGCTTCGACATTCCGGCGAGCACGAGCTCGCGGTCGGGCGCGAACGAACCCTTCATCCACTCGCGCCACGTGAAGTCGGCAGGCTGGTCCGCGCTAGTCGGGAAACCGCGCCACACCATCGTCGCGGGCCGCGAGTCCTCGCCGTAGTTGTGGTCGCTGACGGCGAAGACGGTCTTGCCGTCGCTCGTGATGTTTCGCGGCGTGCCCGCGCCTTGCGGGCGAAGCACAAGGTCGGGCGATTGGTGGTCGCGAGTCGGCAACGCATTCCAGACGAGCACCGCACTGCCGCGCGTGGCGACGACGGCGAGCTTGGTTCCATCAGTCCACACGCCCCACGGCCAGCCGAAGCGTTGTCCGCCGCTGAATCCGGGACGCTTACCGGGTTGCGAACCGATGGGCCGGGGCTGCGACGTGCCCGCGAGTTGCGCGAGATCAATCACCAAGTCCGCCGGCTGCGCGTTCTTCGTCGGAAACGAATTCCAGATGAGCACGCGGTCGTTGTCCGTGTCGGCGACGGCGAGCCTCGTGCCGTCCGGTGACATCGCGACGTTGCCCGGCCAGTTCATCTGATGGCGACCGGTGCCGGGATCGTTCGATGTGAAATCCGGCTGGCCGAGGACGAAGTCGGGCGGCGTGTTCTTCGCGGGCGCGGACTTCCACACGAGCACGCGATTGTTCCACCGGTCCGCGACCATCAGCGACTTGCCGTCGGTGGCGAGGCCAGTCGGATGATTGAAGAGCAGGGGACCTCCCGAGTTGTTGAAGCCTTTCGCACCGAGCACGATGTCCGCAGGCTGGCCGGTGGTGAAGCGGCCCTTCTTCGCGTCGGCCGCCACGGGATACTTCGACGCGACTTCCTCCATGCGAAACTCGCCGCGCGGCTGAAGTGGCCCGCGTTTCGGCTGCGGGTCGTTTGGCGGGCGCGGCGCGAAACCGCCGGGTGGATTCCCCTGCGGCTGCTTTCCTGTCGCGCTCGCCACTGCATTTGCGCGGCCGAAGCTTGTCGCCACCACGAGCCACGAGCCGTCGCGCAACTTCACCGCGCCGGGGTCCGCGCCCTCGAATCGAAATGCGCCCGTGCCCGCGCGCCAGGTCGCGCCATCACTGCTCACGAGCGGCCACGGGCCGGGCCCGGAGCCGAAGAACACAAGCTGTCCGCCTTCGCTCTGCATGTTTCCAAGCCACTTGCCTTGCGACGGCATCGTCACGTCGGCGACGCGCTGGAAAGTCAGGCCGTCCTTGCTTGTCGCATGATAGCCCGAACCTCCGCGCGGCGGCGCTCCGCGCTGCATTTGGGCCGCCATCTCCTCGGGCGTGCCGTTGTCGGGCACGATGAGGTGAAACAGGCCATTGTGCAGTGCGGCGGCGCAATCAATCACCACACGCCCTTCGATGGCGAAGCGGACGCCCGGCTCGAACGTGTAGTTCACGCCGTCGCTCGAAATCGCGGAGTAGATCTCCGGCGTGCTGAGACGGAAATCGCGGCTGCGGTTCGACGTGAAGTAAAGCCGCACCCGGCCATCAGGCAGCGGCACGAGCGTCGGGTCGAACGGCCGCGCGAGGTCGGCGTTCATGCCCGTGACGGAGATGGGTTGCGCAGGAGTCCACGACTTTCCCTCGTCGCTGGAGAAGCGCACCGCCACGCGGTCGAAGTTGCGATTGTCGTCGGAGGGGAAGTTCTGAAACGCAGCGAGCAGGCGGCCGTCCTTGAGGCGCGCCACCGTGGGCACTCCTGCGCGCTCGAAGACGGAAAGCCGCTCACCACGCCCGTCCGCGCCGATGCGCGTGACGACCACATCGTTGTCCCACGGACCCGAGCCTGGTGGTCGCGGCCCGGGCGGAAGTCCCGGCTGGCCTTGCGGTGGTCGTGGCTGTTTCGACTGCGGCGGTTGCTGCGAGAAACTGCCCGCGCACGACAGCGCGAGCAAGGCGAGCACGAGTCGCGCGCTCATGTTCGGCTAACGGGATTCGGGACGCCGCGGCTGGTCTTGCGGTCCACCCTGCGGAGGATTCAAGCGCGGACGATCACCGGGCTGCGAATCGCCACCACCCGGCTGGCGGCGGAATTGCGGCTGCGGGCCGTCGGGGCGCGACCCCGGTTGCGGGTCATTCCCATCACGACGGAAAGGCGGGTTGACGTTGCCGGGCCCGCGGTCTCCGCGAGGACCGGGTGGATTGAAGTTGTCGCGCGGCGCGCCGCCGGGACCGAAGTCGGGGCGCGGTCCCTGCAAGCGCGGACCGGGTTGGTCCTGTCCGCCACCGCGCTGCATCGGCGGGACAACTCCGGGACGGCCACCATCGTCGCGACGCGGATCGAAGTCGTTGCGCGGATTGCCGCGCTCGACGGGCGGAACGAAATCGCCGCGACCACCGCGGTTGAACTCACCTCCACCTTGCGGGCCGGGAGGACGGTTACCCTGCGGCGCGATGCCACCACCGCGATCGAAGTTCGGGCGGTTCTGTCCTTCGAACGGCGGCCGCACTCCGCCCGGTTGATTGCCGTCGCGTCGCATCGGCGGCTGGAACTGTGGCCGATTGTTGTCGCCGAACTGTGCGCCGCGCGGGCCTTCACCGCGGTCGTTGAAGCGCTGGCCCTCGAGCGGTGGCTGGCCTTCGCCTCCGGGTCGGCGCGGTTCGTTCGAGCCTTGCGGGCCGGCCTGCGGACCGCCCTGCCCCGGACCCATCGGGCGCGGGCCGACGCGCTGGAGAGCTTCCTCGACGTGCTTGAGTTGCTCGGGCGTGAGCTTGGAGCGCAGTTCATTCAGCAACGCGGTGTTGAAGTCGCGCGGTCCGGCGCCGCCAACGTTCTCGCGCGCTTGTCCGGCGCCAGGCTGGCCTTCGCGGGCCTGCGGGTCGCGAGGGGGCTGGCCTTCGCCGCGGGTGCGCTTGGGTTGCGGTGAGTTGGGCTGCTTCGCGTCCTGCGCGTGGAGCGACGAGGCGGCGAGCGCGGCGCACAACGCGCAGGCGGTCGTGAGGGAACGGAGTGTCTTCATGAGTGGAGTGGTTGGACTTTGCTGCTCTGTGGCGAAGGTAACAAGGATGGAGATGATGGCAACGGGCGGGGGATGAGAGCGACGGTTCGCGTGACGAATGGCCGGGGCCGCGGGATGAACCGCGAAGCTCAACGCTCGTAGAATGTCGCCGCCTCGGTGAAGCCGCGCACATCGCCCGCAGTGCGACCGGCGAGCACCTCGACCTTGAGCCGGCGCGGCGCGACGAGTTGCACGAGCAGCACGCCGTGGACGCGGTTGGTGTCAATGCCCGGATACGGCTGGCCGGCGTTGTTGATGGCTCCGAAAGTCAGCTCGTATTTCACCGGCGCATCACCGACGCGGACCTTCGCGGGGTCGGGCGAATTGTCCTTCACCCAGAATTGCCGGGGTTGGCCGTTGAAATCGCCGATGCTCGCGACGGTTCGGGTGGTGACAATGTGGTGCGGTGCGAGAGCGAGGTGGCCGACCCAGTAGTCAAGCCGGCGGTTGAGGCCCGCGTAGCCGCCGGTGCCTTCGCGATACCAACTGCCCGCGGCTGTGCCGTCCACGTCGTGGTCAATCTTGCCGCCGGGCGGCGCGGCTTTGCGAGGGTTGAAGGCCAGCAGGCGCGAGCGGAGTGGTTCGTCCACGTAGTCGAAGGGGTCCGCGACGTGCGGCTTCCACGGGTCGCGCTTCTCGAACTGGCGCGGGTTCACGAAGCCCTTCAGCGTGGACTCGAGGTTGATGACGGTGAAGTCCACGCCGTGGCCGCCACCGACGCGCCCGATGGTCTGCCCGGCCGTCACTGCCACGCGCACGTTAGTGGGTGGACCGCCGCGAGGGATTGGCCCGATGGCATCCACCACGGTGGTGTCGAGGTCATCAATCAAGCCAAGCCACGAATAGAAGGTGCCCGTGTGTTCGATGACGACCATGAACTCGCCGGTGAACTGGCCTTTCACACCGGGGTCGGGGTTGTTCCCGGTGGCTCGCTGCACCGCGACGATGAAGCCATCCGCCGGCGCAATGACCGGATAGTGGCCGCGCGGCGCGCGGCGATCCTTCGCGGCGATCCCAAGGTGATCGCTCGGCACGACGTGTCCCCACACCATCATACCGAGCGGCCCGATGTTGCCGATGTCCTCGACGCGGAGAGGGAAGTGTCGCAGGCGGACTGGGCCACGGCCTTGCTGACGACCGCCGCTCCACATCTGCTGCACTTGGGAGGCGGTGGAGAGTGGCGGTGTAGAGGGTTGGGCGTCGGACGCGGATGGCGCCAAACTGAGCAGCGCCGTCACGAACATCGCGCGGAACAGAAGCTCCGCGCACCGGTGCGAAAGGTTAGCGTTCATAAACCACTGCTGCGGTGGTGAAGCCGCGGACGTCGGTGGCGGACTTGCCGGGGAACGCTTCGAATTTCAGTTTGCGATTTGGCAGCACTTGCGCGAGCGCGACGCCTTGCACCACGTCGGCGTCGTGGCGGACCTGCACTTTGCCGTCGCTGCCGAGCCGGCCCCAGATGAGTTCGTATTTCACCACGCCATCAGCCTCGGAAACTTTCGCCGGGTCGGGCGCGTTGCCCTTCACCCACCATTGGCGCGGCCGTCCGTCGTAGTCGCCGATGCTCACGATGAACTTCGACGGGTCGATGTGGTGCGGCGCGAAGGCGAGGTGGCCCATCCAGTAGCCGCGCGGATCGCGGCGGTCGCCGGGATAACCGCCGCTGCCTTCGCGGAACCAGTTACCAATGAGCCGGCCGTCCACGTCGTGATCAATCTTGCCGCCGAACGGCGCGACCTTGCGCGGATTGAGCGCGAGCAGTTTCGACTTCAGCGGCTCGTCGAAGAACTCCAACGGATCCACCACGTGGATGCGCCACGCGTAGTGGCCGTAGAGTTTCGGAGTCAGGAAGCCCGCGAGTTTCACCTCGGTGTTCACGACGCCGAAATCGAGCGAGCGGCCGCGGACTTTTCCGAGGACTTGTCCGGCCTTCACCGGGATGCGGGCGTTCACCTGCGGGCCCATGCGTCTTGCGGCAAAGCGCTCGCGCACGGCGTCGTCGAGGCGGTCGAGCACGACGGCGTCGAGTTGCGTGAGCAAATCGAACTGCGAGTAGAACGTGCCGCTGTGCTCGATGGTCAGCGCGAAGTCGTCGTAAGCGCGTTGTTGCTCGGTCGCGCCCGCGAGTTGGGTGCGGTGCGAGACGACGACGATGAACCCGTCCGCGGGCGCGAGGATGTCCACGGCGGCCTCGCGTGAGCGCGGGTAAAAATATGCGTGATCAATCGGGCACACGTGCCCGCCGACCACCAGTCCGTAGGGAACGAACGTGCCGGTGTCCTCGACGCGCATCGGCGAGTGCGTGAAGCGAACCGGTCCCTTGCCCACGGCACGCCCCTGGCTCCACATCATGGCGAGGTCGAGCGTGCCGTCGGCGCGGACGGTTCGGTCGGGACCGCGCAAGTTGCCCGGCTGCGTGCGTTGTTGCGTTTGCTGGGCCGGGGCAAGTCCGAGCGACGCGCACAGCGAGGCGAGTCCGCAGATGAAGGCGAGTGTTCTCATGCGACGATGGCGACTTTGGACGCGAGCAGCGCCGCCTGCAAGCGCGCTGGGATGAACCGCGCTTCCTGCGGGATGGACGCGACTGGCCACGAGACGGGAAGCGGGTTCGGGCCGGAATGCTGGCGGCACCGGTGACTATTGCTTCGCCTTCGCCGCGGGCGCGGGAACGGGCTTGCGGTCGAGGTTGCGATTCAAGTCCGCCTCGACGAGTTCCGACATCGCGCCGACCCTCGGCACTTCGAGCCCCGCGGCCCAGAGAATGCCATTCAGCACGAGCTTGCGCTGGCTGCCGTAAGTCCAGCTCTTGTGCAGGTCCGCGCCCGTGAACGCGAACCCGCGCCCGCCGCCCGCGCGCTGGTGCGCCCACGCGATGACCTCGTCGCGGCCGGTGTGCTGCTTCGCATCGGCACTCGTGCGCGACTTGTCCGGCACCTGCCCGACGAGCAGCGGCACGAAGCCCTTCTCCGCAAAGTGCATGTTGTAAAGCCAGCCGTCCGCGGGCGCGGCGAACGGCGTCACGCCGCGCAACACCGGATGCGCGCCCGCGGGCTTGAGGTCCATGTCCCAATGCCCGCGGCAGCCGATGTCGCTGTGGAACACGCCGCCGAGCCAGTCCTTCACGCGGCTGGCGGCCGCACCCTTCGGGAAATCCATGGCTTGGTGCAGCAGGACAAACCCCGCGCCGCCATCGAGCAGTTTCGCGAGCCGCTCCCAACGCGAGGGCTCGATGAACGGCTGCTTGCCGCCGCCGTCGCCGAAGTAAACCACGCACTTCACTCCATCGAGCACGCGTTCGTCTTTCGGCCAGTCACGCGCCATCACCGGCCACACGCCGGGCTGCTGCTTGAGCCACTGCTGCAGCAGCGCGCAGCCCGCGAAATACTCGTGTGCCATCGGCTTGCTGCTCGGCCCGCCGGCCAGCAGGAGGACCTTGGCGAGGTTCGCATCCGGCGCGTCCACCTCGAGCGGCACCTGCGACTGATCATGCGGGTCGGCCGCGCGCAATGGCGCTATGCAGGCGGCGGCGAGGAGAAGGAGGGCGCGGCAAGGCGATAGTTTCATGCGCGCATTAGGCGGAGGACCGCGCGACGTGGCGAGGCGAAAAACCACGCAACCTCCCGCCACGACGAATCACCTGCGGATGTCATGCCGGTGCGTTGGCCGTTCGTGGCAGGTGCGCCTCAAAGTTCGAGCGCATAAGCCTGATCGCAGCGACGAGGGAAACCGTCGCGCGCGATGGGCTTGAACCCGGCACGTTCGTAGAGGCGGATGGCATCCTTGAGCACGCTCGCCGTGCCAAGCGTGACGCGCTTGAATCCGAGCGCGCGCGCGCGCACCAACGAGATCTCCAGCAGACGGCGTCCGAGCCCGTGACCGCGCGCGTCGCGACGGAGATACATCTTGCGCAGTTCGCATGACTCCGCGCTGTCGCGATGAATCCCACAAGAGCCGACGATGCTGCCCGCAGCGTCCACGACGACCCAGAACGCGCCGCCTGACTTCGTGTAGTGCGCTTCGATGTCCTTCAAGTCCGCATCGGTCTCGCCGGGCTCGGGTGTGAGGCCGTATTCGCGCAACACGGCATGCACGAGCGCTTCGACCGCGGCGCAGTCGGAGTTTGTCGCGGTGCGGATGGAGAAGGTGTCACTCACAGCGTTCAAAACCACTTTGCCTGCGCGGGCGCGGGCTTGTGGTTCGCGAGCCAGTCCATCACTTCGTGCGGATGCGCCGCGACGTGGTAGAGCCTGGCGTGGTCGGGCTTCTTGAACTTCTGCTCGACGAGTCGCTCGAACATCTGCATCAGCGGGTCGTAGAAGCCGTCGGTGTTCAGGAACGCGACGGGCTTGGCGTGCTGCTGAAGCTGCTTGAGCGTGAGGATTTCGAGAATCTCCTCCAGCGTGCCCCATCCGCCGGGCAGCGCGATGAAGGCGTCCGCGCGCTCCTCCATCACCGCCTTGCGCTCGCGCATGGTCTCGACCACCACGAGCTCATCCGCGGCTCGATAGGCGAGTTCCTTGTCCACCATGAAGCGCGGGATCACGCCGATGACCCTGCCGCCGTGCCGGTGCACCGCGTTCGCCACCGCGCCCATGAGACCGATGTTGCCGCCGCCATAAACGAGCGCCAGTCCGCGCTGTGCGAGCAACGCGCCGAGTTCGGCAGCGACATCGAAGTAGCGCTGGTCAATTGCGCTGCTCGACGCGCTGTAAACACAGACGGCGCGGTGCATACGCGAAGTGTCGCCATTCAAACGCCGAAGGCAAGCGGCCCGCAGTCGGCGGCGAGCCTTGCCGGTTGCGGCGCGTTCTGCGACGCTCGCGCCGCACATGCCCACGACGGTTTCATCGGCGCGAACCCGCGCGGCTCAATGCCTCGCGCTCGCCGCAGCGTTGCTGGTTCCGGCACCGCGCGCCGAAGCGGCCCGCGGGCCGACTGCCCGGGACCAGTTCTTTGCCGCCACGAACGCGCACACGTTCGTCATCCGCATCGCGACCGACGAACTCGCCAAGCTCCGCCGCAACAACCGCGCCTACGTGCTGTGCGTCGTGACTGTGGACGGCAACTTTTTCGTCAAGGACGCAGGCATCCACCTGAAGGGCGGCGCGGGCAGCTTCCGCGGGATTGATGACAAGCCCGCGCTCACGCTGAGCTTCGGCAAATTCCAGGACGGCCAGAAACTCATGGGAGTGCGCAAGCTGCACTTGAACAACTCCGTGCAGGACCCGAGTTTCATGACGGAGAACATCGCCGGCTGGATGTTCGACCGCGCCGGTGTGCCCGCGCCGCTGGTCACTTACGCGCGTGTCGAGTTGAACGGCCGCGACCTCGGCTTCTACGTCGCCATCGAGGGTTTCGCGAAGGATTTCCTGCACCGCTACTTCGACGACGTGACCGGCAACCTATACGACGGCGGTTTCGGCCAGGACCTCGACGCGAAGAAGCAGAAGCTCTCCGGCGAAGACCCGAACGAGCAGCGCGACTTGCGCGCGCTCGTGGATGCCGCGCGCGAAACGGATCCGCAACGCAGATGGGAACGCCTCTCGCAGGTGCTCGACGTGGACCGCTTCGCGAGCTTCCTCGCGTTGGAAGTGCTCACCAGCCATTGGGACGGCTACACGCACAACCGGAACAATTACCGCCTGTATTCGGACCCCAAGACCGGACGGTTCGTGTTCTTCCCGCACGGGATGGACCAGATGTTCGGCGGCGGCCAGCACGCGCTCCGGCCCGGCGCGCTCAACGGCTTGCTCGCCGCCGCCTTCATGCAGGTGCCGCAGGGCCGCGCGCTTTACGAGGACAAGGTCCGAGCCGCCTACACGAACGTCTTCGACCTCGAGGCCGTCATCAACCGCGTCAACCACCTCGCCGCCATCATCCGGCCCGCGCTCGCCGCCGTGACCCCGCGCGCCGCGCAGGACCACGCCGGGCAGGTGTCCGGGCTGCGCGACCGCATCGTCGCCCGCCACCGCGCCATCGGCCAGCAACTCGGCTCGCCGCCGCCCGAGGCGATGAAGTTCGCCGCCGACAACTCGGCGAAGCTCCCTCGCTGGGAAACGCGCCAGGACTCCGGCGAACCAGTGCATGACCAGCCGAAGCTCGACGGCCGCGCGACGCTGCACATCCATTCCAAAGGCGCGCCGACGGTCGCCTCGTGGCGCACGACTGTGCTTCTCGCCGCGGGCCGCTACCGTTTCACCGGCGATGCGAAGGCCGCGGGCATCGAGCCGCACACGGGTGCGCCCGGCACCGGCGCCGGCCTGCGCATCTCCGGTGGACAGCGCGAGAACAAACTCTTCGGCAGCTCCGCATGGACCGCCCTCGCGCACGAATTCGAGGTCGGCGACCTGACCGAGGTGACGCTTGTCGCCGAACTCCGAGCGAACAAGGGCGAAGTCTGGTTCGACGCCGGCTCGCTCAAGCTCACGCGCCTCCGCAACTGACGCGCCATGTCCCTCCGGCAAGGCATCCTCAATCCCGGCCTCCTCTCGCTGCTCGCCCGCGCGCGGCACACCAACGCCATCGTGCTCGCCGACTGCGACTTCCCCTCGTGGCCCGGACTCGAGACCGTGGACGTCTCCCTCACGCGCGGATTCCCGACCGTGCTGCAGGTGCTCAAGATCATCCAGCCCCACTGGAAATGCGGCGCCGCGTTCATGGCGAGGGAATTCCTCGAACACAACGACAAGCGCACGCGCGCCGCGTTCGTGCGCGCCTGCCGCGGCATCGAACTCGCCTTCGAGCCGCACGCCGACTTCAAGAAGCGCATCCCCGCCGCCATCGGCCTCATCCGCACCGGCGACGCCACGATCTACAGCAACATGATCTTGGTTTCCAACTGAGTCGGAGCGCCGGTCTCCGACCCGGCGTGAACCTGCATAGAATCGAACCAACGCGCCGGATCGGAGATCGGCGCTCCAATACAAATGAAGTCCGCCGTTGCCATTTCGCTCGTGCCCGAGGCGCGCGGCGGGCCGTTCGTGTTCTGGGACGATCTCGAGGCCGGGTTCGCCGCGGCGGCGCGGCACGGATTCGATGCGGTCGAGATTTTCACGCCGTCGTCAAACGCGATTCCGCTCAGCAAGGTGCAGGGGCTTTGCGCGCAACATTCGCTCAAGCTCGCCGCCGTCGGCACCGGCGCGGGCTGGGTGAAGCACAAGCTCCGCCTCACCGATCCCGACCCCGCCGTCCGCCAGCGGGCGCGCGAGTTCATCTTTGGCATCATCAACTTCGCGGGCATCCTCGGCGCGCCGGCCATCGTGGGCTCGATGCAAGGGCGATGGGAGGGCGCGGTCACGCGCGAGCGGGCGCTGGACTGGCTGGCGGACGAGTTGCGCGCGCTCGGCGAACGCGCGAGCGGCCATGGCGTGCCTCTGCTTTACGAACCGTTGAACCGCTACGAGACGAACCTGCTCTGCCGCGCGGGCGACGCGGCGAGGTTCATCGAGGACCGCGGCATCAAGAACGTGATGCTGCTGTGCGACCTGTTCCACATGAACATCGAGGAGGCGGACGTCGCGGGCGCGTTGCGGTCCGTCGCGCCGCATCTCGGCCACGTGCATTGGGCGGACAGCAACCGCCACGCGATGGGCTTCGGCCACACGGACGCCGCGCCCATCGCCGCCGCGCTGCGCCACATCGGTTACTCGGGCTATCTCTCGGCCGAAGTGCTGCCGCTGCCCGATGGCGACTCGGCGGCGAGGCAGACGATCGCAAGTTTCCGAAAGGTAAACGCCGACCCCTGACTGACCTTCTCCCATGCTCAAAACCCAGCTTCTCCATCCCGACATTCTCCGCGTGTGCGCGAAGGCCGGACATCACGCGAAGATCCTCATCGCCGATGGCAATTATCCCGCCTCGACCAAGAAAGGACCGAACGCGGAACTCGTCTGCCTCAATCTCGCGCCGGGCTGCGTGACCGTGGCGCAGGTGCTGCGCGCACTGTTGAGCGCGGTGCCGGTGGACTTCGTGAACACGATGGGCATCCCGGCGGACGACGCCTACGCGAAGTTCGGCGAACCGCCCGCGTGGGCCGAGTTCCGCGCCATCGCGAAGGAGGCGGGCGTGACCGCGCCCATCGAGCCGATCTCGAAGTGGGACTTCTACAAGCACGTCGAGTCGCCCGACCACGTGCTGACCATCCAGACAGGCGACCAGGCGCTGTGGGCGAACGTGCTGCTCACGCTCGGCTGCAGGACGGCGTGAGGCGCGCGGGAAAAAAGCCTTGCGCCGCCGTTCGCGCCAGAGTTTGCTCCCGGTCATGAACACACCTGCTTTTCCGGGAGGCACCATTGTCCTTTCACGCCTTGGGCGCCGCGAATTCATCCGTTACTCGGCCGTCACGGCGACTGTGCTCGGCGTCGCGCCGTCCTTCCTGCGCGGGCAGAACCTCAACAGCAAGCTCTCCGTCGCCGCCATCGGCGTCGGCGGCAAGGGTAGCAGCGACACCTCGCAGGTCGCCGGCCATGGCGAGAACATTTACTCCGTGTGCGACGTGGACAAGAACACGCTCGAAAGCGCGGGCAACCGCTACAAGGGCGCGAGCCGCTACACCGACTACCGCAAGATGCTCGAGGAGGTCGGCAGCCACATTGACGCCGTCATCGTCAGCACGCCCGACCATCACCACGCCATCGCCACCTCGATGGCGATGAAGATGGGCAAGCACGCCTACGTGCAAAAGCCGCTCACGCACTCCGTCTTCGAGGCGCGGCACCTGCGCAACCTCGCGAAGGAAAAGAAAGTTTGCACGCAGATGGGCAACCAGGGCAGCGCCGGTCCCGGTCTGCGCCGCGCGGTCGAGGTCATCCAGGCCGGCCTCATCGGCAAGCCTCTCGAATTGCACGTCTGGAGCAACCGCCCCATCTGGCCGCAGGGCATTGACCGTCCCGTCGGCGAAGACCCCGTGCCCGAGCACCTCGACTGGGACGTGTGGCTCGGACCCGCGCCCTCCCGCCCCTTCAAGGCAGGAGCCGAGGCCACCGACAAGGAAGGCAAGAAGCGTCGCGGCAGCGGTCCGTATCATCCCTTCGCGTGGCGCGGCTGGATTGACTTCGGCACGGGCGCGCTCGGCGACATGGCGTGCCACACCGTCAACATGCCCTTCCGCGCGCTCAAGCTCGGTTACCCAACGGCGGTCGAGTGCGAGGAAGTCTCCGAAGTGAAGAAGGAAACCTATGCGAAGACCTCGCGCATCCGTTTCGAGTTCCCCGCACGCGAGGGCCTGCCGCCGCTGAAATTCTGGTGGTATGACGGCAGCCCGAACGACAAGTCCGTGACGCTGCTGCGTCCCTCGCCCGACATCACGCAGGACATCGTGGCCTTGCGCGGCAGCTTGCCCGCCAGCGGCTGCCTCGTCATCGGCGACAAGGGCCGGCTCTTCTCGGGCGACGACTACGGCTTCTCGTTCCACTTCCGCATGAACGACGAGAAGACGTTGCGCCCGCAGGTGACCAAGGTGGACGGCAAGGATGTCGAGGATGAGGCCATCCGCAACATTCCGCAGACCATCCCGCGCCTCGCGAACGCGGGCGACGACGGCCACAAGAAGGAATGGCTCGACGCCATCCGCGCGAACAAGCCCTCGATGGCGTTCAGCAATTTCGACGTCGCGGCGTATCTCACGGAGGTCATCCTGCTCGGCTGCGTCGCCGTCCAGCACGGCACCGGCAAGAAGCTCGACTGGGACGGCCCCGGCATGAAGGCGAAGAACGCGAACATCGCCAGCCTCGTGAAGCGCGAGTATCGCAAGGGCTGGGCGCTCTGAGCCATCGTGCGTCCTCGTCCTCGCCGTCGTCCTCGAATCCGACGATTGACCGGGGACGAGCAGGAGGACGAGGACGAACGAGATTTGTTCCTCGCGTGGCTCATCAAACCCGCACCGCCCGGTGCGACGGTCGCGCCACCGGCTTCGTGACGCGCGGCTTTCGGCTTCGCGCTTGTTTTCACCGCGCGATTCGGGTCTAACCCGCGCATGCCAGACTGGCTCGCGGCCGTGCTCCTCGGCCTCATCGAGGGAGTGACTGAATTCCTGCCCGTTTCCTCCACGGGCCACATGCTGCTCGTGGAAAACCTCGGCTGGGTTCCCCGCCAGTCGGACCTGTTCAACGTCGTCATTCAGGTCGCTGCGGTGTTCGCAGTCTTCGGAGTGTTCTCCGAGCGCATCCAGCAACTCCTGTTCGGGCTCGGCGACGCGAAGAACCGTGATTATCTCCTCAAGCTCTTCGTCGCGTTCGTCCTCACCGGCATCGGCGGGCTGTGGATGAAGAAGGCAGGGCTCAAGCTGCCGCACGAGGCCTCGCCCATCGCGTGGGCCACGCTCGCGGGCGGCGTGGCGTTCCTGCTCGCCGAAGAGTGGCTGCTGGACCGGACCGCCACCGACTCCATCACATGGAAGGTGGCTCTCGCCGTCGCGGCCGGGCAGCTCGTGGCGGCGGCGTTTCCCGGCGCGTCTCGTTCGGGCACCACTATCCTCTTCGCGCTGCTGCTCGGTGCGAGCCGGCCGGCGGCGACGGAGTTCTCATTCCTCGTTGGCATTCCGACGCTCGCCGCTGCGGGCGCCCTCGAGACGTTCAATGCCCTCAAGGCCGGCGGCCTGCGCGCGCTCTCGGACGACAAGACGCTGCTGCTCGTCGGCGGTTCGGTGGCGGGGGTGACGGCGTTCCTGACGGTGAAGTGGCTATTGAAGTTCGTGCAGACGCACACGTTCATCGCCTTCGGCTGGTATCGGGTCGCGCTGGGGGTGGCGACGCTCGCGTGGGGCCTCGGCGCGAAGTGAACGCCGGTCAGTATTTCTTCGTGAACTTCTTCCTGCCCTCGTCCGCCGCGGTGTCGGCGGATTGGGAATCGGGCTCGGAAACCGGAGGCGCGGCGGTCTGGCTTGCAGGTGGCGGCGCGTCCGCTGGCTTCGCGTCCACGGGCGTGGCGGGTTCCTGCGGCTGCGACGACGCCTCGACGAACGCGAGGCGCAGTTCCATGAGGCTTTGCTGGAGGAGGGATTTCTCGTGCGCGTCGAGGTTGCCGCGCGTCTTGGTCTCGAGCATTTCGAGCTGGTCTATGAACAGCCGCGCCCCATCGAGGTCGCGGCGCGGCTTGCCCGACTCCGAGTCCGGCACGCGGCCGAGAAGCAGCAGCGCCATGCGCGTCTGCTGCATTACGAGGCTGGCGAACAGCGCGGATGTCATCGCGTCGCGCGCGGCGTCTGCATCGGGGGCGGTGGAGCCTGCGTTCATGCGGCGGAATCGTTGGATTGCTGGACGAGTTCGGTCATGAGCATGCGCACGAGCGCGCCGAGGCGCAGCTCGACATTGACGGTGGCGAGGATTTCCTGGCGATGCACCGGGTCGGGCAGGAGGTTGCTCGAAACCATGTCGGCGAGGCGCGAAGGGTCGTCGGTGTGCTCGAGCGCGCGCATCAGGTGGCGCAGGGAATTGGCGACCAAACCGGGCGCGGCGCCCTCAGGTTTGATGGCCGGCGAAGCCGAGGCCAGCTCGGCTGCCGCCACGCCGAGCAGCGCCCGCCGGGAGGCGAGCTCGCGGACCTTCTCGACGAGCGCGTCCACGTGAAGGCTCTCGACGGCAGCCGCGGGGAGCAACCGGATGCGGTGGACGCGATAGGGCCTGCGCCGGGTGCACGGGCCGAGTTCGACGCGGGCGATGCCTTGCAGAAGGAGGTTGGACGTGCCGTCGGCCTGGCGGACGGACGCGCGCACGACGCCAAGCCCGGCGACTCGCGCGGGTTTTTCCACGACCCGGCCGGGCTTCTGCATGGCGAGCACAAACATCCGGTGCGAGTGCAGCGCGTCGTGCAACATCCGCCGGTAGCGCGGCTCGAAGATGAACAGCGGCACCGTCGCCTGCGGGAACAACGTCACGTCCGGCAGGGTCATCACCGGCATCTCGGCGGGCAAAACCATGCGGACAATCTAGGAAGCCCGGGCGCAAATTCAAGCGCGCTGGGCGCGAATGTTGGACTTGCCATTCGGCGCTTCGTCCCTAGATTTGGCGGCTCTGTTTTGGAAACGACCTTGCTCAATCACCTGTCCACCGTGCTGGCTTTCGCGCCTCCGCCGCAGCCCGGCCAGAAGGCCCCGCCATTATGGGTCACGCTGGCCCCCATCATCTTCATGGTCGTGGTGATGTGGTGGATCATGATCCGCCCGCAGCAAAAGGAGCAGAAGCGCCGCGACGAGATGGTCAAGGCGCTCCGCAAGGGCGACCGCATCGTCACCAACAGCGGCATCGTCGGCACGGTCGTCACGGTCAAGGACAAGAGCGTGACGATGCGCTCGGAGGACGCGAAGCTGGAGGTGCTCAAGTCCGCGGTCTCCGAGGTGCTTGAAAAGACAGGCGAGCCCGCGCAGGAGCCCGCCAAGATCTGATCCCATTCCATGCCCCGCAACAACCTCTGGCGCCTGCTCCTGATCCTGTTTGTGGTCGGCTGGGCGTGCTTTGAAATCTACCCGCCGACCAACCGCGACATTGTCGAGGTCTTCCAGCAGCGCGCGACCAACCCGGACGCTGGCTTCGCCGCCATCATCGAACGCGCGCGCCGGCTCCAGATGGACCGCCCCGGCAACGCCTTCGGCAACCTGCTCGAAGCCGTCGGAACCAACGACCTCACGCGCTACTTCCCCTACCGCGTGCAGGGCCAGAAAAATCCCAATCTGGCCATCCTCTACCGCATCCAGCGCGAGGCCTCGGGCAAGATCAAGCTCGGCCTCGATTTGCAGGGCGGCGTCTCGTTCCTCGTCCGCATGGACACCACCCGCCTCGAGGTGGACGAGAAGGGCAAGACCAACGTCGTCACCCGTGGCGTGGACAAGTCCATCGCGCTCGAAAACGCCGTCGAGGTGCTCCGCAAGCGCGTGGACGTCCTCGGTGTGGCCGAGCCGCTCATCCAGCCCGTCGGCGAGGACCGCATCCTCGTGCAGCTTCCCGGCGTGGGCGAGGCGGTGATGGCGCAGGCGCGCGAGAACATCCAGCGCGCGGCGTTCCTCGAGTTCCGCATGCTGCACCCGAACAGCGCCGAGCTGCTCAGGCAGGGCTTCACGTCCTTCCCCGGCTACGAGAAGCTCAAGCTCTACTCCAACAAGGGCAAGCCCGACCAGACCGTTGAGGAAGTGCTCGTGAAAATCAAACCCGAGCAGGGGCTCACCGGCAAATACGTCACGCGGGCCTTCGTGCAGCGGCATCCCGTGACCAACAAGCCCATCATCATCTTGCGCTTCGACAACGAGGGCGCGACCCTCTTTGGCAAGGCCAGCACGGAGCATGTGCGCGAGCGACTGGGCATCGTGCTCGATGGCGACCTCATTTCCGCGCCGGTCTTCCGGGAGCCGATCACGGGCGGCAGTTGCGAAATTTCGGGCGATTTCGAACTCAAGGAGGCTTACGAGCTCGCCAGCGCACTCGAGAACCCGCTCGAAGCGCCCGTGAAAATCGAGGAGGAGCAAAGTGTCACCCCCTCGCTCGGCAAGGACACCATCCAGGCCGGCATCCGCTCCGCCATTTACGGCGTCATCGCCGTCGGCGTGTTCATGCTCGTTTACTATATGCTGGCCGGCGTCATCGCCAACGTCGCCATGCTCATCAACATCCTCGTGCTCCTGGGGGTGATGTGCTCCATCGGCACCACGCTCACGCTGCCCGGCATCGCGGGCATCGTGCTGACCATCGGCATGGCGGTGGACGCCAACGTGCTCATCTACGAGCGCATCCGCGAGGAACTTGCCGCCGGCAAATCCCTCCGCGGCGCGCTCAATGCCGGCTACGACAAGGCCTTCGGGACCATCTTCGACTCCAACCTCACCACGCTCATTGCGTCGGTGCTGCTCATCTACCTGGGCACCGGCCCGGTCAAGGGCTTCGGCGTGGTGCTGACCATCGGCATCACCGTGAGCATGTTCACCGCGCTGGTGATCACGCGGCTCATCTTCGACTTCCTGCTCGCGCGCGGGCTTATCACTGGCCTGCCCATGCTCCACATCATCCGCGGCTCGAACATCAAGTTCATGGCGCTGGCCAGGCCGATGTTCATCGCGTCGTGGGTCATCATCCTTGCGGGGATCGGCTACGGAGTGGCATTCCGGGGCAAAGCGCTGTTCGGGCACGAGTTTCGCGGCGGTGACGCGCTCTACCTGACCTATTCGAAGAAGGTGGAGGATCTGGAGAAAATCCGCTCGGTCGTGACGGCCGTGAAATTCAAGGACGCGGACGGCAAGGAGCACCAGGTCCGCGACACGCTGCTCCAATATCAAAGGCGGCCCGGCGACCAATCCGAGCAACTTCGGGTGACGGTCCTCAGCGGAGCCGGCCCGGCCGTGGCCTCCGCGATCACGGCCGCCTTCCCGGATTCCAAATTCACGCTCAGCCAGCTCCAGAGCGTGGGCCCGACCGTCGGCGGCGAAATCATGCGCACCGCCGCGTGGGCGGTGGCGCTAGCGCTTTTTGGCATCCTGGTTTACGTCGCGTTCCGCTACGAGTTCTCGTTCTCCATCGGGGCGGTCATCGCCATCATCCACGACCTGCTCATGACGCTGGGCCTCTACTTCCTGTGCGGCCGCGAGCTCAACGGCACGGTCGTCGCCGCGCTCCTGACCATCATCGGTTTCTCCATCAATGACACCATCGTCATCTTCGACCGCATCCGCGAGGACCTCAAACTCGGCGTGCGCGGCTCATTCTCGGAACTGATGGACATCGCGCTGAACCAGACGCTCAGCCGCACCATCATCACCTCCGGCACGGTCTTCCTCGCCACGCTCTCGCTGTTCATCTTCGGCGGCGGCGTCATCAACGACTTCGCGCTCACGTTCCTGTTCGGCATCATCACCGGCACCTATTCGTCCATCTACATCGCCAGCGCCATCGTGCTGTGGTGGCACAAGGGCAAGCGGCCGGACCTCGGCGCAACCCCGCTCACCGTCACGCGCGCGGACGAGGCGCCGCCGCGCGTCGGCTCCGCTTCGGCGTGAGCCGTGCGCCGTGCCGGGTGTCCACCATGCAGGTTGTCCGGGGACAAGTGACGCGACGGACCCCGGACACCCGACGCTTGATTCATCAGTAGGCTTTGGAATCGGATGACGCCGTCCCTGCTGGCCCTCGTCGAAATCACGCCGCTGCACTACGCCGCCTTCGTGGGGGCGGTGCTGGTGTTTCTCGTCCTCGACCTCGGCGTGTTCCATCGCAAGGCGCACGTGGTCAGCTTCCGCGAAGCGTGCGCGTGGACGGTCGTGTTCTTCACCATGGCGATGGGCTTTGCGGCGGCGTTGGTGCCCATGCGCGGCAGGCAGGAGGCGCTGGAATTCGTTACCGGCTACGTCATCGAGTTGAGCCTCTCGATGGACAACGTGTTCGTCATCGCGCTCATCTTCGCCTACTTCCGCGTTCCGGCCGAACTCCAGCACCGCGTCCTCTTTTGGGGAATCCTCGGCGCCCTGGTGATGCGCGGTCTCATGATTGGCGGCGGCGCGGCGCTGGTCGCGCGGTTCCACGGCATCCTCTATTTCTTCGGCGCGTTCCTCTTCTTTACCGGCGTCAAGATGCTCTTCGTGGATGACGAAGGCGTGCACCCGGAGAAGAACGTCGTGCTCAAGCTCGCGCGCCGGCTCTACCCGGTGACGCACGACTTTGAGGGCGACCGCTTCGTGGCGCGGCTGGACGGCCGCCGCGCGCTCACGCCGCTCGCGCTCGTGCTGCTGATGGTGGAAACCACCGACCTCGTCTTCGCCGTGGATTCCATCCCCGCCATCTTCGCCGTCACTGAGAAGCCGTTCATCATTTTCACGTCGAACGTCTTCGCCATCCTCGGCCTGCGCTCGATGTATTTCATGCTGGCCGGCGCCATCCGCTACTGTCGCTTCCTCAAGCCCGCGCTCGCGCTGGTGCTCGCGTTCATCGGCGCGAAGATGCTCATCAAGCCGTGGCTCGACATCGGAACCGGGCTGTCGCTCGGCATCGTGGCGGCGCTCATCGGCGGCTCCATCCTGCTGTCCCTCTTTGCGGCGCGGAGCCAGCCGCCCCAAGCCCCGAACCCGCCCCCACCGTGACCCATCGGTGGACCATCGCGCCGGTGCAACCGCTTCTGGCTGCTCCGCTCGCGCAGCGGCTGGGCCTCTCGCCGCTCATGGCCCAATGCCTCCTCAACCGCGGCCATTCCGATGACGCCGCCATCCAGCGCTTCCTCGAACCGCGCTTGCGCCAGCTCGCCGACCCGTTCCTGCTGCCGAACATGCACGCCGCCGTCGAGCGCCTGCTTCGCGCGCGCGAACGCGGCGAACCGCTCGTCATCTTCGGCGATTACGACGTGGACGGCGTGACCTCGACCGCGCTGTTGCTCGAAGTGCTCCGCGCGCTCGGCTGGACCATCCATCCCTACCTGCCGCACCGCATGGACGAAGGCTACGGGCTCAGCCAGGACGGCGTGGACAACTGCCTCAGGAAATTCCCCCTCACGCTGCTGCTAGCGGTGGACTGCGGCTCGACCGCGCGCGACACCATCGCCGCGCTCCGCGACCGTGGCGTGGACGTGCTCGTGCTCGACCACCATCAGGTTTCGTCGCCGCCGCCCGAAGCGGTCGCGCTCGTCAACCCGCAGTTGGGTGGCCCGCCTCCGGGAGGCCCGGAGGACACGCCGGCTGAAGCCGGGACATCGAACTTCCGCGAGCTGTGCTCCGTCGGCCTCGCGTTCAAGCTCGCGCACGCGCTCGTCAAGCGCGCGCGCGACCTCGGCCTGCCGGGCGCGGCGGCGTTCGACTTGCGTCCGCTGCTGGACCTCGTGGCGCTTGGCACCATCGCGGACATCGTCCCGCTCACCGGCGAGAACCGCATCCTCGTCACCGCCGGTCTCGAACGCCTGAACGCCACGAAGCGCTCCGGGCTTGTCGCGCTGAAGGAGGTCGCGCGCACAAACGGGCGCGTCGGCTCGTATGAAGTCGGCTTCCAGCTCGCGCCGCGCCTCAACGCCGCCGGCCGGCTCGAAACCGCCACCGCCGCGCTGGACCTGCTGCTCGCGCCCGACCCCGCCACCGCCGAGCCGCTCGCGCAGGAGTTGAACTCACAAAACCACGAGCGCCGCCAGATCGAGCGCGCCATCGCCGACGAGGTCATCGGTGCCGTCCGCGCCCGGTTCAACACGGAATCGAACTTTGTCATCGTCGAGGGGCAATTGCTCTGGCACATCGGCGTCGTCGGCATCGTCGCTTCCCGCGTCCTCCGCGAGTTTCACCGGCCGACCATCATCCTCGGCGGCGACGCCCACGCGTGGCGCGGATCGGGCCGGAGCATCGAGGGCTTCGACCTCGCGGCGGCGCTGCGCACGTGCGACGACCTGCTCGTGCGCCACGGCGGCCACGCGATGGCAGCCGGGCTCACCGTGTTGCCGCACAACGTGGACGCCTTGCGCGCGCGGCTTAACGCGCTTGCGTCGAAGTCGCTGCGCGCAGACCAGCTCGTGCCCGAACTCCGGCTCGACGCCGAGGTGGCTCTCGGCGAGATCACGCTTGAGCGCATCGCGGAGCTCGACCGCCTCGAACCCGTCGGGCAGGGCAACCGCGCCGTGCAGTTGTGCGCCCGCGGCCTCACACTCGCGCGGCCGCCGCGTCGGATGGGCGCGGACCTGCAGCACGCGAAGCTCCACGTGACCGACGGCCGCGACACGCGCGAGGCCGTGATGTGGAACGTCGGCCGCGCGCCATTGCCCGACGGGAGATTTGACCTCGCCTTCGCACCCGAGCGCAACGAATTCAACGGCACGGCGACCGTTCAACTGCGCGTTCTGGATTGGCGCAAGGAGTAGAAATCCCCGCGCGCGGCTCACGCTTCGAGAATCTCGCGCAACACGCGCCCGTGCACGTCGGTCAGCCGCAGGTCGCGCCCGCCGTGGCGGAAGATGAGTCGTTCGTGGTCGAGCCCGAGCTGGTGCAAAATCGTTGCGTGCAGGTCGGGGATGGTCACCACGTTCTCGACCGCGCGATAGCCGTAGTCGTCGGTCGCGCCGTGAATCGTCCCGCCGCGCACACCGCCGCCAGCCAGCCAGAGGGTGAAGCCCTGCGGATTGTGGTCGCGCCCGTCGCGTCCCTGCGCGAAGGGCGTGCGCCCGAACTCGCCCGCCCACACGACCAGCGTCGAGTCGAGCAGCCCGCGCGCCTTCAAATCGGTAAGCAGCGCGGTGATGGGCTGGTCCACGACCTCCGCGTTCGCCGCGTGGTCCTTCTTGAGCGCGCCATGCTGGTCCCACGGCGCGACGAAGCGGATGCCGCGCACGTATCCCACTTCCACAAAGCGCACGCCGCGCTCGACCATCCTCCGCGCGAGCAGGAGCTGCCGCGCGTATTGCGACTTCAGCTTGTTCGCTGAGTCCGTCCCGTAAAGCCGGTGCGTCGCGTCGCTTTCGCCGCGCAAGTCGGACAGCTCCGGAACGGCCGCCTGCATCGCAAACGCGGTCTCGGCGTTGCGAATCGCCGCTTCCACCGCCGCGCCGCCCGCGCCAAGTCCCGAGGCGAAGGCGCGGTCCGCGCCACCCACGAAGTCCATCACGCGCCGCTGCTGTCGCGCCGCGGCCGCGGGCGAGACGTTCGGCACCGGTTCGCCGCCGCTGAACGCGTCGAACATCGAGCCTTGATGCGTCGCGGGCAGGAACGCGCTCGAGAAATTCTCCACGCCGCCGAGCGGAATCATCCCGCCGCTGATGACCGCGTAGCCGGGCAGGTTCGCGTTCTCCGTGCCGAGCCCGTAGCTTGTCCACGACCCGAGGCTCGGCCGGCCTTGCAGCGGATGGCCGCAATGCAGCATCAGCGTGGCCTGCGCGTGCTCGGGAAAATCCGACTGCATCGAGCGGATCACGCACAGGTCGTCCGCCTTCGTCGCGAGCCGCGGGAACAGCTCACTCACCGGGATACCCGCGCGCCCGTGCTCGCGAAACGCCCACGGGCTGGCGAGCACGTTGCCGTTGTTGTCGAACTGCGTCGCGTCAATCTTCAGCTTCATCGGCTGCCCGTTCTCGGCGGCCAGACGCGGCTTCGGGTCGAACGTGTCCACCTGCGACACGCCACCGTCCATGAACAGCAGGATGACGCTCCGGGCGCGCGCCGCGAAGTGAGCCGGCCGCGTCGCGGCGGCGGCAAGCGCGCTCCACGCGAGCCAGCCGAACCCGCTCGCCGCGCGGCACAGCAGGTCGCGCCGGGAAATGGAGGCCGTGGGAATCATGCGTTCACCGGACGTGGCTGAATTCCTTCTTCTGCAAGAGCGCGTGCGCGAGATCGCGCCAGCCGTCGCTGCCTTCGCCGCAACCGCGGACGAATGCGAGCGCGCGTTCCGTCTCGGCGGCGGTGGGCTTGCGCGCAAATGCCAGCTCGTGCATGAGCGCGAACCGCGCGGCATCATCCGGCGTGGATGCCGTGCGCCCCGCGAGCCGCTTCGCCTGATGCTGCACGAACGGGTCGTTCATCAGCGCGAGCGTCTGGCCGGGCACGTTCGTGAGGCTGCGGCGGCCGGTGAGGATGTTCGGCTTGGGCGCGTCGAACGCCGCGAGCCACTCGCTCGGGAAAAGCCGGCGCGATTCCAGGTAAACGCTGCGGACGCCGCCACCGTCCACGAGACCGGCCGCAGGCTGTTTGTCGGGGTCAATCTGCGTGCGGTAGAACACGCGCACACCGGGGCCGGTGTGGCCGGGCTTGAGGTTGCCGCCGACGGCGAGCATCGCGTCGCGCAGCGCCTCGGCATCGAGACGGCGGACGTTTGCGTGCGAGAGAAGCTTGTTCTCCGGGTCGCGCTCATCCGCGCGCGGCGGCGGTTCGGCGGCAAGCTGCCACGCGCGGCTCGTCACGACGTGGCGGATGAGCTTCTTCACCGACCAGCCGTCGGCCATGAATTGCGATGCAAGGTGGTCGAGCAGTTCCGGATGAGTCGGGGCCTCGCCCATGCGGCCGAAGTCGTCCGGCGTCGCCACGAGCCCGCGGCCGACCAGGTGCATCCACACGCGGTTGGCCATCACGCGCGCGGTGAGCGGATTGTCGCGCCGCGTGATTTCGCGGGCGAGCGCGAGCCGTCCGCTGTCGCGCGCGCCGAGCGGCGCGCCGCCGAGCGCCTCGAGAAACCGCCGCGGCATGGCAGCGCCGGGCTTCAAGTGGTCGCCGCGCGGAAACAACGGCGAGTCCGCGCCATACCCATCTTCCACGACGCCGGGCGCGCGCGTGGGCAGAGGAACGGCGCGCTCGACTTCGGCGAACTGCACGAGCAGCACCGCAGCCTGCGAACCGGCGGGCGGCTTCGCTGAAATCGCGCCCGCGTCGAGCAGCGCTTGCAGCAATCGCGCCTGCTCGTCCGTCGCGTGCTGCTCGCTCCACGAGTCGAGCACCGCGACCGCGAGCGGTGCGAGGTGCGCCGCGAATGCGGCAAAGGACTTCGGCTCCCACTTCAACGCAGACGCCGGCAGCGCGGGTGGCGCGGGCGGCGCTTCGCCATCGTGCAGCACGACGCGCTGGATGCCAAACGTCGAGCGCCCGTCCGTCCTCGACCACTCGATCTGGTCCTTCGTGTGGCCCACGCAGGTCTTGTCGTCGCGCGTCATCAGCTCGACGCGAGCGCGCCGACCGAGCCACTGTTCCTTGATGCGCATCGTGAACCACTTTGGCGCGGCCGAGTCGAGGTCGGGGTTCACGCCCTTGAAGAGCAGGAGGTCGTTCTGGAAATTCTCGATGACCAGCCGCAACCGCGCGCGGCCCGTGCCGCTGGCGAGCACGCTGACGGCGTCGTTGGTGATGACGAACTCGGGCGAACGCAGCGAGCCGCCGTGGCGCTCGGAGATTGCATCGGAGAAAAAGCCCGACGGCTGGATCGCGCGCACCGCGCTGCTGCTGCCATCGAGCGAGAGCATTCCGGCCGCGAGCGCACTTGTCGGCAAACCCGGCCCGCCCACGCGCCAGCCGTCGAGGTCGCCACGGGAGAAGTCGGCGAACCGTTTGAAGCGCGATTCCGCCGCGGCTGCGTCGCACAGTTTCGTGCGAAGCGCCGACCACGCGACGGCGAAATCGGCCGCCGCCGCGAGGTCGCGAAGGAACTTCGGCGAATTGGTGCCAGTCCGGCGAAGCGCGGCCTCGAACGCGGCGGGTTCGAGTTGTTCGCGCCACGTCGCGGCAAGCGCGGGGCGGAGTTCGTTCTTGAGCCGCGCGAGTTCCGCGTCGTTCGCGGTGAGTTTCGCCGGATCGTCGAGGATGGTCATCACTGGCCGTGTGCTGGCGAACACGCCGTAAAGCGCGTGGTAATCGGCGGCGGAGACGGCATCGAACTTGTGGTCGTGGCAGCGCGCGCAGTTGAGCGTGAGGCCGAGGAACGATTTGCCGAGCGCCTCGATCTGCCACTCGATGACGGTCGCCTCCTCGCGCTTCACGTCCACCGGCGTCGCGTAGCTTTCGATCATGCGATGCCACGCGGTCGCGAGCAGCGATTCGTTGAGGCCGAGGTCGCGGTTCCAGCGCGCCTCGAGCAGGTCGCCGGCGATTTGCTCCTGAACAAATCGGTCGTAGGGCAGGTCGGCGTTGAAGGCGCGGATTGTCCAGTCGCGATAGCGCCACGCGTGCGGGTTGAGGTAGTCGTGCTCGGAGCCGAACGTCTCCGCGTAGCGCGCGAGGTCCATCCAGTGCCGCGCCCAGCGCTCGCCGAACGCCGGCGAAGCGAGCAGGCGGTCGGCCGCGGCGCCAATCGCCGCCTGTGGGTCGCGTTTGAATTCCACTTCAAACGCGGCGGCGTCGGCAGGCGTCGGTGGCAGCCCGGTGAGCGCGAATGAAAGGCGGCGGAGCAGCGTGCGCGCGTCGGCTGGCGGCGCGGGTTGCAGACCGCCCGACTCGAGCCGTGCGAGGATGAACCGGTCCACGGGATGCGCGGACCACGCGGCATTCTTCACGCGCGGAGGCGGAGTGTTCGCGATGGGTTGAAGGCTCCACCAGGTTTTTCGCGATGCGAGCGAGTCCGGCCTGTTCTTCGCGGTGTTGGATTGCGTCGCCGCGAAAACCCCGATGGGCGCGAGCGACAACAACAGCGCCGACGCGAGGGCGGTCGTGATGCGGCGCGGCGGGTTCATCACAGTAAGCCCGTGGATATCCGGAACGGGCGACGATTCCAAGATGCAATCGCGGGCCGCGCGCGGCGAGGGCGCATCTCAGTTTCTTGCACGCCGGTTCTACCTTTGGGGTCGTTCTCCCTCACCCCAACCCTCTCCCGCTGGGAGAGGGAGGCGCTTCGGACGGTGCTGGCGATTCGGGACGGTGTGCGTGCGCTCACCGCGTTCGATTCCACGGAGTGACGGGCGACGATTCCCCCTCTCCCTCGGAGGGAGAGGGCCGGGGTGAGGGTGAGAACGTGCGAAGTGCGCCGGGCTGCCAATCCACGTTCTCCCGTTGTCCTGCAAGAAAGTGAGATGCGCCCGCGCGCCGACGTCACTTCGCCACGATCACCTTGCGGAAGTTCTCCAACTGCGGGTCTTCGGTCTTCTCCATGTGCGCGAGCAGGAGCTTCTTGAGGCGCGCGATTTCCGCCGCGTGCTTGGAGCCAACGATGAGGTTCACGCGCTCGTCCGGGTCGGCGCGGAGGTCGAAGAACTGCTCGGGCGCACCGACGAGGAGCTGCGTCACGCGGCCTTTGATCGTCGCGTCGGTCTCGGCTGCCTTGTTCATCGCCGCGAAGCTCAGGCCGTTCATCGCCTCGACACGAAAGTGCGGCGTGCCGTCGGGCCACGCGTGGAACTGGTAGCTGAAGTCCTTCGTCCGCACGCAGCGTTGCGGAAAGCTCTTGCCACTGCTCACGGTGTTGACGTGCGTGATGACGAAGTCGCGGTCCGGTTGCGACTCGCCGCGCAGCAACGGCAGCCACGAGCGGCCGTCCACGCCGGCGAGCGGAGGTTGCTTCAGCACTTCGAGCAGTGTCGGCACGATGTCCACGCTGCTGACGAACTCCTCGCGCCGCTGCGGCTGGCCCATGCCCGGCCAGCGCACGAGCACGGGCACCCACGTGCCGTTGCGATACACCGTGGCCTTCGAGAACGGAAACGACATGCCGTGGTCGGAGAGGAAGATGACGACCGTGTCCGCCTCGCGGCCGGTGGCCTTGAGCGCGGCCATGATGCCGCCGAAGCTCGCGTCGAAGCGCCGCACGCTGCTGTAGTATTGCGCGACCTCGCGGCGGACCTGCGGGATGTCCTCGAGGTAGGACGGCACGGTGACGTCCTCGGGCGTGAACGGCTTGATCGTGCCCTCGTTCTCGCGCAACTCGGTCTTCTTGTTCTTCTTCGCCTTCTGCGCCTCGAGTTGCTCGCTCGCGTAGAAGGGCCGGTGCGGGTCGGTGATGTTGGCGTTGATGAAGAACGGCTTCTTCGCGTCCGCCGCGGCCTTGAGCAGTTGCTCGAAGTGCCGGCAGAAGGGCTCCGGGTTCTTGCCCGAGCCGCCGAGCTTCACGTCCCAGTTGAACTCCGCGTCGGGCTTCATGTGCGCGTGCTTGTCCATGACGCCAGTGAAATAGCCCGCCGCGCGCAGCACGCTGGTCAGCGTGGGTGTGCCGGGCTTGATGGGGTTGAAGCCGAGCGCGCCGTTGCGGTGCGGCACACGGCCCGTCATGAACGCCGAGCGGCCCGGCTGGCAGATGGGCACGGTGACATGGTTGTTCACGAACTTGTGCGCGGTCGCGGCGGGCGCAGGAAGGTGAAGCGCAAAGGCAAGCGCGGCAAACAGGATTGGTTGCTTCATGGAGGCGTGGAATTCTCCCGCGAGAGACGGGCCGTTGCATTGTGAAGTTACCGCGCCGGCAAACTTCCCGTTGCATCGCTTCGCATGCGGAGTAGAAACTCGCGCATGAGCCCCACGCGTTCTCTCAGCGGTCTCGCCGCGCTGCTTGCGGTCCTCTGTTTTCAATCCACACCCCGCGTCGCCGCCGCACCGGCCAAGCCAAACGTCCTCTGGATCGTCGCCGACGACTTGAACACGCGCCTCGGCTGCTACGGCGACGCGCTTGCGCACTCGCCGAACATTGACGCGCTCGCGAAACGCGGCGTGAAGTTCGAGCGCGCGTATTGCCAGTATCCACTCTGCAACCCGTCGCGGGCGTCCTTCATGACCGGGTTGCGGCCGGACACGACGCGGGTGTTTGAGAACGTCACGCACTTTCGCAAGGCCGTGCCCAACGCGCAATCTGTGGGACAAACCTTCCAACTCGCCAGCTACAGCGTGATGCGCGTCGGCAAGCTCTATCATTACGGCGTGCCGGCGCAGATTGGAACGGACGGGTTTGACGACGCGCCGTCGTGGCAGCGCACCATCAATCCCAAGGGCCGCGACAAGGACGAGGAGGCGGACATCATTAACTTCACTCCGAAGGTCGGTCTCGGCGCCGCGCTCGCACTCCTCGAGACCAAGGGCAACGGCGAGGACCACACCGACGGCAGGATTGCGGACGAAGTCATCAAGCTTCTCGAGTCCCACGCGGCGAAGCCCGAGAAGCCGTTTTTCATCGGCTGCGGGTTCTTCCGCCCGCACGTGCCGTGCGTGTCGAGCGGGAACTACTTCGCGCTGCACGCGCCCGGCAAGGCGCAGCTCCCGAGGGAACCGAAGGAGCACCTCGCCGGCGTCCCGCCCGCGGCGCTGCTCGTGAAGCCCGCGAACTACGGCGTGCCGGAAGCCGAACTGCTGCAGTTCCTGCGCGCCTACTACGCGAGCGTGAGCTTGATGGATGCGCAAGTCGGTCGCGTGCTGGCCGCGCTCGACCGCCTCAAGCTGCGCGACAACACCATCATCGTCTTCCACAGCGACCACGGCTGGTTGCTCGGCGAACACGGCGGGCAATGGCAGAAGCGAAGCCTGTTCGAGGAATCCGCGCGCGTGCCGCTCATCATCGCCGCGCCCGGCGCGCAATCGAGCGGTCGCGCATGCGGGCGAACGGTCGAACTCGTGGACCTGCACCCGACCGTTGCCGACCTTTGCCGCCTGCCCGCGCCTGCGAAGCTCGAGGGCCGCAGCCTGCGCCCGCTGCTCTACGACGTGAACGCGAAGTGGGACAAGCCGGCGTTCACGCAAGTCACGCGCAACGCCGAGACGAGCCTGACCGTGACCGTGGACCCGGCGAAGAAGACCTTCATGGGCCGGAGCGTGCGCACGGAACGCTGGCGCTACACGGAGTGGGACGAAGGCCGCGAAGGCGCGGAGCTTTACGACCACAGCACCGACCCGCGCGAGTGGAACAACCTCGCAAAGGACCCGAAACATGCAAAGACGGTGGCCGAATTGAAGGCGCTGCTCGCGAAATGAGCGTCGCGTTCGATGCGTCAGCGCCCCGCAGAAACGCCTCGCGGAATTCGCTTTCCAACCGGGAGTCGGCCGTTACGATGCGCCCCCGAAGTCACTCCAACTTTTTCGAGTCATGAAGACGCCATCGCCGTCCGCTTCCCGTCACAACGAACTGCTCGTCACCCGTTTGATCGGGTTGTTGCGGCCCGCCCTTTGGCTTTGTGCGGTCCTCGCGCTCGCTTGCAGCCTTGCCGCCTGCAAGAAGAAGGCCGCCGGTGACGATGCCGCGAACACGCCCCCGCCCGAACCGCCGCCCAAGGAGGAGCCGCCGGTCGAGTTGAAGGCCAACTGGCAGGTCGGCAAGAAGTTCGTGATGCGTTACGAGATGATGCAGGAACTGGACATCCAAAACCCCAACCTGCCGACTCCCGACAAGATTGAGTCGCTGCAGTCGCACGACATGGCCATCGCCGTGGTGAAGGATCGCGAGGGCGGCGGGCGCGAACTCGAGGTGGAGTTCCTCGCGTTCAAGGTTGAAGGCCGGCGGTCGGGCCGCACGACGCAGTTCTTCGACTCGAAGTCCGACCCCAAGAGCGACGTGACCAATCGCGCCAACGCCCATTTCCGCAAGCTGGTCGGCGCCAAGCTCAAGTATTTGACCGACCCCGCGGGCAAGGTGGACCGCGTGGAGGGCGCGGCGGAGTTGCTGCCCAAGCTGCTCGCAGGGACTCCCAGCGCGACGCAGGTGGCGCTCAGGGCGATGTTTGGCGAGGAAGGGCTCAAGAAGATGCTTCCCGGCGCCACCGGCCTCCCCGACAAGCCCGTGAAGAAAGACGAGACCTGGCCGCTCACGCAACCGTTGACCATCCCGCCGTTCAGTGCGATGTCGCTCGAAGTCACCAACACATTCAAGGGGATGGAGGACCATGCCGGTCGGAAGTGCGCCGCAATTGATCGCGTCGGCGGCATCGTCATGCCAACGCGAACAGCGCCAGCAGGCGCGGCGGCTCCGATGCTGGAAGACGCCAGCGTCAAGGGTTCGACGTGGTTCGATCCAGCGTTGGGGACGATCGTGCAGGACAGCGTCGAGGTCGGCTTCACTTTCAAGAGCGCCGTCGTGACAACGTCAGCTAAGAACAAAGTGGGCACGAAGCTGCTGCAGGTGTCGGACCTCGCGGGCGGCGCGGTGGAGACGCTGCAAGGGATGGATACGAAGACCGCGCTGCCGCCGGCTGCGCCGGTCGCCGCGCCGGTTGGCGTGACTCCCCCTCCAACCACTCCCCGGCCCGCCACGACGGCAAAGGGAGCAGTAGGATTCGACAAGAAGTGACGCTGCCTGCGGGCCGGCGGTAATCGGGCGAATTGCAACTCCACCCGCTTCGCGTGTGTTCTAGTTCGAGCATCCGCCCATTGGCGTCATCGTCCGAATAACATGAACCCCCGCACGATTATCCTCGCTCTCGTCGCGACCAATGCCCTGTCGTTGCTCGCGCTCGGCTACTTCGTCAAGTCCCGCAACCCGCCCGCGCCAACCGCCCCCGCTGCGACGAAGGCCGAGGCCAAAAGCGTTTCCGGGCCGACCGCCTCGAAGGACCGCAAAGTCGTCGTCACCCAGACCGTCACCAACACGCTCGCGCAAAAGTTCGACTGGCGCATCGTCGAGTCGCCCGACTACAAGCAATACATCGCCAACCTGCGCTCCATCGGCTGCCCCGAGGAGACCATCCGCGACATCATCGTGGCCGACGTCGGCAAGCTCTTCGATGCGCGCAAGAAGGAGCTCGCCGCCGGCGGCAAGAAGTTCGAGTTCTGGAAAGGCGGCGACCCGTTCACGGCCTTCATGCGCGACCCCGAGCGCATCGAGAAACAGCAGGCGCTCATGAAGGAGAAGCGCGCGCTGCTCACCGACCTGCTTGGCTCCGCGCCCGAGGAAAAGATTGACCCCATCGCCATGATGACCGGCGGCGTGAACCCCTTCGAGACGATGCTAGACTTCCTGCCGTCCGAGAAGCAGACGCAGGTGATGCAGGCTTACATGAAGCTTCAGGAGAAGATGATGAAGGAGATGGGCGCCGGCGGCGGCTTCGATGCCGAGGACTCGAAGAAAATGCAGAAAATGAAGAAGGACGCCGAAGCCGAGATGCTCAAGTTCCTCACGCCGCAGGAGAAGGAGGAGTTCGACCTGCGCATGTCGGACACGGCGATGCAGATGCGCTACGGGCTGGCGGGCTTCGAGATGACCGAGCAGGAGTTCCGCGACGTGTTCAAGCTGCGCAAGAAGTTCGACGACGATTATGGCGGGCGGTTCGGTGGCGATGGCGAGGAACAGGGCGAACGGGCCAAGCGCGCCAAGGCCGAGGCGGAGATGAACGACCAACTCAAGGCCGCGCTCGGCGAGACACGCGCCGCCGAATACAAGCGCGCGCAGGATTACGATTACCAGCAGCTACACCGCATCTCGCAGCGCAACCAGCTCCCCAAGGAAACCGCGGCGAAAGTCTATGACATGAAGAAGGCCGCGCAGGACCAGGCGCAGAAGGTGAATCAGGACTCCTCGCTCTCGCCGCAGCAAAAGACCGAGACGCTTCGCGCCATCCGCGCCGAGACCGAGCGGAGCGTGACCGCGCAGCTCGGCGAGAAGGGCTTCAAGAGCTACCAAAACCAGGGCGGTTGGTGGATGCGCAACATCGCGCCCGACCCGCCGCGCAAGGAGCCGACCGCATTGCCCGCGCCGCCGCAGCCGTAAGTGGTGTTGGATTGTATGATGTTGGATGTTCCCCCTCTGCCGGGAGCATTCCGCTCTGCTCCCCGTCGAACCCCGCCGTGCAGACACAAATTGTTGGGACAACTCCCGCCGCGTCGGGTAGAACTTCCCTTGCATTTCAACCCCAGTCCGGAGCCATCGCCATGAAGACCCGCCTTGTCCTCTCCACCCTCGCCGCCACGTTGCTCGCCGCCGCGCCCGCGCACGCCCGCATCAAGCTCGTCGCGTTGCCCGAGCGCGCCCGCGTCGTCATCTCGCTCACGCACCCGAGCGCCACGCTCGTCGAGGAGGAGCGCATCCTCACGCTCACCAAGGGGGTCAACAAGGTGGACTTCTCGTGGCGCGGCGTGAACATAGACGCCTCGAGCATCCAGGTGCGCATGCTCTCGCACCCCGCCGACGTCAAGGTCCTCAACACTAGCTATCCGCCGAACGAAAACGCGCTCATTTGGGAAATCGCCTCGCCCGCCGCGCAGGAGGAGCGCGTCCGCATCAGCTACCTGCTCAACGGCCTCACGCGCGAGGTCGCCTACCGCGCCGTCGCCGAGCAGGACGAGAAGGCGCTCACGCTCCGCAACTACCTTCGCCTGAACAACGCCTCGGGCGAAGACTTCACGGACGGCGAGTTGTCCATCGGCTACGGCGCGCCGTTCAAGAAGTCCATCGCGCACGAGGAAATCCTCGAGATGCTCAGCGAGCGCATCGAGAAGCTGCCCATCAAGAAGGTCCTCCGCTGGGATTCCGCGCAGCAACCGTGGGACCCCGAATACCAGAAGGCCACCGTCGGCATCCCGCTCAACTACATCATCAAGAACGACGAGGCCTCCAAGCTCGGCACGCACACCATCCTGCCCGGCAAGGTCCGCATCTTCATCAAGACCAAGGATCAGGCCGCGGGCGAGGGCGAGCAGGCCGGCGAGGGCGTCGCGTTCACCGGCGAGGATTGGGGCACGCTCACGCCCGTGGACCGCGAGATGAAGCTCTACATCGGCCAGAGCCGCGAGGTGAAGGTCACCCAGCGCAAGATGAAGGACGACCGCGTCAACCTTCGTCGCAACAACCAGAACCAGGTCATCCTTTGGGACACCGACGAAATCTTCAAAATCGAGATCGAGAACTTCAAGAAGACACCCGTGGACCTCGTCATCGTCGAGCACATCCCCGGCTACTGGAAGATGAAGGAGAGCAGCCACAAGCATGAGAAGAGGGACGCGTTCACCATCGAGTTCCCGCTGACGCTCCCCGCGGAGTCGAAGGGCACGAACAAGACGACCATCAGCTTCAACCTCGAGCACCTCAACGTGCAGGGGAACGAACCGGCGAATTATTAGGCTCCGCCTGAATCGGAGGACAACTACTCATGAAGCCACTGTTCTTCACGATTGCGGCGTCAGCGCTCCTGTGCGCAAGCCCGGCCCACGCCCGCATCAACGTCGTCTCGCTGCCCGGCCGCGACACCGTCCAGCTCACCATCTACAACTCCGCCGACCTCACGCTGGTCAAGGAGACCCGCGTGCTCACCTTCCGCAAAGGCGTCAACAAGCT
>Ga0233424_10000581_pt1 | contig 43628 bp, 41 predicted proteins | sample Watercolumn_Towu_FD_181011 | JGI IMG/M metagenome (GOLD analysis project Ga0233424, IMG submission 181011) | Freshwater microbial communities from Lake Towuti, South Sulawesi, Indonesia - Watercolumn_Towuti2014_125_MG | ecosystem: Environmental > Aquatic > Freshwater > Lake | place: Indonesia...
CGGCGTGCGCGTGGTGGTGGCGGGCGTCGTCACGCACCGCCAGCGCCCGCCCACCGCGGGCGGCGTCACCTTCGTCAACGTGGAGGACGAGACGGGACACGTCAACGTGATCGTCTCCCGGGGCTGTTGGCGCCGCCACGAGCGCGCGGCCTCGGCCTCGTCCATCCTCGTGCGGGGTCGGCTGCGGTGCGCGGACGGCGCGATCAACCTCGAGGCCGAACGCATCGACGCACTCGGCGTGCCCGCGCGCATCGCCTCACGCGACTACCACTGACGGCCGGTCCCGCCCGGCCGTGGGACCGCTCAGGCCACCTTGGTGCGCGCCGCCACCACGCCGAGCGCCACGAACACCGACCCCGACACCCACCGCTGCACCCACGGCAGCGCGCGGCCCCGCAACAGCACCTCGCGCAGCGACCCGGCGAGCAGGGCATACCCGCCGTCGTTCACGAGCCCGAGCGTCACGAACACCGCCCCGAGCGCCAGGGCCTGCGGCGCCGCCGCGCGGTCGGCGTCGAGGAACTGCGGCAGGAACGACAGGAAGAAGAGCGCCACCTTGGGGTTCAGCGCGTTCACGACGAACCCCTGCCGAAAGGCGCGCACCGCGCGCTCGTCACCCGCCGTCGCACGCGCCGTGCCCGGGCGGCGCGCGAGGGTCGCGATGCCCGTGCCCACGAGGTAGGCCGCCCCCAGCCACTTCACGGCGGAGAAGGCCACCGAGGACGCGGCGATCACCGCGGACAGCCCGACCGTCGCCGCGAGGACGTGCACGAGGCTCCCCAGTTGCAGGCCCACCGCGCTCGCGAGTCCCACGCGCCGACCGCTCGCCACGCTGCGGTTCACGATGAACACCACGGCCGGCCCCGGGATCACGAGCAGCGCGATCGACGCCACGGCGAACGCGCCGAGGGTCGCAAGGGTGGGCATCGCGTCGCTGGGGTCGTGTCGCTGGAGTCGTGTCGCTCAGTCGGACGGCGCGTCACGCAGGCCGTCGTTGGCCGCGCGGTAGAGCCCGTAGATCTCCTTGCAGGCGTCGCACAACGGCAGGCTCCGCGGGTCGCGGGACGGCACCCAGACGTGCCCGCAGAGCGCCTCGACCGACGTGCCGTGGATGCGGGCCTCGAGCACCTTGGCCGCGGCGTCCTCGTCGGGCTCGGTCTTCACGATGTGGGCCACGCTCGGGGCGCCCGTGCGCGGGGTCGCGACCTCGCGCGTCTCGCGCTCGATGACCGGCTGCGCCGCTGCACCCACCGCGACCAACCTAGCCCTCGTGCGCGCGCTCGCCCCCGCGCACGGCATGCTCGCCCCCGCGCATGGCACGCTCGCCCCCGCGCACGGCACCGCACGCGCGATCCCTCCGCGTGACTGCGCGCCTACACTGACGCCGTGCCGACCTACGAGTACCGCTGCCGTGAGTGCGACGCGGTGTTCGAGTTGCGTCGCACCATGTCGGAGGCCAACGCGCCCGCCGCGTGCCCCGACGGCCACCTCGCCTCCGTGCGTCTGCTCTCGGTGTTCGCCTCCGTCGGCGCCGGCGCCAACGGTGCAACCCCGTCGGTCGCGGCCCCCGCGCCGCGCGCGGGCGGCTGCGGCACCGGCTGCGGCTGTCACCCCTAGGCGGCACGCACCTCGCTCACGCCCCCGGGCCCCGCGAGGTACCACGCGACCATCGCGAGGCCCGCTCGGTCGGCGATGCGCCGCGCCGTGCGCCATCGCGCACCGTCCTCGGGCGCCGTGCGCGGCCGCACGGGCCGCACGCTGCACACGAGGCACGCCGTCGCGCCCGGCACCCGCACGGCGTCGCCCACGATGCGGTCGGCGAGCAGGCCGAGGTCGCGCCCGGGCGCGTAGGCGCGCAACCCCACGCCGCGGCGCCGCGCATCCAGGTACACCACGAGCGTCTCGGCACGCCAGGGCCGGCGCACCGCGAGCGCGAACACCGCGAGCGCCTCGTGGGCGCTCGTCACCTCGTCGACGTGCGCGCGCGGCACGCGCAGTCCGGGTGGTACGTCCTCGAGCACGCCCGCACCGTACGGACCCCGTGTTACGCGCCGACCACCGCCATCGCGACGGCCACCGCCGCCGCCGACACGACGAGCGGCGCCACCGCGTCGCCCCCGGGGACGCGCCTCGGCCCGAGCATGACGGCCCCCACCAGCGCCCCCGCGAGCGCCCCGCCGAGGTGACCCCCGACGCTGACGCCGGGGATCGCGAGCGTGAAGACGAGGTTGATCGCGAAGGTGAGCCCGAGTCCCGTGCGCCAGGGATTGACCCCGCGTTCCCGCATGCCGACGACGGCGGCGGCCATCAGGCCGAACACCGCACCCGACGCCCCACCGGTGATCGCGTCGGGGCTCAGCAACAGCGCCCCCGCGGAGCCGCCCAGCAGGGAGGTGCCGTACAGCGCGCCGTAGCGCCAGGCGCCCAGCTGGGGCTCGAGGAGCCCGCCGAGCTGCCACGCGAGGAGCATGTTCATGCCCAGGTGCAGGATCCCGAAGTGCACGAAGCCGCAGGTCACGAGTCGCCACCATTCCCCCGCCACGAGGAATTCCCGCGAGATGACGAGGTCCATCGTGCGCCGCGTCACCTCCGAGGACCCGAACGCCCCGAGGTCGCCGAGCACCATCCACGCAAACAGCCCGAGGTTCGCCGCCACCAGCGCGTTCGTCACGGTCAATGGCGCGTCGCCGCGCCGCCCGCCGGGCCACGGCCCCCCGCGGCGCACGGCGGCGCGCACCACACCCCGCCGCGGCCCCCCGCGCAACGGATCGCCGGGGGTCGGCGGCGGCCACGGCGGCGGTGGCCAGTTGGGCCCCGTGTCGCTCACGATCGGTGCGCGAGGTACCAGTCGATCGTGCGCCGCAGGCCCGTCTCGAAGTCGGTCGTGGCGTGCCAGCCGAGTGCCGCCTCGGCGCGCGATGCGTCGACGCGGCGACGAGGTTGGCCGTCGGGGCGCGTGGCGTCCCACACGAGTGCACCCTCGTAGCCCACGAGCCGCGCGATCGTCTCCACGGTCTCGCGGATCGTGACCTCACGGTCGTTGCCGAGGTTGAGGGGCTCCATGCCCTCGTGCACCTCGGCGGCCAGCACCACCGCCCGGGCCGCGTCCTCCACGTACAGGTAGTCGCGGCTGGCGACGCCCGTGCCCCAGACGACCACCTTGTCGGCCCCCGACTCCTTGGCCTCCACGCAACGGCGGATGAGCGCGGGGATCACGTGCGAGACCGACTCGTCGAAGGTGTCGCCGGGGCCGTACAGGTTGGTCGGGATCACGAACGCGAATCGCTGGCCGTACTGACGCGCGTTGACCTGCGCGTGCACGAGCAACGCCTTCTTGGCGATCCCGTACGGCGCGTTCGTCTCCTCGGGGTAGCCGTCCCAGATGGCCTCCTCGCGGAACGGCACGGGGGTGAACTTGGGATACATGCACACGGTGCCGAGCAGCACGGTCTTCTCCACGCCGCCCGCGCGCGCCGCCTCGATCACGTGCGTGCCCATCATCAGGTTGTCCAGGTACAGCGGCGCGGGTGCGACCTGGTTGTAGCCGATGCCGCCCACGCGCGCCGCGAGGTGCAGCAGGTGCGACGGGCGATGGGTCGCCACGAGTCGCTCGGCCACGCCGGGCAGCGTGAGGTCGGCCTCCGCGTGCGTCGGAGCGCTCACGCGCGCACCCTTGTCGCGCAGCTCGCGCACCACGTTGCGACCGAGGAATCCGTGGCCGCCCGTCACCAGTACGGCGCGCCCGCGCCAGAAGCCTCCCCGCGTCGTGCGTTGCGCGCCCGCGTCCGCGACGGCCATCTCGTGGCCCCAGCGTACGGCGCGGGCACAATGGATGTCGTGCGCGTCGCGTACTCGCTCGAGCAGTGCTGGCACGACGTGCCGGGTGGCACCGCGGTCGCCGCCATCGAGGTGGCGCGCGCGATGCGCGATGCGCGACCCGACGTGCAACTGTGCGCGGTCGCGGGTCGCCACGATATGCCGCCGGGTTCGCGCTGGGCGCCGCCGCTCGAGGTGCACGGTCTTCCGCTCGCGGGTGGGCTGCTGTACGAGGCGATGCTGCGCACGGGCCGGCCGCGCGTCGAGCGCGCGACGGGCGCCGTGGAGGTCGCGCACTCCACGACGATCATCCCCTTCCCCAGCCACGCGCCGCTCGTGGTGACCGTCCACGACCTCGCATTCCTGCGCCACCCCGAGTTCTTCACCGCCCGTGGCAACGACGTGTTTCGCCGCGCCCTCGCCGTCGTGCGCCGCCGTGCCGCGCTCGTGGTCTGCTCCTCGGCCGCGACGATGCGCGACTGCGTGGAGGCCGGCATCCCCCCCTCGCGGTGCCGCGTGGTGCACCTCGGCACGCGCCGCCTCGATGCGCGAGGCACACACGTGCGCGGCCTCGGCGCGGTGCCGCCGAGCGCGGGCGGTGCGTCCCGGGGCGAGGACCTGCTGTTCGTCGGCACGCTCGAGCCCCGCAAGAACCTCGGTCGCCTGCTCACGGCGCTCGACCGGCTGGGTGCCGACGCGCCGCGCCTGCGCGTCGCGGGCGCCCCCGGCTGGGGCCGCGCGCTCGAGGGCCTCGACGAGACGGTGCGCGGCCGTGTGGCCCACCGTGTGGAATGGCTGGGCGAGGTGAGCGAGGCCCGTCTCGCCGAGCTCTACGACGCCGCCGCCGCGGTCTGCGTGCCGTCCGTGCGGGAGGGCTTCGGACTGCCCATCCTCGAGGCGATGGCACACGGCGCCCCCGTCGTCACCAGCCGCGGGTCCAGCACCGAGGAGGTGGCGGCGGGCGCGGCCGTGCTCGTGGACCCGCTGGATCCCGACGCGATCGCCGCCGGCATCCGCGAGGCACTCACCCGTCGGGACGAGTTGTCGCGGGCGGGTCGCGCCCGCGCCGCCGAGATGACGTGGGAGCGTGCGGCCACGCGCACCGCGGCCGTGTACGACGAGGTGGCCACGTGAGGATCGGGGTCAACATGCTCTGGTGCCGCACCGGGCGCGTCGGCGGCTCCGAGGAGTACCTCGTGCGTCAGCTCACCGGCCTCGCCGAGTGTGCGCCGCACGAGGTCGAGGTGACGGTCTTCGCACAGCCGTCGTTCCTCGCCGCCCACCCCGGGTTGGCCTCGGGGGCCGTGCGGGCATCCCGCGAGTGGGGCGATGCGCGCGCCGCGCGCGTCTGGGGGGAGCACGCGTGGCTCGCGCGCGCCGCGCGGGGACTCGATGCGATGCACCACGGTGGCGGCACGCTCCCGCGGCGGGGCGTCGCACCCACGCTGCTCACGCTCCACGACGTGCAGTACCTCACCTACCCGCGCTGGTTCGGGCCGGCACGGCTCGCGTACCTGCACGCCACCGTGCCGTCCTCCGTGCGCCGCGCGACCCGCGTCGCCGTGCCGAGTGCGTACGTGCGCGGGGTGGTCGTCGAGCGTTTCGGCCGCGACGCGCGCGAGGTGCACGTGGTGCGCCACGGACTCGAGCCCGCGTTGGGTGCCGCGGCCACGCCCGACGCGCAGTTGCGTCGGCGCCTCGGGCTCGGGGACCACCCCTACGTCGTGTACCCCGCCATCACGCACCCCCACAAGAACCACGCGCTGCTCGTCGACCTGCTCGCCGGCCCCTGGCGTGCGTCGGGCGTGCGCCTCGTGCTGGCGGGCGGTGCGGGCCGTGCCGACCGCGCACTCACGACGGCGATCGCCGCGCGCGGCGTGGCCGACCGCGTGGTGCGCACGGGCCGCGTCGGGGCCGCCGACCGCGACGGGCTCGTGCGCGGGGCGCGGGCACTCGTGTTTCCGAGCCTCTACGAAGGGTTCGGCGCACCGGTGCTGGAGGCGATGGCGCTCGGCACGCCCGTCGTCACCACCGGCGCCGCCGCGCTCGGGGATCTGGCATCCGGGGCCGCGGTGGTGGCCGAGCCCACCGTCGACGCATGGGCCGGCGCACTGGACGAGGTGGAACGTCGCCGCGACGCGCTGGTGGCCGCGGGGCGTACCCGCGCCGCGGCGTACACGACACGCGCGTCGGGTGACGACCTGCTGGGCGTCTATCGCGCGCTCGGGGTGGGCTGAGCGTGCGCCTCGTCGTCGTCTGTCCGCACTTCGCGCCCGACATCGCGCCCACGGGCGCGGTGATGACGCGCATCGTGCACGAGCTGGCCGCGCGCGGCCACGAGATCCACGTGGTCACCTCGTTGCCCTGGTATCGGAACCATCGCGTGGAGCCCGGCTGGGGTGGGCGGCCGTGGCGGGTCGAGCGCACCGCGTGGGGGAGCGTCATGCGCATCCACCCCATGTCGGCGCGCTCCAAGGCCGACGTGGCGGGTCGGGCGGTCGGGTTCGTCGCGTTCAGCGTGCTCGCGGCCGCGTGCTGCGCGCTGCGCCGCGTGGGGGGCCGCGTGGACGCCGTCGTGGCGATGTCGCCGCCGCTCACCCTCGGCCTCGCGGGCCGTCTCGGCGCCCTCGTGCGGCGCTGCCCGCTGGTGTTCAACGTCCAGGACGTGTTTCCCGACGCGGCCGTCGCCACGGGCGCGGTGCGGTCGCGTGCCGTCGTCGCCGCCGCACGCGCGCTGGAGCGCGCGACCTACGCGACCTCGCACGCCGTGGTGGTGCTGTCCGAGGACCTCGCCCGCAACGTGGCGGCCAAGGTGTCCCCGGCGCGCCGGGGTCGCGTGCACGTGATCCCCAACTTCGTCGACACGGTCGCCGTCGTGCCGGGCCCGCGGCTCACGGCGTACCGCGCGGCCCTCGGCATCGGCGAGGAGCCCGTCGTGATGTATGCGGGCAACGTCGGGTTCTCCCAGAGCCTCGGGCTGCTCGTGGCGGCCGCGCGGGCGATGCCGCACGTCGCGTTCGTCATCCACGGGGCGGGCGCCGCGCGGGAGGCGTTGCGCGACGACGCGCGCGACGTGCCAAACCTGCGCTTCGGCGACTACCAGCCGGCGGAGCGCCTCGCCGAGGTGCTCGCGAGCGCGGACATCCACGTGGTGACGCTGCGGCGCGGGCTCGGCCACGTGAGCGTGCCGTCCAAGACCTACGCCGTGCTCGCCGCGGGGCGTCCCGTGCTGGCCGCGGTCGACGCCGACACCGAGGTGCCGCGCATCTTGGCCGCGAGCGGGGCGGGTCGTCGCGTGGAGCCCGACGACGCCCCGGCGTTCGGCTCCGCGCTGCGCGAGATGCTGGCCGATCCCGCTGCGCTCGCGCGCATGGGTCACGATGCGCGTCGCTGGGTGGAGTCGCACGCGTCCCCGGCGTCGGTCGCGGCGCGTTACGAGGCGCTCATCGCCTCGCTCGCGTCCCGATAGCGTGCGTCGTCCGTGACCGAATCCGCCCGCAAGCTCGCCCGCCTCGCCGCGCAGGGTCGCGGCCGCCGCGTGCGCGTGAGCCAAGGACGCCTGTTCCCCACCGTGCTGCTCTCGGTGCTCGTGGCCGGCGTGGCGCTCATCGCCTACGCGCGCGAGTCGCAACCCAGCGCCACCGCCCTCGACGCGGCCACCACCGACTACGCGCTCGCGGTGGGCGTGTTCGCCTGCGACGCCTTCGTGGACGGCCTGCCCGGGGTCCCGGCCGACCCCGCGACGGTCAAGCCCGGAGCCTCGATCGTCGCACCGGGCCTCGTGCGTTGGACGCCCCAGGTGCTCGCGGGCGAGCGTCGTGCCAACCTCGGCTCCATCGCCGATCTGCTCGGCATCGGGCTCGACGACGACTCGATCACGCTGCCCGCCTCGATGGGCGGTGCGACCTACGTGGAGGGCGACGACGACTGCGACGGCGAGCCCGCCACCGTCCAGGTGACCGCGTGGGCGGACGCCACGGTGGACTCCACCTCGCAGGTCTCGATCGCCTCGCTCGACCAGGTGCGACTCACGGGCGACGCGATGGCGTTCACCATCGCGTTCGTATCGCGCGACACCGAGGTGCCGCTCCCACCCGCCGCCGCAGACCTCGGGACCGCCCTCGCAGACCCGCAGGGGTAGCCCGCGTGCACGCCGTCGTGCTCGTCGGCGGGTTCGGCACGCGCCTTCGGCCGCTCACACGCGTCACGCCCAAGCCGCTGCTGCCGATGGGCAACGTGCCGCTGCTGGAGCGACTCATGGCGTGGCTCGCCCGCGGCGGGGTCACCGACGCGGTGCTGTCGCTCGGGTTCAAGCCCGCGCCGTTCCTCGCGGCATTCCCCGACCACCGGTGCGCGGGCGTGCGCCTCACCTACGCCGTGGAGGACCGACCGCTCGACACCGCGGGGGCCATCGGCTTCGCGGCACGGGAGGCCGGCATCGCGAAGCGCGGCGAGACGTTCCTCGTGGTCAACGGCGACATCCTCACCGACGTGGACGTCGCGGCGCTCGTGGCGCGACACCGCGCGTCGGGCGGCGAGGGCACCATCCACCTCACCCGCGTCGAGGATCCGTCCCAGTACGGCGTGGTGGAGTGCGACGCGTCGTGGCGCGTGGTGCGCTTCCACGAAAAGCCCCCGCCCGGCACGACGCCCGCCTCCCCGTGGGTCAACGCGGGCACCTACGTCTTCGAGGCCGCGGCCCTCGCGCGCATGCCGGGCACCGAGCCTCTCTCGCTGGAGCGCGCGACGTTCCCCGCGATGGTGGCCGACGGTGCCTTGTGCGCCCACGCCACCCGCGACCGGTGGGCCGACGTGGGGCGCCCCGAGACGTATCTCGCGGCCAATCTCGACCTGATCGGCCGCGAGGTCGTCCCTCCGTGCGTGCCCGTGGCGCCGGACGCGCGGGTTGCACCCGACGCCGTTCTGGAGCAGTCGCTCCTCGGCGCGGGTTGCGAGGTGGGCGCGGGCGCACGCGTGTCGCACAGCGTGCTGTTGCCGGGTGCTCGCGTCGGCGCGCACGCCGTCGTCGAGCGCAGCGCGGTGATGGGCGAGGTCGGCCCGCACGCCCGCGTGGAGTCCTGTCTCGTCGGGGCCGGGCACATGGTGGCCTCGGGCGCATCCCTGCGCGGGGCGAGGGTCCCGGAGGACGACGCCACCTAGCCTGAGTCACGCTCCATGAGCGGCCCGGGTGACGTCGTGGTGGTCGGCGGCGCGGGCTTCCTCGGCTCCCACCTCGTCGAGCACCTCGTCGCACGGGGCCGCACGGTGGACGTGGTGGACGACCTCTCCACCGGTGCGTTGGCCAACCTCGCCGGGGTGCGCGAACGGCCCGACCGGGTGCGCGTCGTGCACCTCGACGCCGGATCGTCCGAGTTCGCCGAATTCCTCCAGTTGCGCGCGCCCCGCGTGGTGTACCACCTCGCGCTGCTCACCCCGGCCGCACGGCGCACCTCCGAGATCTTGCGCTCGGCCACGCTGCTCGTGGCGACGCTCGAGGCCGTGCGTCACGCGGGCACGGCCAAGGTCGTCGTGGCGCTCCCTGCGACGCGCTACTACGGCGAGGTGCCGGCCCGGCACCTCCCGGTCAAGGAGGGCCACCGCGCCGAGCCGATCGGCGTCGGCGACGTCGTCGCGCACACGCTCGTGGACCTGCTCGGCGTGTACCGCGAGCGGCACGGCGTGGAGTTCACCGCCGCGGTGCTCGGCCACGCGTACGGGCCGGGCCAGCGCCCCGAGGACGGGGTGGTGGCCGCCTTCGCCGCCGCCACGGCCGAGCGCCGTGATCCCGAGATCCACGGGTCGGGCCGCCAGACCCGCGACTTCGTGTGGGTGCACGACGCGGTGGATGCCCTCGCGGCGTGCGCCGGACGTGGCGACGGCATGGTGATCAACGTCGGCACCGGGGTGCAGACGTCGATCCTCGACCTGTGGGCCCTCTTCGCGCCGCACGCCGCACGCCGCCCGCGCCCCGCACCCGCACGCGCCGCCGACGTGCAGCGGATCGCACTCAGCCCGACGCGCGCACGGATCCAACTCGGCTGGTCGTCGGGGACGCCGCTCGCGGACGGCGTCCGGCGGCTCATCGAAACAGGTCCCCGCCCGCCGGGCGGATGAGCTCGGCCACGGCCGACTCGCGCAGCCACGCGGGGTCCGCCCCGCGCACGACGGCCACGGGTCGGCCCGCGGCCTTGCCCATCACGAGCTCGGCCGCCGACGCGAGCTCGTCGGCGACCGCCACCTCGGTCACCTGCATGATCCGACCCCGCGCGTCGGGCGTGCCGCGCAGGTCCACCACGCCCGCGACGCCCGCCACGCCGATGGCCACGTCGGTGAGGCCGTTGCGCCACGGGCGCCCGAAGGTGTCGCTCACGACCACGCCCACGCCGACGCCGAGGCGTGCCCGCACGGCGTCCCGCACGCGGCGCGCGGAGCGGTCGGCGTCCACGGGCAGCAGCGCCGCCCAGCCGTCCTCCACGTTGGACAGGTCCACCCCGCTGTTGGCGCACACGAAGCCGTGGGTCGTCTCGGTGATCACGAGGTCCTCCCGCCGGCGCAGCACGCGCACCGCCTCCCGCTCCACCAGCGCCTTGTGACTCGTCGGGTCCGCGGGGTCGACCCGTTCCAGGCGGCCCTCCGCCTTGGACACGACCTTCTGCGTCACCACGAGCACGTCGCCGTCCTGCAGCGGGCCGTTCGGCTCGCCGCGGCAGGCCTCCGCGATGATCTCGCCGAGGGCGTCCCCCGGGCGGATCTCGCCGATTCCGTCCACGGCCCAGATCTGCAGGCGGCTCATGCGCGCACCGCCCGCGCCGCGGCCTCGAGCGTCGCGCGTGCAAGGGCCGCGGCCCGCGCGGCGTCGGACATCACCGTGTCGGTGACGACGCAGGCGAGGCCCTCGGCGCGCACCGCGTCGGCCAGCGCCGCGTCCACGGTGTCCACCACGAGCGTCCCGCACACCGGTGCGTACAGCCGTGCGACGCCCACCACGCTCGCCTCGTGGCCCAGCTCCGTGAGCATGCGGTCGGCGGGGCCCTTCAGGGCGCGACCCCCGACGATCGGCGACACCGCCACCACGCGCTCACGCACCGCGCGGAGCGCGTCGTCCACGCCGGACAGCGCGCGGATGGGGCCGATCGACACGATCGGATTCGAGGGGGCGATCACCACCGCCGCGGCCGACGCCACGGCGACCAGCCAGCCCGCCGTCGCCGAGCGCGCCCCGAGGAACTCCACGCGCCGCACCGCCACCCCGTGGCGATGGCGCACGAAGTACTCGTGGAAGTCGATCATCTCGCCCGCGCGTCCCGCCGCGCAGTCCTCGGCGAGTTCCACGCGCGTCGCCACGGGCTCGTCGCACATCGGCACCACCGATTCGGCGAGGCCCCACGCGCGCGCGATCTCGGCCGCCACCGTCGTGGCCGTGGCGCCCTCCGAAAGCCGCGCGGTGCGGTACATGTGCGTCGCAAGATCCGCGTCGCCCAGCCGGAACCAGTCCGCTCCCGCGGCGGATCCACCGGGACGCACCGCGGCGTAGCGACCGAGCCCTTCCATCGCGCGCCAGGTCTCGTCCGCGAGTCCCCACCCACGCCCGGGGTCGATCGCCCCGGCGAGGGTGTAGGTGACCGTGTCGAGGTCGGGCGAGATGCGCAGACCGTGCATCGTGGTGTCGTCACCCGTGTTGACGACCGCCACGACGCGCGCGGGATCGATGGCGAGGCGCAGGCCCCGCAGGAACCGCGCGGCCCCCACGCCGCCCGCGAGCACGATCACGCGAGCGTCCGCCACGCCCGAGAGCGTACGGCTGGTGCTTCGCGTAGCCTGTCGGACGGTCATGCCGCGCGCGCTCGTCACGGGGATCACGGGCCAGGACGGTCGTCATCTCGCCGAGTTCCTCCACGCGAAGGGCTACGAGGTGTTCGGGCTCGTGAAGGGCCAGAACAACCCGAAGGCCGAGTCGATCCGCGAGGAGTTCCCCTTCGTCGACATCGTGCCGGGGGACCTCGCGGACTTCTCCAGCCTCGTCTCGGCGCTCGAGCGCAGCCGACCCGACGAGGTGTACAACCTCGGCGGCGTCTCGTTCGTCGCGATGTCCTTCAACCAGGCCGAGCTCACCGCCAACATCACGGGGTTGGGCGTGCTGCGCATGCTGGAGGCCATCCGCCTCGTGGGCGGCTCCGACCGCAACATTCGCTTCTACCAAGCGTCCTCCTCCGAGATGTTCGGCAAGGTGCGCGAGACGCCCCAGAACGAGCTCACGCCGTTCCATCCGCGATCCCCCTACGGCGTGGCGAAGGTGTTCGGCCACGACATCACGGTCAACTACCGCGAGAGCTACGGGCTGTTCGCGTGCTCGGGCATCCTGTTCAACCACGAGGGCCCCCGTCGCGGGCTCGAGTTCGTCACGCGCAAGATCACCCACGCCGTGGCGCGCATCAAGCTCGGTCTCCAGGGCGAACTCGTGCTGGGCAACCTCGACGCCAAGCGCGACTGGGGCTACGCGGGCGACTACGTGGAGGCGATGTGGCGCATGCTCCAGCAGCCCACGCCCGACGACTTCGTCGTCGCGACCGGCGAAACGCATTCCATCGGGGAGTTCCTCGACCTCGCGTTCCGCGCCGCGGGCCTCGGGGACTGGCATCCGTACGTGCGCCAGGACCCGCGGTTCTTCCGCCCCGCCGAGGTGGACCTGCTCGTGGGTGACGCGACCAAGGCCCGCGCGCGACTGGGCTGGACGCCCCGCGTCGACTTCCCGTCGCTCGTCGAAATGATGGTGCGCAACGACGTGGACCTCGAGTCGCGCCGCGCCGCCGGCCGCTGACGCGCCGCGTCAACGGCGCACACGCCCACACGCGCCACGCGCGTCAGCCCTCGACGGGTCGCTCGCTCACCGCCTGCACGACCGACTCCTCGTCCCACGTCGCGCCCGTGGCGATTTGGGCGCGGAGCGCCGCGGCGAAGGCAACGAGCGCCACCGTGCTGCTCACCACGAGTGCCAACTCGACGCGCAGGTAGAGGTCCTCGCTGGACCAGGCTGCCGAACCGACGAACGACGCGAAGGCGAGCGACCACCCAAGTGCCACCAGTCGGTGGCCGCGCAGGGCGATGAGCGCCTGGGCGATCGCGAGGGCCAGCATGTAGATCGCGCTCGCGAACGCGAGCAGCGTGAGCGTGCGTCGCGACACCCCGCCGTCGTAGACGAGGTCCAGCACCCAGGGGCCTGCGACGAACGCGCCGGCTGTGCCGAGGACCCCCACGCCGACCACGAGCACCATGAGCCGGCGGAAGCCGGCCCGAAACTCGCCGATGTCACCGCGGGCCGCGAGGCGCGCGAGGCGTGGCAGCAGCGCGGCCTGCACCGCCTGGAAGAGGAACAGCGGCACGCGCGACAGCAGCACCGCGTTGCCGAAGCGCGTCACCTCGGCGGCCGGCGCGGTGTCGCCGAGGAGGTCCACCGTGATCGGACCTGCATTCACGAGCGCCGCGGCGAAGACCGAGCCGCCGAGCAGCCAGCCGAGGTTCGGCGCGATCTCGGCCCAGGTCGCGGGTGGTCCGTCGTCGGTGCGCAGGCCGCCGCGCGCCCAGACCACGGCGACGCCGATCACCGGCACGACCGCGACCATCATCGCGTAGGCGCCGACGCGATCCACGCCCATGGCGAGCATCACCGCGCAGGCGGCCACGCGTATCGCGCCGTCCGCGCCGACGATGAATCCGTACGACGCGAAGCCACCGTTGCCGCTGCAGAGCCCCTTGGCGAGGTACAACGCGCCGTAGCTCACGAGCGCGATGGCGAGGCTCGCCGTCACGATGCCGGATCCCTCGAACAAGTCGTCGTTGATCCGCGGTGCGGCCGCGAGCACGGCCGCGACGAGTCCGACCACGACGATCGCGCAGAGCGTGCCCAACTTGCGCACCACGGGGCGCGCGCCCACGCCCGTGGCGCGACGATGCGCGATCGCACGGCTCACCTCCTGCTCGATCGGCAGGTAGAAGCCCGGCGCCAGGGCGAACATGACGAACCACAGCGCGACGATGGGCTTGAAGCCGTCCTGCCCGAGCGCCTCCTGCCCGAGCTTGAAGAACACGTAGATCGTCACGCCCGCGACGAGCAGGCCGATCCCCACGCTGATCGTGCCTTCGGGCAACGGGGCGCGCGTCGCGCGCCCGTCGGTGTCGCGCGGGTTCCGCTCCCGTGCGGACCGTCGGCTCACCGCCGCGAGGCTACTTGGCGTCGCCGCGCTCGATGTGCTGCTTGACCGACTCGCGCACCTTGTCGATGAACGCATGGGCGTGCTCGGCGATCTCGTCCACGAGATCGGGTGCGTGTTGCGCGACGTCCTCGCCGAGCTCGCGACGACGCACCTGCAGCTTCTGCCACGAGAGCACGCCGAAGCCGACGGCGGTGTAGGCCGCGTCGCGCGCGAGCGCGACGAGTGCATCGGTGTCGAGATCCTCGAGCCGTTCCATCGGATGCCAAGGGTACCCGCAAGTAGGGTTGGCACATCGAGACGAAGGCACCGACGCTCGTCACCGTGATGGTGGTGCACGAACCGGGCGACTGGTTCGGTGAATCGCTCGCCGCACTCGCCGCGCAGGACCACCCCAACCTGCGGTCCATCTTCTTCGTCACGTCGCGCGTCGGCGACGCGGGCCCCGACCTCGCGCGCAGCGACGAGGTCCGCGCCCGCATCCTCGAGGTGCTGCCGTCGGCGGTGGTGCGCATCGTCGAGGGCAATCCGGGCTTCGCCCCGCTCGTCAACGAGGCCCTGCACCTCGTGGAGGGTGACGCCGGCCTCGTCTGCCTGCTCCACGACGACGTGGCGCCGCGCCCCGACGCCCTGTCGGCGATGGCCCGCGAGCTCTATCGTTCCAACGCGGGCGTGGTCGGACCCAAGGTGGTGGACTGGGACGACCCGACGCGACTCGTCTCGGTGGGCGGCGAGATCGACCGCTGCGGCGAGGTGGATCCGCTCGTGGAGCCCGGCGAGCGCGACCAGGAGCAGCACGACGCCGTGCGCGACACCTTCTTCGTCGGCACGTCCTGCATGCTCGTGCGACTCGACCTCTTCCGTGAGCTCGGCGGGCTCGCCCCCGAGATCCAGTTGCTCGGCGAGGACGTGGAGTTCTGCTGGCGGGTGCACCTGGCGGGGGCGCGGGTGCTGTTCGTGCCGGCCGCGGTCGTGCGCGAGCGCGAGCGCGTCGCGGAGCGCGACCCCGCCCGGCTCGCCGCCGCGGCGCGCCACAGGGTCCGCACCGTGGCGACCCTGAGTGGCGCGGCCGAACTGCCGCGGCTGGCCGTGCGCCTCGTGGTCACCGCGTTCGCCCAGACCGTCGTCGGGTTCCTCACCGGGCAGTCCCGCGAGGGGCTCGCCGCGTTGCGAGCCACGCTCGCACTGCCCCTCGACCTGCCCCTCGTGCGCCGCCGCCGCGCCGCCGTGCGCCCCCTGCGCCGCGTAGCCGCGGCCGAGATCCGCAAGCTCCAGTTGCGCGGCTCGGCCCGCATCGCACGCTTCCTGCGCCGTCGCCGGGCGGTCGGGGGCCCGCGCGACCTGGGTGCCGCGCTCGACGTGCGCGACCGCTCGGCCGCGCGCGTGACGCTCGCCGTCGCGCTCGCCGTCGCGGCGCTGTGCGTGCTCGGTGGTCGGGGTCTGATCGCGGGCCGCCCCGGGCTCGTCGGCGACCTCGTGCCGTTCGCGCCCGACGGCAGGACGCCCCGGGATCTGCTCGGCGCGTACCTCTCGGGGTTCTGGCCCGCGGGCTTCGGGGATGCGTCCGCGCAACCCACGCTCGTCGGCCTGCTGGGTCTCGCGGGCGTCGTCGCGTTCGGTCGCCTCGGCGGACTCGCCACCTGGACGCTCGTCTCGGCCCCCTTCGTGGCGTTCCTCGGCATGTGGCGCCTCGGCGCGCTGCACCAGCACCTGCGCGCCCGTCTCGCGGGCGCGGTGGTCTACGCCGCACTGCCGGTCGGTGCGGGCGCGATCGCTGCGGGACGCCTCGGCGCACTCGTGACGTGGGCCTGCCTGCCGTGGGTGCTCGACGCGATGCGTCGGCTCGGCCTCACGGCGCGCACCCCCGACGGCGCGGAGGTCGGTGTGTCGTCGCGCCGGCGCTCGCAGATCCTCGCGGGGCTCATCGTGGCCCTCGCGTGCGTGGCGGCCCTCGCGCCGCCCTTCCTCCTCGTCGTGCTCGCCGCAGCGACGGCTTGGGCACTCGTCGACGCCACCGCGCCCGGCCGCGCCCGTCGCGCGCTGGGTGCGTGGGCGAGCGTGGTGCTCGCCACGCTCGGTGCCGCAGCCGCGCACCTGCCGTGGGCGCTGCACTTCGTGTCCCGCGACGCGTGGACCCTGATCGTCGGTGACGCCGGTGCGACGGCGCGGGGACTGGGCGTCGGGACGCTCGCGCGGCTCGACGGCGGCACGCAGGTGCTCGCGCCGTTGGGCTGGGGTGTGCTCGGCCTGCTGCCGGTAGCCGTGCTGGTCGGACGGGGACCGAGGTTCGTCGCGGCGGCGCAGGGCGCGCTCCTTGCACTCGTCGGTGCAATCGTCGCCGTGCTCGACGACCTCGGGCGCATGCCGCTCGACGTGCCGGAGCCGACCGTCCTGCTCGCCTGCGTGGCATGCGGCGCGGCACTCGCCGCGGGAGCCTGCATCGCGGCGATCGACGACGGGGGCGGCTGGCGCCGCGCCGCAGCCCTGCTCGCGCCGCTCGCGGTTGCGGCGGCCGTCGTGCCGGCGATCGTCGGGGTGGCCGACGGCCGATGGCACCAACCCGCGGCGACGCCGCTCGACCTGCTCACCCAGTTGCCCGACGACGACGCGCTCGGCAACTCCCGCACGCTGCTGCTGGGTCGGGCCGACGACCTGCCGGTCGCGGCAAGGTCCGCGGGCGGCGCGCTCGCCTACGGCGTCGCGATCGACGGACCACTCGACGCGACGATGCGGTTCGCGCCCGAGGGCACGGCGATGGACGACATCGCGCGGCTCTCGGTCGCGGCGCTCGCAGACAACGGCACGACGCGGTTCGGGCGCCTCGTCGCGCCGCTCGCGGTGCGCCACGTCGTCGTGGTGGGTACCGGCGCGCTGCGGGACCGGCTCGTCGCCCTCCTCGGCAACCAGCTCGACCTGCGTCGCGCATACCTCGCGGGGGACCTTGCGATCTTCGAGAACGTCGCGTGGATCCCGCTTGCTTCGCGGCTGGACGACGACTCGGCCGTGCTGTCCCGTCGAGCGGCGCTCGGCGACGCGCCCGACCGCGACGTGCGGGCCAGCGATCCACTCTTCGTCGCCTCTGGTGACCCGACGCGCGGCTCGGCCAGCGCGATACGGGGCGGCGTCGTGCACGTCGCCGTGCCCTACGCCCCCGAGTGGACGCTCCTCGTGGACGGTGTGCGCATCGCCCCGCGCCCCGCATTCGGCGCCACGGTCGGCTTCGACGCGCCCGTCACGGGCGTGGCGCGCCTCGAGTTCACCACCCCGCCGTGGCGCGCCCTCGCCGTGGCGATGCAGGGCCTCGCGTGGCTGGGGCTCGCCGCCGTGGCGTTCGACGCGCGTCGCATCCGCGCGCGGTGGCGCGGAGAGCCCCCGCCCACCGTGCGCGTCCTCGCGGCCCCCGCGACCGACGCGGAACCGAGGTCCGTGTGAGCCGCGACCCGCGCCCCGCACTCGTGCGCCTCGGCCTGCTCGCGATCGCCGCGAGCCTCGTGATGGCCACGCGCCTCTTGCCCGTCGCCCCGCCACCGGTCGGTGCGTCGCTCGACGCGGGAGTGCCGGTGCTCGCGGGGGGCCTCGGGGGATCCGCGTGGTTCTGCCCGGGCGTGCCGGTCCAGGCTGCGGTCAGCTCCGAGATCCTCATCGCCAACCCGTCGGACGAGCCCGTGGCGGGCACGCTGACGATCCTGTCGCTCAACCGCGAGCCCACGACCGCGACACTCGTCGCGCCCCCGCGCTCGCAGGTGCGCTTCGACGCCAGCGGCGGGCGGGGAGCGGGCTTCGCGAGCGCGGTGGTCGAGATGGCCAATGCGCTCGTCGCCGTGGAGCAGCGGCTGCAGCATCCCGCGGGCCGTTCCGTCGCGGCGTGCGCCACCGCGACCTCGGATCGCTGGCTCTTTGCCGACGGGTTCACGGGTGACGACAGTCCGTTCCAGGTGGTGCTGACCAATCCATTCCCGACGCCGACCATCGTGGACCTCTCCTTCGTCACCGCCGAGGCGCGTCGTGCGCCGCGCACGTTGCAGGGCCTCGTGCTCGGACCGCGCAGCGTGCGGGTCATCGACCTGGCCGGTCAGGGCGCGCGCAACGAGACCGTGGTCGCGGTCGAGGTGCGTGCATCCGCGGGGCGGCTCGTGGCCGGCAAGTTGCAGCACTACCTGGGGCGCGGTCGCCTCGGATTCGTCGCGGCGCTCGGCGCGTCGGCCCCCGCGCGCTCGTGGTGGTTCCCCGCGGGGGAGAAGGCCGACGCCGTGGCCGAGCAGCTCGTGGTGTTCAATCCCTCGGAGTCGGATCGCGCCCTCACCGTCGCGTTCTACCCCGCGGACGCGGCCATCGCCCCCGAGCCGTTGCTGGTCACCGCGCCGGCCGGGCGCGTGACGGTGCTCGACACCGCCGCGCTGCCGGCGCTCGCCCCCGGTACCTACGCGATCGCCGTGAGTGCGGACGTAGCCGACGACGCCTCGGGCGTCGTGGTGGAACAGGTCGTGACGCGTCAGGTGCGCACGCGGTCCGCGGGCGGCGCGGAGCGCACCCGCACCTCCACGACGGCGGTGCTCGGTGCGCCGGGCGCGGCCCTCGCGCGCGTCTGGACGGCCCCGGGCGGCATGGGCGTCACCCCTTCGGACGCACTGGCGATCGCAAACGTCACGGCGCTCCCCGCGACGGTCACGATCGCGACGGTGGGTCCCGCCGGTGTCGTGCCGATCGCCACCCTCGATCGCACCGTGGTGGGCCCCGCCACCGTGCGTCGGGTCGCGATCCCGCAGTCCGCAGCCGACCTGCAACTGTTCGTGATCTCGGACGTGGAGGTGGCGGTGGAGCGCGAGCTCTCGCGGGGCCCCGACTTCACGGGTCGCACGGCGGTCATGGCCCTGCCCGCGCCGGCCGCCGCCGCGCTGCTCGCCCCGGTCGCCGGGACCGTACGACCGAACTCGGCACCGTGACGCGCGCGGCGATCGTGGTGGCCGTCGTGGCGGCCGTGGCAGCGGCGAGCACCGTGCTTCGCCGTCGGCGGCGCACCGCGCCGACGCAGGGCGGCGCGCGGTTGCCGACGCAACTGGACCGTGCCGACTTCCCGGATGCGGGCACGGCGTGGTTGCTCGTCGCGTTCACCTCGGCGTCCTGCGCGTCGTGCGCCGACGTGCTGCGCAAGGCGCGGGTGGTGGCGTGCGCCGAGGTCGCCGTGCACGAGGCCGAATTCAGCCGGCACCGCGCGCTGCACGAGCGCTACGCCATCGACGCGGTGCCCGCGCTCCTGCTCGCCGACGCCAGCGGCGTCGTGCGCTGGTCGGTACTCGGTCCGGTGACCGCTACCGATCTGTGGGCCGCGGTCGCTCGCTGTCGGTCGGATTCGGGGACGGACTCGGCTCGCTGATCATGGGGCGTCCGAGCCCCCGCTGCACGAGCCGGGCCACCGTGTCGGCGTCGATCGTCTCCTGCTCGAGGAGTGCCTCGGCCACGAGATCCAGACCCTTGCGGTGCTTCGTCAGCAGCGTCATCGCGCGCTCCTCCTGCTCGTGCAGGATGCGCGACACTTCGGCATCGATCGTGCGGGCGGTCTCGTCGGAGTATTCCCGCCCGCTCGTCATGAGGTCCTCACCGAGGAAGACCTGCTGCTGCGTGGACCACGCCATGGGCCCGAGGCGGTCGCTCATGCCCCACTCCCGCACCATTCGTCGCGCGATGGAGGTGGCCTGCTCGAGGTCGTTGGCAGCGCCGCTGTTGAGGCCGCCGAACACGAGGCGTTCGGCCACGCGTCCGCCCATCGCCTTGCAGATCACGTCCTCGAAGTACTCGCGCGAATAGGTGTGGCGTTCCTCGGGCAGCGTCCAGGTCACGCCGAGCGCCATCCCGCGGGGGAGGATCGTCACCTTGTGCAGCGGGTCGCTGTGGGGCAGCACCGTGGAGAGCACCGCGTGGCCACCCTCGTGGTACGCCACGGCACGCTTCTCCTCGGCGTTCAGCACCAGGCTCTCGCGCCGCGCGCCCATGACGACGCGGTCCCGCGCGTTCTCGAAGTCGATGCGGTCGATGGTGAGCGATCCGCGGCGCACGGCGATGAGCGCCGACTCGTTGACGAGGTTCGCGAGGTCGGCCCCCGACATCCCGGGCGTCGCGCGCGCCATGGTCTCGAGGTCCACGTCGCCACCGATCCGCTTGCCGGCCGCGTGCACCTTCAGGATGGCGTGGCGTTCCTCGACCTCGGGCAGCGGCACGATCACCTGACGGTCGAAGCGCCCCGGGCGCAGCAGCGCGGGGTCCAGGATGTCGGGGCGGTTGGTCGCGGCCAGCACCACGACGCCCTCGGTGGTCTCGAAGCCGTCCATCTCGGCGAGCAATTGGTTGAGCGTCTGTTCCCGTTCGTCGTGACCGCCGCCGAGGCCCGCGCCTCGCTTGCGCCCGATCGAGTCGATCTCGTCCACGAAGATGATGGCCCGCCCCATCTTGCGCGCCTGCTGGAAGAGGTCCCGCACGCGGCTTGCGCCGACGCCGACGAACATCTCCATGAAGTCCGAGCCCGTGACCGAGAGGAACCCGACGCCCGCCTCCCCCGCGACCGCGCGGGCGAACAGCGTCTTGCCCGTCCCGGGCGGGCCCACGAGCAGCACGCCCTTGGGCACCCGCGCGCCGATCTCCTTGAAGCGCTCGGGCATGCGCAGGAAGTCCACGACCTCCCGGATCTCCTGCTTCACGCCCTCGTAGCCCGCCACGTCGGCGAACGTCGTGGTGGGCTTGTCGGCGTTGTACGGCTTGGCGCGACTGCGCCCGATCGACATGATGTTTCCCGCCTGGCCCATCGCGCGCTTCTGCATCCAGAAGAAGAAGGCCATGATCAGCACGAACGGCAGGAGCAGCGGGATCAGGCTGGTGAAGAAGTTGCCCTGCGGCGTGGAGTAGTCGTAGTCCACGCCCTTGGCCTTCAGCAGTTGCTCGTCGGCGTCCGACAGCGTCACCGCGCCGGTGGTCACGAACGAGTCGCCGTTGGCGAGCATGCCGCTGATCTGGTTGGTGAGGTTGTTGATCTTCACGTCGCGCACGTCGCCGCGCCCCACGAGGTCGAGGAACTCCGTGTAGGTGACGCGCGTCGTCGGTTCCTGCGGCCAGAGACGCGGGCCGAGCACGAGCATGATCGCCACGCCCACGAGCAGCCAGGTTGCCCACCGCGGAAACTGCGGCCGCTCACCCTGCTGGTGCGGCTCGCGCTCGCGTCGCGACCAGCGGCCGAACGGCGGTCGCGACGAGCGGGGTGCGCGTCCTGGCATCTGCGGCGGTGGTGGCGGCGGCGGGAGGTTGCTCATGACGAGATGCTACGGCGGGGCATCCACCGAGTGGGAAGCCCATCCAATTAGCGTCGAACGCATGTCACGTCGCTGTTCACGCTGCACTTGCAACGCGCCCGCCGTGATCACCCTCACCTACCAGTACGCGCGTGCACTCGTGTGGATCGACGACCTCACCCCCGAGCGCGACCCGCACGCCTACGACCTGTGCGCCGACCACGGCGAGCGGATCAATCCGCCGGCCGGATGGCGTCTCGAGGACCGCCGCAACCGCTTCCGTTTCGTCATTCCCAACCGACTCGCGGGCTGATCGGGCCGCGCGGCCCGTGGCCTGGCCCCCTCCGCTCCCCGGTCCCTCGGCCGCGCCCGCGCGACCCCCGGCGGGTCGCGTCGTGCGCGTCGTGCTCGGCACCTGGGCCGCCGCATACGCCGTGGTGATCCTCGCGACGGTCGGGCTGTCGGCCGCGCTGGGGCCCGTGCGCGCCGCGTCCCGTCCGACCTGGGTCGTCGGCGTCTCGGCGCTCGCCCTGTGGGTGCCCTTCGTCGTCGGCATGCGCCGTGCGTCTCGGCGCGACGGAGAGGGGCCGTTCCTCGCCGCGCACGGGTTGCGCCTCAGGCCCATCGACGCCCTCGGGGTGCCGATCGGCGTGGCGTCGCAACTGGTCCTCGTCGGGCTCGTCACCGCCCCGTTTCGTCGCGCGTTTCCCGACGCCTTCTCCGACGACGCCGTGGTTCGTCGGGCCCGCGATCTCGTCGACGCCGCGAGCGGTGCGTGGATGCTGGTGCTCGTGGCGGTCGTGGTGGTCGGCGCACCGCTCGTCGAGGAACTCTTCTATCGCGGGTTCATGCAGCGCCGCCTCGCCGGGGTGATGCACCCCGTGGCCGCGTGGCTCGCGACCGCCGTGTGGTTCGCCGCCGTGCACATGCAGGTCGCCGAGTTCCCCGGCCTGCTGGCCTTTGCACTCGTGCTCGGTGGGTGCTGGCACGCCACGCGTCGGCTGGGGCTCCCGCTCGTGGCCCACGTAGCGTTCAATGCCACCGGACTCGCGATGCTCACACTCCGATGAACGAGCCGACGACCGCGCCCGCGCCCGCGCCCGCGCCCGCGCCCGCGCCCGCGCCCGCCCCCTCGCCCGCCCCCGCTCCCTCGCCCGCTCCCTCGCCCGCTCCCTCGCCCGCGCCCGCCCCGCGCGTGCCGCGCGTCGATTGGTCGCTCGTCGTGACCCTCGTCGTGCTCGGGGGATCGGTGCTCGCGGTGCTGTTCGCCGTCCAGCCGGGGCTCCTCGTCGCGGACAACACGCCGACGGGTGGCGACATGGGGGCCCACGTGTACGGGCCCGTCTACCTGCGCGACGTGCTCCTGCCGTCGCTGCAACTCAACGGCTGGAGCAACGACTGGTACGCGGGCTTCCCGATCTACCGCTTCTACATGGTGCTGCCGGCGCTCCTCGTGCTGCTCGTGGACCTGGTGCTCCCGTACGGCATCGCGCTGAAGCTCGTGTCCGTCTCGGGCTTGCTCACCATGCCCGTCGCCACGTGGGCCTTCGCGCGCCTCGCGCGCCTCCCGCGCCCCGCACCCGAGCTGCTCGTGCTGGGCTCGCTCGTGTTCCTCTTCGACGAGAGCTTCACGATCTACGGCGGCAACATCGCCTCCACGATGGCGGGGGAGTTCTCGTTCTCCATCTCGCTCACGCTCGCGATGCTCGCCTTCGGGCTCGTGGTGCGCGCACTTCGCGAGGGCCGCGGCGCACGGACGGCCGCCGTCGTGCTCGCACTCAGCGCGCTCTCGCACGGCATCGTGCTCATCTTCGTCTTCGGCGGCGTCGTGTTGCTCGCGCTCCTGCACCTCGACGCGCAGCGTGCGCGCACGACCGCATGGATCGTGGGCGTCGCGGTGTTGCTCGCCGCGTTCTGGGTGCTGCCCTTCGTGGGCAATCACGCGTTCATGACCGACATGAAGTACGAACCGCAGCCCGCGGGTGCCGACGAGAGTTTTTGGAAGATGTACTTCCCGCTGTCCGTGGCATGGGACGTGATCACCACCTCGCTCGCCCTCGTCGGCTTCGCGGGCGCACTCGTGCGTCGACGGCTCGTCGAGGCGTGGATGGGCATCACCGCGCTCATGGTCGCACTCGGCGTCGTCGTGACCCGCGAGAGCTTGCCCGTCATCGGCCTCCTGTGGAACCCGCGGCTCCTGCCCTTCCTGTACTTGTTGCGCTACCTGCTCGCGTTCCTCGGCGCGTGGGAACTCGTGTCGGGTGGGTGGCGTTGGTGGTCGGTCGAACGCGCGCTGCGCGCGGGCACCGCGCCATCGGCACCCGCGCCCGCCGCCGAGCGCGGCCTCGTGGTGCTCGCCACGCTGGTCGTGACGCTCGTGCTCGGCGTGCGCTTCCAAGAGCTCCCCGGCGGGCGCGTCGTCACCGACGAGTCGGGCAACTCCACCTACGAGTGGGGTCCCATCTCCACCAAGTACGCCAACGACGGCTTCGTGGACGGCTGGGCGCGCTGGAACTTCTCGGGCTACGAGGGCAAGTCCGCGTATGCCGAGTACCGCGGCATCGTCGACACCATGGCGCGCCTCGGCGCCGACCCGCGCCACGGGTGCGGCCGCGCACTCTGGGAGAACAACGGGGAGCTCAACAAGTACGGCACGACCATGGCGCTCATGCTGCTGCCGCACTGGACCGACGGGTGCATCGGCTCGATGGAGGGCCTCTTCTTCGAGGCCTCGGGCACCACGCCGTACCACTTCATCGCCACGGCGGCGATGTCCAAGCAGAGCAGCAACCCCGTGCGCGAGCTGCGCTACGACGACAATGACGCGGGCAAGGGCGTGCGCTACCTGCGCGAGCTCGGCGTGCGTTACTACATGGGCTTCACGCCCGAGGCGCTCGCGCAGGCGCGCACGCAGGCCGCGCTCGTGGAGGTCGCCACCAGCGGACCCTGGGTCGTCTTCGAGGTGCAGGGCGCCGATCCCGTCGTGCCCCTCTCGGTGGAGCCGGTCGTCGTGCCGGGTCGCTCGGGGGACGGCAAGGAGCCGTGGCTGGAGCTCGGCACCAGTTGGTTCCAACATCCCGAGGACTGGCCGGCGCTCCCCGTCGCCGACGGCCCGGCGGCCTGGCAGCGCGTCGAGGCGGCGGTCGACCTCTCGCGCCGCGAGGGCGAGCCCGGTGCCTCGTACCGCCGCGTGGACGTGGTGACGCCCACGAGTGCCGTCGCGTCGCGTCCGCTGCCCGCCGTCGCCGTCACCGACGTGCGCACGGAACGCGAGGCGCTCTCGTTTCGCGTCGACCGCGTCGGCGTGCCGGTGCTCGTGCGCACCTCGTACTTCCCGGGCTGGCGGGCGAGCGGCGCCGACGGCCCGTGGCGGGCCGCGCCCAACCTGATGGTCGTCGTGCCGACCCAGACGCAGGTGCGCCTCGAGTTCGCACGCACGTGGACCGACCACGGGGCCAACGCGGTGACGCTGCTCGGGCTCGTGGCACTCGTGCGCGGCCCGGCCCGTCGCCTGCGCCCCGCCCGTCGCCGGCGCTCCGCCCGTCCCGGCCGCCTGCGCTCCGCCCGTCCCGGCCGCCCGCAGGGGTAGCGTCGGACGTCGTGCCCGACCTGGACGCGATCGTCAAGGCCTACGACATCCGGGGCACCGTCCCCGAACAGTTCGACGCCGACGCGGCCCGCGCCTTCGGCGTCGCCTTCGCCGACTTCACGCGCGCCACCCGCGTCGTGGTGGCGCACGACATGCGCGCGAGCGGGGTGGACCTGCTCGCCGCATTCGAGTCGGGCGTGCGCCGCCAGGGCGTGGACGTGGTGCACCTCGGCCTCGCGAGCACCGACACGCTCTATTTCGCCTCCGGGGTCCTCGACGCCCCGGGCGCGATGTTCACCGCGTCGCACAACCCGGCCCAGTACAACGGCATCAAGTGCTGCGTCGCCGGCGCGCGCTCGATCGGCATCGACACGGGGCTGCGGGAGATCAAGTCCATCGCCGCGGCACACCTCGCGGGAAGCGGCCCGTCCGCCGCAGCCGCCCCGGGCGGGCTCACCCGTCGCGACATGCTGCCCGAGTTCGTCGAGCACGTGCTGAGCTTCGTGGAAGTGGACGCGCTCACGCCCCTGCGCATCATCGCCGACACGGCCAACGGCATGGGCGGCCTCGTCGCGCCCGCGGTGTTCGCACGCATCCCGTGCTTCGAGACCGAGGTGATGTACGGCGAGCTGGACGGCACCTTCCCCAACCACCCCGCCGACCCGCTCCAGCAGGTCAACCAACGCGACCTGCAGGCCCGCGTCGTGGCGGGCGGCTTCGACGTCGGCCTCGCCTTCGACGGAGACGCCGACCGGGTGTTCCTGGTGGACGAACGGGGTTGCGGCGTCTCCGGCAGCACCACGACGGCGCTGCTCGCGTCGGTCTTCCTGCGCACCCACCCGGGCGCGACGATCCTCTACAACCTCATCTGCTCGCGGGCCGTGCCCGAGACGATCGCGCGGCTCGGCGGCACCGGCATCCGCACCAAGAACGGCCACAGCTACATGAAGCAGGTCATGGCCGAGACGGGTGCCGTCTTCGCGGGTGAGCACTCGGGGCACTACTACTTCGCGCGCAACTACCGCGCCGACAGCGGGCTCATCGCGGCGATGATCGTGCTCGGCGAGATGTGCCGCACGGGCTCCCCGCTCTCGACCCTGCGCGCGCCCTACGAGCCGTACGCGGCGAGCGGCGAGATCAACACGACCGTGGCCGACATCCACGCGGTGATCGAGCGCATCGCGCGGGCATTCGCCGACCGACCGCAGGACCGCCTCGACGGCCTCACGGTGGACTGCGGCGACTGGTGGTTCAACGTGCGCGCCTCGAACACCGAGCCGCTGCTGCGCCTCAACTGCGAGGCCGCCACTCGCGCGGAATGCGACGAGCACGTCGCACGGCTGCTCGGACTCATCACCGCCTGACGCGCGGCACTCGCGTGCGCGACCCGCGGGGCGTCGCATGCGCCAGTAGCCTGACTGCGCCATGCCGTTGGACGCGACGCTGCTGCGCATCCTCGTCTGCCCGCAGGACAAGGGTCCGCTGCACTACCTGGCCGACGAGGACGCGCTCTACAACCCGCGGCTGAAGCGCCGGTACGACGTGCGCGACGGCATCCCCGTGATGCTCATCGACGAGGCCACCACCGTGGACGACGCCGAACACGCGCGCATCATGGCCAAGGTCGACTCCGCCGGTGGCCCGTCGTGAGCGCGCGCCGCGACCACCGCGTCGCCGACCTCTCGCTCGCGCCGTTCGGGCGCAAGGAGATCCACCTCGCCGAGCACGAGATGCCGGGACTGCGCGCGCTGCGCAAGGACCTCGGCGCGTCCAAGCCGCTGGCCGGCGCGCGCATCAGCGGTTCGCTGCACATGACGGTGCAGACCGCGGTGCTGATCGAGACGCTCGTGGCCCTCGGTGCGCAGGTGCGCTGGGCGAGTTGCAACATCTTCTCCACGCAGGACCACGCGGCCGCGGCGGTCGCGGTCGGCCCCGACGGCACGCCCGACGACCCCAAGGGCGTGCCGGTGTTCGCCTGGAAGGGCGAGACGCTCGAGGAGTACTGGTGGGCGACCGACCAGATGATGACGTGGCCAGACGGCGACGGCCCGAACATGATCCTCGACGACGGCGGCGACGCCACACTGCTCGTGCACAAGGGAGTCGAGTACGAGAAGTCGGGCAAGGTGCCCGACCCCACGACCGTGTCGAACCCCGAGCTCGCGATCGTGCTCGGTCTCCTGCAGCGCAGCCTCAGGAGCGACCCGGCGAAATGGACCCGCCTCGCCAGGGGCATCCGCGGCGTCACCGAGGAGACGACCACGGGCGTGAAACGCCTCTACAAGATGGCGGAGCGCAAGGAGCTGCTGTTCCCCGCCATCAACGTCAACGACAGCGTGACGAAGTCCAAGTTCGACAACCTCTACGGCTGTCGCCACTCGCTCATCGACGCGATCAACCGGGCCACCGACGTGATGATCGCGGGCAAGCTCGCCGTGGTCTGCGGCTACGGCGACGTGGGCAAGGGCTGCGCCCAGAGCCTGCGCGGCCAAGGTGCCCGCGTGATCGTCACCGAGATCGACCCGATCAACGCGCTGCAGGCCGCGATGGAGGGCTTCCAGGTGGACACGCTGGACGCCGTCGTGGCCGACGCCGACATCTTCGTCACGGCCACGGGCAACGAGGCCATCGTCACCGTGGACCACATGGTGCGCATGAAGCACAACGCCATCGTGTGCAACATCGGCCACTTCGACAACGAGATCGACATGGCGGGCCTCGCCCGCAGCGGGGCGACGCGCGACACGCTCAAGGCCGGCACCGACCTGTGGACCTTTTCCGACGGCCACTGCGTCATCGTCCTGGCCGAGGGCCGGTTGGTCAACCTGGGCTGCGCCACGGGCCACCCCAGCTTCGTGATGAGCTGCTCGTTCACCAACCAGGTCATCGCCCAGATCGAGTTGTTCAACAACGTCGCCAAGTACCCGGTCGGCGTCCACGTGCTGCCCAAGCACCTCGACGAGAAGGTCGCGTCACTGCACCTCGACGCGCTCGGCGTGCGCCTCACGCGCCTCACGGACGAACAGGCCGACTACCTCGGGGTGGGACCGACCGGGCCGTTCAAGCCCGAGCACTACCGCTACTAGTCGCGCGCCGCCAGCGAGAGGCGCGGCAGGCACCACTGCGCGAGCGGGCCGATCGACACCGCGAACAACAGCGTGCCGACACCCAGCGTGCCACCGAGGCGCCAGCCGATGGCGAGCACCGTCACCTCGATCACGGTGCGCGCCAGCCGGATCGACGGGCCGCGCGCCGCGATGCCCGTCATGAGCCCGTCACGGGGTCCGGGTCCGAGCGCGCTGCCGATGTAGAGGCCGGTTCCCACGCCGGTGAGCAGGATCCCGACCACCAGCATCCCGATCCGCGCCGCCGGCGCCGACGGCGTCTCGAGCACGGCGAGCACCGCGTCGGCCACGAGGCCGATGACGACCGCATTCAGCACGGTCCCGATCCCGGGCCGCTGGCGCAACGGCACCCACAGCACCATCAGCCCCAGCCCCGTCGCGATGATGACCCGTCCGACCGACACGCCGGTGCGCTCGCTCACCCCCTGGTGAAACACGTCCCACGGCGGCGAGCCCAGCCCCGCCGTCATCTGCAGCGAGATGCCCGTGCCGAAGATCGCGAGCCCCGCCACGCAGCGGGCGAGTCGCTCGGCGAGACGCTCGCGCCACGGCAGGCGCGGCACTTCGAATCCGCCGGCCACGCCCGCGCGAGCCTAGCCACACCCACCCCGCACGATCCGCGCGTGTCGTTCGCGCTCCACTTCCGCTCGCTGCTCGGCCGACCCGTCGGCGCCGAGGGGCCGCTCGCGCCGCCGTCCCCCTTCCGCGCCCACGGCGCGTTCGTCGCCTGGCACTACTCCGGCGAGGTGCGCGCGCGCCTGCTCGCGAGCAAGTACCGCCGCGGTCGTCTCGTGCTCGAGGAGCTGGCCACCGGCCTGGCGCTCGCCCTGCGCGACGGCATCGCCGTCGGCGCGCTCGAGGCCCCCGACGTCGTCACCTTCGTCGCAGCGGTGCCGTCGCGCGTGCGCCGCCGCGGCTACGACACGGCCGAGATCGTCGCGCGTCGCGTCGCTCGCACGCTCGGCGTGCCGTGCCGTCGCACGCTGCGCCGCATGGACCGCGCGGTGCAGACCGGTGGCTCGCGCACCGTCCGTCTCGTCGGGCCCGTCTTTGCGTCGCGCGCACCGCTCGGTGCACACGTGCTGCTGATCGACGACGTCGTCACCACCGGTGCGACGTTGCGCAATGCGTCGCGCGCGTTGCGCGCGAGCGGCGCGGTCCGCGTCACGACCGCCGCGGTAGCATCGTCGTTCCGATGGCGATCCTCGACCGCATCCTGCGTGCCGGCGAGGGCAGGAAGGTCAAGGCACTCGCGTCCCTCGTGCCAGAGGTCAACGCGCTCGCCGACGAGACGGGCCGGCTGAGCGACGACGCCCTGCGCGCCAAGACCGCGGAGTACCGCGGTCGCATCGAGCGGGGCGCCACGGCCGACGACCTGCTGGCCGAGGCCTTCGCCGTGGTGCGCGAGGCCGCCTCCCGCGTCATCGGCCAACGCCATTACGACGTGCAGATCATGGGTGGCGCGGCCCTCCACGCGGGCTGGATCGCCGAGATGCGCACCGGCGAGGGCAAGACGCTCGTCTCCACGTTGCCGGTGTACCTCAACGCCCTGGGTGGCCGGGGCGTGCACGTGGTGACCGTCAACGACTACCTCGCCCGTCGCGACGCCGAGTGGATGGGTCGCGTGCATCGCTGGCTCGGGCTCACCGTGGGCCTCGTGGTGCCGGGCGAGCGGGGCTCCGCCGCCGAGAAGCGCGCCGAGTACGGCTGCGACGTCACCTACGGCACCAACAACGAGTTCGGCTTCGACTACCTGCGCGACAACATGGCGGGCACCCCTGCGGAGAAGGTGCAACGGGGACACCACTACGCCATCGTCGACGAGGTCGACTCGATCCTCATCGACGAGGCGCGCACCCCGCTCATCATCTCGGGCCGCATCGCCGACGCCGCCCAGACCTACCACCAGTTCGCCCGCATCGTGCGCGGGCTGGAGCGCGACGCGGACTTCGACGTCGACGAGGCCAAGCGCATCGTCGTGCCCACCGAGGCGGGCATCGACAAGGTGGAGCAGGCCCTCGGCGTCACCAACCTCTACGACGAGGTGCAGCAAAACCTCGTGCACCAGCTGCAGGTGGCCCTCAAGGCGAGGGTGCTCTACCACCGCGACAAGGACTACATCGTCCAGGACGGCGAGGTGAAGATCGTCGACGAGTTCACCGGCCGCATCCTCGAGGGCCGGCGTTGGAGCGAGGGCATCCACCAGGCGGTGGAGGCGAAGGAGGGCGTGGCGATCAAGGAGGAAAACCAGACGCTCGCCACCATCACGCTGCAGAACTACTTCCGCATGTACGCCAAGCTCGCCGGCATGACGGGCACGGCCCAGACCGAGGCCGCCGAGCTCATGAACACCTACGGGCTCCAGGTGGTGCCGATCCCCACCAACCGTCCGATGGTCCGCGACGACCATGCCGACCTGATCTACAAGGGCGAGGCCGCCAAGTTCGACGCCGTCGTGCGCGACATCGAGGAGCGCCACGCGAAGGGCCAGCCCATCCTCGTGGGCACGGTCAGCGTCGAGAAGAGCGAGCACCTCTCGCGGATGCTCACCCAGCGCGGCATCCGCCACGAGGTGCTCAACGCCAAGCAGCACACGCGCGAGGCCGCGATCGTGGCGCAGGCGGGTCGTGTCGGTGCCGTCACCGTGGCGACCAACATGGCCGGCCGCGGCGTGGACATCCTGCTCGGGGGCAATCCCGAGGGCCTCGCGCGCCAGGACGTGCTGCGCGAGGGGCACGACCCCGGCACGCTGCTCGACGAGTTCGCGTTGCCCGCACCCCTCGCGTCGATGCCGCCCGACTACCTCAAGGCGCGCGACGAGGCCCACGGACGGCTCGCCGAGTTGCACACGCAGTACGGGGCGCGTTGCGCCGAGGAGGGCGGGCGCGTGCGTGCGCTCGGCGGGCTGTACGTGCTCGGCACCGAACGCCACGAGAGCCGCCGCATCGACAACCAGCTGCGCGGCCGCTCCGGCCGTCAGGGCGACCCGGGCGAGAGCCGCTTCTACCTCAGCCTCGACGACGAGCTGATGCGCCTCTTCGCCACGGGCGCGCTCTCCTGGGTCATGGGTCGCGCCCTCCCCGAGGACGAGGCCATCGAGGCCAAGATGGTCACCAAGGCGATCGAGCGCGCCCAGACCACCGTCGAGCAGCGCAACGCGGAGATCCGCAAGAACGTCCTCAAGTACGACGAGGTGATGAACGAGCAGCGAAAGATCGTCTACCGGCGCCGCGACCAAATCCTCTCGGGCGGCGACCTCAAGTCGGCCGCGCTCGAATACGTCCAGGAGGCCGCGGGCGACCTCGTGGACGTCCACTGCGTCTCGGAGGCCGACGACGAGTGGGACCTGGACGGTCTGCTGCGCGAGACGCAGGCGCTCTGGCCGAGCGGCCTCACGCGAGCGGACCTCACCGGCCTCGAAGACCGCGACGCGCTGGAGGACCGTCTCGTCGCCGACGCGACCGCCGTCTACGAGCGGCGCGAGGCGGAGCTCGGGGCGCCCATCATGCGGGAGGTGGAGCGTCAGGTCATGCTGCGCATCGTCGACCAGCGCTGGCGCGAGCACCTCGAGGAGATGGACTACCTGCAGGAGGGCATCAACCTGCGGGCCATGGGTCAGAAGGACCCGCTCACCGAGTGGCAGCGCGAGGGCTTCGAGATGTTCGGCGCGCTCATGAAGGGCGTCGCCCACGACTTCGTCACCTACGTCATGCGCGTGCAGGTCGTGCGCCCCGACGCCCCCGCGGCACGCGTCGCGGACCTGCGCGAGTCCTCCGCCGAGACGCCGGGCAAGACGCCCGCACCCGCTCGCGCCCCCGGCGCCGCACCCGCTCGCGCCCCCGGCGCCGCCCGCGCCCCCGCCTCTGCCGTCGGCCCCGACCGGTCCAAGACGCCGCGCAACGCGCCGTGTCCCTGCGGTTCGGGCAAGAAGTTCAAGATGTGCCACGGACGCGCCGGCTAGGTCCGACCGTGCGCGACTTCACCACCGAACTCGCCGACCTGCGGCGGCGCATCGCCGAGGCGGCCGACTACCTGGACGTGGCGGCGTCCCGCACCCGGCTCGTGGAGCTGGAGGCCGAGGTGTCGCGTCCCGACCTGTGGAACGACCAGGAGCACGCCAAGTCGGTCAGCTCCCGGTACGCCGCGCTCAAGGACGACGTCGCGGAGTTCGACGGGCTCTCCCGCGCGATCGAGGACCTGGAGGTGCTCCACGAGCTCGCCCGCGAGGCCGACGACGCTGCCCAGGAGCCCGAGCTGGACGGGGGCGTGGCGGTGTGCGACGAGCGGCTGCGCGCGCTCGAGCTGCGCAGCCTCTTCACGGGCGAGCACGACGAACGCGACGCCATCGTGCAGATCAACGCCAAGGACGGCGGCGTGGACGCCCAGGACTGGAGCGAGATGCTCCTGCGGATGTACCGCCGCTGGGCGGAACGACGCAACTTCACCGTCGAGATCGGCGACATCTCGCTCGGCACCGAGGCGGGCATCCTCTCGGCCGACGTCACCATCCGCGGCCGTCACGCGTACGGGCTGCTCACGAGCGAGCGCGGCACGCACCGCCTCGTGCGCATCAGCCCCTTCGACAACCAGGGCCGTCGCCAGACCAGCTTCGCGCTCGTGCAGGTCTGGCCGGTGCTGGACGAGACCTCGGTGGAGGTGGACGAAAGGGACATCCGCATGGACACCTTCCGCGCGTCGGGTGCGGGCGGGCAGCACGTCAACAAGACGTCGTCGGCGGTGCGCCTCACCCACGAGCCGACGGGTCTCGTCGCGTCGTCGCAGCAGGAACGCAGCCAGTTGCAAAACCGGGAGAATGCGCTCAGGCGCCTCAAGGCGATGATCGCGGCGCAGGTGGAGGAGGAGCGGCGCGCCGAGCTCGAGCGCATCGCGGGCAAGCAGGCGCAGGTCGGCTGGGGCAGCCAGATCCGCTCGTACGTGCTGCAGCCGTACCAGATGGTCAAGGACCTGCGCACCGACGTGGAGAGCGGCAACGTCGACGCCGTGCTCGACGGCGACCTCGACGACTTCATGGAGGGCTACCTGCGCTGGCGGCGCGCGGGGGTAGGTTCGGAACGGTGATCCGTCTCGACAACGTCACCAAGGTCTACGACCGCGACGTCGTCGCGGTGCGCGACGTGAGTTTCGAGGTGCCCAAGGGTCAGTTCGTCTTCCTCGTCGGCCAGTCGGGGTCGGGCAAGTCCACCCTGCTGCGCCTCATCAACCGCTCCGAGCGTCCCGAGCGCGGCGAGGTATGGGTCGCAGGCCGCCACCTGGGCGACCTGGCCGACTCGCGCGTGCCGCACCTGCGCCGCAGCATGGGCAACGTCTTCCAGGACTACAAGCTGCTCCCCAACAAGACCGTGTTCGAGAACGTCGCGTTCGCCCTCGAGGTCATCGGCAAGCCGCGCCACGTGGTCGAGGCCCAGGTGCCGCTCGCGCTCGAGCTGGTGGGCCTCGCGGGCAAGGAGGAGCGTTTCCCCAACCAGCTCTCGGGCGGCGAGCAGCAGCGCGTGTCCATCGCGCGGGCGTTCGTCAACCGCCCGCTGATCCTCCTCGCCGACGAGCCCACGGGCAACCTCGACCCGGGCACGAGCGAGGGCATCATGGCGCTGCTCGAGGAGATCAACGAACTCGGCACCACGGTCGTCATGGCCACGCACGACCACCGCGTCGTGACGACCATGCGCAAGCGCGTCATCGCGCTGGACCGCGGCGTCGTGGTGCGCGACCAGGAGCGCGGGGTCTACGAGTAGATGCTCGCCCGCATCGCCTACGCCTTCCGCGAGACCTGGGCCTCGTTTCGACGCAACCTGCCGCTCACCTCGGCGGCGGTGCTCACCTCGGCCGTGTCGCTCCTGCTGGTGGGTGCCACGCTGCTCATCCAACGCGCCTTCGAAAACCTGCTGGTGCAGTGGCGCGGCGACGTCGAGATGATCGTGTTCGTGCGCGCCGACGCGAGTCCCGAACAGATCGCCCTCGTGGACCAGACGCTGCGGGCGTCCCCCACGATCGTGGATGCGTCCAAACTGCAGTACCTCGACAAGGCGCAGAGCTACGAGGAGGCCAAGCGCATCTTCGCGGGGGACCCCGTCACGCTCTCGCTGCTCACCCCCGAGACGATCCCCACCCAGTTCAAGGTCGTGCCCGTCTCGCAGGACCCCACGCTCGTGCGGTCGCTGGCCGACCAGTATCGGACCCTGCCGGGCGTCGAGGCCGTGGCGTTGGCCGAGGACGAGTTCGAGGTGATCTCCACGCTCTCGGGCTTCGTGCGCACGGTCACGCTCGTGATGTCGCTGGTGCTCCTCGCGGTGGCGATCGCGCTCATCTGGAACACGATCCGCACCGCGATGTTCGCCCGTCGCCGCGAGATCGAGGTGATGAAGCTCGTGGGCGCCACCAACTGGTTCATCCGCGTGCCCTTCATGCTCGAGGGCCTGCTCCAGGGCCTGATCGGCGGCGTCGTGGCCTGCGGCGGCCTGTGGGTGCTCAACTCGGCGTGGTCCTCGGGCGTCGCCCGTTTCAAGCCGGGCACGGGCATCAGTTCGCTCGTCGTGCCCGACGGCTATCTCAATTCGACGATGCTCATCGTGCTCGCGATCGGCGCCGCGGCGGGTGCACTCGGCTCGGCGATCGCCGCCTCGCGCTTCCTCGACGTCTGAGCCGCCCGTGACGGGGCCCGTGGCGGCGACGCTCTTCGAGCGGGTCGGCGGACAACCGTTCTTCGACCGGCTCGTCGACGCGTTCTACGACGGCGTGCGTGCCGACCCCGTGCTGCTCGCGCTGTACCCCGAGCCCGCCGACCTCGCCCCCGCCCGTCGACGGCTCGCGCTGTTCCTGGGGCAGTACTGGGGTGGTCCCACCGCGTACTCCGACGAGCGCGGTCATCCGCGGCTGCGCATGCGCCACGCGCCGTTCCCGATCGACGAGCACATGCGCGACCGCTGGCTGGGTCACATGCGTCGCGCGATGGATGCGTGCGTCACCGACGCGGCGGTGCGCGCCGAACTCGAGGGCTACTTCACCCCGTCGGCCGACCACCTGCGCAACGCGTAGCAGACCACCGCGCTCGCCGCAGCGACGTTGAGCGAGTCGACGCCCGGCGCCATCTCGATGCGCACGCGGTCGGTGCAGGCCGCGAGCAGGTCGGCGCCGAGGCCGTCGCGTTCCGAGCCGAACACCGCGACCACGGGGGCGTCGCCCGGGTCGAGCGCGCCCAGCGGCGTGGCATCGGGGGCCGGCGTGCAGGCCACGGTGCGCACGCCGCGCCCGGACAGGCGCTCGAGCATCGCCCGCGGGTCCTCCACGCGGGCATGCGGCACCCGCAGCGCGTTGCCCATCGACACCCGCAGTGCCCGGCGGGCGAGCGGATCGGCGCTGCGCGGGTCCAGGAAGATCGCGTCCCAGCCCATCGCCGCGGCGTTCCGGACGATCGACCCCACGTTGACGGGGTTGTCCACGTTGTCGACGAGCACGCCCCGGGCGCAGGCGCGCGCGAGCGGCGCGGGGTCGCGCGGCTCGGGCCGACGAAAGAGCGCGATCACCTCGAGCGGCACCCCGACCCCCGTCACGCGGCGGCGCAGGTCCTCGCTCGTCAGGTAGGTGTACGGCTCGTACCCGCGCGCGAAGCCGGCGAGGCGGCGCGCGCCCTTCTCCCCGACGAGGATCGTCACGGGTTCGCAGCCGGCCTCCATCGCGCGCTGCGTCACGAGGTCGCCCTCGGCGATGAACAGCGGTCCGCCGTCGTGGCGCCGCTCGGGGCCGTCCAGCCGCCGCTCGCGCCAGCCGAAGGGCTCGAGGCGTGGGTCGTCGAGCTCGGTGATCGCTAGTAGTGCCAGGGGTACGCCGACCAGTCGGGGTCGCGCTTCTCGAGGAACGCGTCGCGGCCTTCGCGCGCCTCGTCGGTCATGTAGGCAAGGCGCGTGGCCTCGCCCGCGAACACCTGCTGGCCGACGAGCCCGTCGTCCACCGCGTTGAGGGCGAACTTCAGCATCCGTTGTGCGGTGGGGCTCTTGGCGTTGATCCGCGCCGCCCACTCGAGCGCCACCCGCTCCAGGTCGGCGTGCGGCACGACCGCGTTCACCATCCCCATCCGGTGCGCCTCCTCGGCCGAGTACTCGAACCCGAGGAAGAAGATCTCGCGGGCCCGCTTCTGGCCCACCTGCCGGGCCAGGTACGCCGAGCCGTAGCCGCCGTCGAAGCTCGCCACGTCGGCGTCGGTCTGCTTGAAGCGCGCGTGCTCGCGGCTCGCGATCGTGAGGTCGCACACGACGTGCAGGCTGTGCCCGCCGCCCACGGCCCACCCGGGCACGACGCACACGACGACCTTGGGCATGATGCGGATGAGGCGCTGCACCTCGAGGACGTGCAGGCGACCCGTGGCGGCGCCGCCGTCCTCGTAGCGGTAGCCGTCGGTGCCGCGGCTGCGCTGGTCGCCGCCGCTGCAGAACGCCCACCCGCCGTCCCTGGGCGACGGGCCGTTGCCGGTGAGCAGCACGCACCCCACGTCGGTGCTGCGGCGCGCGTGCTCGAGTGCGGCGTGCAACTCGTCCACGGTGCGGGGCCGAAAGGCGTTGCGCACCTTCGGACGGTCGATCGCGATGCGCACGGTGCCGTGCGATCGTGCCCGGTGGTAGGTGACGTCGGTGAAGCCGGCCACCTCGCGGGCCTCGACGGGCGCCCACTCGCGCTCGTCGAAGAGCGGGGAGATCGTCACCCCTCCATTGTGGCGGCGCGGGACGCGTATTCGGGCCGGGCGGCGAGGAACCGCTCGGCCCACCGCGCGCTCTCGCCGTCGGACTGCCGCGTGGTCTGCGGCGGCGGCACCGTCTCGAGCGTCACGCCGGCCGCCGACACCACCCGCCGCACCGTGGCGTCGGGATCTCGCGTGAGCTGCTCGTACGACACGCGCACGGGGCTCGCACCGATCCTCGCAAAGTGCGCGTCCCACGACGCGTTGGCCGCGCGGATCGCAGCGATCGCACGCTCGATCGCCGCCTCGTCGTAGCGGGTCTCCGCGGTCGCCGTCATGTTGCTGTTCCACTGGTGCGACTGCTCGGCGCGCACGAGCGAGATCGCCTGGCGCACCTCGTCCTCGCGCACGATCCGCACCCACCGCACGGGCACGCCCCACACGCCCGCGTCCAGGCCGCGGCGCAGCATGTGCTCGTCGTACTGGTTCCAGTGCACCTTGATGCCAAAGACACCGTTCGGCGTGGTCGCCACGCGCGCGGCCGTGCGCAGGTAGTCCACCCACGACTCGCGGGTGAAATAGTCGATCGACCGCCAGGCGGCACGGCCCGTGAGACGGCGCAGCGCGCCGACGGCCAGCCCGCGCGCCGCGAGCCGGGGCACGCCGTGGCGCTCCCGAAAGGTCGTGAAGTTGTGGGTGTGGATGTTCAGGTACTCCATCGGCGTGCCCGCCGCGTGGGTGGCCCGCAGGATGGAGCACAGCAGCGTCGAGCCGGTGCGGTGGACCGAGGCGATGGCGAGCACCTGGCGCGTCTCGTGGCCCGACGCGGCGTGCGCACTCATGCACGATCATTCTGGCAGTCGTGGTCCCGTCGGTCGGTCCGCGGCACGCGAGTACCGTTGCCCCGATGACCGAAATGCTCACGAGGGACGAGTGGGTCCGCCGCGCGGCCGCGCCCGTCGCGCGCACGCGTCTCTGGATCGACGGGGACTTCGTCGACGCCGCCTCGGGCCAGACGTTCGAGTGCGTCAACCCGCGGGATGGCGTCGCGTTCGCGCGCGTCGCCGAGGGCGACGCCCCGGACGTGGATCGCGCGGTCGGCGCCGCGCGCCGCGCCTTCGAATCGGGTGCCTGGCGCGAGGCCGCGCCCGCCCACCGCAAGTCGGTGATGCTGCGCTGGGCCGCCCTCGTGCGCGAGCACGCCCACGAGCTCGCGCTGCTCGAGACGCTCAACGTCGGCAAGCCGATCTCCAACTCGGTCACGGTCGACGTCGAGTACGCGGCGACCAACCTCCAGTGGTACGCCGAGACGATCGACAAGATGTACGGCGAGGTCGCCCCGGTGCCGCGCGACTCGCTCACGCTCATCGAGCGCGAGCCGCTCGGCGTCGTCGGCGCGGTCGTGCCCTGGAACTACCCGCTGATCATCTCGTCCTGGAAGGTCGGGGCGGCCCTGGCCGCAGGCAACTCCGTGGTGCTCAAGCCCGCCGAGCAGTCGCCGCTCTCGGCGCTCCTGCTCGCCGAGCTCGCCACGCGCGCGGGCCTGCCCGACGGGTGCCTCAACGTGGTGACGGGCTTCGGCCCCACCGCGGGCGCCGCGCTGGGGCGGCACATGGACGTCGACAAGCTCGCGTTCACGGGTTCGACCGAGGTGGGCAAGTACTTCCTGCGCTACGCGGCCGAGAGCAACGCCAAGCCCGTCTCGCTCGAGCTCGGCGGCAAGACGCCGCACGTCGTGCTGCGCGACTGCCCCGACCTCGACGCGGCCGCGTCGGCGATCGCGTGGGGCGTGTTCTACAACTCGGGCCAGACCTGCCACGCGGGCACCCGCCTCGTGGTGGATCGCACGATCGAGGACGAGCTGCTCGAGCGCATCTCGGGTGTCGCGGCGGGTCTCCAGCCCGGCGACCCGCTCGAGCCGAGCACGACGATGGGCACCATCGTCGACCGGGTGCAGCTCGAGCGCGTGCTCGGCTACATCGAGGCGGGGCGCTCCGAGGGCGCGGAGGTGCACATCGGCGGGCGACAGGCGCACCCCGTGCAGGGCGGCTGTTACGTCGAGCCGACCGTGTTTCGCAAGGTCCGCCCCGGCATGCGCATCGAGCGCGAGGAGATCTTCGGGCCGGTGCTGTCGTCGGTCGCCGTCGAGGACGTCGACGCGGCGGTCCGCGTCGCCAACGACACTCCGTACGGCCTCGGCGCGGCGGTCTGGACGCGGGACCTCTCGCGGGCGCACACGGTCGCCCGGGCCCTGCGCGCCGGCACGGTGTGGGTCAACACCTTCGATCGCAGCTCGATCGTCACGCCGTTCGGCGGGTTCAAGCAGTCGGGCACCGGCCGCGACCGCTCGATGCACTCGATCGAGGGCTACACCAACCTCAAGACCACCTGGATCCAGCTCTAGACGCCGGCATCCGCCGGGGGAGGACGCCGTCATGACCGTTCGTCGCGTGGGGTTCGTCGGACTCGGACACCTCGGCTACTACCTCGCCTCCAGCCTCGTGCGCGCGGGCCACGAGGTCACGGTGCACGACCTCGACCGGGCCGCGGCGCGCGACCTGCCCGAGCGCGGTGCGCGCTGGGCCGACTCGCCGCGCGCGGTCGCCGCGGCGTCGGACTCGGTCTTCACGTGCCTCCCGTCGCCGCGCGTGATCGACTCGGTGGCCACGGGCGCGGACGGCATCTTCGCGGGCCTCGCGGGCCGCTCGACGCCGGGCACTTGGATCGACATGAGCACCAACGACCAGGCGGAGACCCTGCGCCTGGGCAAGATCGCGGCCGAGCGGGGCATCCAGATGCTCGAGTCGCCGGTGACGGGTGGCGTGCACAAGGCCGCGGAGGGCGACATCACCGTGCTCGTCGGCGGCGACGCGGCGATCGTCGCGACGCATCGCGACCTGCTCGAGGCCATGGGCAACCCCGTGCTCCACATCGGCCCGCTCGGCAGCGCCGCGGTGATCAAGGTGATCACCAACATGCTGGCGTTCATCCACCTCGTGGCCGCCGGCGAGGCGCTCATGCTCGCCAAGCGGGGCGGGCTCGACCTGCGCGTCGCCTTCGAGGCCATCAAGCACTCGAGCGGCAACAGCTTCGTGCACGAGACCGAGAGCCAGGTCATCCTCAACGGCAGCTACGACATCGGCTTCACGATGGACCTGGCGCTCAAGGACCTCGGCTTCGCGATGGAGTTCGGCCGCAGGTTCGAGGTACCCCTGGACCTCGCCGCGCTCACGCACCAGACCTTCGTGCGTGCGCGGGCGGCGTACGGCGGCGAGGCGTGGTCGTCGGCGGTGGTCAGGCTCCTCGAGGACGCGCTCTCCACCGACCTGCGCGCGCCCGGCTTCCCCGCGCGACTGCGGTAAGTAGCCTGATCCTCGTGACGACCGGCACCCGCGAGGCGCCCCGCCCCGCCGCGGCACCGCAGGGCTCTGGATCCGTCGGGCCGGTCGACCTCGAGCGCGACGAGCGCGGCGTGCGCACCGCACTGGCAGCCGCGTTCCGTTGGGCCGCGCGACTCGGGCTCCACGAGGGCGTCGCCAACCACTTCAGCGCCACCCTCCCGGGCTCCGACGACTTCCTCGTCAACCCGCGCGGCGCGCACTTCTCCGAGATCACCGCCTCGTCGCTCGTGCGCGTCGACCCGACCCGACGCCACGAGGACCCGCTGGCGCACGGCGTCGACCCCACGGCGTGGGTGCTGCACGCGTTCGTGCACGCCCGCGTCCCGCGCGCCCGCTGCATCGTCCACACGCACATGCCCCATGCCACCGCGCTCGCGTGCCTCGAGGGCTACCGGTTCCAGATGCTGGACCAGAACGCCTGCCGCTTCCACGGTCGCATCGCCTACGACCGCGACTACGCGGGTATGGCGCTCGACCCGGCCGAGGGCGAGCGCGTCGCGACGCTGCTCGGCGACGACCACGACGTGCTGTTCCTCGGCAACCACGGCGTCTTCGTCGTGGCCGACAGCGTCGCCGAGGCCTTCGACCTGACGTACCACCTCGAGCGCGCGGCGCACCTGCAGGTGCTCGCGCTCTCCACGGGTCGCCCGCTCGCGCTCGTGCCCGACGCCGTCGCGGCCCGCGCCTGCGCCCAGTGGCGCGACTACCCGGAGGGCGCCGAACTGCACCTCGCCGCGCTCATGCGCATCCTCGATCGCGAGTCGCCCGAGTACCGCTCGTGAAGGCCGCGGTCTGCCGCGAGTTCGGCGCGCCCCTCGTCATCGAGGACCTGCACCTCGAGTCCCCCCGGGCGGGAGAGGTGCGCGTGCGCATCGCCGCGGTCGCGATCTGCCACAGCGACATCACCTTCGCCGAGGGCTCCTGGGGCGGCCCGCTCCCGGCGCTCTACGGTCACGAGTGCGCCGGCATCGTCGAAGAGGTCGGCGCGGGCGTCGCGACGGCGTCCGCGGGCGACCATGTCGTCGTCACGCTGATCCGCTCCTGCGGCCGCTGCCACTCGTGCGTCACGGGTCGGCTCACCGAGTGCGAGGGCACGGTGCCCCTCGACGCGCGCCAGCCGGTCACCGACGCCAAGGGCGAGCCGGTGTGGCAGGCCATGAAGACCGGCGGCTTCGCCGAGGATGTGCTCGTGCACGAGTCGCAGGTCGTGCGCATCCCCAAGGAGGTTCCGTTCGCGAGCGCCTCGCTGCTCGCGTGCGGCGTCATCACCGGCTTCGGTGCGGTGACCAACGCGGCCCACGTCCCCGTCGGCAGCCACGTCGTCGTGATCGGCACGGGCGGCGTGGGGCTCAACTCGATCCAGGGCGCGCACCTCAGCGGCGCCCGCAGCGTCGTCGCCGTGGACGTCTCGGACTCCAAGGTCGAGGCGGCCCGGCGCTTCGGCGCGACCCACGGGGTCAACTCGCGCACGGAGTCGCTGCCCGACCGCGTCCGCGACATCACCGGCGGCCGCGGCGCCGATTACGTCTTCGTCACGGTGGGCGTCAAGGCCGCCTTCGACCAGTCGTACGCGCTGCTGGCCAAGGGTGGCAGCGTCGTGATCGTCGGCCTCCCGCCGACGGGCGTGACCTCCGAGTACGACCCCACCACGATCGGCGTCATGGGCCAGCGCATCGTGGGCACCAAGATGGGCGACTCGCGCATCCAGCGCGACATCCCTGCCCTCGTGGACCTCTACGGCCAGCGCCGGCTCAAGCTGGACGAGCTGGTGACGAAGACCTATCCGCTCGAGGGCATCAACGACGCGATCGCGTCGGTCCTCCGCGGCGACGCGCTCCGCAACGTCATCGTCTTCCCGGGGGTCGGATGAAACTCGCCTCGCTCGACACCTTCGTCGTCGGCAACCCGCCCCCCCGCAAGGGCGGGCGCTACTTCATCTTCGTCAAGCTCACGACGAACGACGGCATCGTCGGCTACGGCGAGGTCTACACCGCAGCCTGGTCGCCCGAGGTCGTCTGCCGCGTCGCCGAGGACGTCTTCCAGCGCTACCTCGAGGGCACCGACCCGTTCCACGTCGAGCGCTTCTGGCGTCGCACCTACGGCAGCGGCTTCGCGCACCGGCCCGACTTTGCGACGGCCGGCGTCGTGAGCGGCCTCGAGACGGCGATGTGGGACATCGCGGGCAAGGCCGTCGGGAAGCCCGTCTACGAGTTGCTCGGCGGTCGCGTCCACGACCGGCTGCGCGCCTACACGTACCTGTACCCCTCCGACGAGTTCGACGCGTACTCCGACCACGCGGTGTACACCGACCCCGACGCGGCCGCCGAGGTGGCGCTGCGCGAGGTGCGCCGCGGCTTCACGGCGGTGAAGCTCGACCCCGCGGGCCCCTACTCGGTGTACGACGGGCGCCAGCCGTCGCTCGAGGCGATCGACCGCAGCGTGCGCATGGTGGCGGCGATCCGCACGGCCGTCGGCACGAGGGCCGACATCCTCTTTGGCACGCACGGTCAGTTCACCGCGTCCGGCGCGATTCGCCTCGCCAAGGCGCTCGAGCCCTACGACCCGATGTGGTTCGAGGAGCCGATCCCGCCCGACGCGCCCGAGGAGATGGCCAAGGTCGCGGCGCACACCAGCATCCCGATCGCGACGGGGGAGCGGCTGACGACCAAGTACGAGTTCGCCCACCTGCTGCGCGTCGGTGGTGCGTCGATCCTGCAGATGGCCACGGGTCGCTGCGGCGGCCTGCTGGAGGGCAAGAAGATCGCGGCGATCGCCGAGACGTACCACGCGCAGATCGCGCCGCACCTCTACTGCGGCCCCGTCGAGGCGCTCGGCAACATGGCGCTCTCCACCTGCTCGCCCAATTTCCTCATCATGGAGTCCATCCAGGACATGGGCGGCTTCCACGCGAAACTGCTCACGCGCAAGATCCGCTTCGAGGACGGGTTCCTCGTGCCGTTCGACGAGCCGGGCCTCGGCGCCGACCTCGACGAGGCGGTCGCGCGCGCACACCCGTACACGGGCACCGACCTGCACCTCCAGGAGCGCCAGACCCCTGCGACCCTCCTCTGACGTCGGACGCGCACGCAACCGTGTGCGCCGTGCCGCGAACTGCAGGGGTGGTTCGCGGGTAAGCGTCCGCATCCCATGTGACGACCCGCACCTTTCGATTCGTCCGCTGCCGCAGTCGCGCGGCGGCGTCTCCAACATACGCTCATATCGACACTTTCAAGAGCCCAGAGAAGAACGAGAAGTTCCTCAACGTCCGTAGTGAACTCTGAGTCGCTGGGAAGATCGTCGAGTGGATACTCGTACGCGTAGATATTGGCAAGTTCGTAGTTTCTCATGTGTCTCATTGACTCGAATGGACACGTGTCCATCGGCGTTGGTGGAGCTGGGGGAATCGAACCCCCGTCCATCAGCCGCTCGACGCCCGTGCTACGACCATCCCCGCTTCGGTGCCGTCGCAGAATCTTGACGCACACCGGTCCATGTGGATGACCCGCGTCGGTACTCGTGCGCG
>Ga0233424_10000582_pt1 | contig 43395 bp, 38 predicted proteins | sample Watercolumn_Towu_FD_181011 | JGI IMG/M metagenome (GOLD analysis project Ga0233424, IMG submission 181011) | Freshwater microbial communities from Lake Towuti, South Sulawesi, Indonesia - Watercolumn_Towuti2014_125_MG | ecosystem: Environmental > Aquatic > Freshwater > Lake | place: Indonesia...
CGGAGAAGCGCGGGCGTGGCGGCTATTATGTCGCGTTCCCGGACGCGTTCCACGGCCATTTGTTCCCGGAGCGAACGGAATACAGCATTCTCTATCGGAATCTGGGGGACAGAAAATTCAAGGACGTTTCCCGGGAGATGAATTTGCGTGACGGCAGTTGGAGCGGCGACGCCACGTTCGTGGATTTGAACCAGGATAACTTTCCCGACCTGTATCTGGTGAACATGCAAGGCGACGATCACTACTACGAAAATCAGGGTGGGAAAGGATTCCTCGAGAAAACGGCCGCCTATTTTCCGAAGACGCCTTGGGGCGCGATGGGCGTGAAGTTTTTCGACTTCAATCAGGACGGCCTGATGGATCTGTTCGTCACCGACATGCACTCGGACATGACCCGGGATCAAACCATCGAGGCGTTGAATTTCCGGCTGGACCGGGAGAAAACCAAAAGTGAAGCCTACTGCGCCGTGCAATGGACCGAGGCCTACCTCCAGGGTTCGACCAATAATATTTTTGGCAATGCGTTTTACCGGAATCTGGGCCAGGGCAAGTTCGCGGAAGTCTCCGACGCGCTCGGCGTGGAAACGTACTGGCCGTGGGGCGTGAGCGTCGGGGACCTGAATGCGGACGGTTTCGAGGACATTTTCGTGGCCGCGGGCATGGGTTACCCGTTTCGCTACGCGATCAATTCCGTCCTGTTGAACGAAGGCGGAAAGCGGTTTTTCGACAGCGAATTCCTGCTCGGCGTCGAGCCGCGGGCCGATCGCCGGACGGAGAAGAATTGGTTCGCGCTCGACTGCGACGGGGCGGACAAACAGCACCCGGAATGCGCCGGCAAATCCGGGAAAATCATCATCACCGGCACCTTGAGCACTCGCTCGTCGGCGATTCTCGACCTCGATAACGACGGTGATCTGGACCTTGTGGCCCATTCATTCAACGATCGTCCGCAGCTTCTGATCAGCAATCTCACAGAGAAACGGCGCGTCCATTTTTTGAAGGTCAAGCTCCTCGGGACCCGGTCGAATCGAGATGGCCTCGGCGCCACGGTGACGGTCCGCGCCGGCGGCCGGCGGCTGACTCAATTCCACGACGGCAAGTCCGGCTACCTTTCCCAAAGTTCGCTGCCGCTTTATTTCGGTCTCGGCGACGCTACCGCCGTCGAGTCGGTCGAAGTCCGCTGGCCTTCTGGGAAAACGCAGATGCTCTCCAGGAATATCCCGTTGGACAGTTTGGTGCGAATTTCGGAAGAGTAAGCCGAGAAAAGTCATGACCGAAATCTTGCTCGTCCTGGTTTGCGCCCTTGTTGCCGCCAACCTCGTCCTGCTCGTCATTTTGCTCCAGCGGCCCTCGGCGCCTGATTTCACGCCTTTGGAAACGCGCTTCGAATTGTTGGAGGCCGGACGGGAACGGACGGAACGGAGCTTGAGGGAAGAAATGAGCCGCAATCGTGACGAAACGTCGCTCCAGGCCAAACAGCAGCGCGAGGAGGTCGCCACGACGTTGAAAAACTTCAATGACTCGATTTTGAGAAGCCTGGCAGAGATCGCGAAGACTCTGGAGCAGAAGGTCGAAGCGTTGCGGACTGCGGTGGATACCAAGCTCAAGCAGATTCAGGAAGATAACGCCCGGCAACTCGAAAAGATGCGCACCACCGTCGATGAAAAACTCCAGAGCACGCTGGAGAAACGGCTGGGCGAATCGTTCAAGCAGGTTTCCGAACGGCTAGAGCAGGTTCACCAAGGCCTGGGCGATATGCAAAAGCTGGCGGCGGGTGTCGGGGATTTGAAACGCGTTTTGACCAACGTGAAATCACGCGGCGTTTGGGGAGAAGTTCAACTCGGGGCGCTTTTGGAAGAAGTGTTCACGCCGGAGCAATACGACCGGAACGTTAAAACGAAGGAATCCAGCAGCGAACTCGTGGAGTTCGCGATCCGATTTCCCGGACAAGGCGACAGCGAACGCGAGGTTCTCTGGCTGCCGATTGATTCCAAATTCCCCATCGAAGATTACCAGCGCCTGCTCGACGCTCAGGAAAAGGCCGATCCTGCCGCCGCCGAAGAAGCCGCCCGGCTGCTCGCGGCTCAGGTCAAAACTTCCGCCAAGGACATTTCCGACAAATATCTGAACCCGCCGAACACCACGAACTTCGGAATTCTCTTCCTCCCGACCGAAGGACTATTCGCGGAGGTGACCCGCCGGGCCGGCTTGACCGACGCGATCCGCCGCGAGCATAACGTCGTCGTGGCCGGCCCCACCACTCTGTTGGCGATGTTGAACAGTTTCCAAATGGGCTTCAGGACTCTGGCGATACGGCAGAGATCGGATGAAGTGTGGAAACTGCTCAGCGGGGTCAAAACGGAGTTCGGCAAATTCGGCGACTTGCTCGACGGCGTGAAACGCAAGCTGGAGCAGGCGTCGAATAGCATGGACGACGTGGCCCAGCGGTCGCGCGCCATCGAACGCAAGCTGCGCAACGTCCAGGAATTGCCGGCCACCGAAGCTCAACCCCTCCTCGCGGATTCAGCCGTCGAGGAGGCGCCCCCGAGACAGACCGCAGATGAACGCCGCTAACAAAGTTACATTGACACGCTCTTTCCTATACTGTCCATTTGGACAGTATAGTCTTGCGCACGCTTGTCCATCTCGATGCCGATGCTTTCTTCGCCGCCGTGGAGCAGGCGTCGGATCCCAAGCTGCGCGGCAAGCCCGTGGCGGTCGGCGGCGAGAAGCGCGGCATTATCGCGTCCGCGTCCTACGAAGCGCGGCAGTTCGGGGTCTTCACGCCGATGCCGACGGTACGGGCGCGCAAGCTGTGTCCGAAGCTGATCATCCTTCCCGGCGATTTCGAGCGTTACGAGCAATTCTCGAACTGGATGTTCGGCTATTGCTACGACTTCACGCCCGACGTTGAGCAAACCTCAATTGACGAAGGTTACTTCGACCTTTCCGCCGCGCGAAAGCCGGCCGTTGAAATCGCGCTGACCATCCGCCAGGCTATCGGGCAACGGCTCAAAATCACCGTCAGCGAGGGCATCGGAACGAACAAGCTCGTCAGCGCCGTGGCTTCGAAGCTGACCAAGCCCGCCGCGTTCAATCAAATTCCGCCCGGACACGAAGCGGCGTTTCTGCACCCGTTGCCCAACCAATGGCTGCCCGGCATCGGCCCGAAGACGAGCGCTCGGCTCAACGCCGCCGGTCTCGCGCAAATTCGCCACGTCGCCGCGACGCCGTTGGACATGCTGGCGTTGCTGCTGGGCAGCCAGGCCGCGACCATTCGGCAATTCGCGCACGGCATTGACGAGCGTCCGTTGATTCCCGCGCGCGAACCGCAAAAATCGTTCAGCCAGCAAGAGACTTTTGCCAGCGATCTGACGGACGAGGGATACGTCGAAGCCATCTTGCGCCGCATGGCGGACCATCTGTTCGCGGCGGTGCGCGACGAACGCCGCAGCGTCCGCACCCTCACCGTGCGCGTCCGCTACAACGACATGGCTGAAGATCAAGTGAGCGAAAGCCTCGTCGAGCCGACCGATCTGGAAACGGACGTATATGGCCGGTTGCATAAGATGCTACGCGCGGCGTGGAAACGGCGCGTGAGTTTGCGGCTCGTCTCGTTGAAATTGTCCAACGTTTATGACGGACGGTTTCGGAGCGAATTGCCGCTGGAGATTTCCGCGCAACGCCAGGACGCGCAGGCGCGGCTGGCGCGGGTGATCGACGAACTCCGAAAATCCCGCGGCCACTCGGTCCTTTTGCGCGGCCACGATTTTCGCTTGCGGGAAGCGCCGGTGGAAATTGGAGGGGGGCTTCACGCGTTCGACAAATCCAATGCGCCGGTTCGATGCTCAGTTCCTTCCCCCTCACCCTGGCCCTCTCCCCAAGGAGAGGGAATCGCTGTTGCAGCCGCGGAGAAATCCACGGCTTCAAGTGGTGGCCCAGGGTGGAAATCGATTCTCCCTCTCCACGAACGTCCCCCTCTCCCCCTCCGAGGGGGAGAGGGAACGGGTGAGGGGGACGTTCAGGGGTTCAATGGGCGAATGCCTTCGGCGAATTCTCTCCCCAAGGAAGAGGGCCGGTGTGAAGGGAAAGGAGGCGAACATGCCTCCGTGGTCCCAGCACTGTCCGAGGCGCTAGAATCACAGAATTGCATTTTGCAAGACGCTCCTAAAGGCGAGGGCGTTGGGCAGAGCCAGAGCGTTGCTGATTACAAATCGGCGATACGGCAGACTGCAAGTCTGCGCTACGGCACGGACTCCGCTAAACGAGCAATCCGCAATCGATCAGAGCCTCCTCACGCCGGCTGCTACATTCCGCTCCGCGCCCGCAGCCATTATTCATTTCTCGACTCGACGCTTTCGCCGACGGCGATTGTCGAGCTGGCGAAGTGGCATGGCTTGCCTGCCGTGGCGCTCACGGACTTCGGCAACCTGCACGGCGCAGTTGAGTTCGTGTCCGCGGCGAAGGAGGCGGGCGTCAAGCCAATCCTGGGCGCGGAATTGCGCGTCGAAGGCAAACCGCTGCTCCTCTACGTCGAGTCCGCGCGTGGTTATCACAATCTCTGCCGGCTGCTGTCGGAAAAGGCAGAAGGTAAAAATGGATCGGCACCCCTCACCCCATCCCTCTCCCCTCGGAGGGGAGAGGGTGTCCGCAGGACGGGCGATGGGTATCGCTCGAATTCCAGGAACAGAGAAGCCGGGAGTAACTCTGAATTGTTGAATGGCAGGCAGAATGAAGAAGGCAGCGTGGTGAGGCGGCAGCGGGCTTCCATTCCTTCCACATTCTTGCGTTATCATGCGGCGTTGCTCGGAGGATTGGTCGCGGTCAGCGACGACGCGCGGCTGGCCGAGTTGTTCCCAGGGCGCTTCTATCGCCTTGTCACCGCGCGGGAGATGCCGGCGGATTTCCCGGCGGTGGCGGCGCCGGCCATTCATTATGCCGTGCCCGAGGACCGCCAGAAGTACGACATCGTGCAAAGCATCCGGACGCTGACGCTCTTGCGGGAAAAGCATCCGGAGAAACGGCTGGGGGGCCGGCTGCACTTTCGCACGCCGAGAGAGATGGCATCCGCTTGCCAGGCGCATCCCGACTGGCTGCGGCACACGCTCGAAATCGCCGAGCGCTGCAACTTCGACTTCCCGTTTGGCAAACCGCAATTCCCTGCGTTCACGCCGTCGGACGGTTCAACGTCGAGCGAATTTCTTCGTCGTCTTGTCCATCGCGGCCTTGAAGAGCGTTACGGCCACTTCTCCGAACACGCGTCAGGGGCCAGGGGCCAGGTGGCAGGGGTTACGCATTACGCATCACGTTTTACGGATCACGCATCACGCATCACGCAATCACAAATCGCAAATCTAAAATCGCAAGTTGAAACGGAGCTCAGCATCATCACTGACGTCGGTTACGAAGAATATTTCCTGATCACGTGGGATTTTCTCCAGGAATGCCGGCGCCGCAGCATCGAGTGGATCACGCGCGGCTCGGCGGCGGATTCGCTGGTCTGCTATTGTTTGGGGATCAGCAGCGTCTGCCCGATCCGCTTCGACCTTTACTTCCGCCGCTTCCTCAACAAAGAACGGATGGCCCTGCACAAGCTGCCCGACATCGACATCGATTTCGCGCACGACTTCAAGGACGACGTGGTGAAGTTGATCTTCGAGAAATACGGCCCCGAACATTGCGCCGTGGTTGGCGGGTTCTCGACGTTTCAAGCTCGAAGCGCGTTTGCGGAAGTCGCCAAAGTGCTCGGCGTCGCGGAACGCGAAGTGCGGAAGTTCACCGAGCATTTCCCATGGAGCTTCGGCGGCGGCTGGGTGCCGGACGAACCCACGCCGAGCGGCGGCGACGGATTGATCGAAATGTTGCGCGCCAGCCCGGAGAACCGCGATTTGCCGCTCGACGAAGAGCCTTACAAAACGGCGCTGCAAATGGCCGAGTTCCTGGACGGCGTGCCGCGTTATCCGAAGATGCACCCGTGCGGCCTGGTGCTCTCGCGCCAACCCATGCACGAATTGACACCGACGTTCATTTCCAGCAAAGGCTGCCCGACGACGCACTTTGACATGGACGCCGTCGAAGCCGTCGGCCTCGTGAAGATGGACATCCTCGCGCAAGGCGGCCTGGCGGCGATGCGCGACGTGAAAGCGATGCTCGACAAGCGCGGCATCGAAATCGATCTGGAGCGTTGCGTGGCGCGCGACCAAGCCAGCGGCGAGTTGCTGCTCGGCGACCCGCACGCGCCCGAACCGTGGCGAGATCCGCAAGTGTGGGACCTGATCGCCGGTGGCCACGCGCGCGCGGTGCATCATATCGAGTCACCCGCGATGACGAGCCTTTCGCGCATGTGCAACGTGCGGGAAATCGACGGCTTGATTGCCATCGTGAGCGTCATTCGGCCCGGCGCGGCGAACGAAGGCAAGAAGCTGGCGTTCACGCGGCGTTACCAAGGGATGGAGCCGGTGACGTATCCGCATCCGTCGTTGGAAGCTTGTTTGCGGAGCACGTACGGGCTGGTGGTTTATGAGGAGCACATCCTGCAACTGTGCGAAGCGTTCGCGGGGCTGGAGCCGGGCCGCGCGGACGTCTTGCGCCGCGCTCTCAACAAACAGAAACGCCGCGTCATCGAGGAAATCCGCGGCGAATTTTTCGCGTCGGCGCGCGCGCGCGGGCACACGCCGGAGAAGACGGCGGAAGTGTGGGACCTGGTCGCGGGCTTCGCCGGCTACGCCTTTTGCAAAGCACACAGCACGGCTTACGGCGTCGAGGCGTATCAATCCGCGTGGCTCAAGCGGTATTTTCCGGCCGAATTCATGGCGGCGGTGCTGGCCAACGGCAAAGGCTTTTACGATCCGCTCGTTTATGTGCTCGAATGCCATCGGCTCGGCTTGACGCTGCTGCCGCCGTCGGTGAATGAGCCGGGGCCGGAGTTCAAGGTGGAATTGGGGAGCACACACGGCCTCGCGTGTTTCGACCGGCGCCTCGCCGGTCGAATGGAATGCGTCGGTCATTCTGTGAATGATGCATTGTTCGACCGCGCCATTGAGGTCGGCGAGGGCGCCGGCCACGGCACGCGAGGGCGCGTGCGCTCCCCCGCCATCCGTGTGCCGCTCACCCGCATGAAAGGGCTTACGGCCCGGACGGCGGAGGCGTTGCTCGCCGCGCGTGAAGAGGGCCCGTTCACTTCGATGGACGATTTTTTCCGCCGAGTCGTGCCGACGGGCGAGGAATTGGAAGCGATGATTCGCGCCGGCGCGTTCGATGAATTCGGCGAAACGCGCACGCGCCAGTTCTGGCAAGCGCAACACCTCTTAAAAAATGCGGAATGCGGAATGCGAAACGCGGAATTCAATTTCAGCGAACCGACTGGTTTGCCGTCTTCCTTTTCTCTTCTTCCTTCCGCCTTTCTTCCCGAGCCAACTCGCCGCGAGTGTCTGCAATGGGAAACCGATCTGTTCGGCTTTGTCGTGAGCGGGCATCCGCTCGAACTGTTCGACGACGTGGCGTGGGACACGTACTGCCCCGTGAACCGGCTCGGCGAATTCGTTGGCCAGACCGTCATCACGTGCGGCCTGGTGGTCGAGCAGCGTATCCATCACCAAACCACGGGTGAGCCGATGAAATTCCTCACGCTCGCGGACTGGACCGGCATGGTCGAAACCGAACTTTTTGCGCAGACTTACAAAAGCTACGGTTTGGCGACCGTCCGGTATCCGGTGCTGGAGATTGAAGCGAAGGTTGAACCGTTCGAGAATGGGCGAGGATTTTCTTTGCGCGTGCTGCGCGCGGGCAAACCGCGAACCATGGTTGGATAGCCAAGGGTCCGAAGCGGCGCGTTTCATCCTGGGAAGCTCCCTTGGCCAGACCTCACAAAAACAGAAGAATCAGGACAGGGACCGTAATCGATTCAATTCCCCGACTTCTCCGTTCGCTCCGTTGCCTCCTGTTCAGAAAACAGAAGGAAACGGAGCAAACGGAGAGGGCAAAGAAAGGAATTCAGTTGCCACATCTGGACTTAACCAACATCGCCCATTCGTGAGTTCTGGTGGCCGTCGAGCCTTGGTTTCAGAACCATTTGGACCGGGAATTCTCCTTTGTTCCCATCCTCGATTTGAAATTCTCAATTGGCCGCGAGGCCCACGGTTCAACGACTGCGTCGCAACGCAGCCCGGCCATCTTCGCCGCTCAATTCAAACGCCCCCGGACGCTGGAGAGAATAGATCACAATCGCTTGCGCGGCGTGATCGGCAGCCGGATTGGCCCGGCGATGGATCGCGATGGCGCGGTCGCGCGCGTTGTCATCGGGCCGATAGCGCTCGTGGAGCTTTCGATGCTCGGCGGCCTTGGCTTCGTCGCTTAGCAAGGTGTGAATCAGATTCAGATTGTAGTGCGCGGTGAGGTTTTCGCTGTCGAGCGCGAGCGTCTTTTCAAACTGAACTTTGGCCTGCTGCAAGAACTCCCGTCGCTGCTCTTTGTTTTCCTCGCCCTGCTCCAGTTTGGCTCGTTCGACTAAAGTTTGTCCCAGCTCATTGATGACTTCGTAATCCTTGCTGAAATCGAAGCCGCGTTGGTCGAGCTCCGGATACCGATCATCCAGGATGCTGCGGAATTCAGTGATTGCTTTGTCGAGAAATCCATTCTGTTTGTTCACCAGACCGTTGAACCACGCCACCGTCCAGCGCGGCGCGGGCGGATTGAATTTGGCAGCGCGCTGCAAGGCTGCGACCGCGTCATCTAATCGTCCTTCCTTGAAATAGACGCGCGCCAGATTCAGCGGCCCGTCTGCCCGGCCAAGCTTCTCGACTTCGGAAAAGGCCTGCGCGGCCTGGATCAACTCGCCTTTCTCGCTGCCTTTGTCGCCCTTGAGCAGCAGGCCGATGCCGTAATCGTTCCAGCGCTGCCAGAGTTCGATTGCGGATGGCGCGTTGCGGATGGCGGATGGCGGATTCCCTGCAATGGGAAAGCTGATGCGATCCGACGCGATCGTCGTGATGGGGAGATCGTTGGTCACCCGGAACGGCGCGCCGTTGGTGTAGCCCTGGCTCAAGACGTAATTCATGTAGATCGTGTCGAACTTCCGGTATTGGAACTTCACTTCGACCGTGAGCGGCTCTGTCATGTTCTCCGGAACTGTGAAGGAATAATGCACGACTTGCGCGGCGCCGGGTGGGATCTGGTTGTTGTAAAGCGGCGTGAAAATGTCTTGCGGATTCCGCCGGTCAATCCGGTTCCCGTCCTTGTCGAGCATATACACGTTCACGAAGTGCGCCCAGGGGTCGACTTCGTTGAATGATCCGAGACCCCCGTTTCGGCCGACCACGCTCCCACCGCTCGTGAGCTTTACGTCGGTCCAGAGTTCGTTCGAGTCCGCGGTCCCTTGCGTCAGCGGATGCCCCACGGTTAACGTACGCAACACCACCTCCAGCAAGTAAGTTTGTCCGCGCTTCAAGGCGGGCACGTTGGGCCGCAGCGGCGCAATCAGCGGACTGTCGATTGTGCCGCCTTCTTTCACCCCCAGAATATCGACGCGAGCGCAATCCTTCAGGAATTCCTGGTGCGCTTTGACGATGTCCGGCTGGTTGCGGAGGTGAGCGACACCCGTGTTCGCCGCCGGAAACAGATGATCGTGAATAAAGCGCGTCGAGCGATTCGTCGGGTTGAAGAAGTTTGACCCAAAATCCTCCGACGCCTTTACCGGCATGTGGCAGCTCGCGCAATTCTCCTTGGCCCGGGGCGGATAGTAAAAGCTCTTGGCGTTGTGGCCGGACACCCCGCTCAGCAGGAACGTATCGTAGTGGTTCTGCCCGCGCAGGAATTCTTTGTAATGATTCAATTCGCGCGGAATGCTGACTTTATGGCAGGTGGAGCAGAACTCCGCGTTTTTGTGCAGCGGCTTCAGGAACGTCTTCTTGTGGAACTCCGGCTTCGCCTTGACGAGTTGCTGGTTGATGAACTGCAAGAAAGCGTTTGTGCTGAACGCGAAAGGGTAGTGCACCGGCTCCTCGATCGTGTAATCCGCGTTGCCCTGCGTGCTATTGACGTTCACGATGGCGTGGCACGCGGTGCACGTGATGCCCGCCTGCGAAGTCGGGTGCTTCTCCAGGTCAAAATTCGGATCATCGAACGCGCCGCTGAAGAACGGCACGACGTCGTGGCACCCTGCGCACCAGCGCGACGCCATCACCGAACCGTCGCGTTTCAACGCCACCTGCCGCGTCTCGCGAACGCTGAACAGATACGGCTGGTTGTTGAACGAGCTGAAATGGTGCGCGCTATGGAACCACCCCGAATACGCGTCCGGATGGCACTTCCGGCAATAATCGTCCATCATCAGCGTCCGCGACGGGATAAAATTCCCGGACGCGGTCCGCGCCAGTGATGGCCGGAAATACTTTTCGCCTTCCTTCGGCCCCTGGACATTCCATTTGCGCGGATCCTGTGCGTGCAGCAAAACCATCGCCGCCACCACGACGCCCACCACGCCGGCCCAGGCGACGCCGACCCGCCACTTGATCTTCGGTCCCGCCAGTCGATGAAGAATGTACAACCAGACCGCCAGAATCGGCGTAATCACATGTGCCCAATACGCCACCGATCGAATGTTCGGATTCTTGATCTCGAAGAAATCAAGCCGGGTCAGAGCCACACCGGAGAAAAGCAAAACCAGACATACCCCGAACAGCCCCAGTCCCACCCGCACGGCGCGCCGATTGGGCCGGTGATAGGAATTCCTGATGTGAATCGCCGCGAAAACCAAAAACGGCAGGATCATCAGCAACCCCAGCACAAGGTGCGCAAGGAACATGTACTGATAAAAGTAGTTCTGGTAGGTGAGTTTCGTCGCCCATTCCAGAACCGTGATGCTCAGAAGATACGCCGAGTTCGCTCCCAGAACCGCGACCAGGCCGAGGACGAAGAACAAAAGGAGTCGCAACCGCGGACCAACCGCACGCACATACTTCTTCTTCGGCGAAGCCCCGCTGGGCAGAGTATTTTCAGCAGTCATGGTCTCACAGGCGCGACAAAGGAATCATGATATTCTTTTCCTTATGCGGCAAGCCGCGACACGTTTGGGTTGCGCACTAGCAGTGAGATTCTGCCGCATGTGGCCAATGACCAGAACCGACCAGGGGCGACCGGCTGTCATCGAGGGACAAGCTGAGGAATCGGGGGGTGGAAAGGTCAGCCAAACTTGACAAGCGGCCAGAGCTATCCAGTCCGCGGAAGCGGAATGAGCGAAAGACCGATCAACTCCGAGGCGCTGCGCACACGCTGGTCACTGCTGCACATCTGCTCGCCTCCCTGCAATTCCGCCGTCGCGACATGAATTGCATCCAAGGTCCGGAGCGGCGTCTGCGGATGGCACTGCTCAATCACGGCGCCCGCCCGCTCGATCACCCGGCGATCCAGGGGAAGCAACAGAAGCTCTTGATCGCGGACTTTTTCCAGAAACAGATACCATCCCGTCAGGCGATCGCGGCGCGAAATCCGCCCGGCTCGCTCTTTGGTGAGCAGGGCGGACCGCACTTCCGCAACCGCCAGTTCCGATGTGATGAGGAACTGGCCGATCACGACGCGGTGGTACGCCTCGCTGTCCGGCTCGTGGCAGACCAGCTTAACGATGACGCAGGAGTCGAGATACACTGTTGAATTTGCTGGATTCTGGCCTTAGCCGCTGGGGAATGGATGCCCGGATGTAAGGCAAGGTCCCACCGTCCAGAGCGTGCCGTCACCAGCCTCGACCATCGCGATCCGTGCGAATGATCTCCTCAGCGAACGGACCTTCGGTTTGCACGGGCATCGCCTTGAGTTGATCCCATGTGCCAGTGAATGCTCTGCGCGCTGGGCGTTTGGTCAAAGGTGAAAGCACTGCCTTCGGTCTGCCATCACTGGTGATGGTGACCTCGTGGCCGCTCGCCACCAGTTCTAAGAGGGCCGAAAGCTTCGCCTTGGCGGCCCGGACTGGGATGGAGAGCCCTAACTCAGGCAGAGCCACGATCTCTTTCAAGATCAGGGCGGATGGCTTGTGTTCTGGGAATTTGATTGTTCCTTTCGGCTTCATGCGCTTAGTGTAGTCACGCGTAACTACATTTCAAGCTTTTTTCAAAGTTAATAAAAAATGCAACTGCCATCCTCTTCCATTCTCAGGAGGCCATCGGGTGGATTCAAATCGCAGCGAATTCGCGGGCTTCGGCTGGCCAGCGCGGTGCGTTTTGAATCGTCGGGATGGCATCCGCAGGCTCTTCCACCACGCTCCACATGGACCGATGTCTCGGATCCATGAAGCGGTCCTGGATGCAGTGGTCAAGCAACTCCAGAGCGTGCCGGAAGAAGCCGCGCGTGTTTACGATCACGATTGGATTGAGATACAGACCGAGGCGTTTCCACGTGATCGCTTCGAACAATTCCTCCAGTGTGCCACAGCCACCCGGCAGTGCGATGACTGCATCGGCACATTCGATCATCCGGCGCTTGCGTTCGTGGAGATCGTTGACCAACCGCAATTCCGTCAGGCCCTTGTGGCCCCATTCAAGGTCACTCATGAAACGCGGCAAAATGCCGATCACCTTGCCTCCTTCCGCCAGAGCACCGTCCGCGAGTTGGCCCATTGATCCCACCGCGCCTCCGCCATACACGACAGTCACGGCGTGCTGCGCGAGCGTGCGGCCAAGCCGATTCGCGGCCTCCAAATACGCGGCGTCAATCTGGCGGCTTGACGCGCAATAAACACAGACTTGCCGGATTGTCATAGGACGCCGACGCCACGTCTTGGTTCGGCAAAGTTGTAACGCATTTAACGATTCAACGATTCCTCGCTCTCACGTCTTCGCGCGTCCAGCTACTTCGCTGTTCCCCAGCGCCGGTGCAAGAATCGTTCGATGGGCGAGAACAGGGTTTTGTCCGCGAGCAAGCCGATGACAACGATCACAATCATGATGCCCATGACCTGATCCATCGCGAGGTTCTCGCGTCCGAAGTGCAGCACTTGTCCGAGTCCGATCCCCGTCATGATCGTCACATAAATCTCCGCCGCCATCAGCGAGCGCCATGCAAAGGCCCATCCTTGTTTCATGCCGCTGACAACGAAGGGCAGCGAAGCCGGAAAAATGACCTTCAACCAGGTGTGAAGGCCGGACGACCCCATGGTCCGCGCCGCGCGCGCGTAGATTGGCGGAACGTTGCGCACGCCCGCGTCAGTGGCTAGCGTGATCGACCAGACGGATCCCATGATCACGATAAAAAAAATCGCGGTTTCGTTCTGGCCAAACCAGAGCAACGCCAGGGGCGCCCAACATACACTTGGCAACGTTTGCAGACCCAACGCCAGCAACCCGATCGTGTCTTCGCAAAACTTGAACCGCGCGTTGAGCAGTCCCAAAGGCAAGCCAGCCGCCAGGCCGATTGCATAACCGAGCAGGAGGCGTTTCAGCGTGACGTAGCTGGCGTCCAATAGCGATTTGTCGCGGATAGATTCGACAAAGTAGCCGCCAATTCCAAGGGGGGACGGGATCATCACCGGGGACCAAATCTTCTCGCGGACCAGGATTTCCCAAACCGCAAGCACCGCGGCGAAAAATAGAGGGAAGACGATCCACCGTTTCATTCCGCCTCCTCCGCCGAGATCGGTTTCAAATGACGTTTCAAAGCCCGCGTGATCTCGGTCGAGAATTTGGCCAGATCCACGCTGCTGATATCGCGCGGCCGGGGCAAATCGACGGGGAACTGTTCCTGAATCCGTCCGGGATGCGGCGAGAACAAGACCACACGATTCCCCAGGCAGGCGGCTTCGCGGACGTTGTGCGTCACAAAGACAATCGTCTTCTGGCGTTTCGCCCAGATGTCCTGGATGTCCCCGTAAAGCTGTTCGCGGGTCAAAGCATCGAGCGAAGCGAACGGTTCATCCATCAAGAGGACACGGGGGTTGGGTGCCAAGGCCCGCGCCAGAGCCACACGCTGTTTCATGCCTCCCGACAATTCGTGAATGTTTGAGCGCATGAATTTGTCGAGCCCCACCAAATGCAGATAAAACTTGGCGACTTCGCGGCGCTCTTTGTTCGCGAGGTTGGGTTTAAGCTTGAGGCCAAAAAGGACGTTCCCCATCACATCCAGCCAGGGAAACAACGCCGATTCCTGGAACATCATCATACGGTCGCTTCCCGCGCCCGTCACGGCCTTGCCATCGGCCAGCACTTTGCCGGTGTCGGGCATTTCCAGGCCGGCGATAATGTTCAGGAGTGTGGATTTGCCGCACCCGCTCGGCCCGACCAGGCAGACGAATTCGCCTTCCCGCACATGCAAGCTGACGTCGTCCAGCGCATGCACACGGCCCCGTTGCGTCCGGAAGGTTTTGGACACGCCTTCGACGACGAGTTTCTCCGGAGGCACATTGAGCAGTTCGGTATCGACGCTCATGGGAGCACTTCCTTCAGGCCTTTTTCTTTGAGCACTTCATTCAGAAGCTTCAATTCGTAAATGCGCCGGAGGTCGGGTTTCTGGCGGAGAAAGCCGATCCGATGCGCGTCCTCGGCTGACTTCAGCAGGGACGCGCAAATGGGATCCGCCGTAAGTTTCAGACGCTGCCAGGCCGCGTCAAGCGTGGCTTGGGGGAGAGCTCGCGTGGTTTCAGCTTTGAGTTCCTCGTTGAGTGTCCTTTTCGCATCGTCGGGATTCTGGTTGATCCATTCGGTCAGTTCAACGTGGGCCGCGATCCATTTTTTGAGCAAGTCGGACTGCTCCACAAGAAACCGAACGCTGCTGACCAAATGAGTCGTGACGTATTGGCCCTGGGTCTCTGGCCACAGCGATCCCTCGTCGAAATAGACCCTGGCTTTCGCTTCCGAAACAAGCCGGGTGACCCACGGCTCCACGGTCCAGACCGCGTCCAGTTCGCCCTTCTGAAAGAGCGCGAGCTGATCTGGATTCGCAGTGGGCACGACCAAAACGTCCCCTCCGGTCATCGTGACGCGATGGCCTCTGGATCGAAGCCAGGAACGCGCAGCGACGTCTTGTGTGTTGCCAAATTGAGGTGTCGCAACCTTCTTGCCTTTGAAGTCGGCGTCCACCTTGATGCGTCCGTCCGGTTGGACTACAAGGGCCGCGCCGCCGCTGCACGCGCCGGCCACGATCCGAATTTCCTCGCCGCGCGCTTTTAGATGGGCGTTGATGGCCGGGCTTGGACCAACGTAGGCAAGGTCGATGGCCCTGGTGAAAATCGCCTCCATGGCGGTCGGACCGGCATTATAGTCGAACCATTTCACCTCCACCTCCGGTCCTAATCGCCGTTCAAACCAGCCTTTGCCTTGGCGCGACAGCCCATGGGCAACCACGGCCTGCGCGTGAGTCACATTCGGGAAGTGCCCGACACGAATCACGATCTTTTCCGCCAGGACAGATTGCGAAGGCAGCAATCCGAAGGCCGCTAAGGCGCCCACGATCCCCACCGCCTTCAAAGATTTTCCCAGAGCGTAGTTCAGAAATGGGTGGAACGGGCTACCAGCCCGTTTTCGGCGGCAACTGGCCGCCGAGAATTGCGGTAGCCTGGTAGCCTGCCGCATCAGGCCGGCGGACAATGATGAGTCCACCGGCGTGCAAAAGTGACTCCCTCTCCCAGGGGGAGAGGGCCGGGGTGAGGGCGAGCCTTGCATCGCACTGAATAGTTACGGCTAAGTCTGGTTCCGTCTGCGTTCTCTCGACCCAGAGATATGGGTTCCGCTGCGCCGCTCGGCCTTGGATTCGAGTCGTTTGGCAAAAGGAATCGGCAAGCCGTCACGCCGGATTTTCCGCAACGTAACCTCGACGGTCTGCGCGAGCGTGTATCGGTCGAGGATGTTCGAGATGGCGTTGCGCACGTCGAGCATCAGCATCCGCAGCCCGCAATGGGCTTCATCCGGGCACGAACAACGCTCGTAAAAATTCTGGCTGACGCAGGCAATCGGCGCCAGGGGACCTTCGAGCTTTCTCACGACGTCGCCGATGCGAATCGTGTCCATCGGTTTGGCCAGGGAATACCCGCCATGCTTCCCTCGCTTACTGTCGAGATAACCGGCCTCCTTCAATTCGACCAGGATGGCTTCGAGGAATTTGATGGGGATATTCTCCTTGCTGGCCACCTCGCCAATCTGAAGCATGGGTCGGCCGGTTTCCTGGGCCATGCCCAGGTCAATCATGGCTCGGAGCGCGTACTCGCCGCGTTTTGTCAGTCGCATGGCTCTAAAGTCTAGAGCACAGGTGGACAAATGCAACCGCTTAAATCGTCAACGCGGAATGATGTGAATGTGGGGCGCTTTCACCAGCGCCACGACCCGATCGCCGGGATTCAAGGCCAGCTCATCGCAGGCTTGTTTGGTGAGCAGCGCCGCGAGAGGGAAGCCGCAGTCGAGATCGATTCGCGCCATCGGTCCCTCGCGGGTCACCGCACGAACGGTCCCGCCGAGATGATTGCGCGGGCTGCTCGGACGGTCGTCTCCCTTGTGCAGGATGACATCCTCAGCCCGGATGCAGACGAACACATCGCGAGCGTCAGGCGCGAGGTCCGGGGCGACCGCGGCCAGTTTGGTTTGACCGACTGACACGGCCAGCAACCCTTCGGCGGCGCTCAGGACACGGCCCGGTTGCACAGTTTCAACGCCGACGATGGAGGCAACGGAGAGATTCGCAGGGCGGCTGAAAACCTCTTGCACCGGGCCGCGTTGCACGATGGCTCCGTTGTCGATCACGGCGAGATCGTCTCCCAGCGAAAGTGCTTCGAGCCGGTCGTGAGTCACTACCAGCGCAGGAATGCCCAGGTGCAAGAGGAGCCGCCGCAGTTCGCCGCGCAATCGGAGGCGCGTCGGCGAATCGAGCGCGGAGAGTGGTTCGTCCAGGAGCAGCAAGCGGGGACGACGCACAACGGCCCTGGCGAGGGCGACGCGTTGTTGCTCCCCTCCTGAAAGCTGTCGGGGCAAACGGCGTTCCGATCCCGCCAAACCAAGCAAATGCACAGTTTCGCTGACACGTCTGGAGCGCTCGCTCTCCGGAACGCAGCGCAAACCGTAAGCGATGTTCGCCTCGACTGTCAGGTGAGGAAACAGCGCGTAGTCCTGGGCCAGCGAGCCGATGTTTCGCTTTTGCGGTGGAAGAAAGGCCGAGGCCGAGGCGTCGAACCAGAGTTCATCGCCGCACCGAATCATCCCGGAATCGGGGCGCTCGAGACCCGCCAAACACCGAAGTACGGTCGTCTTTCCTGCCCCCGAAGGGCCGAACAGCACTGTGATTGACGGACGATCACAGGCAATGCGGAACGTGTCCACGTTGATCAGCGGTCCACCGGGAAATTGCCTGGTAAATCTCGCTACGATCTCCTCGGCCATATTGCCCAGATATTGCGCTGCAAGGTGTAAGTGACGGCAAGGACGACGAACGACAACACGAGGAGCAAGAGCGAGGTCTGGCCGGCCGCCGAATAGTCCAGGCTCTGTATGGCGTCGTAGATGGAAATGGAAACCGTCCGCGTGACGCCGGGGAGGTTGCCCCCCACCATGAGCACGACCCCGAATTCGCCGATGGTATGGGCGAAACTCAGAATCATTCCCGTCAGCACGCCTGGCCAGGAAAGCGGGAGAATGATTCGAAAAAACGTGGCCAACCTCGATTCCCCCAAACACCACGAGGCTTCGATGAGCTTGGGGTCAACGCCAGCAAAAGCCGCCGTGAAGGGCTGCACTGTGAACGGCAGACTGTAAAGGACAGACGCGACGAGCAGGCCTGGAAATGAAAAAGGCAGCATCTGGCCCGTCAGGCTCTCGTAAAATTGCCCTAACGGGCTGCGCGGTCCCATGGCCAGAAGGAGGTAGAAACCCAGCACGGTTGGAGGCAACACCAGGGGCAGCGCCACGACGGCCTCGACGAGGAATTTCCAGCGCCACCTTGATACTGCAAGCCAGCAGGCTGTGGGCAGCCCCACCAGAAAGAGAATCAGCGTGGTGAGGGTCGCGAGTCGAAGTGAAAGGTTGATTGCGTTCCAGTCCATAGGGCGCGCGCCTCAGTCAGCCGGCATGACAAAGCCGTAGCTTCGCAGTACGGTTTGGCCGGACGGACTCAGCACGAAGGCTCGCAATTTCTCTGAGGCTCTCGGGTGTTTTGCCCAGGGAAGGATGACACCGCCTTGATCGAGGCGCGGATACGAGTCCTGCGGGATTTCCCAAAAGCGTCCCTTCTCCTTCAAGACCGGGGCCAGCGCGAGACTGAGTGCGATGATGCCGGCGTCGGCGGCGCCGCTTTCCACGAATTGTGCGGCCTGTGCGACATTCTCTCCATAGATCAATCGCTCTTTCACCGTGTCATAGATTCCAAGCTTCTGCAGAGCCGCAATGGCGGCCTTTCCGTAAGGCGCGTGTTCCGGATTGGCCAATGCAATCCTGCGTATGGAGGGATGCTTGAGCGCCTCCAAACCGGCCGGGCAGAGAGCTATCTGTGATGCTTTCAGCGTCCAAACAACGATTTTGCCTGTGGCATAGATGAATTTGCTGCTCGCCTCAGCCAGGCCGGCCTCGATGAGACGCGCCGGATAGCGGGCGTCTGCGGAGAAGAAAATGTCGAACGGTGCGCGCTGAACGAGTTGCGCGCAGAAATTGCCGGATGAGCCATAGCTGATTCGAACCTCAATGTCCGGGTTGATCGTCTCAAACTCGCGCGCGATTTCATCCAGGGCAAATTTCAAATCCGACGCCGCGGCCACCACCACTGTTTGCCGCGCATCCGCCTGGTCAGGCCCAGTTGGGCGGCACCCGGACCACAAGGCGATCGACAACCCGACCACGAACAAGGCCCGACGGGAGATCGCCGCGAACCCACAGGCGGTTCGGCAGATCGGAACGACGCCGTGCCGGGACGATTCAAATCTCGACAAAAGCCAACGAAGGAAGCCTCCCGGTCGATGCGGACTCTCGCGTAGATGCTCGATCGGGGTGAAAGCAGACGAGTTCGAAGTCTTCATGCGACGGGTCTCTGCTCAGGGGTATTGTCCGCCCGGCCAACGAAGCTTCTACTCTCATCGATATATTGCGTCAAGTATATCGAACGCGATGAGGAAACTTCGGCTTGGACGTGGAGAGCAGTGGAGCGCTCCAATCCAGGCGATGGCAGCTCGCCGATTGCCGGAATCTCCAGCCGCATTCGGGACAATTCGACTCAGCGCTGGGGAAAGATTTGGTAAAGGAGCAGGTAAATGATCACACCGCTGACCGAGACGTACATCCAGATCGGCCAGGTCCAGCGCGCGATTCTCTTGTGAGCGTCGAAGCGCCCGTGCAGCGCGCGCGAAAGGGTCAGCAGGACGAGCGGCAAGATCACGACCGCCAGGAGCGTGTGCGTCAACAGAATGGTCAGATAGATTGGGCGAAACCAGGCCGGTTCTTTGAAAACGGTGCGGCCCGCGTAGAAGTGATAGATCAGGTAGCAAATCAGAAAGAGCGTGGAGGTCGCAAAAGCGCTCAGCATGCAGTTGCGGTGGGCCATCTGATTCTTGCGCCGGATGAAATAGTATCCGGCGGTGAGGAAAATCGCGCTGAGTGAATTGAGGCAGGCGTTGACCGCCGGCAAGTCCGACAGGTTCATCTTCAACCTTCGTGCAGGAGCCGGTTGATGTCATGGAGGATTCGCTTTTTCCATCCCGGCTCGGACGATTCGATCGCCGCTCGGATGCGCGATTGTTTGTCCACCACGACGAAAAGCGTGCTGTGCGTGTAGAGGTCGAACTGGTTGGTCCGGAGTGCGGGTGGAGTTTCAATGGCGCTCAGTTTGAGGCTGTTCGTCAGAGCGTGCCGCACCTTGTCTTCCGGCCCGGTCAAGAGCCACCAACGATCCGGATTCGCGCCAAACTGTTCCGCGTAACGCTTTAGAACAGCCGGCGTGTCATTCTCGGGATCGGTCGTGAGGGACAGGAGTTTGACCTGCGCCTTGGGGGGCAGGGCCACTTGGAGTTCGCCCATGCGCAAGGTCATGCCAGGACACGCCATCGGGCAGCGGCTGAAAATCACGTCGGCGACCCAGACCTGGCCGCGCAAGTTTTCGAGCGAAATCGGAGCGCCCAACTGATTGGTCAACCCGCCGAAATCAGCCACCTGGCCGTAAACTGGAAGGGGAGCGCGCGATCCCTGGAGGGCCGTCCAGAAGAGAAGCACTGCCAGCGTCAGACCGGCAAGCCCCAGGCCGATCAGCCACGTGAATGGGGATTTTGCAGGCAAACCGGCCACCTACTCGAACGATCCGGAGGACGCGCCGCCAGCCTTGCTTTGCTGGGCCATCCAGTTGTCGAACGCCTGCTGGCTTTCGATGGTGATGAATCCGCCCGCCATCGTCGCATGTCCGGCCCCGCAAAGCTGCGCGCAATTGATCTGGTATTTTCCTTCCTGCTTCGCCTTGAACCAGACCGGGATGCTGATCCCCGGGATCGCGTCCTGGCAGACGCGGAGCGCGATGACTTTGAAGGAATGAATCACGTCCATGGAGGTCAAATGGATGATGACCGGTTTGCCCAGCGGCACGTGAACGTCGTTGTAGGTCATGAAATCGTCCTTGCCTTTGAGATCAGCCGGATCGGCGCCGAACTTGTTCGTCGAATTGACCAGGCGCGCGTCTTGCCGCCCGAAGACATTGTCTTTTCCAGAGTAGCGCGCGTTCCAGCCAAATTGCTGCGCGACGACCCGCATGACGAGAGACTCGCTTTCGCTGGGAAGCCGGTCCACCAGTTGCATCCACCACGGCACGGCTAACCCGCACAGCAAAACCATTTCCACCAGCGCCACCAGTCCTTCGATCCAGGTCGAGCTATGTCCGCGTGCCCCGATATGGTCGGCCTTGGGACTCCGAGTCTTGCGGAACCGCCAGACCACATAGACGAAATATCCCATCCAGCCCACGAACAGGACAATCATGAGCCAGTGCATGTAAATGATCAGGTTGTCCACCCTTTCACCGTGCTCGGAAGCCAGCACGGGCAAGCCTAAAAGTTCGCGCATCATCAGACTTTATGAGTTGTTGCAGCAACACGTTGAGTAGCCGAAACGCTGTTCTCGGTGACCGAGGCAGACCGTTTGGCCAGGTAAACAAAAAACACGGCGATGGCGGCCAGCACGGAGAGAACCACCGCCAACAGACTGATCACGCCCCAGTGCAATCCTTTAGCCAGGGCGCTGTCGGATTTACCGAAGCAAACTGCGCAAGCCAAAACCGGGGTGGACTGGGCCGCGGCCAGCAGCCCTGTGCAAATCAATCCGAGGCGCATGATCCGGCTCTTCATAGGTAACTGACATTTTTCAGTTTCTTGAGGAAATACACGCCATAGCACACCAGCGCGAGCGCCATCCCCACGGATCCCAGCCCCATCCAGAGATCGGCCCGCGTGCCCAGGTCCTGGAAATAGTTGTTCAAACTCCACGCGCCAAAGCCGATCGCGAGCAGAGTCGAGGCCATGATAAAAACGATATGGATGGCTTTTAAGGACATAGTTCAGTGTGAAGCCGTCTTGGCCGGCACCTCGAGGGTTCTGATGCTGCCGGTGTGCGATGATCCGTGCGGCATGTCGTCGCGGGCGTGAATCGTGAGATACATCATCCCGGCGAAGAAAAAGGCGGTCGCACCCAGAATGCCGTATATCATCTTTTTCTCGGACATCAGGTGCATGAAGTAACCGGCGACCAGAAACCCCTTCACGGTGGCAATCAGGAGTGCAATGAACACGGTCAGTGCCATGCTGTCGAAGTGCAGGTAATTCATCGCCACGGTCAAAATGGTGCCGATGAGGAGGGCAAACCCCACGATGAAATAGATTCGAACGTGTTTGGAAACTTCGTGCGCGTCGTGGCTCATAAATTCCTCACAACAAATAAAGGACCGGGAACAGGAAAATCCAGACTAAATCGACAAAGTGCCAGAAGAGTCCCGAGACTTCGACGCGATTGATGTAACGCTCCGGGTCGGTCTTCCAAAGCTTGGCGCCGGGACCCCAAATATAGGCAATCACGATGGCTCCGGCCAGCACGTGCAACGCGTGCAGCGCCGTCAAGGTGAAATAGATCGCGAAATAGGTGCTGTGTCCGGGGACGAAGGCCGAGAGTCGTTGAATCTCGTCAGTCTTGATTGTCACCGGCTCGTGGGCATGGCCGCGCGCCTCCTTCCTCGCGTGCGCCATCTCTTTGGCATTCATCCGATAATGCTCCGGATCCGGCAGGAGCTTGATGGAGTCGAGCTTCATCTGTTGGAGGGTTTGCGTGTTCCAAAACATCGGGTGAGCGCCGTTGTGTTCGATGTGGCCCAGGAGGCGCGTTCCATCCTTTTTCCAGACCTCGTAATGCAGGAATTTCTCCCGATACTCGAACGACTTAATGCCTAGGAAGCCGAGCGCACACAGAATTGTGATCGCCTGGAGAACCCGATACTTAGCGAAGTTGCCGACCTTCAAGGCCGACCAGGACAAGACGACGGTGACGCTGGAAGTGATGAGGACGGCCGTGTTGAAAGTTCCAATCGGAATGTTCAGCAGGCCATGCACCCAATCCCCGGTCGCCGCACCGATGCGAAGGATGATGTACGAGGAGAACAATCCTCCGAAGAGCATGACTTCCGAAGCGAGGAACAGCCAGATGCCCAGCTTCGCGTTGTAAAGGCCCGTGTCCTGGCGGGGGTGAACGGCGTAGGGAATCTCCATGAAAATGGCGATGTGGAGGTGTTGTTTGGTTTGGTTCAGGCCGGTTGATTCTGCGGCGAGAAATCCTTCGTCGAGCCGGGCACGCTGTAGTCGTACGGCCCGCGGTGAGCCTCCGGCACCGTCGCGAAATTACCGTGCGGCGGCGGCGTCGGCGTCTGCCAATCGAGCGTCGTGGCTTCCCAGGGATTGTCCGAAGTGACCTTCTTGCCGTGCTTCATGCTCCAGAAAAAGTTGATGATAAATGGAATCTGAGCCAGGCCGAGACAGACCGCCGCCCAAGAGATCGTGACGTTCCAATGCATAATGCTGTCGGTGAGGCCGCCAATGGCGTCTTTGCCGACCTTGGCAAGGGAGTATTGCGCGCCCCCGTCGGACATGCGCCGCAGCATGCCGGCCATCCCTTGCGAGAACATGGGCTGGAACACCAGGTTCATGAAGATCAGCGAAAGCCAGAAATGCACTTTGCCCCAGAATTCGCTCATCATCCGCCCCGTGATTTTAGGATACCAAAAATAAATCCCGGCCAGCAGGCCAAAGATCGTTCCCGGTGCGACGACATAATGGAAATGTGCGATCACGTAGTAGGTGTCGTGCAGATGAATGTCGCTGTAGTTCAAGCCCAGCGGCAGCCCGGTCAGGCCGCCGATGCCAAACATTGGGAGGAATCCCAGGGCGAAAAGCATCGGCGTGTTGAACCGAATCGATCCGCCCCACAAGGAAATGAACAGGCAACTCAGAATGATCACCGACGGGATGGAAATGATCATCGTGGTCGTTTGGAAGAACGTGCTGATCTTGGTCCCCATTCCGGTCAGATACATGTGGTGCGCCCAGACGATGAACGACAGGAATCCGATCGCGAGCAGGGAGTAAACCAGAGATTTGTAACCCCACAACGGCTTGCGCGTGTTATTGGCGACGATTTCCGCGACGATGCCCATTGCCGGCAGGATCAGCACATAGACTTCCGGGTGTCCCAGGAACCAGAACAGATGCTGCCACAGTAGAGGACTGCCCCCGCCGCTGATGCTTGAAAACGCGCCGCCGGGAGCCAAACCGGAAGGCAGGAAGAAACTCGTGCCCGCGATCTTGTCCATGAGCTGCATCACGGCTGCGGATTCCAGCGGAGGAAAGGCGAGCAAAAGCAAAAAGGCCGTGACGAATTGCGCCCACACAAAGAAGGGCAGCCGCATCCACGTCATTCCGGGCGCGCGGAGTTGAATGATCGTCGCGATAAAGTTGACCGCGCCGAGCAGCGACGAGGTAATGAGGAAAACCATTCCGATAATCCAGAACGTCTGCCCTTGAGTTGGGACGTACGTGGCCAGCGGAGAATAGGAGGTCCACCCGGCTTGAGCGGCCCCGCCGGGGATGAAGAAACTGGTCAACATAATGGTCCCGCCAAGGACGTAAGCGTGATAGCTCGCCATATTCAAACGCGGAAAGGCCATGTCCACCGCGCCAATCTGCAGCGGCACGACGAAGTTGCCGAACGCCGCGAAAGCCAGCGGCACAATCGCGAGGAACACCATGATCGTTCCGTGCATCGCCCCAAACGCATTATAGAGATCCTGGGACATGGAGTAGCCGCGGACTGCGCCGGTGGCCTTGTCCACGACGGGAGATGCCATATCGCCCAGAGCGGAGTGCAAAAGTGAACCCACCAGGGGGATGGGTTTATCCGGATACGCAATTTGCCAGCGCATCATGAGGATCAGCGAGAAACCCACGAGCAAAAACAGCAGCGCGGTGAAACCGTATTGAATGCCGATGACTTTGTGGTCCGTGGAGAAGACGTATTTCCGCCAGAATCCAATATCTTCGTGGTGAGCTTCATGAGCTCCGGCATGATGAACTGCGTGAGTGGTCGGCTGCATGGACGAACTGGTTTTTGGTGTTAAAACTTTTAGGCCAAAAATTTTAAGCGTGCAAGTTAACTTCCGGCTCCGCACAGTGTCAACGGAAGAATGCCGTTTGCGTGTTTCTACCGCACTTTATCGAGCACCATTAACGTTAACACTCCGGGGAGAAAAATGATCGAGGCAAAGAACAGTTGCCGCGCGTGGGTTGTGGTCATGTGTTTACAGAATCGAATGGCCAGCGCCACGAAGGCCAGGTTCAAGATCAGCGTCCCAGCCAGAAAGAGATTCCCAGTCACGTTGACCCAGAATGGACTCAGGCTCGCCGCCAGCAGCGCGAGGCAAGACACAAGGACGTGCCGACGCGTCCGATTCCCGGTCTCATCGAGCACGGGCAGCATGGCGTAACCAGCTTTGCCGTAGTCATCCCTGTATATCCAGGCGATGGCGAGAAAGTGGGGAATCTGCCAGAGAAAGAGAATCGCGAACAACGTCCACGCGCCCCAACCCTCATCGCCCCGGCTGGCCGTCCAACCCATGACCGGCGGAAGCGCGCCCGGAATCGCGCCCACGATCGTATTGAGCGGGGTCACGCGCTTGAGCGGGGTGTAGATGAAGAGATAAGTGCCCAGGGTGACGGCGCCCAACAAACTGGTGAGCCAATTCACGGCTGTGGCCAGATAGATTAAACCCATGATTGAGGCGCCCGCGCCGACGATCAACACGGTTTCCGGTTGAACCCGGCCTGAAGGCAAAGGCCGCCCCGAAGTTCGGGGCATCCGAGCGTCATATTCGCGTTCCAAGTACTGATTGAGCGCCGCCGCGCCGCTCGCGACCAAGCCCGTCGCCAGCAGCGCGTGGATCATCAGCATGTAATCCAGCGTGCCGCGGCTTCCGAGGTAGAATCCCACCAGCGTCGTGAGCAAAACCAGCGAGGTCAAACGCGCCTTGGCGAGTTCCAGGATGACGCCGATGCCCGCTCGCTCAACGGATGGAGAGGTGGAAATGGAAGGAGCGGAAGCCTTCATGAACGATTCATCCGGCAGTCAGAGCCGTCTGCGTATGCGGAGCACGCAAGTTGCCCGCGCTGGAGTGGCTGTGCGCCTTTTCGGCCTTCCTTCGCGCCAACGCGAATCGCAGCATCGTAAAGCAAAGAAGCCCGCCCACCACCAAACTCGCCGCGCCAGCAAGGACGTGAAGCGTCGCCACATCCGCGGCTTTCCGGCTGAGCACCGTCGCCGCGCCCAGCACAGCCTGGAACAAGACAAGGCCGAACCACGCCAACGAGGCGTGTGACAGCGCGGCGCGGCTTCCAAACTGCGACCGGCTGAGCCACGCGCAGGCCCCCACGGCGAGCAACGTGGCAAGCGCTCCAAGGCGGTGCATCATATGGAGCACAATTTGAAAGGCGGTGATCGGATTCGGATCCGTGAGGTCCATGCGCCGGGCGTTGACCGAATCGAGGAACGCGGCGTCCGTGGGCGGCCAGAGCTGTCCGTAGGCCAATGGAAAATCCGGCACCGCCAGGCCGGCGTGCTGGTGCCGCATCGTCGCCCCCAGAATCAACTGCGCGAAAATTAACGACGTGGCGGCAAACAGTAGATACCTCAAATTCCTTGAGACCCGATCCCAGGTTTCGTTCCCGGCCATTTTTGGCCACGCCGCGGAGGTCACAAGAGCGATGAGGCTGACCAACAATAGAAACAACTGCGCCACCGTCGCGTGAATGAATCCCAGGGAATTCTGAAGGAGCGTCACTCTCAAACCTCCGAGAACGCCCTGCAGAACCACCCCGAAGAAGGCGGCCACGCCGAGCCAGCGCACCCATCGCCGCGGCTCTTTGATCCAGAGCCAGGCGGCGAGGATGGTTGTGAGGAGACCAACGAACGAAGCAAAGAGCCGATGCGTGTGTTCGTAGAGAATGCCTCCCATCCAATACGATGGGGGAAAAAGGAACATGTTGTAGCCGTAAGTCGTGGGCCAGTCTGGCACCGACAACCCCGCTTCATGACTGGTCACCAGACCTCCGATTCCGATCAGAATCAGCGTCGCGAGCGCTGTAAAAACAGCAAAACGGTTCAGCCCGAGGCTGTGATTTGACCGAGTCATTCTTTGCGACGAACGGAAGAGCCGCTGCAGCCATGCGCCGCAGCAGTAACTAAAAAAAACCGATGGGGACCAGGCGAGCGTTACTGCGCTGGTACTTCGACAGTAAAGTCTGCCTTGGCCCCGTCTGCACCGACTTTGATCTTCTGCGTCAGGCCTTTACCGCCCGCAAGGTGAGTCTTGCGATGCACAGCTTCGATCGTGTAATCGCCCGGCGGCACGTTGGCAATCTTGAACGTTCCATCTTTGCCAGAAACTGCGAAGTACGGGTGATCCACGACTCCCACATAGGAGAACATCCAGGGATGCACGTCACAGCGGAACCGCAAGAAAACTTCCGGGTTGTCGAAAGTGAACTCCAGCGGTGCCGCATTGGCCGGTTGCGCTTTGTTGAATTCTTTGTTGCCGGCAACGGTTGGCTGCGGATGCACGTTGTGCATGAGTGGATCCGAGTTCTTCACCAGAATCTTTTGCTTCGCCTGAAGCCCAACGACGTACGGTGCGTACTGGCATTGAACTTGATCTATGACGACCGGTTGAGCCGGAGGCGGAGCGGGTTTGGCGCCTTCTTTGATGTAAATGAAAACATCAGCCAACCCGCCGCCCTTGTCCACGGCGTAGAACGGCATGCGAGGGTTCGAAGCCGTGCCCGCGATTTCCGGGATCTTGCCGCAAAACGGGTCGGCTCTTAAGGGCATTTCCGGCGCGGGAGGCGGCGTGCCTTTCAGGGCGACTTTCCCCGTAACGTCACCCGCAGAAGCCGTTTGAATCGTTCCTACGCAGGCGGCCACGCCCAAAAAACCGATCAATTTCTTCATAGAGCTGAATCGAGTGTTTGCTGCTTAAAATTTTGGGCGTAAGGTAACACCCGGTTTTTCGACCAGCAAGCGATTTGTGAAAGTTTTCACAAAGTCGAAAGTGCGCCCAGCGTGCGCGCCATTTCCAACGCGGTGCCCGCGGCTTCGTCGCCACGATTGTGCGTCTTGCTCATACACCGCGCCTTCGCTTGCGCCTCGTTCTCCAGCAACAAAACCTCGTGGATGACAGGAACATGATGGGCAACCTGAATGTGAACGAGCGCCTGGCTCACGGCTTCGCCAATGTGCTGCGCATGCGTGGTCTCGCCTCGCAAGATAACGCCCAGGCAAATGATGGCTGAGAAAGGCCGTTTCGTGTAGGCCGCCAACTTCGCCGCCACCACCGGAATCTCAAAAGCTCCCGGAACGCGCACGACCTTGATCTCGCGCGCGCCGGCCCGGACCAACGTCGCTTTCGCCGCGCGCAGCATGGCGTCCACATAACGCTGGTTGTAATTGGATGCGACGATGGCGAAGCGCACGCCGGGCCGTACGGCCTTCCTGCGGCTTCGAGGACTTCTTTTCAGCATTTCCCGATTTAACGATTTAACGTTGTAACGAACCCAGTTTGGCTTGCCGCACCGTGATTCCTGCAGAGTCAGCGGCATCAAATCAAGTGCCCCAGCTTCTCGCGTTTGGTCTGAAGATACTTTTTGTTGTGTGGATTGGGATCGACGCGGATCGGCACTTGTTCAACGATTTCCAGACCGTAGCCTTCCAACCCCACGACTTTCTTCGGATTGTTCGTCAGGAGGCGGATCGTCTTGACGCCGAGATCGACCAGGATTTGCGCGCCCAACCCGTATTCCCGCAGGTCCATCGGAAAACCGAGCTTGAGGTTGGCCTGCACCGTATCGTAGCCGCGCTCTTGAAGTTTGTAAGCCTTGATCTTCGAAACCAACCCAATGCCGCGCCCTTCCTGCCGCATATAAACAATCGCGCCGCATCTGGCCTCGGCCACCTGGCGCATCGCTTGATGAAGCTGAGACCCGCAATCGCAGCGCCGTGATCCAAAGACATCGCCCGTGAGACACTCGCTGTGCACGCGCACCAGAACGCCCTTTCGCCTCGCCACGTCACCCATAACCAGCGCCAGATGATGCTGGCCGTCAAGGCAGGAACGATACAAAAACAGATCAAAGTCTCCATAATCGGTCGGCATCCGAATTACTTCGATGCGTTCGACCAATTTCTCGCGCGTGCGCCGATGGCGAATCAGCGCTTCGATGGTGCAAATTTTGAGCTTGTGACGGCGCGCGAGCTTGACCAGTTCAGGCAAACGAGCCATCGAACCGTCCTCGCTCATGATCTCGCAAATGACGGCGATGGAGCGCAAGCCGGCCAATTTCACAAGATCCACCGCGGCTTCCGTGTGGCCGGCGCGCTGCAACACGCCGCCCGGTTTCGCGCGCAACGGAAAGATGTGGCCCGGTTGGACCAGGTCGTTCGGCATCGCCGTAGGTTCCGCCATGACTCGGATAGTCTGCGCGCGGTCCGCGGCGCTGATGCCGGTCGTGATTCCTCGGGCGGCATCCACGCTGACCTGGAAATCCGTTTTGAACGTGTCGCGGTTTTGCACGACCATCTGCTCGATCCCAAGCTGTTTCAGTCGGTCGGAGGTCGTAGGCACGCAAATCAGGCCGCGTCCGAACTTCGTCATGAAATTGATCGCTTCGGGGATCGCGTGCTCGGCGGCCAAGATCAAGTCCCCTTCATTTTCGCGGTCGGCGTCGTCGATGACGATGACCATCTTGCCGGCGCGCAGGTCGGCAAGGATGGATTCGATCGAATCGAAGGGTTGCTTCATGCGTTGCGCACGAAGCTAATACTGCGCAGCGCAAATTCCAGCTTCGAAATCGAACCAAGGGAACTCTCCATGAACCTGGCCACAACCGACGACCCTACGGAGTGTGGGGGCAAGCGCAGCGGGACCCGCTTTGGTTTCGTGACCGGAAGGCGCAGACATGCCAACGTGCCGTCGCCGCTTATGCTCTGTCGGCGCACTCCATAGAGCTCTCGCGTGGCGAGGTTTCATGAGCCGTGAATAGGTCGCTTTCGAACGGGGAGCTTTCCCATGAACCGCCAGGTTTTGGACTGCGCCAGTCTTCTGGCGCTTTGGATTGGCCGGGCGCCTCCGAAAGCGGCAGGGGACTGCCGCCGTCCACGACGCTGGCGCGCGAAAGCTGCCTCGTCTCAGGTTCCGACGCGTCCCACACCGTCGCGTTGCAGCAATTCTGCCTATGAACCTCAAAATGCTCCGCCTGATTTTCAACAACTTGCGCATTTGAGGTTCATGGGCGCAATGCGCGCACTTGTTCGGGGAAGTCTCATTTTGGCGCAGGTGGAGCGCGGCCTTCCAGGCCGCAGCGGGCCCGGACCCAAAAAACGCTGCGAAATCGCCCGCAGCGTTGGGAATTCTCCGCGTGCTGCGCCCAGGATGGGCGCGCTCCGAGTCAAAATGAGACCGCCTAGATTTTTTTCGCGCATTGCGCCCATGAACCGCGACCCGCACGTAGTTCCGGCTTTAGCCGGTCGGCAGCGCCGGAGCCGCCTGAAGGCGGGACTACAAACCACGCCAAGCCACGCCGGTTCATGGGCAGAATTGCTGGTCGCGTTGAACGAAGGCTTGACCATCGGCGGGGCGGTCTTCATGTTCACGTGATACGGAAGCGTCGTTTGGTTTGAGTTTTTCAAGGCGGCGCCGTCATCTTTTTTCATATGCTCACAATTGAGTTTCAGCGGGACAAAACACCGCCCGCCAAGTGGACGCTTTTGCTTCCTGCGGCGGCTACGCGGTTCAAATCAAGCGCGCTCCTTCTCGCGCTGCTGGCTGCGCGCGCGGCGTTTGCCGCGTCCGAAGAGCCGGAGAAATCCGTGATCCACATCAACACCTTCAGCCAGCAGCCGGTCTGGGACGCGCCGTGGCGATTCACGGGCGTGCAACGCAGCGGCGGTTCCGGCTTCGTCATCAAAGGCAAGCGCATCATGACCAACGCGCACGTCGTCAGTTGGGACCGGCAAATCCTGGTGCGCCGCTACCAGGATCCGCGCCCCTACCTGGCTCGGGTGAAGTTCATCGGGCATGATTGCGACCTCGCCGTCCTTGAAGTCGAGGACGAGAAGTTCTTTGACGCCATGCAGCCGCTGGAATTTGGCGAACTTCCCAAGGTGCGTTCTACCGTGGTGACCTACGGTTATCCGGCCGGTGGGGAACAGATTTCTTACACACGCGGGGTCGTCTCGCGGATCGAATTGCAGAATTACGTTCACGTCGGCAATCGCACTTATCTCGGGGTGCAAACGGACGCCGCCATCAACCCCGGCAACAGCGGCGGGCCGGTCATTCAAGACGGCCTGGTGGTCGGCGTCGCCTTCCAGGGAGCGCCCGGCTTGGAGAACACCGGGTTCTTCATTCCCCCACAAGTGATCGGCCATTTTCTCAAGGACATCGAAGACGGAATGTATCACGGTTTTCCCCAGGCGGGCATTCGATTAGTGGCGCTGCAGAACCCGGCCTATCGCCGCTTTCTCAAACTTCCCCCGGGCGAACTCGGGGCGAAGGTGGATTCCATGCTCCAGATCCCGGCCACGCAAAAAGTGCTCAAGGAAGAAGATGTGATCTTGCAGATCGGCCCTTATCCGGTGGGCAGCGACAGCACGATTCTTTTCCAAGGCAACCGCGTCCACGCGGCTATGGCCTTTCAAGAAGCGCAGCACGGCGAAAGTGTGCCGCTCAAGCTCTGGCGAAACGGACAGGAAGTTGACGCTTCAATCCCTGTTTATGTTTACACCGGAGACCGCGCCATTGGGAATCTGTATGACACCCTGCCTCGCTATTTCATTTACGGCGGGCTCATCTTCACGCCGCTGACTCTGGAGTACATGAAAACCTTCGGCCGCAACTGGGCAGACTCCGCCAACGCAGAACTGGTCTTCGAGCTTTATTACCGACGCCACGAAGCCCCTTCCGATGTGCGGGCCGAGCCGATTGTCCTGGCTTCGCTGCTGCCGGACGCCGTCAACGCAAACTTCACGATTCGCGGACAGACGTTGGTGGACAAGATCAATGGCATCCGGATCGAGAAGCTCGACGACGTGGTCCGGGCGTTCGAGACGGCCAAGACGGCCCAGCACATCGTCGAATTCGTCCCGCACCACACGTTCGAGTGCCTGGACCGGGCCGAGGCCGATAAAGCGAATCCCAGAATTCTCCAAACTTACGGGGTCCCCAACGACCGACGCTTATGAAACCGAACTCGATCGAGCTTCCCGTGAACCCGACGATAGGGCTGCGTTGCCGCGCAGCCGGGCTTCTGTCGATGCGGCGGCGCGGCAGCACCGCCCTACCAGCGATGGGTTCATGGGCCGTGAGCATGGTTCGAGAACCAAGGGAGCTTCCCGTGAACCCGTGCTTCGGGGCGCGGCCTTCAGGCCGCTTCAACGTTGGATTGCGGAGCGGAGCCGGAAGCAGCCTGAAGGCTGCGCTCCGAACCTTTTTTTCGGCAATCCTGGCCTTCAGCTTCGGCCTGACTCAAACCGCGTCCGCTGCCGCCGAAAACAACAAATCAGACTTCGAGCGCTCGGTCGTCGTCCTGGACGTCACCCGCAAGCAATACGATTACTTCCAGCCCTGGACCAAACGGACCAAGAACACTCACAAGGCCGGCTTGATCCTGCCGGACCGCGAAATCCTCACCACGTCGGACGAAATGTTCGACCGCACGCTCGTCCGCATCCAAAAAGGCGGACGCGGCCGCTGGTGGACCGGGGACGTGACCTGGATCGATTACCACGCCAACCTCGCCGTTGTGACGCCGACTGATCCCGCGTTCTGGGAAGGACTTCAGCCCGTGACGCTGGTCGATAAGCCCGCTTCTTACGACGCTCTTCAGATCATCCGCTGGCGCGAGGGCAAGCTGGAAAACCGCAAAGCCGAGTTCAATCAATTCACCGTGGATACCGCGCGACTGAGTTTCGTGTCGGTGTTGGAACTGGAGGTCAGCTCAGAAATCCAAGGAGTCGGCTGGGGCGAACCCATCGCGGTGGGCGCTCAGGTGATCGGGATCACCAGCCAGCAAGCCGGCAACAAGTGCACGGCCATCCCCGCTTCGTTCATCCGGCCGGTTCTGGAAGCGCGGAAGAACGGCACATATCGCGGTCTCGGTTTGTTCGACTTTTATTGGCAAGCCGCCGAGAACCCCGCGAGCCTGGATTTCCTCAAGCTGCCCGGCCAACCGCGCGGCGTCGTCGTCATCTACGTGCCCGCCAAACCCGGCGCAACTCCCGTGCTCAAACCACACGATCTTATCCTCCAAATCGACGGGTTCGACATCGACACCCAGGGCGATTACACGGACCCGGATTTCGGCCCGTTGTTGCTGGAGAATCTCTCAACGCGCCGGCATTGGGCGGGGGACGACGTCAAAATGAAAGTCTGGCGCGACGGCAAAGAAATCGACGCAACCTATCGTCTGCCCAAGGCCGAATACGCCACGACGTTGGTGCCCGACGCGACCTACGATCAGGAACCTGAATACCTCATCGTCGGCGGACTGGTGTTCCAGCCTTTGAATGATTCGTACCTGAAAGGTTGGGGGCCTGAATGGAAACGCCGTTCGCCTTTCCGCCTGTATTACTACAACGAACAGGAGCCGACTCCGGAGCGCCGTTCGCTGGTCTTCTTGTCGCAAGTGCTGCCGGACATCTACAATCTCGGCTACCAGAACTTTCAATATCTGGTCCTGGACGAAGTCAACGGGAAGAAAATCGCCAGGCTCCAGGACCTCAAAGCCGCGTTGGAAAAGCCGATCGACGGTTTTCACCAGGTTCAATTTGTCCGGAGCGACTCGCTGCGCCGCCTGGTTCTGGACGCCAGCGAGACTGACGCCGCGACAAGCCGCGTCCTCCAACGCTACGGCATCACGAAGGATTTCTATTTCGTTTCTACCGAAGAACCCCAAAACGCCGGCGGCGGCGGCAACAGAGCGGCTGAGTAATTCGGTGGAACCGGTAGAGAGGAAATCAGGAGATGCAAATCGCCTCGGGTTTCCTCCGCCTTGGCCTGATCCGACGCAACGCCGGGGATCGCCAGCGCGGATTCTCCTGCTCGGCGTTCCAGGCATCCCAGAGGGCTTTCAGTTCCTTCGCCTTGTCCGAACGCGCGGCCTTCAGGTCTTTGCTTTCCCCGATATCCTCCGCCAGATTGAAGAGGCGCGGCTCTCTCCCATCGATGCGCGACGCGACAAGTTTCCAGTCGCCTTTGCGGATGGCCCATTGCTCGCCGAAGCGCCAGTAAAGGACCTCGTGAGGCTTTCCCTTGTTTTCGCCGGACAGGAACGGCAGCAGATTCACGCCGTCGAGCTTCCAGGATGGCTCGGTTTTCACGCCCGCCGCCGCGAGGCTCGTGGGCAAAATGTCGAGCTGGATAATCGCGTGCTCGTAGGTCTTGCCTGCGGGAAGTTTCCCTTTCCATTGCACGCAAAACGGCACACGCACGCCGCCCTCCAGCGTGGTCGCTTTCACGCCGCGCAGCGGGCCGTTCTTTGACGTGGTGGCCTGGGTCGGTCCGCCGTTGTCCGAAAAGAACCAGATGAGCGTGTTCTCCTCCTGCCGGATCTCGCGGAGTTTTGAGAGCACGCGGCCCACGGCATCGTCCATGGCGGACATCATCGCGGCAAAAGTGCGGCGCCGTTCATCGGGGATGGTTGGGAAGCGGTCGAGATACTTTGGGGTTGCTTGCAGGGGGTTGTGCTGGGCATTGAACGGCAAATAAAGAAGGAACGGCTGATCCTTGTGGCGCTCGATCCAATCGACTGCGCGCTCGGCGTAGGCGTCGGTCGTGTAAAAATTCTCGTTCTCGATGGGATGGACCGCGTCGGATTTGCGTGAGTCCACAAAGGCGCGCGGTCTGAAGAAAGCCGTGTTCGCCACCGTGCCATAGAATTCGTCGAAGCCGCGTTTCATGGGCAAGAAATTGGGCGGGCCGCCGAGATGCCATTTGCCGATGGCCACGGTGTCATAGCCAAGCGCTTTGAATCGATCGCCCATGGTTTTCTCGGTGAGCGGCAGGCCGAAATTATTGCCGCCCGCGGGCCCGCCGCCGTTGAACTCGTGGCCGAAGCGCGTCTGGTACCGGCCCGTGAGCAAGCCTGCGCGCGTGGGGCTGCAATAGGGCCCGGAGACATACCCTTGTGTGAAGCGAATCCCGTTTTGGGCGATCGAATCGATGTTCGGCGTGGGAATTTCGGTATTCCCCTGGAATCCATACTCGCCATAGCCAACGTCATCGGAGAGGAAGATGACGATATTCGGCTTGCGCGAATCAGCAGCGTGGCAGGGCCAGAGCGACGCCATGCACAGGGCGCAAAGAGACCCAGAGAAGATTTGGCGAAGTGCTTTCATAGGAAAATTGGGAGCGAGACTCAGTTTAGCGCGCCGCGGCCTGCGGAGCAAGATCATGGAATGCCCCAACAGCAATTCTCATTTAGACTCGGAGCGCGCCCATCCTGGGCGTAGCGCGCAGAGAAATCCGAACGCGGCAGGCTATTCCACGCCGTTTTCGCTTTCCGGGGCCGCTGCGGCCTGGAAGGCCGCGCTCCACGCACGCCAAAATGAGAATTGCTGGAATGCCCCAATGCCCCAATGCCCCATGGGTGATGCCTCAGTGGAGGTAGCGAATTTCCAGCTACGGTGAGGCCGCGCGCAAAGTTTCCCGAATCGTCACAGGATTGACGCGGCTTTTTCACAAGGAACGACGAAACTTCACTGGAATTTTTTCGTAATGGATCTCTCGCCCTTTCTTCGTTTGGCGGCCAGACGCCGACTCACCCGGCTTCAGCGAATGGACCCGGTCCAGGCGCAGGCGCAGGCGCTGCTCGGCATGGTCAAACATGCCGCCTGGACGCGCTTTGGCGTGGAGCATGACTTCGCGAATATCCGGTGCGTCCGCGATTTCCAGGATCGCGTGCCCGTTCGCCAGTTCGACGACTTCTGGGCGGAGTACTGGAAAGAGCGCTGGCCGATTCTCGACAACGTGTCGTGGCCGGGACGCATCCCGTTCTTTGCGATGACCTCCGGCACGACGACCGGTCGAACTAAGTACATCCCGGTCACGCGCGGGATCATCAAGGACAACGAGCGCACCGGTTTCGATCTGATGACGTTTCATCTGGCTCATCGTCCGTCCAGCCGGCCGTTGAGCGGGAAGTCCTTCATTCTAGGCGGAAGTACCGCCTTGGACGAGGTCGCGCCGGGGATTTTCGCCGGCGATGTGAGCGGCATCAATACCAAGCTCACGCCCGCCTGGGTGAAGCGTAACATTTTCCCTTCCTCGGAACAGGCGCGCCTTTCCCATTGGGACGAGAAACTCGAGGTCCTCTCGAGGGCCGTGCTCAGCGAGCGCGTCACGATGATGTCGGGCATGTGCAATTGGGTGCTCTTCATGCTCGACCGCATCCGCGAATTCAAACGACAGGCCGGGACGCTGAACGGCCCGACTTTCCCGGATCTGCAACTGCTGATCCACGGCGGGGTGGCCATGGACATCTACCGCGACCGCTTGCGCCCGCACCTGGAAGGGTCGCCGGTCGAGACGCGGGAGCTTTACCCGGCGAGCGAAGGGTTTATCGCCTGCGCGGATCGCCAGCCGGGCGAGGGCCTCCGCCTTATGTGCGATCACCGGCTTTTCCTCGAATTCATCCCGATGAGCGAATTGGGCAGCGCGCGTCCGGTCCGGCATTGGGCGACCAATCTCGAGCGCGACCTCGACTACGCGCTGGTGCTGTCGAATTGCGCCGGCCTCTGGGCCTATCTGCTCGGCGATGTGGTGCGCTTCGTCGATGCCCGCCCGCCCCGTTTGCTGATCCTCGGGCGCATTTCGCAAAAGCTCAATTCGTTCGGGGAGCATCTGATCGCCGCGGAGCTTGAAGCAGCCGTGCAAAACGCCGCTCAGGAGACCGGGATCGTGGTGGCCGAGTTCACGGTGGGTCCCGTCTTTCCGGAACGCCCCGGTGAGCCCGGGCACCATGTCTATGTCGTGGAAACGGCATCGGGACTTCCGATCACCGACTCGCGGTTCGCCGCGCATCTCGATCGTGTGCTCCGTGCCAACAATTACGATTACGACGGCCATCGCCGGGGCGATTCCGCCATCGGGCCGCCGCGCATCCGCTGGGTCGCACCGGGAACGTTCGAGGGCTGGATGCGCGCCAAAGCAAAAATGGGCCGCCAACACAAGGTCCCGCACGTGACGCCGGCGCCGGATCGGTTCGCGGCGATGTGCCAGGAGCTGGGCGTTCCCGTGGAATCCACCAAACCCGAACCGCAAGTGGAGCATGCTTGAACCGAGAGACCCATTCCCGGCCAGAAAAGCGCCTCTTTCCGTGGTGACGGGCGGCTCCGGTTTTATCGGGCGCCACTTGGTGCGGTTGCTCGCCGAAAAAGGACATGCCCTGCGCGTCCTCGACTTGGTGGCTTCGCCCGGACTCGATCCGCGAGCAGAGTTTTTCCAGGGATCGATCCTCGACGCGGCACTGGTCCGGCGGGTGTTGACCGATGCCGATTACGTCTTCCATCTGGCCGCCAATCCAGATCTTTGGGCACCCGACAAGCGGACCTTTCACGAGACGAATTACGTGGGGACATGCGTCGTATTGGAGGAAGCCGAGCGTGCGCATCTGCGACGATTCGTTCATTGCTCGACGGAATCGATCCTGAAAGGCGTTCGCAACGGCGGACGCGCCTTGGCCAACGAGTCGGTCTCGCGCACGGTCGCGGACATGCCCGGTCCGTATTGCCGCTCCAAGTTTCTGGCCGAACGCGCGGCCTTGGCGGCGGCGGGCCGCGGCTTGCCGGTGGTCATCGTGAATCCAACCTTGCCCATCGGACCGGGCGACCTCCGACTCACGCCGCCGACGAGGATGCTGCTGGATTTCGTGAACGGCGAGAACCCCGCGTATCTCGATTTCGCAACGAACATGATCGATGTCCGGGACGCCGCTCTGGGTCACTGGCTGGCCGCGGAACGCGGCCGCGTGAGCGAGCGGTACATCCTTGGCGGCGAGAACGTCCGGCTCTCACAGGTGCTCGCCATGCTGTCGGATCTGACGGGTCTGCGCATGCCCCGACTGCGCGTGCCGTACGCGTTGGCGCTGGCGGCCGCGGCCATTTCGGAATTGATGGCCGATTTTGTCACGCGCCGCCCTCCCAAAGCCCCTTTGACGGGTGTGCGCCTGGCTGGAACGTCGATGACTTTCGATTGCGCGCGCGCCGAGCAGGAACTTGGGTTGCAGCCGCGCCCGATCCGCCGGGCGCTCGCGGACGCCGTCGTCTGGCTGCGCAGCGAAGGCCGAATTCAACGGTCGTTGAGCCTGGCGCCAATGGCCGGGCTCAACGCGCTTCCCGCGACGTGAAGCGTCTTGCGTCCAACGGTGCCATGCACCCGATCTCACTTGGTCCGACGAGGATAGCGGAAGACCGAGCCCCGGCGCGCCCGTCTGAGGCCGACATCGGGACGGCAGATGGGCGCTCTTCCACTGAGAGAGAGAGAATGCAGGCACGAACTTCGCAGGTGGCGGAATCGACCGGTGAAACCATGAACGCCCCCGCCTCGGCAGCAACCCACGTGGTTAAGATCGACGCTTTGGCGGATGCCACCGCGACGTTTCGTCGGCTAGAATCCGGAGTTCAATCGTATGCGCGCTCTTTTCCGGTCGTCTTCGCGCGCGCCGAAGGATGGTTCCTCTACGATACCGACGGGCATCCGTACATCGACTTCCTCGCCGGCGCCGGCAGCTTGAACTACGGCCACAATCATTCGGCCCTCCGTGAGCGATTGATCGATTACATTCGGGAAGGCGGCGTTGCCCAGAGCCTCGACCTGCACACGACGGCAAAGGAAGAGTTTCTGCGGGCTTTCGAGGCGTGCATCCTAAAGCCGCGCCATCTGGATTACGTCATCCAGTTTCCAGGCCCCACCGGCACCAACGCGGTCGAGGCCGCGCTCAAGTTGGCGCGCAAGTTCACGGGCCGGAGAACGGTCGTCGCCTTCACGAACGCTTTCCACGGCGTCTCACTGGGCGCGCTTTCAACGACCGGAAACCGCCACCACCGCGGAGCGGCGGGCGTCTCACTCGCGGATGTCTTTCACGCCCCGTTCGACGGCTATCTGGGGAGCGGCATCGACACCATCGAGTTTCTAGAGAAGCTGTTGCGAGATCCGAGCAGCGGAATCGATAAGCCGGCGGCGGTGATCGTCGAGACCGTCCAGGGGGAAGGCGGACTCAACGTAGCCGGATTCTCCTGGTTGAAGCACCTCGAGACCGTTTGCCGCCGCGAGGAGATCCTGCTAATCGTCGATGATATCCAAGCCGGTTGCGGGCGGACCGGTACGTTCTTCAGTTTCGAGCCGGCCGGCATCAAACCGGACATCGTGACCCTCTCGAAATCCTTGAGCGGCTTTGGACTTCCGCTGGCGGTCACTCTTTTCAATCGACCACTGGATTGCTGGAAACCTGGCGAGCACAACGGCACGTTCCGAGGCAACAACCATGCTTTCGTCACCGCGGCGGAGACCTTGCGCCTTTTTTGGAGCGACCGCGATTTTGCCGACAACACGCAGCGCACGGCCGCTCTCTTGCGCAGCGGACTGAGCGCCATTGCCGGCGAGTTGGGGGCAGGCGTCTGCGCCGTCAAGGGACGCGGACTGATGCTGGGGCTAGGATTGCCGGATGGCGCCACGGCAAAGGCCGTCTCGCGAGCGGCTTTTCGGCGGCGGTTAATCGTCGAGACAAGCGGGCCGTCCGGCGAGGTGTTGAAGTGCCTCCCACCGCTTAACACGCCCCAAGCGGTGCTAGAGGACGCCCTGGCGCGACTCGCCGACGCCTGCCGCGAGGTCCTTCCGGGTTGAGAGATCACGCCCCTTACGGACGCTCGCCACCAGCGAGCCGGGCAGAGATGGCCTCAATGACCGGAAGGAGTTCCGCGGCGGTGTCCAGCCGAACAAAATGGCATTGCACCGTCGTGTATTCTCTGGATTATCCGGCTATGCTAGCGAACAAAAACTCGACGATTTCCTGCTTCGATGAATCGAAAGGTCACGTTCATCGCCTATTTTCCATAACGCCGGCTCTTTTGCTGGGCTTCTTGATTTTTTCAGGACCAGTGAGTTTCACACAAGCCGCCATCCGCAGTGTCGAACACGTCGTGATCATTGGAGTCGATGGCCTAAGTCCGAACGGAATTCGAAAGGCCCAAACTCCGCATTTGAACCAGTTGGTCAAGGCAGGCGCCCACACGTTTCACGCTCGCGGTGTCATGCCCACGTCCAGCAGCCCGAATTGGGCCTCGATGATCATGGGAGCGGGTCCGGAACAGCATGGTGTGACGTCTAACGACTGGGAAACCAACAAGTTTGAAATCGCGCCCATCGCGGTCGGTTCGGGCGGAATCTTTCCCACCATCTTCGGCGTGATGCGGGAACAACGCCCGGAAAGCGTGATCGCGTGCTTTCATGACTGGCAAGGGTTTGGCAGACTCCTCGAACGCAATGCTCCGAATGTTGTCGAGCATGTGAAGGACGCAATTGAAACGGCCGCCAGAGCCACGCGCTATTTCAAAGAAAAGAAGCCGCAGTTCATTTTTATCCATTTTGATGGAGTCGATCACGCCGGGCACGGATTCGGTTGGGATAGTTGGCAATATTACAAGTCGGTTGAATTGACTGATTCACTGATCGGAGCTGTCCTCGATTCAATCAAAGAATCAGGTGTCGCAGACACGACCCTTGTCCTGGTCACGGCTGACCATGGCGGGAAGGGTAAAGGCCACGGCGGTGCGACGATGGAAGAAATCGAAATCCCCTGGATTATCAATGGTCCGGGCGTGGAGGAAGGCAGAGAAATCATCGCTCCCGTGAATACCTACGACACAGCGGCGACGATTGCGTACATTTTTGGGCTCAATCCGCCTGCTTGTTGGATCGGAAAACCTGTGCTCCAAGCGTTTAAGACTCCCCAAGACATCCGATAACACTCGATCACAGCAGCCATGAAATTTGGATTTGCTTTGTCCACCGCAAAAGACAAGACGTTGTTTACCCCGGGGCCGTTAACGACCAGCCTCTCCGTAAAGCAAGCGATGCTGCGCGATGCCGGTTCCTGGCATTTCGAATTCAATGAAATCGTCGCGGACATTCGCGAAAAACTGCTCGAAATTGCCGGCGTTTCGAAGGAAATCGGATTCGAGGCAATTCTGCTCCAAGGGAGCGGGACTTTCGGAGTTGAGGCCGTCGTCTCGTCGGTCATTCCGCCCAATGGGAAATTGCTGGTGCTCGCCAATGGCGCTTACGGAGAGCGCATCATTCAAATGGCCTCCCATCTCCGGATCGCCACCCGGGTTTTGCGTAGCGCGGAGAATCAAACACCTGACCTGGATATGCTGCAGAGTGTGCTCGCCGGCGACTCGACGATCACGCATGTGGCAACTGTCCATTGCGAGACCACGACCGGTATTTTGAATCCGGTTTTCGAGATCGGCCGCATTGTTAAACAGCATCAGCGCGTTTACATCGTGGACGCGATGAGCAGCTTTGGCGCGATCCCGATCGATCTTGTGGCTTCGGGAATCGATTTTCTGATTTCGTCTTCCAACAAATGCCTCGAAGGCGTGCCTGGATTCTCGTTTATCCTGGCGCAACGGAGCGCCTTGCTGGCCACGGAAGGTTTCGCCCGCAGTTTGAGCCTGGACTTGCTCAGCCAATGGAAAGGGTTTGAAAAGAACGGCCAGTTTCGTTACACGCCGGCCACGCACGCGATTCTGGCGTTTGAACAAGCCTTGCGCGAGTTCGAACTGGAAGGCGGCGTAACGGGACGCGCGGCGCGTTATCGCAACAACCACGAAGTGCTGATGCGAGGAATGAAACATCTTGGTTTTCGGTCGTACTTAAGTCCGGAAGTGCAAAGCTATATCATTACTTCGTTCTTTTATCCCGACGACATCGAATTCCATTTTGGCGAGTTTTATCGGGCGTTAAGCGACAAAGGGATGATCATTTATCCGGGCAAGATCAGCCAGGCTGACACGTTTCGGATCGGCTCGATTGGGCGCATTTTTGAGGCCGATGTCCGAGGTTTGCTCTGGGCTGTTGAGGATACGCTTAACGAACTAAAGGCGAGAAAGTCCCGCTAAAACAACATCATGATGCTATCAAAATCATTTCCAGGTTCATTTTGATGCATAATTACATTGTAAATGATGCAATATGGTGTAAATATACGTGACATGAGAATCACAGTGGATATAGATGAATCGGTTTTAGATGAGCTCGTGAAATTAACGGGCGAGAACAAGAAGAGTCCAGCGGTGAGCAAGGCAGTCGTTGAATTCGTCCGGCGGAAGAAGGCCAGACAATTTGGGCGGATGCTCCGGGAAGGCGCTTTTGATTTTCCAGTCACCAATGAACAAGTCGAAAAGGGCGATTGATGGTCCTAGTCGATTCTTCGGTTTGGATCGAAGCGGGCTGGCGAGAAGGCAAACTCGAAGTCAAAGTGGCGCTTGAGGCCCTCCTGGAGGAATATGAGGCGATTTGGTGTGGGCTCGTGAAACTCGAAGTCCTGGGAGCAGCCCGATCCGAGGAACGCAAGCGCCTGGACGAATTCTTTCAATGCATTCCTTATCGACCAATGCCGGACGATGGGTGGGAGTTTGCCAAGCAATGCGCGCGCAAGCTCCGGGATAAGGGCCTCACGATTCCCGCCACGGATATCCTCATCGGCAGTCTGGCTGTCACCTGGCAATGCCGCGCCTATGCTGTCGATCAGCATTTCGATCTGATGGCTCCTATTTTAGGTTTTCAGCTCTATCAGCCAGGCTACGGAGGAAAGTTCAACCCTGGCAATGAAGCGTAAGGGCTGACCCTTCCGCCTCAGCCGCCGCCTCGCATCACGGCGGGCGGAAAACTCGATTCCTGAGAGGGCCGACGCCTGGGCTGATGTAGTGGAGACCTTTGAGGTCTGAGCCTTGAATTTTCAGGGCTTTTTGCTGTCCGGCACCTCCGGTCGAGAAAGTTGGGTTAGAGTAAAACCCAGAGTAACGGATCAAGTGCTCCCCCGGCTCGGGAATGTGCGGCGTGACTTCGGCCAAAAAATCCAGCGGATCGAACACCTGGAAATTGCGCTTGGGTCCGGCCAGCGGGTCCTCACTGGCGGCCTCGGGAAAGCGTCCCAGCCGATTGTGCTCAGTCTTGTAGAGAACCTTGCCTTCCGCCGTGACCTCGATCATCCGGGCCTGGCTGAACGGACAACGCAGGAAATACTCGATCAGCCGCCGGAGGCCTTTGGAGTCTTGCCCCTCCACCTCGACACTCTGGTCCACGCTGAATCCGGAGTGCTGCCAACTTCGGATGTTCTGGACGACTTCTTCGGTGACCTGCCTGCCGGCAGGCAGGTCTTGCCCCCGGCCAGCAGGAGATTGGACACCTCCTGCTCCCACAGCTTGAGAAACGGTTCGGTGGCCAATTTCGGTAGCGGCAGGAAGGTCCCGCCCGGCAGGAACACGCATTCGGAAAACCTCGCTCGATCGGCGAGGCTCCAAGCACAGCGAAAAAGCAAATGCCTATCAGTTTTTCAATCGGTAGTAGTATTGCGCAGAAGGCTGGACTGTGACGGAATTGCCGCTGACACCGGGGACCGGCTGCCAATTGGCGTTGGTGCCCAAGGCCGGCGATCCTTCCAGTTTGAATCCCGCCTTCGTGGCCACCGGCCATGAGAGAACCACGCCAAGCGGGGTTCTGGCAACGCTCAGGCGGGGCATGCCAATGGATGTCGCCAACAGCGGAACTCCGGCGACGCCGCGGGCGTGCACGACGGCCGCCTCCTGCGGGGTCAAGGCGCGGCGC